>Ga0265338_10000857_pt1 | contig 51426 bp, 48 predicted proteins | sample 42126metaG_FD_193579 | JGI IMG/M metagenome (GOLD analysis project Ga0265338, IMG submission 193579) | Rhizosphere microbial communities from Carex aquatilis grown in University of Washington, Seatle, WA, United States - 4-21-26 metaG | ecosystem: Host-associated > Plants > Roots > Rhizosphere...
GAGAACTGTTCAGGAATCTCTTTCCGGCACGTGAAGACGCGGGTGAGCTTGCCCGTACACGTCTCGATACGTGGGCATCGTGGCTGCTGCCGCTCATGGGCGAGGACGGTGTTGGCCGCGACCCCGGCTTTGGCGATCTTGCGCGCTAGATCAGACGCTCTGATGCAGTGGGATATAGCCACTCGAGAAAAATAGCTGTTCAAGCTTTCTACTTGAGGGGTACCGACGCCGAGCGGAACCAGAGGATTGAGCACTGAACGGGCAACGATAAGTTGTTCACTCATTTTACACTCCTGGAGGCTATGGTTGTCGCGTGCTTTGGCTCCAGAACGCTGCGGGTTAAGAATGCTGGTGAGGTCAGGGCTTGTCGGGAGCAGCAAGAAGCACTACGCTCGCCTTGGCTCTTCCTTTCGGACCGCCAGTGTCTGGGTCCGCCCAGATTCCCGGTAGTGTCGAAGCCGAGACGACGAGGTCTACCGTCAACGGGTAATGCCTCAGCAGGCCCTTGGCGACCGAGGCGACAAGGCCGGGTATGGCAACGTCACCTGCGCCAGCGAGCAACTCAGGAAAGTCGCGCGTGTCGAGGATCGACTTCGTGCGCTCTTCGGGGGTCGTCATCGCTGTTCTCCATTGCTATGGCTGGGGTGACCTAAGGGTACTCACGCCATGATTCGACAAATAAACCAGTTCAACCCATGCTAGCGCGATGCAACGCACCTCGCGCGTCCGAAAAATAGGGTTGTTGCGCAAGGAGACTTTCTTTTAGACGACTTATGCTTGATTCCTGTTCGTCGGGACGGCTTATACTTTTTGCCAAGCAAGGAGGCCGTCGCCCCGGCCACACAACGGTCCACTTATGCTTTACTTCCCGGTCTCTTTATGCTTATCGGCACACCGAATTTTTCCGCAAAAAGCGGGGTTTTCCGCAAAAGCGCATTTTGCGTCTGCGCATTCATCGCGTCGGACCGACTTTCTCCCCCGCGCCTTTTCCTCACGTAGTGCCCAGTCATCGTCAGCGATTTGTGGCCCAACTGCCGCTGCGCCTGGCGGATGTCGCCCGACGAATCCGTTTTGTCCGTGCCGGCTTTGGCGCGTAGATCGCGGAACTGGAAGTCGCCGACCGGAACGCCGGCCCGAGCGCGCGCTGCGCTGAATCGCTTCTGCAGTGCGCCCAGCGTCATACGCTCGCCTTTCTCGTTGATCACGAGTGCCGTGCTGACGACCTTCAGGCCGACCTTCCGTGCGCGAATGTGATCGACGACCGTTTTGAGTTCGCCCACGACCCTGATGCGCAGCTTCTGGCCGGTCTTGCCCTGGCCGATAGCAATGAAGCGGTCGCGAATGTCCCGCTCGTCGTGGACATGCCTGTAGTTCACGACCGCTTCGTCGAAATTTTGACCCACTAATTTGTGCGCATCGCATGCCTGAAGACTTCTATGCGTTCACAGCCCGCTGAGGCGCGCATCGCGGCGTTCCTCGTTGAAACGGCGGACGACAACACAAAACGGGGCTATTCGCCCGAAGAGTTTGACGTTGGTATGACGCGTGCCGAAATCGGCAACTATCTGGGTACGACGCTCGAAACCGTGAGCCGGGTAATCTCAGCGCTTTCCAGGGAAAAGATAATCGAGGCGCGCGGAAAGCGAGTTCGCGTGCTGGATTTCCACTGGCTCAAGGCACGTCTTGCGTTGGGCCCAGCAAGTCCCGAGCAGGCCGAAATCGATGAACGGCAAGGCATGCCCGACAGGCGTTGATATAAACAGGACAGAGATAGCATCGCGCAATGCTCGACGAGGAGTGCTGACTACAGCGAACGCCCGATTGCCTGTCCAAGCAACGCAAGGCCAAGATCGACCTCTTCCTCGCTTACGGTCAAAGGCGGTGCGATCCGGAAGACGCCGCCCATACCGGGTAATTGCACGATGTTCATGCTTAAGCCCAGGTTCATGCACTCGCGGGTGATCTTCGAGCCAAGCTCATCGGCCGGTTCCTTCGTATTGCGGTCCTTGACGATCTCCATGCCCAGCAGCAGCCCCCGTCCGCGAATGTCGCCGATGCACTCGAAGCGTTCCATCAAATCCAGCAGGCCGTGCCTGAGTCGCTCGCCCATATGGTTCGCGCGTGCAACCAGCCCATCGCGTTCGACCACATCGAGCACTCGCAGACCGATGGCGGCGGGCAGCGGATCGGACACGTGGGTTGTGTAGAACAGGTAACCCAGCTCATGGGCTCGCTCTTCTATCTGTGCGGAGGTCACGACGGCCGCGAGCGGCAGACCGGCACCCAGCGTCTTCGACAGCGTGAGAATGTCGGGCGTGACGCCGTCGTGCTGGCAGGCGAACATCGTGCCCGTGCGCCCGATCCCGGTTTGCGCTTCGTCGAGGATCAGCAGCATGCCGCGCTCCTCGCATTTGCGCTTCAGTGCGGCCATGTAACCCGCCGGTAATTCGATGATTCCGCCAGAACTGAGAATCGGCTCAGCAATGAACGCGGCGAGATTGCCACTGGACTGACGATCGACGAGATCGAACGCGTAGTCCAGCTCCGCCAGGTAGTCGTATTCGCCGTTGCATTCGAAACGCGGCCGGTACAGAAACGGAGCAGGGATCGCGAAGGAGCCGACGGCCGCCGGTCCGACGCCCTTGCGGCCCGCGCTGTACGTCGCGGAAGCAGCGGCCCCGGTCATGCCGTGCCACGACTGCGCAAAGCCCACGATTTCGTATTTGCCGGTGACGAGCTTCGCCATGCGAATGGCGGCCTCGTTCGACTCCGCGCCGGTACTGAGCAACAGCGCGCGGTCGAGTCCGTGAGGCGTGATGTCGGCGAGCCGGGTCGCGAGGTCGACGACCGGTCGCGATAGCATCCCGCTGAAGAGGTGGTCGAGCTTGCCAGCGTATTCGTTGATGACCGACACGATTTCCGGATGGCTGTGCCCGAGCACCGCGCTCATCTGCCCCGACGTGAAATCGAGGATGGCGCGGCCGTCCGCGTCATAGACGAAGCTGCCTTGGGCTCGTTCGATGATCATCGGCGCGAAGGTGCCGCCATAGCGGATCAGGTGCCGCCTGGCGTTGCGCCAGAAAACTTCGTCGTCGTTCCGGGACACGGGTTTCTCCTTGGTTGGCGGCAGGAATAACTTGCAGTCTAGACGGCTCCCTGATTTCATAGAATCGAATAGTTCTTATCGAAGCTAGAAGCGGGGCTGATATCTTGAGTCTTTCACTCGAAATCGATCTGCTGCGTTCGTTCGTCGCCGTAGCCGATGCCCGCGCATTCAGCCGTGCGGCCCAGCGGATCGGCCGGACCCAGTCGGCGCTGAGTCAGCAGATGAAGCGGCTCGAAGAAATCGTCGATCAGCCGCTATTCCAGCGCACGGGGCGTGGGGTGGTACTGACGAATCCCGGCGAACGCCTGTTGATCCACGCACAACGCATTCTTCGGGCGCACGACGAAGCGATGGCCGATCTTTCCGGCCAGGGGCTGTCGGGGACGATTCGCTTCGGCTGCCCGGACGACTACGCTGCCGTCTTTCTGCCGCAATTACTTCGTCAGTTCGCGAGCCGGCATCCGCACGCACTGGTGGAAGTCCTCTGCGGGCCTACGCCGCGATTGCTGGAGCAACTGGAGATGCATGCGCTGGACCTCGCCATGATCTCGCTGCCCGGGCACGCTCCGGCTGAGGACATCATTCGCCGCGAGCCGCTGGTCTGGGTCGGTCATCCGGGACGGGACTGCGCGCATTTCGACCCGTTGCCACTGGCGCTTTCCGATCCGGACACGCTCGATCACGTGGCGGCTTGCGACGCGCTGCAACGCGCGGGCAGGGCCTATCGCATTGCCTATGCAAGCAGCAGTCTTGCCGGCCTGACGGCCCTCGTCCGCTCGGGGCAGGCCGTCGCCGTCATCACGCAGACCGCCGTCGCCCCGGATCTCCACATACTCAATGGAGATCCTGCGCTTCCGCCTTTGCCCACCATCGGCATTACGCTGAAATTCGAGCGCCCGCGTCCGCCCCATCTGGTCGAGGTATTCGCGGAACACATCAGAGCGACGCTGCCGTTGCTGTGATCGAGCCGCCGTTGGTACGGTCTTTCTGAATCGGGCGACGTGCGACGCAACGCGGTCGACGCACTAGCTGTTGCGCGTCAGCTCGACCACGAAGTCAAGAAAAGCTCTCGTCTTCGCCGGCACGTGATGCCGCGAGCCGGTGCGCGCGGTCGTGCGCGACGCCGCACGCGCAGGTTCGTGGGCGCAGCGCGGCTGCGAACTTGTGACGGCCCGCATGGAAGATGCTTCGTCGCTCGCCGCTGCGTTCGAAGGCGCGACGGGCGTTTTCATCCTGCCTCCTTCGGAGTTCGATCCGGCGCCGGGGTTTCCCGAGGCGCGGGCGGTGATCGATGCGGTATCCACGGCGCTTCTGAAGGCGCGGCCCGACAAAGTGGTTGGCCTGTCGACGGTCGGCGCACAGGCTGACGAGACCAATCTGCTCACTCAACGTACGCTGATGGAGCAGGCACTGCGCGAGATGCCGATGCCGGTGACGTTCCTGCGGCCTGACTGGTTCATGGAAAACGCCGCATGGGATGTCGCGTCCGCACGTGACGATGGCGTCATCGCCAGTTACCTGCAGCCGCTCGAGTGGCCCGTGCCGATGGTCGCCACGGCCGACGTAGGGCGCGTTGCGGCCGACCTGCTCCTGCAGTCATGGCGCGGCGTGCGTATCGTCGAGCTTGAGGGCCCGCGCCGGGTGTGCCCCAATGATCTCGCGTCGGCCTTTGCACGGGTGCTCGATCGCCCGGTACGCGCCGAGGTCGTCGACAGGCAGACCTGGGAAGCACTGTTCCGTTCGCAGGGCATGAAGCATCCGCTGCCACGGATGCGGATGCTGGATGGATTCAACGAAGGCTGGATCGATTTCGAAACGCATCCCGACGAAGTGATCCGCGGTCAGGTCGAGCTGGATACGGTTCTGGGCGAGATCGTGTCGCGCCCGGTCTGACCGGAGCCGGTTGGGCGGCGCGGGCAGCCGCGCATCGCCCGGCCCATGCATCACGTCGCCGATCCCACAACCGTTACAGTGCGTCGAGATGCCGTTTGACGTCGTCCAGCACGGACCCGGACAGCGCGGGATCGTCGATGACACGAGCCATCGTGATCGCGCCGATCATCGCCGACAACGCGAACACCGCATCCGAACGCGCGGCTTCCGGCTTCCGTCGCCGGATGTGCAGCGCGATCGTTTCCACGAGATCGGAAAACGCTTGAGTCGCGGCGGCGCGTGTCGGCTTGTCCGCGCGCGCCAGTTCGCTGCCGAGACCGGCGAGAAAGCAACCGCTCGCCGGGTCATCCCTGTGCGTAGTCGATAAGTACTGCTCGACAATCGACTTGAACGCCGCCTTGCGATCGCCATCGTCGGCGGCCGATTCGGCAGACCCCTCCGTCGCGTCGAGCAATACGGCCATCCCGGTCGCGCACGCTTGTGCGACCAGTTGATCCTTCGACTCGAAGTGCCGGTAGAACCCGCCATGCGTCAGGCCGGCTTTCGTCATCACGTCCGCGAGCCCGGTCGCCTGAATGCCGTTGCGGCGGATCTCCTCCGCCGCGATTTCGATGATCCGCTTGCGCGTCTGAGCGGTTTCCGCTCTGGATTTCCTCAGGATTCAAGACCTCCTGACTGTCGTCCCCGATGTTAGACGAGGCGGCTATCGATGTCGATCATCATCTAATTCCAGTCTCGTATCCGTCGCATTCGACCTGGCAGATTCATTATTTCGACGACAAAGGATTGATGCCGGCTGCTCATCCCGGCCGATCTCGACGATTTCAGCGCTTCGCGCGTTATCTCCTGATTGCGCCGCGTCCTGTTGCATCTCCATGGATCGGTTGAGCCGTTTGCTTGCCTTAACGCCTATGCTGGTATGAAGCGCCGTCCGCAGGTTGCCGTGCTCACAACAGGTCGGCGCGGAGTTCGCGGACGCCTCGTCCCAGCCGCTGTCGCAGGAGGCTGCGCAACGTGGCGCCGTCGGCATAACCCACCTCGGCTGCAATTCGCTCGAGGTCGAGGTGGCCGCTCCGGATCAGCGATTGTGCATGCTCCACCCGCAGGTCCTGGAAGTAAGCGAGGGGCGATTTGCCGAGCACTTCCTGGCAACGACGCTGTAATGAACGTGAACTGATCGCCAGGGCATTCGCGGCATCCTGCAGGGAAAATCCAGCCTTGAGGTTTTTCCTCGCCCACTGTTCGAAGCGCTGAATAAGCGGATCGGCCTGCGCCAGATGATTCGGGATGATGTAGGCGGCCTGCGAAGAGCGTATGTCGGCAAGGAGGTAGCGCGAGACGAGCAGCGCCAGTTCCGGACTGGCGGACCGAATCAGCCAGAGCGCGAGGTCGAGGTGTCCCAGCGCCGAGCCGGCGGTTACGCCGATATCCGAAGGAACGAGCATGCGCGATTCGTCGAGCCGGACGTTCGGGTAGCGTTGCCTGAAGCAAGGAGCAAGCGGCCAGTTGGTTGTCGCTTCGCGATTGTCGAGCAGTCCTGCCTCTGCGAGAAGGAATGTACCGATGCAGGAGGCCGCGACCCGTGTCCCTTCGGACTGCCATTCGATCAATTGCCCCATTGCGTCGACGACATCCCGCCGCTGCAAGGATGCAATCAACGCATCCGGAGACACGGTGGCCAGCGCCGGAACGATGACATAGTCGGGCTTCATGTTCGGCAAGACGGGTTGCACAGGTATGGCCATTCCGTGATTCGAGCGGACCTTCTTTCTCACGCCCACGATTGAAACATCGAAGTGCGGGGTTCCACCCATGGTCCTGGCGGAAAGCGAGTTTGCCACTGAAAAGGCGTCGAGCGTCACCGAAAGCCCGGTGTCAAAGACTCCGTCGAGGGCGAGTACCGAAATGCGCATGGCGTAAATGCCTATAAAGTTGGCGTTTGTGACTGTACCAGCCAGAGGCTTGCGTGACTACACTCGACGACGTTGCATATCGCAACGAAGCGCCCAACGAAACGCACGTCAAGGAGTTATTCATGAAAGTCCTCGCCATTGGAAGGATCGTCAAGCCGGTCACGCCGGAGCAGCGGGATCAAATCATGCCCCGTGAAGTGCCCCACACGCTCAAGCTCTATCTCGACAGCAAGATCGAGCAATTCTGGGCCCGTACGGACAAGCCCGGCGTGGCCTTTCTCATGAACGTCGACTCGCTCGATGACGCGAAGGCAATCACCGGCGCAATGCCGCTGGTGTCCGACGCAATCGCCGAATACGAGCTGATTCCGGTCGGCCCGCTGGCTCCGCTTGGCCTGCTGCTTCAAGGCAAGTAAGCCGCGTCCAGGAAGCGTTCTCGACGCATAGGCATCGCCGTGCGCGTCGCGACCCTGCCGGTGAAGGCCGTGCCGCGCCTGATCGAGCGGCCGCAATGAATCCGGCCGGCGAGATGTCGATCGGGTCCGCTCCGGTTACAGCGTCTGCACCTGCACGGGAGCCCCGGGCTTGCCCGCTACCTGCGGCGCGACCACGAGGTAGCGGCGCTTGTCTGCGGCGGTGCTTACTCCCGGTGTGACCAGTTGGCGAATCTGGCCGAGCGCATTGACGATCGCCGAGCCGGCTGGGTTGGACATGAAATTCGCGAGCACCTGCACTTCACCCGTGCCATCGGGGTTATCGGCGAGACCGAGTACATAGGGCTGCTTAGGTTGCAGGCCGGTGACAGCGGCCTGGAGAACCTGCACGAGCCCCTGGTCGAACAACGCGACAGTCGTAGGTGCGGTTGCGGCATCCGCGCTCTTGCCCGACCCCACCGGCAGCAGTGCGATATGGACGCTCTGGCCAGCCAGGCCGAGTGACTGCAGGTTCTGCGCACCGTCACCTTCCGGCACCGCATCCGGCACATAGGTGACGGCCTGCGGCGCCTGGCCGATGGGCACGGTCGCGATGACCGTGTTGGTCAGCGTGTCGATTGCGTCCATCGCATCGGCGTTCTCCAGACCGACATAGATGCGGCTGCCGTCCCCCGACGGCCATAGCCCATGCGGCAGGTTGCCGACAGGGATCGTCGCGACCTGCGAAAAGTCACCGGTTCGAAACACCTTGACCACGTTCAGGCCTCCAACGGTGACGTACGCGAACGTGCCCCTGGCGTTGTGCACGATGTTGACGTGGTTCGTGATCGGCCCCGTGTCGAGTGTTCTGACGAGCGCGAATGGGGGCCTTGCATCGAACACCTGGACCTTGCCGGTGTCCTTGAGCGTGAACCAGACCTGCTTGCCGTCGGGCGTCGCCGCGAGGTCGGGACAGAAGGGGCTGGCCTGCTTGACCGTGCCGACGATCTTGTGGTCGGCCACCGACACCACCTCAGTCTCCGGGTTGAAGGACGAGCAGACGTAACCATACCTCCCGTCCGGCGAGAAGATCTGCATGCCGGGGCCAGCCGGGACGGTAATGCGCGTTTTCTCCTCGTACGTCTTGCCGTCGAGTACCGCGACGTAGTTTTCGCCTCGCACCGTCACCCAGACTTCTTTTCCATCGGGAGTGAAGAAAGCCTCATGAGGCGAGCGGCCGACGTAGGTGACATGCTTGACGGCGTTAGTCTGCGTGTCGATGAATGAAACCGAGTTCGATCCGATCGAGACGACCGCGATCGTGCGATGGTCAGGCGAGTAACCCATGCCGTGCACGAGCAGTTGGCCTTTGTACAACGGACTGAAATTGCCCGGCGAGGGATCGCCGAGACGAATCAGGCCGACCAGCCGGTTGTCGGCCGGGTCGATCACCGACACCGTGTTGGAAAACTGCTCGGCAGCGTAGACGCGATCGTGGTGGCTCACCGGAATGTCAGGGTCGGACAGCGATCCCGGAGCCTGTCCGGCCCAGGCGAACTGCGCTGCGGCCAGCGCGGCCGTCAACAACGTGACGGTAAAAATAGATTGGTGTTTCATCACGGGTCCTTGCGCATAGGGTTGAGCATGTTCATTTGCATGCCGTCGTCGGATGTGGGATGGGCAGGAGCGGTAGGCATGGAAGCGGGCCTTTGCTGGTCCGGAGCGGCGGCCGGCGGCGGCAGTGCCTGCCCGAGAGCGACGCGCATGGCGACGATTTCCTGTTGTTGCTCGACGACGATCTCTTGCGCGATGCGGCGTAACTGTTCGTTGTGCCCGTAGCGCAGCTCAGCCTGTGCCATGTCGATTGCGCCTTGATGGTGAGGCACCATCAAGGCGACGAAATCGCGATCGACGTCGCCTGTGGGCTTCACGGACATGTCGTCCATCATCCTCGTCATGGCGGTATTGTTCTCCGCCAGGAAGGGCGCTTCGTCGGAGGCAGCGGTTTGCAAACGCGCAGCGAAGGCCGATGAGCCGCAAAGCGCCGGGATCGTCAGAACAATAACGACGTTCAGGAGCGTCCGCCCGGTATGACGACTTGGGGTACGCACGATGGTTCTCCCGTTGTGACAAACAGGTGTTTCACAGGAGTGAACCCATCAGATGCGGAGTTATTCCGTCTCTCACGCCGATTTCGTACAGATGAAGATTCGAAGGCCGATGGCGTGCCGGGCTATCGCCTGTCGATGACGGCCAGCCATGCGGGAGAGGCTCCTGCGCCAGCGTCAAGATGACCTTGCGTGGCCCACCATGGTTGTGAACCGGGGTGAAGCGAAGTCTTGCCTATAAATGCAGGCTAATCTGTTCGGCGAATGTCCGTATCACTTCCTCATTGCGTGAAAGGAATAGCCACTGGCCGACTCGCATCGAAACGAGAAGGCCCGCTTCAACCAGTACGGCTATATGTGCTGATACTGTCGACTGGGACAGACCGCTGCGTGCCTGTATTGCGTGAACGGGTACGCCGCGGCCAATGTCGATAGACCTTTCGGGGAAGGCCGCGGCGGGAACCTTCAGCCACGCCAGGATGTCACGCCGGAGTGGATTGGCGAGTGCCTTGTGAATCAGATTCGTGTTTATCATGGCGTTTCTTGCACACGTTTGCCGACTCGATGCGGTGGCATCAATAACGCTTTGGCAATCGTTTCTGCTGCCTCTTCTCCAAGGTCCTCCCGCACGAATGACAGCGCCGAACGGATAGCGGCACTCGCTCTTCCCGACTGACGAGCGTAGAACCGGGCACTACGACGATGTCGAGCGGCGTGTGGCCGTCCCGGGCGGGAGACTTCCCGGTATGCCCGGGTTGTATCGCCAGCTGTAATCGCGAACACAGTGTAGTTGTCCGGCGGCACCGGGGAAATGCGCGGATGGTGCCGTTACTTGCCAATTAGTGGGTGTTTTGGGCCACGCAAGGCAACCTGTCCGTACCGCTCGGCCGGCGATTTGTAACGCCGAGGAAAAATACATCTTCCAGAGACGGACGGCATGAGCGAGAGCGGATGCGCTAAGCTGCATCACGGTCGTCGCAGGGACACGGCGCGTTGAATCGGCTTGCGCCGATCCGGCGTCCAACGGCCGTGCCAACGAAAACAGAGTTAATACCGATGAAGGTCACGGCATGAAAGTCGCCGTTGTTGTGTTCGATGGTGTGCAGGCGCTCGATGTTGCAGGCCCGCTCGATGTGTTCGCCGAGGCGAATACGTTCCTGGCCGAACGTCAACGATACGACGTGACGCTAGTCGGACGCGAGGCGGGCACCGTGATCTGCTCGAACGGAATGCAGCTGGCTGTCTCATTGGGCTATGCCGATCGTGACATTCAATGGGACCTGCTGCTGGTAGCGGGAGGGCCGCAGTTGCCCGACGCCCGGCCGTCGAACGATTTTCTGGTCTGGTTGCAGAATCAGGCGCGTAGCGCGAGTCGCTTTGGCTCCGTTTGCAACGGCGCATTCGTGCTCGCGCGTGCGGGGCTTCTCGACGGAAAGGAGGTGACCACCCACTGGTCGGACGCCAGTCGTCTGTCGAATGAATTTCCACAAGCGAATGTGCAGCCGGACAGGATCTTCGTTCGCGACGGGCGGCTCTTCACCTCCGCCGGCGTGACCGCGGGCATCGATCTGTGTCTATCGCTCGTTGCGGAGGACTGGGGGCATGAGCTGGCGGTGCGGGTTGCGAAGCGTCTGGTGGTGTACATCCAGCGCGAAGGCGGCCAGTCACAGTACAGCCCCTATCTCGGGGCTGGCAAGGACGAGGATCCGATGCTCAACAAGGTCTATCGGTACGTTAGCGCGCATATAACCGAAACGCTCTCGATAGAGGAGCTTGCGAGCGCGGCCTCAGTGAGCCGGCGCACGTTGTCGCGGGTATTCGCAAAGTACGCGAAGGTGACGCCTTCGGTATTTGTCGAGCAGGTTCGCGTCGACATGGCGAGGAAACTTCTCGAGGACTCGGATGCACCGCTCAAAACGGTGGCATTCAAATGCGGCTTTCACAGCGCCACGCATATGCGCACGACCTTTTCGCGGCGGCTCAACGTCACGCCAAAGCAATATCGCCTGCGATTTCGAGGGGGGGCGAGTGCGCAATACTGATCCCATAACGGATCTGGCGAGCGTGCCGTCCGTGACGCACAGCGAATCGGATCAATCTCTTCCCGATGTTATCGAGCCCGGCTTGTCGATAATATTCTGCGGAATCAATCCGGGTATGTCCGCTGCGTCGAGCGGGCATCACTTCGCAGGTAGAAGTAATCGATTCTGGAGAGTCCTCCATCGTGCCGGTTTTACGAATGAGGAGTTTCGCCCGGAGAACGACCGGCAGTTGCTGCAATACGGCTGTGGTCTGACGACGGCCGTTTCACGTCCGACTGCACGCGCGGACGAGTTGTCGAGGGCGGAGATTCAGGCCGCCGCGGCGCAGTTTGAACTGAAGATTCGACACTACGCGCCGAGGTATATCGCATTTCTTGGCAAGATGGCGCTTTCCGCAATGATCGGGAAGCGCGATATTCAATGGGGCCTGCAAGCCGCCGATTTCGGTGGCGCACGCGCATGGGTCCTGCCGAATCCGAGCGGCCTGAACCGGGCATTTAGCCTCGATATGCTCGTCGCTGCCTACCGTGAACTTCGTATTGCGGTTGAATCCGCGAGTCTGGATTAGGGCTTTGCATTCGTTGCGCGATTAATTTTCGGCCTGGCAAAATTCTCACACTAGATGGCCCGAAATGCGACCAGACGAGGCTTTAAGAAATTGCGCCCGTCTCCGACAATAAAGCAGTCGATGAACAACGACCATGGGCGGTGAGCCGATGGCGTGGTCCGATTTTCATTTTCACAAGCGATATGCAAATACCGGAAAGACGAAATGATAAGGAGATTTCCGTGCGCGGCTTGATCACCCCAACCGATAGTGCAGCTACGCCCACGATAGCGTCGCGCGGCAAGATCATCATGATGGCGATCATCGCCGGTGCGGTGATCACAAACATCTATTGCACGCAGCCGATCCTGCCGTTGATTGCAGCGAGCCTGAGGCTCAGCGTGACGACGGTCGATCTCGTTGCTGCCGCGGCGCTGCTTGGTTTCTCGACCGGGCTTGCGTTGCTGCTGCCGCTCGGCGACCGCTTCGACCGGCGCAAACTCGTGCTCGCCCAGATCGCGCTCGCTTTCGCTTTTGCGGTGGCGGCGGCGATTGCGCCCGGCATCTGGGCGCTTATCGCGGCTTCGTTCGCTCTTGGCATCGTGAGTTGCGTTCCACAGCAGCTCGTGCCCTTCGCAGCCGTCATGTCGCGGCCGACTGAGCGCGGGCGTAATGTCGGGACGGTCGTGAGCGGCATCATGGTCGGCATCCTGGCCGGTCGCACGATCGCCGGAGTGATCGGCGCGGCGTATGGCTGGCGCGCGGTCTACGGCACCGAAGCGGCGTTCATGGTGCCGGTCTGGATTGCTGCCGCATCGCTCTTGCCGCGCGGTGTGCCCTCCACGAATCTTTCCTATGGGCGCCTGCTTGCCTCGCTGTGGCCGCTCGTGCGGGACAATCGTCCGATTCGCGAATCGATGATTATTCAGGCATTGCTGTGGGCCTGTTTCAACGCCTTCTGGGTCAATCTCGCCGTGCTTCTCGCGAGTGGGCCCTGGCACCTCGGCAGCGCGTGGGCGGGCGGCTTCGGCATTATCGGCGCGGCCGGCGCATTTGCCGCTTCACTCGGCGGCCATGCCACCGACCGCGTCGGGTTCCGCAAGGTTATCGGCGCCAGTATCGGGATCGTTACGCTTGCCTACCTGCTTCTCTCCGGCGCGGCTACCTCGCTGACTCTGCTGATAGCGGGCGTGATCGTGCTCGATATCGGCGTTCAGTCCGGTCTCGTGTCCAACCAGACTCGCGCGTTCGCCGTCGATCCGAAGGCGCAGGGCCGCATCAATAGCCTCTATATGACGGCCACGTTCTTCGGCGGCGCCGTAGGTGCGACGGTCAGCGGCTGGCTGATGAGCCACCTCGGCTGGACGGGTATCGTTGTCTTTGGTGTCTTGCTCGGGATCGCGGCTTCGGGCATCCACTGGATCGGCGCGCCTCGCGGGACAGCGGGCGGCCTTTCGTCAACCCCGGATTGATGTGGGCGCAAAGGACTCTCGCAGCCGGTGGGCGAGCCCGTTTGCGCCGGCCCCAACTGCGAAATACCCGAATGGTTATGACCGGTGTCGTGTGTGCCGCGCTGACAAGACCTTATACATTCGACGATCGGGCTGTTTCTATTGGCAAGATCAAGTAGTTGCTCCAGGCCAATGGCGCGTCACATCCAATAAGCGATTCACAAAGCCCCACTCATTGTCGAACCACAGCATCAGATTCACCAGACGATGACCGCTGACATGAGTCTGCGCGCCGTCGACGATTGCAGAATGCGGGTCGTGATTGAAGTCGATCGAAGCATGCGGGTCGTCCGACCAGGCGATGAGGCCCGCATAAGGTCCGGCCGCTGCGCCTTTCAGCAGTTCGTTCACGCTTGCTGCACTCACGTCGCGTCCTACCGACAATACCATGTCGATCGCCGACACATTGTGGGTCGGCACGCGGATCGCCTTGGCATGCACGCGGCCCTTGAGTTCCGGAAGCAGGCGCTCCACGCCGCGCGCAAGGCCCGTCGAAACGGGAACGATCGATTGCATCGCCGAACGTGTTCTGCGCAGGTCGGAGTGGTGATAGCCGTCGATCAGCGGCTGGTCATTCATGACCGAATGCAGCGTCGTGAGCTGCACCTGTTCGATATTCAACTCCCGGTGCAGTAGTGAAAGTACCGGCACGGCCGCGTTGGTCGTGCACGATGCGTTCGACACCAGGCGCTCCTTGCCCGAAAGAATGCTGTGATTCGTGCCGAATACGATCGTCGCGTCGACATCCGCGGCACTGTCGCCCGGATGCGAGAGCAGCAGCCGCGCGCAGCCCGCGTCGAGAAAACGCGTCAGCGATGCCCGATCGCCGTAGCGACCGGAACACTCGACGAGCAGATCGACTTCGAAGCGTCGCCAGTCGACGCCCTCGGGCGTCGTCTCATGGAATACCGGGATTGCGTCGCCGTCGACGAGCAACGCGCCTTCTCCGACCTCGACCTTTCCTGGGAAGCGCCCGTGCGTCGAATCGAAGCGCGTGAGGTAAGCCATGCTTGAAAGATCAGCGGGCTCATTGATGACCGCGATCTTGACGGCATCACGGTAGTCCGACTCATGGATTGCCCGCAGGAAGCAACGGCCGACACGGCCGTATCCGTTGATCGCAATACGCAGCGGTGCAGGGGACATGGCGGGCACGGCGTGATTCCTTCGAAGGATGGAAGCCGTAATTCTATCGCGCGCTCTTCAGGCCGGGCTTGTTCATTCCAGGGGATTCGCTCTCGACGTCCTGCGCGAAGTCATCATCGGGATCCGGCCTGGCTTGAATTGTTCATTGGCGCAGGCGCGGGAAGACCGGTTCCTTTGATAAGAAAACCCCTCCCGCTGCCCGCGCGCGCTTCGCGACGCGTCCAGTTCGCTGCGGACCGATCCCGGATCGCTCGCGCTCGCCAGCGCGCAGTTCACCACATGTTGACTTGAAGTGCGAGGCGATCCAGGCAAAGTAAAGCCGCAAACGCCGTCCGCGAATCGTCGTGGGCACATCCGCTCTCAACGGCGCGATTTAAACGATTGCCACATAAAAGCGTCAATGCGTCCGGAGGGCCTGAGCAGGTCTGCGTCATCTGCCGCATAAGAAGAAAGTATCGCCGCGCATGCAGACCCTGCGTGATTGATCGTCCGACGCGGTTTAAAGCTTTTTTGGGCGCTTTTCACGCGCGCAAGCGTTTGCGTCTGCAAGCCGCGAACGATGTCTCTGCGCACGCGTTCCGAACACTGTCTTTCGGCACGCTTTCCACGCGCGTCATTCATGCATTCCGATTCAAGAACCCCCCGGAAAGCGCCGTAAACGCAGCACATAGAACTCACTTCGCCGAAGCATGATCAACACGTTTCATGCGCGCGATGAAATCGTTTTCCGGGGAAAGAATTTGAATCGCAGTCAAACGTGGTCTCGCACGGCGGCGCCTGGCGAGATTATTTATTCGGAAGGCTTTGCTGGCGAAAGACTGATCTTTGTCATTGCCGACGGCAAGGTTGAAATATCCACACGTTGCGACGACAAGAAAGTCGTGATGGCGACGTTGGGCCGCGGCGAGTTTTTCGGCGAGGCCGCATTGCTCGGCGCCGAACCGCGACCGAACACGGCCAAGGCACTGAGCTTCTGCCAGCTCACCGTCGTTCCGGCGCCCATCATCGAAGAAGAGCTTGAGCGCGTCTCGCCGATGCTGCGCCATGTCGTGCGTACGCTGACGCGGCGCATCAAGGCGAGGGACGATCTGCTCGCCACGTACACGCACGCCGACTTCATGCCGGGCGTGCTTTCGTATGCCCACGTCCTCACGCTGATGGCGGGCGCGGCGGAGCGCGTCGATGGCGGCGATACCTGGTCGCGTCAGGGCACGTCCGGCGCGGAAGTGAGCGTGCCGCTCGCCGACGTCGTGCACAAGTGCCGCGCCGTGGCCGGCCATTCGCGCCCGCACGTCATGGCCATGCTTCGCCGCATGGAGAAGCTCAATCTCGTCGCGATGCAAAGCGGTCAGACCACGCATCCCGCCAATGCCGCCGCGGCGGCAGACGGTGCATTGGGCCGCCAGGTGGTGACGTTCGATCCCGTACGTATCGTGGATCGCGCGGCGCAGGTGGCGGACAGCGATCTCGACGTGTCGATCAACAGCGAACTGGAACTGATCGAACTGGCGGACCTCGAAACGCTGATCGGCGTGGAGCGCACGGTCATCCTCAACAAGCTCTCGCACGCGGAAATCGCCGACGAGGTGTTCGCGTTCCGCAAGTCGAAGGTGCTGAATTTCGTCGAGCAAAAGGGCGTGGCGTATTTTTCGAAGCGCACGAGCCGCGGCCCCGGCGAACTGAAGTCGCTCGACGATCTGCTCTTCGTCGACCAGCGGACGCTGTTCGAAGCCATCAACACGATCGATACCTACGATCTCGCGAAACTGCTCTCTTCGATCGAGGATCAGGCGGTGTCCGCGCGCCTGCTCGCGGCGATGGCGGATGCCCGCAAGAGCGAGGTGTCGTGGGTCATGCGCCGCGACATCAAGATCGATCCCGTGGAAGTCGAGGATATCGAACAACGCCTGGTCGAAGCGGTACGCACGCTCAAGTCGCCGGGAGCGCACTAGACACGCCTGCCTGATTTCCGCGCCGCGCCGCCCCGCACCATCGGGAAGGTCGGCGCGGCGTACGCGCGCAATAAGGCACTCATCCGGAGAACCGCATGGATCTGCTTACCCTGATCGGCATCGCCGTCGGCGCGCTGGCCGTCGTGGCCGGCTTCACGCTCGAAGGCGGCCACTTCGCCACGCTGCTTCAGCCCGAGGCGCTTGCCATCGTGCTGGGCGGCACACTCGGCGCCGTGATGATCCAGAACACCTGGGCGCGCTTTTTCGACGCCATCAAGCATGTGCATATGGCCTTCGTGAAGGCGCCGCGCGTCGACGAAGCGAGCCTCGCGGCCGTGCTGAAGTGGGGCGATGAGGCCAAGCTCAACGGGCTGCTCGCATTCGAATCGATGGATTTGCAGGACATTCATCCTTTCGCGCGGCGCGGGCTGGAACTGCTGGCGAGCGGCGTGTCGACCGCCGTGCTCGAAGACGCGCTAAATCGCGAACTGGAAGCCTGCGGACGCACGCATATGGCGGCGGCGCGCGTCTGGCAGCAGGCAGGCGGATACGCGCCCACGTTCGGCATTCTCGGCTCGGTGCTCGGCCTCATTCAGGTCACGGGGCATCTGATCGAGCCCGCGCAACTCGGGCCCGGCATCGCGGTGGCCTTCATCGCGACGCTTTACGGTCTCGCGTTTGCGAACCTCGTCTTTCTGCCGCTGTACGGCAAGATTCGCGCGCACATCGAAAGCGGACTGCGCCTGCGCAAGCTCTATATGGACGGTCTGCTCGCCATTTCGCGCAAGGAGTCGCCCCATACGATCGCCACGCGGCTGTCCGGCGAAGTGGGCGGGCGCACCGGCCTGCAGAACGAAGCGACCGTCTGGGCGCTGGACAAGACGAGCGCGAGCTGACCTGCAACCCGGCGATCCAGCATGCCCATGCCTTCCGATAAAGACCTGCCGCTCACGGCGCAATTCGATCACGGCGAGGACGAACGCGGCGAATCGGCTACCGGCCGCTGGCTCCTTTCGTACGCGGATCTGATCACGACGCTGATGGTGCTGTTCCTTGCGCTCTACGTTATGCAGATCGCGAAGCATAAGGAATCCGAAATACGGGCGGCGGCGCAGCGAGCGACTCCGGCGGCGCCCGCGGAGAAAATGCCCGCGGTCGATCAGGCGTTGCTCGCGTCGCTCGAAACGCTGCGCCAGCGCGGCGAGATCACGATCGTGCCGGCGGCGCACGGCGTGGAGATCGGCATCAACGCGAAGATATTGTTCAACGCGGGGGACGCGACACTGCTGCCCGAATCGCTCGCCGTGCTGGGCCGTATCGCCGAGGTGCTGCGCGCGTCGCCGGCAGGCAATATTCTCGTGGAAGGGCATACCGATAGCACGCCGATCTCGAACGCGAAATACGCGTCGAACTGGGAGCTTTCGTCGGCGCGCGCGGGGGCCGTGGTGCGGTATCTCGTCGAGAGGGGGCTTGAGCCGCATCGGCTCGCCGCCATCGGCCGCGCCGACAACTATCCGCTCGTGGCCGGCAACGACCCAGCGAGCCGCGCGTTGAATCGCCGCGTGATGCTTATCGTGCAGCGCTAACCGCATCGGGGAACTGAAAGCGGATCGCCATGTGCCGGCCGGGCCGCCCTTATGGTGACCGATTACCCTGGCGCGTTTCCTTTCGTCGCGATTTCGCGCGGGCCTGATGTGTGCCCCTAACGCGCGACCCCGAAACCGCGACGGCGATGCACCCACCCGGTGCTGCCGTCGCGCTCAGGACGCGATCGCGGCGATTGCGGCCGATATCGGCTTCGACGATCCCACGGCGTTTCATCGAGCCTTCCGGCTCTGGACCGGCAGCACGCCGGGCGCGTATCGGCGCGGCGCGTAACCCCGTAATTTCCCTGATGACACGAGGCCCATGCGATGGGTCCGGGCGGCGTTTCGCCGTCGCCCGGCTCGCTTCGCGTGGCCGAAGTTGTCAATAGATGGTCCGGTTTGGTCATCGGGATCCGTACCGATCGCGGCTACGATCCTCCTCAATTGTTGCCGTGCAGGACCTCGACCGTCCGGTGTCATGGCACCCCCCTTTTATGATTGCCCACTGGGAAGGCACAGGATGAGCTACATCGCACCCGTCAAGGACATGCTCTTTGCGATCAACGAACTGGCTGGTCTCGCGCGTGTATCGGCGCTCCCCGGCTTCGAGGACGCCGGACCCGACACCGCCCAGGCGGTGCTCGACGAGGCGGCCCGCTTCAACGCGGACGTCGTCGCGCCGCTGAATTTCGAGGGCGACAAGAACCCGAGCAGCTGGAAGGACGGCGTCGTCATGGCCACGCCCGGCTTCAAGGAGGCGTTTGGTCAGTTCGCCGAGGGCGGCTGGCAGGGCGTTGTGCATCCGGCCGAATATGGCGGTCAGGGCCTGCCCAAGCTGATCGCGACGCCCTGCATCGAAATGCTCAATGCTGCGAATCTGTCGCTCGCGCTATGCCCGCTGCTCACCGACGGCGCGATCGAGGCGCTGCTCACGGCAGGCAGCGAAGCGCAGAAACAGCGCTACGTGCCGAAACTCATCTCGGGCGAATGGACCGGCACCATGAACCTCACGGAGCCGCAGGCCGGTTCCGATCTCGCACTGGTGCGTACGCGCGCCGAGCCGCAGGGCGACGGCACGTACAAGCTCTTCGGCACGAAGATCTTCATCACCTGGGGCGAACACGACATGGCCGGGAACATCGTGCATCTCGTGCTCGCGCGCCTGCCCGATGCGCCCGAGGGTGTGAAGGGCATCTCGCTTTTCATCGTGCCGAAGTTCATGGTCAACGAGGATGGGTCGCTGGGCGCGCGCAACGACGTGCATTGCGTGTCGATCGAACACAAGCTCGGCATCAAGGCGAGTCCGACCGCCGTGCTGCAGTTCGGCGATCACGGTGGCGCGATCGGTCAGCTCGTCGGCGAGGCCAATCGCGGCCTCGAATACATGTTCATCATGATGAACGCCGCGCGCTTCGCGGTGGGCGTGCAGGGCATTGCCCTCGCCGACCGCGCGTACCAGCGCGCCGTCGCGTATGCGAAGGAGCGCGTGCAGAGCCGTCCCGTCGACGGCTCGGCCAAACAGGCCGTCACGATCATCCAGCACCCCGACGTGCGTCGCATGCTCGGGGCGATGCGTGCGCTGACCGAAGGCGCACGCGCGCTCGCCTATGTCGCCGCGGCCCATAGCGACATCGCGCATCGCCACGCCGACGAGGCCGTGCGCGCCGATCATCAGGCCATCTACGAATATCTCGTGCCGATCGTGAAGGGCTGGAGCACGGAGTTGTCGATCGAGGTGACGAGCCTCGGCGTGCAGGTGCATGGCGGCATGGGTTTCATCGAAGAGACGGGTGCGGCGCAGCACTACCGCGACGCGCGCATCCTGCCGATCTACGAAGGCACGACGGCGATCCAGGCGAACGACCTCGTCGGGCGCAAGACGCTGCGCGACGGCGGCGCGGTCGCGAAGGTGCTGCTCGCGCAGATCGACGAGACGCTCGCCGCGCTGTGGGAACACGCGTCGTACGAATCGAATGCGGCGTTCCAGGCGCTGCACCGGCATCTCTCGGCGGGACGCGCGTCGTTTGCGAACGTCGTTGAATACGTGCTGGCGCGCGCGAAGCAGGACCCCAATGCCGTGTTCGCCGGCAGCGTGGCCTATCTTCAGCTGGCGGGCATCGTGTTGTCGGGCTGGCAGTTCGCCCGCGCGCTGCTCGTTGCCGCCAGCAAGCGCAGCGAAGATCCTTCGTTCTACGATGCAAAGGCGGCGACGGCCCATTGCTTCGCGACGCAGATCCTGCCGCGCGCGGGCGCGTTCGAAGCGGCCATCGTCGGTGCACAGGGCAACGAGGGCGCACTGGCCTTGACCGAAGACCAGTTCTGACGCCAGGACATAGACACAGACAGAGGATGGCATGGAGACAGCAACAAGCCTGATCGAGCAATACGGGCCACGCGAGTCGATGGAATACGACGTGGTGATCGTAGGCGGCGGCCCGGCGGGTCTGTCTGCCGCGATCCGCCTGAAGCAGCTGGCCCAGGAAAAAGGCGTCGAGATCGGCGTCTGCGTGCTGGAAAAAGGCTCGGAAATCGGGGCGCATATCCTCTCGGGTGCGGTCATGGACCCGCGCGCGCTCGGCGAACTGATCCCCGACTGGAAGGAACAGGGCGCGCCGGTCACCGTCCCGGTCACCGAAGACCGCTTCCTTTTCCTTTCGGAAACCGGCGCGAAGTCGGTGCCGAACTGGGCGCTGCCCGAGAACTTCAAGAACCACGGCAACTACGTCATCAGCCTCGCGAACGTGACGCGCTGGCTCGGGACCACGGCCGAGGCGCTCGGCGTGGAGATCTTCCCGGGCTTCCCGGCCGCCGAAGTGCTCTATAACGACGACGGCTCGGTCAAGGGCGTCGCCACCGGCAACATGGGCATCGGCAAGGATGGCGAGCCGACCGAAAACTTCCAGCCCGGCATGGAGCTGCACGCGAAGTACACGCTCTTCTGCGAAGGCTGCCGCGGCCATCTGGGCCGGCAGCTCAACGAGCAGTTCAGGCTGGGCCGGGACGCGGACCCGCAGGTCTACGGCATCGGCATCAAGGAACTCTGGGAGATCGATCCCGCGAAGCACCAGCCCGGCCTCGTGATCCACACCGCGGGCTGGCCGCTCGAATCCGACACCTACGGCGGCTCGTTTCTGTATCACATCGACAACAACCAGGTGATGGTCGGCTTCGTCGTGGGCCTGGCCTACACGAATCCGTATCTGTCGCCGTTCGAGGAGTTCCAGCGCTACAAGACGCACCCGGAAATCCGCAAATTCCTCGAAGGCGGCAAGCGGGTTTCCTATGGTGCGCGCGCGATCACGGCGGGCGGCCTGATGTCGCTGCCGAAGCTCGCGTTCCCGGGCGGCGCGCTCGCCGGCGACGATGCGGGCTTCCTGAACGCCTCGCGCATCAAGGGCAGCCACGCGGCGATCAAGACCGGCATGCTGGCGGCCGAGGCGGCGTTCGACGCGGTGCAGGCGGGCCGCCAGAACGACGAACTCGCGGCCTACCCCGAGGCGTTCAGACAGTCGTGGCTGTACGAGGAGCTGCACCGCGCGCGCAACTTCAAGCAGTGGATGAGCAAGGGCCTGTACCTGGGCACGCTGATGGTGGGCATCGAGCAGAAGCTGTTCGGCGGCAAGGTGCCGTGGACGCTGCATCACCGGCATCGCGACCACGAGATGCTGAAGCCGGCGTCGCAATGCAGGCCGATCGAGTATCCGAAGCCCGATGGCAAGCTCACGTTCGACCGCCTCTCCTCGGTGTTCATTTCCAATACGAATCACGAGGAAAACCAGCCCGCGCACCTGACGCTGAAGGACGCGAGCGTGCCGGTGAACGTGAACCTGCGCACGTATGCGGGTCCGGAGGCGCGGTTCTGCCCGGCGGCGGTGTATGAGTTCGTGAAGAACGACGACGGCAGCGACCGTCTGCAGATCAACGCGCAGAACTGCGTGCACTGCAAGACGTGCGATATCAAGGACCCGACCCAGAACATCGTGTGGGTCACGCCCGAAGGCGGCGGCGGGCCGAACTATCCGAACATGTAATCGACTCGATGCGCGCGTTGGCGGGGCGCGTCGGGCAGCTAACTGGAGGAGCAAATCATGCAGAAAGAAGTCGTTGTAGTCGGCGGTGTGCGTACGGCCATCGGTAAGTTCGGCGGCAGCCTGAAGGATTTCGCGCCGACCGAACTCGGCTCGATCGTCGTGCGCGAAGTGCTCGCTCGCGCGCAGGTCGCGGGCGACGAGGTTGGCCACGTCGTGTTCGGCAACGTCATCGCGACCGAGCCGAAAGACCTCTATCTGGCGCGCGTCGCCGCGATAAACGGCGGCGTCCCGCAGGCGGCGCCGGCCTTCAACGTGAACCGGCTCTGCGGCTCGGGTCTGCAGGCCATCGTGTCCGCCGCGCAGACGATCCTGCTCGGCGACGCCGACGTCGCGATCGGCGGCGGCGCGGAGAACATGAGCCGCGCGCCGTACATCACGCCCGATGCGCGCTTCGGCGCACGCATGGGCGACGTGCGTCTGATCGACATGATGCTCGGCGCGCTGCACGATCCGTTCGAGTCGATGCACATGGGCGTCACGGCGGAGAACGTTGCGAAGAAGTACGGCATCACGCGCGAACAGCAGGACGCGCTCGCGATCGAATCGCACCGTCGTGCGTCGCGTGCGATCGCCGAGGGCCGCTTCAAGGAGCAGATCGTCCCGCTGACGCGCAAGGTGAAGGGCAAGGAAGTCGTCTTCGACACCGACGAGCATGTGCGCGCCGATGTCGAGCTGGCCGAACTCGCGGGGATGCGTCCCGTGTTCCAGAAGGAGGGCGGCACGGTGACGGCGGGCAACGCGTCGGGGATCAACGACGCGGCCGCGGCTGTCCTGCTGATGGAGCGCAAAGCGGCCGAAGCGCGTGGGCTCAAGCCGCTCGCGCGGCTCGTGTCGTACGCGCATGCGGGCGTCGATCCGCGCTACATGGGCATTGGCCCCGTGCCCGCCACGCGCCTCGCGCTCGAACGCGCCGGGCTCGCGATCGGCGATCTCGACGTGATCGAGGCGAACGAAGCATTTGCGGCGCAGGCTTGCGCGGTGACGCAGGAGCTGGGGCTCGACCCGGCCAGGGTGAATCCGAACGGCTCGGGTCTCTCGCTCGGTCATCCCATCGGCGCGACCGGTGCGCTGATCACCGTGAAGGCGCTTTATGAATTGCAGCGGATCGGCGGTCGCCATGCGCTCGTGACGATGTGCATCGGCGGCGGACAGGGCATTGCCGCGATCTTCGAAAACCTTCAGTGAGCGGCACGCGCAACATCGATTGCAACGAGACATGAACATGCGAATTGAAACGGCAGGAATCGTCGGCGCGGGCGCGATGGGCAACGGGATTGCACAGACCGCCGCCGTCGCCGGACTCAAAGTAGTCCTGATCGACGTCACCGAAGCCGCGCTGGCGAAGGGGCTCGCGGCGCTCGAAGGCAGCCTCGCGCGGCTCGTGTCGAAAGACAAGCTCGACGCGGCGGCGCGCGATGCCGCGCTCGCGCGCATCGAAACCTCGACCGACTATCAGCGTCTTTCGTCCGTCGATCTCGTGATCGAGGCGGCGACCGAAAACGTCGAACTCAAGCACCGCATCCTGAAGCAGATCGAAGCGGTGGCGCGTCCCGACGCCATCATCGCGACGAACACGTCGTCGATCTCGGTCACGGCGCTCGCGGCGACGCTCGCCGACGGCTCGCGCTTCATCGGCATGCACTTCTTCAACCCGGTGCCGCTGATGCCGCTCGTGGAGATAATCCGCGGGCTGCAGACGAGCGACGCGACCGCCCAGGCGATTCGCGAACTGACGCAACGCTTCGACAAGTCGCCGATCGGCGTGAGGAATTCGCCGGGCTTCGTCGTGAACCGCATTCTCGTGCCGATGATCAACGAGGCGTTTTTCGTGCTGGCCGAGGGCGTGGCGAGCGCCGAGGAGATCGACGCGGGCATGAAGCTCGGCGCGAACCACCCGATCGGCCCGCTTGCGCTCGCGGACCTGGTCGGACTCGACGTCTGCCTGTCGGTGATGGACGTGTTCCTGAAGGACTTCGGCGATGCGAAGTATCGGCCGTGTCCGCTGCTGCGCGAACTCGTCGCGGCCGGGCGGCTTGGCCGCAAGACGGGCCACGGCGTCTATCGCTACGGCTGAAGCGGCGACACGCCTGCGGAGCGCTTGCCGCTGCGCGAATGCTGTTGACACGGGTTCCATGCTGGACGCGTGTCGGTAATCGAATCAAGGAGACTGAGATGCGGGACGAGCGAACGAACGCAACACCGTCGGCTTATGCCTATCCGCTGCTGATCAAGCAGCTTTTGCACACGCCGCTCGCTCACGCGCCGGACCAGGAGATCGTCTATCGCGGGCAGCATCGGATCACGTATCGAACGCTGGGCGAGCGGATCTCGCGACTCGCCAATGCGCTCGCGACGCTCGGCGTTCAGTACGGCACGACGGTCGGCGTCATGGACTGGGACAGCCATCGCTACCTGGAGTGCTACTTCGCAGTCCCGATGATGGGCGCCGTGCTGCAGACGGTCAACGTGCGGCTGTCGCCAGCCGAGATCGCCTATACGATCAATCATGCGGGCGCCGAGGTCCTTCTCGTCCACACGGATTTCCTGCCGGTGGTCGAGGCGATCAAGGATGAACTGAAGACGGTGCGCACCTTCGTCTGGATCGACGAGGAAGGCAGCGATCCCGTCGCGCATACGATCCCGTTCTCGGGCGACTACGAGAGCATGCTGGCGGCGAGCGGCACGCGTTACGCGTTCCCCGATTTCGACGAGAACACGCGCGCCACGACGTTTTACACGACGGGCACCACGGGCTTGCCCAAGGGCGTGTATTTTTCGCATCGGCAACTGGTGCTGCATACGATCACCGCCATGGCGGCGCTGGCTAGCCCGGAGTCGGGCCAGCGCGTCCATCGCGGCGACGTCTACATGCCGATCACGCCGATGTTTCATGTCCACGCGTGGGGCATGCCGTACGTTGCGACCGTGATGGGCTTGAAGCAGGTCTATCCTGGCCGCTACGTGCCGGATCGGCTCGTGAAGCTGATCCGCGACGAGGGCGTGACGTACTCGCATTGCGTCGGCACGATCCTGCACATGCTGCTGAACTGTCCCGACGCGCAGTCCGTCGACTTCAGCAAATGGAAGGTCGTCATCGGCGGCAGCGCGCTGACGCAGGGCCTCGCGAGCGCAGCGCGCGCACGCGGCATCGACATCTTCGCCGGCTACGGGATGTCCGAGACCGGCCCGCTGCTCACCCTCGCGCAAATCATGCCCGGCTGCGAGCCGCGCGACGCCGACGAGGATGTGCGGCTGCGCTGCAAGACCGGGCTTCCGGTTCCGCTCGTCGAACTGCGGATCGTCGACGAGGAGATGAACGACCTTCCGCACGACGGCAAGGCGTGCGGCGAAGTGGTCGTACGCGCGCCGTGGCTTACACAAGGCTACCTGAACAATCCGGAGGCTTCGGACCAGCTATGGGAAGGCGGCTATCTGCATACGCAGGACATCGCCAGCATCGATAGCACGGGCTATGTGCAGATCACGGACCGCATCAAGGATGTGATCAAATCCGGCGGAGAGTGGGTGTCGTCGCTCGAAATCGAGAACCTGATCTCGCGGCATCCGGGCGTTTCCGAGGTCGCCGTAATCGGAATCAAGGATGAAAAGTGGGGCGAGCGGCCGGTCGCGCTGGTGGTCCTCAAGGCGGGTGCGGAAGCCGTGACCGAAGAAGCGATCAGGCAGCATGTGCTCGCGTTCAGCGAGACGGGCCAGATCTCGAAGTACGCGGTGCCGCAGAGGGTCAAGTTCGTGGACGCGCTGGAGAAGACCAGTGTCGGCAAGCTGAACAAGAAATGGATGCGGGAGCAGTTGGCATAAGCACGGGTGCGCGGCTTTGCGCCGCTTTGTGCCATTCGACTCGCAAGGGCACATGGTGATCGTCCTGCTAGCCGGCCTTAAACCGGACGGACGCTACCGCCTTTTCGACAGCCAGGCCGTGAGCACACGTCGGAACGTACATGGCCGCCACGACTGCGATTGACGGCAGAGAATCGCCGGGGTACTGACCCTTACCGAGTTCGCTCTTGCCATCGCGGATGCCGTGTTGACGCCGGACCTCCCGCTTACAACACGGGTGCGCGAAATCCGTGCGGTGCGGCAAAATGCTTGTGCCGATCGATCCGCATTGTGACTCGCCCCAAAAAGATGTATTCTAGATGCATGTTAATGACGGGCCGACCGTGAGCGACGGTGCGTGAAAGGGCGCGAGGCTTGCTGACGCGAAACGATGTGAGTACAAAATGACTTCTGATAGCCGCCTGTTCAAGGCCGCGCCCACTTTTGACGAGCCCGTCGAAATGCTGAAGGCGTGTCATGAGCGTATTGCTGCGCAGTGCGCAACGCTCGACAAGCTTGAGGCGTACCTCCCTATGCATGGCGCAGATGCGCAGGCGCAGCAGGCAGCCAGAAACATCATGCGTTATTTCGACGTGGCGGGTCCTCATCACCATGCCGACGAGGAACAGGATCTCTTTCCGATGCTGGTCGAAGTCGGTCAGCGCAAGGGCCTGGCAGTCGGCGAGCGGATCGCGTCCTTGCTCGGCGAGCATCGATTGCTGGAGGCCGCGTGGGCGCAAATGCGCGCAGTGCTTGCCGATATCGCCGAAGGCAAAGCACGGCCGCTCGAACGCGCCCTGGTGGATGATTTTATCGGCGCTTACCGCAGCCACATCGCCCAGGAGGAACGCGATGTTCTGCCGGTGGCCGAAGCGCACCTGGATCGGCAGCAAATGGAAAAGCTCAGCGCGGCCATGGTGGCGCGACGCACCGTTACGCACCCGTGACGATGAGCTCGTCCGGTGCCGTGCCCGGCATTGCCCTGGAAGATTCGCCAGGTTAATTCGCAGTGCTCAGATCGTCCGGCGCGCAAGCATGCTGCGGATCTCCCCGATCGCCTTCGCCGGATTCAGACCCTTGGGACAGACGTCCGTGCAGTTCAGTATCGTTCGACACCGGAAGAGGCGGTACGGATCGTCGAGATTGTCGAGCCGCTCGCCCGTGGCTTCATCGCGCGAATCGACCAGAAAGCGATACGCCTGCAGGAGGCCGGCAGGTCCAACATATTTATCCGGATTCCACCAATACGACGGGCACGCGCTGGAACAGCACGAGCACAGGATGCACTCGTAGAGACCGTCGAGCTGATCGCGTTCCTCGGGCGTCTGGCGCCTTTCCCGCTCGGGCGGGGGCGTGTCGTTGATCAGGTAGGGTTTGATCGAGTGGTACTGCTTGAAGAACGCGGTCATGTCCACGATCAGGTCGCGAACAACAGGCAACCCGGGAAGCGGACGCAGGACGATATGGCGGGGGAGGTCGTTGAGGTTGGTGATGCAGGCGAGACCGTTCTTTCGGTTGATGTTCATCGCATCCGAGCCGCACACGCCTTCGCGACACGAGCGCCTGAAGCTTAGCGTCTCGTCCAGCGCCTTGAGCCGGACGAGCACATCGAGCAGCATCCGGTCATCGCGCGTTATTTCGATCTCGTACGTTTGCATGTACGGCGCGCTATCCTGGTCTGGGTCGTAGCGGAAGATTTCGAAAATTCTTGTGCCACTCACGGCGTGCCCCCTCTGTGGAAGAGATCCTGCTTCCTCACTGACGCGCTAGCGTTGAGCTATTCGAACGTTATACCCAACCTCGTTGAAAGCGACGACGAACTCCTCGGGGAAAAGCCAGGAGTCCACGTCCACCGTATGGCCTCGCACGTCCATATCGACCTTCGCATCGGGGTCGACCGAAATGACGGCTTTCGAAATTTTAGGTACGTCGCCGTCGCCAAGCTCTTCCAGTATTCTGAATTTCATCGATTCTCCATTTCATGAAATGGCGTGAACGTTTAGTGCAGTCGTGGCATACGTTCCGTCATCGAAGAATTAGCAGCGTCACGCGGCTCGAACATTCAGCCATTGCGGCTGGTCCAGTACACCGCCATCGATCAGCTTCACAGCATACTCGAATGCGCTCCGCCGGGCCTCGTCGGCGGACAGCCAGCGCTCGCTGAAAAACGGCAGATGCCAGTCGGCCTGTATCCGGCCGGCTCTTTCGATCTTCACGGTCGCAATATAGGCATCAGGCGCTGCGTCGCGCGTGTCAATCCGGCGAACGGGAAAAACGTGGATCCGGACTGTCCGGTCTTTCCACGGTTCTTGAGTTACGGCCTGCATTCGATCCCCCCTTGAGAGGTCATCCAGTACACCTTTCCACATCAGGACAATATGTATCATATTGTGATGCATATGGCTAGCTGTTGCATTGTCGCGATGCGGCGCGGGCGTACGGCACGGGTAGAGAACCCATGCGATGTCATGGTTTTAAGTTTTCGCCGGGAATAACGCCGATGTTGTATTGGATCTTTAATCGATGATGAAAATCGTCGATCAGGATGTTCGGATACCGGTGAAGCAGGAATTCAGGGCGGGCAGTATGCGGGTCTATGCGCTTCTGACCAGGCCAGGCGCCTGAGCGCGAAAAACAGCATGCGCGCGTTTATCGACAGACAGTTTGGTGAAGATACGTTTTACGCGGGTTTTTACGGCTCCCGGCGCAATGCCGAGCGAAGGGCTCGTTTCCGTGAATTATCGGTTCCAGGCGTGGAGTAGCCGATCGTTTTCGGCGACCACCGTATTGGTGGTCGCCGCTCGTCACTTTCCGCTCATCCAGTCGATGGCCTTAAACCAGCGCTTATTAGCCCGCTGCCCGGAAAATAAGAAATGCATGCCGACCTGGCGCTACACGGTCGCTTTGTCAGCCGGTTTCCAGTGCTCGGCGTTTGCCTTGTCCGGTATGCGCACCGTCGCCAGCAACGGAACATAGCCGCGCAGCTTTGCCTCGCTGATTGCCAGCGTCTCGGAACGAAGCAATTGCTCCGAGAGTTTCGTGCCGTCCTGGGTTTCAATCCTGTACCCATCGATCGGCCCCCACTGTCCTTTCGGAACTGGCTCTATATAGACGTGCAACATATCGCATCTCCACAGGTTTAAAAAGAAATCGGAATGCGTACACCTTGCAAGCTGGAGCGTTGCGAGCCTGCGCGTGTGTTCTCTGTCTAAAGAGTATCGCGATTGGTCAGGGTCGTGGTCCTGCATCGAACGCTGCGTCGATTGCGGAAAAACGTCGTGAATTCAAGGACGTATCGACCTGGGCTGCAATTGCGCCCACCCATGCGCAACGTCTCTTGACGGCACTTCGAGCCGGGCAGTTCTGGCATACGCGAGATTGTTTTGCATCGTGAGATCGTGGCGCCGCGCTGGCTTGCCGATATCAAGTCGTGCCCGCACGTGTTCTATGGGGAAGTAACAGCCAGTTACCACTCTCGCCGAGCCGTTTCACCTGCCTCCAGATCGACCGCCTAAACTCCGGGCCATGTTCACCATGAACGCACCCAACGTGCGAGGAGTAGCAAAATGAGCAAGAAGCTGTTTGGCGTAATTCTCGGAGGCGCCATTCTTGCAGCATCGACTGCGGCGTCGGCCCATATCGACGTAGGTATCGGCATTGGCGTGCCGGGCGCCATCTATGCGCCGGCGGAACCGGTTTATGTCGCGCCTCCTCCAGTCGTGTATGCGCCCGCGCCTGTCGCGGTCGAATATGGCGACTACGGCGACTACGGTGACGGGCGTGCGCGGGAATGGCGCGAGCATGAGTGGCGCCGCCGGCATGAATGGCGAGAACACGAGTGGCACGAGCACGAGCGCGAGGACCGTCAATAAATCGACGCCCAGCTTCAATGCGATGCCCCGGATTGCCTGGCTCCGTTATCGGCTATTCGAATCCGGGGCAGCCGCGCGACCGAAGTAAAGCAGTGCGATCGTGACGAGACAGAAGCCCGCGCCTGCGTAAAACGTAGCGGCGGGTCCAATACGGTCCCATAGCTCTCCGGCGACCAGGCTGGCGACCAACGTGCCTACCCCGGTCAGCAGGTTGAAAAAGCCGAACGCCGTACCGCGTAGTTGCTCCGGCGCGGTGCGCGCGACCATCGCGGCGAGCAGTCCCTGTGTCATGCCCATGTGGAGCCCCCATAGCGCGACGCCGACCACCACGATGCTCCAGTGGGTTCCATTCGCGAGTACGACATCGGCGGCAACCAGGACCGCGAGCCCCGCAATCAGCAACCGAAGGGGACTCGTTGTGTCGGCGAGTTTTCCGAACGGATAGGCCGCCATCGAATACACGACATTCATTGCAACCATCACGAGCGGAACCAGCGCAATCGGCACGCCGCTGTCCATCGCGCGCAGGATGAGAAAGGCATCGCTGAACCGTGCCAGCGCAAAAAACGCCCCGACGGTGACGACCCACCAATAGCCCGCGCCCAGTTGCTTCAGATTTTGCCGGCGAACCGGATTGACCTGCTTCGCGCCTCGCTCCCATGCGGGCTCCTTGATGCCGAATGCCAGCAAGGCGACGGCGAGCAGACCCGGAAAGATGGCGAGTTGAAACGCCAGGCGAAAGTTGTCCGCCCATATCAGCATGATGAGGACGGCCAGCAGCGGTCCGACGAATGCGCCTACCGTGTCGAGCGCCTGCCGCAGCCCGAAGGCTCCGCCGCGCAGATGCGACGGCGTGACATCGGCAATCAGGGCGTCGCGCGGCGCTTCGCGGATACCCTTGCCGACGCGGTCCACGATACGCGCGCCGACCACGACACCGACCGTCGACGCGACCGCGAAAAGCGGCTTGCTCAACGCGCTCAGACCATATCCGGCTACGGCAAGCCATTTGCGATTGCCCAGGTAGTCGCTCAACGCGCCCGAAAATAGCTTGACGCATGGCGCGGTGGCCTCGGCGACGCCCTCGATAAAGCCAATCGTGGCCGCACTGGCGCCGAGGCTGGCCATGAGAAACATCGGCAACAGGCTATGGATGATTTCGGACGAAATATCCATGAACAGACTGACGCAGCCGAGAACCCAGACGCTGCGCGGAATCTGGCGTAACGCACTGACTCGCGATTCGGTTTCCATGGAGCGGCTTTCAGAAAACTCAGGTTGGTCGAGATTGCCGTCGGCGTTGCCTGGCCGCCGGTAGCGCGGCCTATGGCAGGCAGCATAACCCGTGATCGGGTTTTTCGCGTGGGCCGGCGGTCGCGCGCGGGTTGTCCGCCGGATTTCGGGCTAGTCTGAAAAGGGCGTCAGCGCTCAAGGCAAAAAACATACAGCGCGCAATAATAAGGATTACTGACATAAAAATATAGCGCAGGACGATTCGATCCACGAACGCAGTCGTTCCGTCCTGTACGCGTAGCCGGGGTAAGGAAGGCCACTTCTGCGTTTCATCCATAAACAACAGTCAACGTCCGGGCGACCGCTGAAAAATGACGGCCTACGAACTTTATGCCATTCGCTACGCGACCCGGGCAGGAACGCGCAGCGCCAACTTCGTCGGTGGAGGCCCGCACGATGGCCCGATGCCGATGGATTACTTCATCTGGCTCGCGAAAAGCCCCGAACGCACATTCGTGATCGATCTGGGATTCACAGCCGAGGTGGCCGCGCAACGCAAACGCGATTACGTGCGCTGTCCGACCGAGGGTCTCGCGATGCCCGGCGTGAACGCAGCCGAGGTCGAAGACGTGGCGATCACGCACCTGCACTACGACCACGTCGGCACTTTCGAGCGGTTCCCGCGTGCGCGCTTTCATCTTCAGGACGAGGAAATGGCCTATGCGACGGGCCGCTACATGCGCCACAAGCGCTTCAACGACGGTTACGAGGTCGATGACGTGGTCGGCATGGTGCGGCTCGCGTACAAGGATCGTGTGCGTTTTCATCGCGGCGATGCGGAGCTTGCGCCGGGCCTCAGCGTGCACCACATCGGCGGCCATACGGCCGGCCTGCAGTGCGTGCGCGTCTGCACGCAGCGCGGCTGGGTCGTGCTCGCTTCCGACGCGAGCCATTACTACGAACACTTCGAAGCCGGCCGTGCGTTCACGACGGTCTTTCATGTCGGCCAGACGATCGAAGGCTACGACACGCTGTACCGGCTCGCCGATTCGCCGCGCCACATCGTGCCCGGCCACGATCCGCTCGTGACGCGGCGCTATCCGGCGGCGAGCCGCGAGCTGGAGGGCATCGCGGTGCGGCTCGACGTGCAGCCGGCCGGGGACTGAGCGAGAACGCGGCTCGCAGCGAACCGCGCCAACCCTGGCAATTCCAGTCAAGCACCCCGTAAAAACAAGGTCTTTCCGTGAGTACAGAACCCACTAGCGTGTTGCCCGGCGCGAGCCGTGAACTGGCCGAGTTTTCCTCTCAAATCGAATTCGACGATCTGCCCGCGGTGGTCGTCCAGCGCATCAAGCTGAGCGTCCTCGACAGTCTCGGGTGCGTCCTGCCCGGCAATGCCTTGCCGTGGACCGAGCGCGTGCTCGACATGGTGCGCATGGAGGGCGGCATGGCCGTGGCCTCCGTGTTCGGCACCGACGTGCGGACGTCGATCTCGCAGGCGGTGCTCGTCAACAGCACGGGCGGTCACGCGTTCGAACTCGACGACATCCACAAGGAATCGATCGTCCATCCCGGCTCGATCGCCGTGCCGGTGGCGCTCGCGTTTTCGGAAGCGCGCCGGCCGATGTCGGGCCGCTTATTGCAGGCACGGCGATGAAGATGTTTGGAAACGCCGTGCTGATGTGGCCGCTCGCAATCGCAAGCGGTGCCTACGAAGGAAGGCGTCAGCGCAATCGTCCTTCGTCCGCGAACTAGTTCCGCCTGCCGGCCGCACAGTGCGGGACGGCCGCGCACTTGCCGCTATACTGCCCCATCGACCAACGGACACGTAGCCGGCACACATGGCCACGTTCTTGCAATTCATCCTGCAACTGGACCAGGACCTCGAAGCGCTGCTGGTCCGGCATGGACCGTTGGCCTACGCCATCCTCGGGGCAATCATCTTCTGCAGTGTCGGCGTACTGCCGCTCGTCATTCTGCCCGCGGACATGCTGCTGTTCCTGTCCGGCGCGCTCGCCGCCGTCGGCGTGCTGCAGCCTGTATGGCTCGCGCCCGTGCTCGTCGGGGCCGCGGTTGCCGGAAACGTGTTCAACTATGCGCTGGCGCGTGCCGTCGCATCGGTATGGAGCGCGAAGCGCAGCGGCTGGATCGGGAAGATGACTGCGCGAACGCGCGCGCTTTACGCGCGTCACGGCGCCGCGCTGCTGCTGTACTCGCCGTTCATCGCAATCGTGCGGGCGGTTGCGCCCGCGCTCGCGGGCGCAACGAAAATGCCGTTTGGCCGCTTCGTGCGCTTCGCGACCAGCGGCGCGGTGATCTGGGTATGCTCGCTCGCGGGGCCCGGATATTTTTTCGGCAACGTGCCGTGGGTCCGCTCGCATCTGCCGGCCGCGATGGCGATCGTGATCGGCGCGGGCGTCCTCGTGCTCGTCGTCAGCGTGCTGTGGCGAGGACGGCGCAAGCATCGCACGACCGATCCGGCGCTATCCGACGAATAGTCCCGCTGCGATTGGCGCGGCGGCCCGCAACTCCGCAGGCAATGCTGCGCGCGAGGCAACGCATGAACCAGGGTCTGCTGAAATGCACCTGTGCGGCCGTGCTCGCCACGCTGCTCGGGTGGGGACTGTACGTGGGCCGCCCCGTGCTGGTGCCGATTGCATTCGGCATCATTGCGACGTACGTGGTCTTCGGTCTCGCGAACCTGCTGCTCCGCATTCCCTGGCTCGGCGCACGTCTGCGGGCCGGCCTGCGCGACGCGATCGCGGCGACGCTGATGCTCTTCACGGTCTACCTGTCCGTCGACCTGCTGCTGTCCGACAAGGACCGGCTGATCGCCGTCGCGCCGAAGTACGAGGCGACGCTGCTCGTCCTGCTCACGAAGTTCGCCGCGCTGCTGCACATCGAAACGGAGGCGAGCTGGACTGCGATCCGCCGCGATCTGCTGGCGAGCGTCAACATGCAGGCGATCATTACCGCGATGTTGTCGTCGGCGTCGTCGCTGCTCGCGGCGACTATCGTCGTGCTGCTTTATGCGACGTTCTTTCTCATCGAGCATGCCAAATACCGCCGCAAGCTCGTGAATTTCGCGGAAGGCTCGACGCGGATCGTGTCGGTAATCGACGAGATCAACTCGAAGATCGGCGTCTATCTCGCGATGAAGGCTTTGCTCGGCGCGATCCTCGGCATCGTGAGCTGGATCTGCATGCGCCTCGTCGGACTCGAATTCGCGGAGCTTTGGGCCGTGTTGATCGGCCTGCTGAACTTCATTCCGTATGCGGGCTCGTGGATCTCGGTCGCGGTGCCGACGCTGCTCGCCGCGCTGCAGTTCGGCCAGTGGAACGAGGCGCTCGTGCTGTTCATTTCGCTCACGCTCGCGAACTTCGTGGTCGGCCATCTGCTCGATCCGTGGCTGATGGGCGGGTCGCTGAACCTGAGCCCCGCCGTGATCCTGATCAGTCTCGCGGTGTGGTCGTCGATCTGGGGCATTGCGGGTGCCTTTCTCGCCGTGCCGATCACGGTCGGCGTGATCATTGCGTTTTCCGCGTTCGAGTCGACGCGTCGTTTTGCAGTTCTACTGACTAATGATGGCTAACGTTGTTCGACGCTTCGGCGGTTGACGCGGACGCTACGCGGATGTTCCGGCCGGTTGAAAAGCAGCCCCGATGCGTGCTGGAAACGTGAAATAGCGGGATTCACACAGGCCGCGAGTTTTGCCTGGCTGGCCTGCACCGTCGCTCATGGAGGCGCCCGATGAAACGCCGTGAATTGCTGGCAGTGCTGGCCGCAGGCGCGATTGCCGAGGTCGCTGCGTGCCAGGCGCAGGAGAGCGAGGCGCGGTACACCGATGAGATCGCGCTGCCCAAGCCCAACGTCGCTGGCCCGGTCTCTTTTGAGGAAGCCGTCGCGCGGCGCAGATCGGTGCGCAGGTTCCGGCCGGACACCTTGCCTGTCGCCACCATCGGCCAGCTGATGTGGGCCGGGCAGGGCATCACGAGCCCGGACGGCAAGCGTGCGGCACCATCGGCCGGCGCTTTGTACGCGCTTGAACTGTACGTGGTGACTCCGGAGAAGGTGATGCACTACCTGCCTCACGGCCACCGGGCCGAGACGCGGGCCACGCCCGACCTGCGCCCCGGGTTGAGAGACCTTGCACTCGGGCAAGCGTCGGTCGGGACGGCGCCGGCCGTGATCGCGGTGGCCGCCGACCCCAGCCGGCTCTCTCAGCGGTATGGCGCGAGAGCCACCCGGTATTCCGACCTTGAAGCTGCGCACGCGACCCAGAACATGCTGCTCCAGGCCGTCGTTCTCGGGCTTGTCTCGGTGCCCGTCGGCTCCTTCGACGCGACTCGGGCGGCGCGGACGCTCGGCCTGCCTTCCGGCCAGACCGTCGCCTATCTCGTCCCGGTCGGCTTTGCGGCCTGAGCCGCTGCGAGAGGCAGTCCCGCAACGATTCGATCGGGTTCTGCGTCAGCGGCCTGCCGGTCAGGGTTGCGCGGACGGCTGCGCGAGGCTCGCGCGCACCCGGTACAGCAGCGAAGGATCCTGGCCGACGATTTGCCAGTTGACCCATTGACCCGCCGGCACGACGAGTCCCGGATGCCTCGCGTGCACCTGGCTTGGCTGCGGCGGCAGCTTGCAGCCTTCCGGGGTTCGGGCCGCCGTATCGCTTTCGAGCGTTTCCTGCGCGTCGATTGCGAGAACCGCGCCGGTCTGGTCCGCCCGCAGCGGCGAGACGGTGATGGTGCGCCGCAGGTCGATACTGCCCGCAGGTTGGTCCCTGCAGCCGACGTGGTGCGTGACGACCTTGTCATGGCTGTGGGTTCGGGCCTGGCCGATGGTGGTCGTGCCGTCGAATGAGTCGATTAGCTGGCCGTCGCGGATTACTTGCAGGGTCCAGTTGACGGTGGGTTGTTGTGCGTAGGGCTGCGGCGTTGGCGCCGGTTGTGCGTAGGGCTGCGGTGTTGGTGCTGGTTGTGCGTAGGGCTGCGGTGTTGGTGCTGGTTGTGCGTAGGGCTGCGGTGTTGGTGCTGGTTGTGCGTAGGGCTGCGGCGTTGGCGCAGGCTGTGTGTAGGGCTGAGGTGTCGGCGCCGGCTGCTCCGCGGGCGGCAACGTTGGCTCCGGGAGCATAGGGGGCATTAGTTCCACGGCGGGCTGCGGAGCTGCCTCATGAGTGACCCCATGAACACGCCTGTGTACAGGCTTATGGGCTGGCTTTTCAGCGGCCTTTTGAGCCGGCCGTACCACAGGCTCTTCAGCGGGCTTTTCGGCAGGCTGTGGAGCCGGCTTTTGCGTGGACTGCGGAGCGGACGCAGGAGGGTACGGAACGGCATGCACCACCGGTTGCGAGGCCGAAACGGCGGGCTGCACCACACCCTGCACCTGCGTCTGCGCGCTCGCGGACACGAACGCAGCGGCAGCGGCGGACAGCACGGCGGCGAGGCAGTTCTTCCACAACATCATGTTGGCAGGCTCCATGCAGACGTACCGTTGCAGAGGCACAGCACAATGCGTGCCCGGACGTTTGCTGACGAGGAGCCGGAGCGCCCATTTCATTTCACCGGGAATTCGCGCCTGGCCTTCTGATGCGGCGACAGCGCGATCGGCGGCACAGGCCGGGGGCTGTCGATATCGACGAATGTGTACGGGATTCAATCCTGTTCGCACGGTCAGTTGTTAATACTTTCGACATGAGCGTTCTCCACCGGCTTTCGCGGACGGACGAACGCAGCCTGGTTTTTCTATTGACGGGAACTTGGGCTTTAAAAGGAGGAGTCCGTATTAAATGAGCGATGTTTGTGAGGTTCGGGTTGTGGATCTGTGTCGTCAACTTGAAGAAGAAACGGGCGATTTATGTGGTTGCATTCCGGCAAAATAACCGTTGCCGTATCGGGTGCGCCTTATTGCGGCCACAAGCGGGTTTCTTCGCCTCGGACGCACGTACGTCTGAAGCGCGCTGCGGATTGAGCCGGTCGATGCAACGCATTAAGGAAAACACCCAGCCGGGATGAAAGCGTCCTCTGCGTCCCATGCGGATCACTTCAATCCAGAGTTTTTGCTTAACTGCTACGATGTTTTCGGACGGTCAGCATTCTTCCGTCGCGCTGTCGGTCTTCCCATCGTTTTATCCCGTTCGCTTTTCGCGATTTCTCGCCGAAGCGGTAACTTCTGCTACGCCGGCGCCGGCCCATCATGACCGGCTATTGCCCGGATAACGTTAAAGGAGCATGACCATGTCGTACGTTACGACGAAGGACGGTACCGAGATCTTCTATAAGGACTGGGGCCCGAGGAACGCCCAGCCCATCGTTTTCCATCACGGTTGGCCGCTATCCTCCGACGACTGGGACGCACAGATGCTCTTTTTCGTCCAGAAGGGTTACCGCGTGATCGCTCATGATCGACGCGGACACGGGCGATCGTCGCAGGTTTCGGAGGGGCACGACATGGATCACTACGCTGCCGATGCCTTTGCCGTGGCCGAAGCGGTGGATCTGCGCAACGCCGTGCATATCGGCCATTCGACGGGCGGCGGCGAGGTGGCGCGTTACGTGGCGAAACACGGCCAGCCCGCCGGGCGTGTCGCCAAGGCAGTCCTCGTCAGCGCCGTGCCGCCGCTGATGGTCAAGACCGAGGCCAATCCGGAAGGTCTCCCGGTCGAAGTCTTCGACGGTTTTCGCAAAGCGCTTGCCGACAATCGGGCGCAGTTCTTCGTCGATGTCCCCGCTGGCCCTTTCTATGGCTTTAACCGCCCCGGTGCAACGGTCCATCAAGGCGTGATCCAGAACTGGTGGCGGCAAGGCATGATGGGTAGCGCGAAGGCGCATTACGAGGGTATCAAAGCCTTCTCCGAAACCGATCAATCGGAAGATCTTCGGTCGATCACGGTCCCGACGCTTGTATTGCATGGAGAAGACGATCAGATCGTACCGATCGCCGATGCAGCACTGAAGTCGATCAAGCTGCTCAAGAACGGAACGCTGAAAACATACCCGGGTTTTCCGCACGGGATGCTGACCGTCAATGCAGATATTCTCAATGCCGATCTGCTCGCCTTTGTTCAGGCGTGACGGCAATCACACGAGCCCGCGTTAGCGGGCTTTTTGGCGGATCACACGCAAGAAGGCAGCCCGGGCGTGCTGCCCGCAAGGGCGAACGCAGTCATTACGCTCACCGCCACGTTGCCGCCGCACCGGGCCGCGGTGGCGGCGCGTAGCGACCGCCTCGACGCGCGTAGGTAACGATCTCCACGCGACGGTCCGGTTGCAGGCAGGCGATGAGGCGCTCGCGCGGCAGGCTGTCTGAGCAGTTGGCGGTAATCGGGTCCTGCATTCCGAAACCGCGTGCATCGATGCGTCCGGCGGGAATGCCCTGCTGGACGAGCAGTGACTTCACCGAATCGGCGCGGCGCTGGGACAATTGCAGGTTATGCGCCGCGGAGCCGATACGGTCTGTATAGCCACGCACCTCGACGTGATCGAAGTGCATCCGGTTCAGTTTCGCGGCGATGTTGCGAATCTCGGCGCGGCCGCCAGGCAATACGTCTGCGAGCGAGGCGCGATCGAAGGCGAACAGGGCGTCGGCAGAAACGCGTATCACCTCGGCCACTGGCGGCGGTATCACAGGCACGCCATGCGTGACCATGACCCAGTGCCCGGGCACCCACACATAGCGGCCGTGCTGCCAGCCCCAGTAGCCGTGCACCCACACGTGACCGAAGCGCGGCGGCGGCACGATTTCGCGGATCGGCGGCGGCGCGAGCATCATGAATTGCGCGCTGGCCGGCGCGATGCCGGCGAATCCCGCAGCGGCGAGTGCAAAGCCGCCGGCCAGGGCGATAGCGACGCGGCGGAGTCGGTTGCCAACGGAGTCGCGGGAGTTAGCTTGCTTCATAACGTCTCGCACGGAGTGGGAAAGTCGGGGCAGGCGACTTGCATTCAGGCTGCGTTTCAAGACTAGCTTCCTCGACGCATGCTTTCCAGCGGTCGTAGAGAAACTTCCCGCTCTGGGCCGGGATGGATCGGGTGTGGATTGGGGCGCGATTCATCAGCGAATCGCTGCGCATGCCATGGCGTTCTTTAATGACCCATTTCGCTGGCGGAAGATCCAATGGCCGCTCTCATATCCGGGACGATCATTTCATGCGGGTCTGTTAGACACGGCGAGAAGGGTGCTTTATGCCGATTATTACTTTCGGGGATTATCGGCGCTTATGTGGTACGCGTGTGACGGCGATCGACCATCTTCGGCCGCCCGCCCGTACGCCGGTTGATCTGATGGCAGAATCGGTGTCGCGATTATGCGACGCCCCGCACATTTTTTTCTGCGTACGTGCTACTGGCTATGCGCTCCATTTCTCGCGCAACCGGGAAAAAGCGCGTCGAGTAAGTTCGACGTTGACGGAACCCATTGGTAGCGATGGTGATGTGACCACAGGCCCATGGTCACCAACAGCACGCCTACTTCATGATGAAATCGATTGCAAGCTAATGATTCAACCGCGTTTTCCCTGCCCCGCGCTGCGTGCTGCATTTTTATAATCGCATGCGGTCAAAAATCAGCGCGGCTGAGGACGAACAGTCCGGGGGAATCGAGCGGGTCTGCCGCTCGCTTGCGTAAATGGACACAACAAAATACGGCGCTCGTCGAGTGCTGTTTTGCGTGTGCGAATGTTTCGTAGTGAATGATGTAGTGCACTGGCCCGTTCGTGGGTCAACAACAAGACTGTGACAACAGGAGAAACCGCATGAAAGCTATTCAGGTAGTCAAGCTGGCCGCCGCCACCGCTCTCGTAGCTGCGTCCTTGCATGTCTATGCGCAGGACGATGCGGCATCCGCAGCCCCTGCGGCTGCCGGTCCGGCCGCCGCTGCCCAGGACCAGGGTAACCAGTCGAAGGCGCTGTCGAAGCAGGCCAGGGCCGCTAACCGCGCGCTCAGCCACAAGGTCCGCTCCGTCCTCGCCAAGGACAGGCACATCAGCATGTCCAACGTCACCGTGCGTGCGCGTGACGGCGCCGTGGTCCTGCAGGGCACGGTGCCCGAGCAGTCGCAGATCGACCACGCTACCGAAGTCGCAAAGGGTGTTCAAGGCGTAACGTCGCTCAAGAACGCGCTGACGATTCGTCCGGACCAGTCCTGACCATTGCTCGCCGCCGTCGGCCTTGCGCCCGCCGGGGCGCGGGCGCTGACACCGGCGCCCGCGGCGGGAAAGGGGCCTCCGGAATCATCCTGAATCGTGCGCATGAGGCATTGCGATCAGGCGCTTTCGTTCACCGTGCCGGTCGGCTCGTCACTCGCGAGCAGGAGCTGTGCGAGTTCGGCGGTCGCCGTTTGCAATGCCGATTCGATGGTCGCGACCTCCCCGCTCAGGGCCATGGCGGCGCTGCTCGCCATACCGGTCGGGTCGTCCTTCACTAGCGCCCGTTCGCGCGCGATCGCTTCCTGCGTTTTCGCCAGTTGTGCGCGAAGCCCCCTCATCGGCGCATTCAGTTGCTGGATAGCGGGGCTGTCCGCGCTGCCGCCGCTCGGCGAAGTGCCGGTGGCTGCGCCAGTATGCGCGCCGCCAGACGTTGTCGGGGAACGGGGGTTGGCGGGTGCGGTGGTCGTGGACGGCGAATCCGCATCGGTGGAACGGGCTGAGGTTCCGGCTTGCGGAGCCTGAGCAGAAACATTGGTGTTTATCTGCATGTTCAATTCCCGGTTTGAATTGCCGGGACTGTAAATATCAGCGTGCAGAAAGCTTTCTTTAGCTTTCCATGAAGCGCGTGAGTCAGGCGTCGCCGGACGCGGCCAGCAGCAACTTCGAATAATTTCAATTGAGAGCGCAGTGGGACAGTGACTGGCACATACGATTGCGTGTTGCACCGTCGCGCAGCCGCTGCTGGCGGCCAGTCACTCATTGACTACACTTGATCGAAGCAGATCTGTTTGCCACCCGGTTTGCGCCCGGACGGCGGCGGCTGAGTTGCGAATCAACGCGATTCGATGCGACGGCTTCATTTTCCGTACGTGAGCGGTATCGGGAGGCAACCCATGCAGGAAGCAAAAATACGCGAAGCCCTGAATGCGCATTGGCAAGCGTCGGCGGCCGGCGATCTCGACGCGGAACATGACATTTACGATGACGATGCTATCTGTGACTACCCGCAATCAGGCGAGCGAATCCTCGGACGAGTTAATTTGCAGGCGCTGCGGAGCCATCATCCAGATAAACCGTCGGGCTTCGATATCAAGCGAATTCAAGGAGAGGGCAATCTCTGGGTCACGGAATACACGATTACCTATAAAGCGCGAGTGGCTTGCACGGTAAGCATTATGGAGTTCCGCGACGATAAGGTCGTTCACGAGACCCAGTACTTTTCGGACCCGTTTGAGGCACCGGGCTGGCGCAGCCGGTGGGTCCAGCAGATTGCGTGACGTTACGTTCCAGTCAAATATTCCCAACCGCTTAATGGCCGTAACGGCCTTCAAAAGAAGATCTCATAGAAGCCCACGCAAATAAGTAGAACGCCGGCGAGCGCGCCAGCAGATTTTCCCGCCCAACCCACACCCAATTTTCCGAGGTAAATGCCGAGCCAGATGGTGGCGAGGCTGACGACAAAAACCACCGCGGTCATTGCGTAGATATTCAGGCCCACCATCCCGGCCCCGACGCCGTTGGGAATATTGTTGATGGTCAGACCGAGAGCTAACGCCAGAGCCTCTTTCGGGTCGATATGGCCTGAGAAGTCCCAGTCGGCGGCGATCGGATTGTTGAGAATCTGGGCGATATGTTGAAAGCCGTACGTGGAACGCCGGGTTCCTGCGAACGATTTTGCTTCCCGAGGCGCCCGGACGGCTTGCATAAACTTTTCCTGGTAGATGACCCAAAGCCCCGCCAGGATGATGATGCAACCCCCGAGTAAGCCGTCCATTCCTGGGGTTATGAAACGGTAAACGCTTTTCCCGAGAAGGATGGACAGATAGGTGCCGGTGGCCGTGACCGCCGCGATCAGGACGTTGGAGACGATGGGGATGTAGATCTTCCTGACGCCATAAGACGTACCTACGCCGATATTGTCGAGATTGCTCGATATGGCAATCAACAGAATCGGAACAATTGAAATGTATGGGGCTGCTTGATTCATGTTGTAGCGTTTCTTACGAAAACCTGATGACGCACTTTCAATTCTGGTCCAACCGCTGTGGCGAATTGCGTGAGCACCATAAGGAATGGGGTCGTGACCTTGCCTTCGCCCGATGCATTCCCCGGCCGAGGGCTTCAGGCGGCTGGCAGCCCGGCGAGCCAGCTATTTTCAAACATCATGCGATGGACATACCGGCGCATCGGAGTGTAACCGATGGGCTTCGCGGAAATGCTGCCAAAGTGAAGCACTTCCCATAGGGTGCCGGCACCAGAAAAATCGTGAATGCCGCTGCCATGCTCTGCCAGGTTTTCACGCACGCTCTCCCGTCCGCAATGTCTTTCAGCGCAAAAGCCCGATTAAATTGGGCTCTCCAGAATAATGTCCCGATTTCGAAAGAAATTGACCACTCCCTCACCAGCGGTTTTCAGATCATGCGTCGAGCCAGCACACAGCACACTTGCTATTTGACCTATATTGTTGGAAGCGCTTCAGGAAATCGGTCGATTAGATGTTTTCAATTGTCCATGGTATCGAGCAGTCATGTAGCCGCAGACGAAAGCCGCTCGTGCGACGCGCAGCGTCGCCGTGCGGATAAGCGCATCGGTCACGGTAATTGCTCAATTCATGGAGAAGCAGACGGCGATCGGCTGCGTCGATATTCCAGCCCAATCACGGAGGAATGAATCGTGGATAAAGCAATCAGTACGTTAATCGCGGCTGTCGCCGCGCTCGCGCTGTCGGGCAGCGCTTACGCGCAGGGCAACAATACACTTGCGACCCCGACCACCCGATCGCCGGCCGCCAATGCAACGAGCGGCTACGGCACGCCTGGCGACACCAGCTCGGAGAGCGGCATGGGCGCCGGGTCGCAGTACTCGCGCGCGCAGACGGGCACGAACAATAGCTCGACGTCCGCCACCCCCGCTTTCGGGACCAACAACACGCTGGCGACTCCGTCCACAGCGTCGCCGGCCAATAGCGGCAATTAAGGACGACAACCCGGCGCCAATAAGCGCAAAGCGAATAAGCGTTTCGATCGTGCAGGGCGCAATTACAATTGTGACCGGTGCACCAGTTCCGCGATTAGCAGGCGCAAGTTAATACGGCCGACCTGCACGGTCCAATGCGGTCGAGCGCCAACGACAGTAACAACTTCGCGACGAAGCACCGTCATGGATGCGCTTTCGCCGACGAGGGCGTGAGCAGCTCAAGCCCCGGCGGAGCGAAACAGTGACAGGCCTGGCGTGCGTTGTAACGGATTATTCTTTTCGCCGCCCGTCGCAAGAAAGGCCGCTGCTCTTGCGGACAGCGGCCTTTTGTTTGTTTTCTCTAATCATGTGTGAGTCGGCTATGGTCCAATGCGTCGGGTGGCTATCGGCCGGCAGCGGCCATTTGCGAGAAAGGCTCGAATGGCTGAAGACAAGTTGAGATCGGACAACCCGCCCCGCGTGGCGTTCGTTTCGCCGAAGATATGTCCGCATACCGGAAGCGGCACGGTACGATGGTGATCCTGAAGCAACCGTCAGTCTCTTGACCTCGCATACATCGTTGATGGGCGCGGCCCTGTGAATATGCCCCAGAGGAGTAGGCCATGCCGTCCGAGCACGCCGATGTCTTGTCACAGGTACTCAGGCTGATTCGCCTTCGCGGAGATCATGTTTTCCACGGCGAGCTGGGCAGTTCCGCCGAAGTGATTTTTCCGCCAGGGCCGGCAACGTTTTTGCATCTGCGTGCCGGCGAACTGTCGGTGTCTCAACGCAATGGCCCCTACGTGACGCTGCGGTCAGGCGACTTCGTTCTTTTGCCACATGCGGACGGACATACGATTCGAAGCAAGCCGGGCCGGAAAGCACATCAACGCTTCGAGGCGGCGGTGGACTTTACCCCCAGCAGAGATGCTCAGACGTTCAAATGGGCGGCTGATGACGGCATGGCAGGATCCTTTCTCGCAGGATCATTCTATTTTGACGGGGCGCCGTTGCGCTCTTTGCTCACCGGGCTTCCCGGTCTGATTCATCTGACATGCGACAAGATCAGCGAGCCCCCTTGGCTGGCCTCTATTTCGCATTTCCTTGACGTGGAATCGCGTAGCGCCGGCCCAGGGTCATCGCTGATGATCTCGCGGCTTATTGATCTACTCGTTATCCGCGTCTTGCGGATGTGGGTCAGCCAGCAAGTCGATCGGCTCGGCTGGCTGTCCGGGCTTAGCGACGAACGCGTAGGCCGTGCGTTGAACGCGATGCATCTGGAACCTGACCGTGCATGGACGGTCTCGACCCTCGCCGAGACGGCGATGATGTCGCGATCGACGTTCTCGGATCGCTTCACGGCGGTGGTGGGACTTCCACCGTTGCGTTACCTGACACGCTGGAGATTGACAATCGCAGCAGACTTGCTACGCGGAGGGACCCTGAAAGTGACCGAAGTGGCCCACGGTGCCGGCTATGGTTCGGAGGCTGCCTTCAGTCGCGCCTTCAAGGAGGAGTTTGGCTATCCACCGCGTGACGCGCATCGAATCGCACAGACCGGGGCCTTTGTCGCGCGAAGTTCGGAACTCCTTTGAGAGTCCTTTTTACACTGTTGGCTTGATTCGTCAGTTGAAACTGTCATTGCGGCGGTTTCCATTCAATGGCATCGCGTCGGTCCCCAGGCGGCGCCCGTCTGCTCGCTTGTCCGAGTGCGTCGATCGTACGATGGATCATGCAAATCAGACGCCGAGATATGGTCAGTCTCGAATACATTCTTTAGAGTCGATAGCCAAGGTCCTCCGGTATCCGAACGGGAGGAAAGGCTCTCACGCACTATGGTTCGGATCTCTCATGCTCAGGCAGCTCAGACGGTTTGCGATAACACTTCTCGTTGCAGCAACCACGCTTCCGTCATGCGTCTGGATCGGAAGCTGGAGTGGAGCCGCTAGCTTCACCGTCGTATAGGCGGCATGAAGGCCGGGCATGCCGCGATGCATAAGTAACGTCGGCTGAACTCGGGCAATTCGTCGATCTGGTGCCGTTCAGTTCCGCTCTAACATGATCATGTTATGGATTCCTAAGCTGAATCGAGGGATCGAGGCATGCCCGCGGATCTTTCAAATGCAGATTTAAAATCACGACATCGGCACCGATGTCTCTTCAAGGAAGCAATGTAGATGAAACTCATCCTCGCTGTTCTCGCCATGTCAGCATTCGCGTTTGGTACCGGTGCGATGGCTGCGGAAAAGCCCCCCATCGTTCTGGTCCACGGCGCTTTCGAAGACGCCCAGGTCTGGGGTCATGTCACATCCAGGCTTCAAACCGACGGCTTTAAGGTGGTGGCTGTTGATCTGCCAGGGCGTCCGGGCGCGCCAGCCACACCGGACAAAGTCAGCCTTGACCTCTATCGCGACACCGTGGTCGCAGCGTTGAACAAATCCCATCGCCCGGCCGTCGTGGTCGGTCACAGCTTCGGCGGCATCGTCATCGCCGACGCCGCGGAAACGGCACCGAAGAAGATCAAGACTTTGGTCTTTGTTGCTGCCTACCTGCCGCAAGACGGCGACTCGCTCGTTTCAATGGCCAGTAAGGATGCCGACGCCAAGATCGGCCCGCACCTGCAGATCGATAAGGAAAAGGGCATTGCCTCCATCGACTATCCGGCACGTGCCGATCTGTTTGCCAATGGAGGTCCTGACGAACTACGCAAGGCAATCCCGGATCTGATCCTGGATGAACCCGTCGGCCCGCTGGCTACGCCTGTGCACGTGACTTCCCCCAACTTTGGTCAGGTCGACAAGGTCTATATCCACACCGCCATGGACCAGGTCATCAGCCCCTCGTTCCAGGCCGAGATGGTTGCCGCCACCCCCGTGAGAGCCGAGTACTCCCTGCCGACCGGTCATACGCCGTTCCTCACCGATCCCGACGGTCTGGCAAAGGCGATCGAGGCCGCTGCGAAATAGGCGGCTTACGGTTGGTCCGGGAAGCGAAGGCGGGGAGGCTTCGTCATCCCGCGCTTTGCCTTCCAGTGTGTTGCTCTGGGCAGAGGGCTGCGATATCCGGACTTCCGCGCACCGTCCTGCAGGCCGCTCTTCGATGGTCTGTGCCGGGATGCTCTTTCCAATAGAAGCATACGCGTCCGTTGTCTTCGACAATTTCTCTTGTTTTCAAAAGGCAGAACCGATATGTCCCGTCTTCAGATACCCGCCACGATCGCAGATGCACCCGCTGCTTCTCAGCCCTTCCTGGAGGCCGTCAACAAGAAACTGGGTGTTGTACCGAATCTGTTTCGTCTGATAGCCAACAGCCCCGCGGCGCTAGAGGGGTACCTCGGTCTGGCCGGAGCCTTGGCAAAAGGCGCACTTCCAGCACAAACCGGCGAGCGTATTGCTCTCGCCGTCGCCGAAATCAACGGCTGCGACTATTGCATGTCGGCGCACAGCTATTTAGGAAAGAACGTGGCGAAGCTTGACGATGCGGAAATGTCCGCCAATCGAAATGGCGGCTCGAATGAACCAAAGGCTGCCCCTGCCGTGCAGTTCGCCGCGAAGGTCGCGCACGAACGTGGCCGCGTATCCGACGAAGATCTGCGCGTCCTCAAGGAGGCCGGTTACACTGATGCGCAGATCGTCGAGATTGTCGTGCACATCGCACTGAGCGTCTTGACGAACTACGCCAACGTCGTTGCAAACACGGAGATTGACTTTCCCGTAGTGCGTACACATCAGGGGCCTGGAGAACGGGCCTCGCACGCTTCTTGATACGTGATGCGTCGACCGAACTGATCGATTGCATCAATGCATTGTAAGCAGGACAAGCATCCGCGAGCGTATCGAGCCTCAACCGACGAACGTCGTTCGCTGTATCGGACGGTTGAGCTCACTGCGTCGCGCTAATTTCATCAGGCCAAGTCCATTACCTTTTCACGTTACGTTGAGCCCGAACATGAACGTATCCGAACGCCTCGCGCAAGCGGGCCTAAAATTGCCATCGCCCATCAACCCACTTGGGTCCTATCGAACGGTTTCCGTTTCGGGGAATCAACTGTATGTATCGGGGCTCGGCCCTTTCGAGGATGGCAAGCCAATCGTCGGAATGGTCGCCCGCGATATTTCTCTGGAAAAGGCTCAAGACGCGGCGCGCCTAACGATGCTCATGATCTTGGCCTGTGTCGAACAGGCCTGCGGACTCGACAACGTCCGGCGATGCAGCCGGCTAACAGTTTACGTGCGTGCAGAACAGTCGTTCACCCAGCATCCGCAAGTGGCCAATGGCGCCAGTGATCTGTTGCTGACGCTGTTTGGGCAAGACAATCTGCCGGCTCGAAGCGCGCTGGGAGTGCATTCGTTGCCGATGGGCATCCCGGTTGAGATTGACAGCATCTTTGAGTTGAAGGGGTGACGGGCATGGCTCGACGCCGCGCACATACGAGCGCAATGACGCGAAATCCGTATCCCCAGCGGGAGGAGTTAAGCGCACGCCAGAAAACGGACGTAGGGAATTTAATAATTTCCGGTCAGCCGATCGAATATGCTGGGGCTTGTGTCCCGAGGTGGTCGTCCAACTCTACGACGCGATGCTCGAACTCTACCCCGACCACGCTAATCCGGGCTCGCCCTGGGGCGCGGCGAACTCTGCCAGGAAGGCCGCGCAGGATTGCTCCGCACCACAACGAAGCTATGGAATCCTCAAAGGAATGCTGACCATGCACAGGACGTTATTGGCCGCTGCCATCACCTTGACCGTCTCCGCCGGATCTCTCGCGGCGGCTCCTGCCGCTTACAAGGAGCCGCTGGACGCTCAGGCCTTGAACACGATCAAATCAGAGTTCGGCGAGCTCATGGAATTAGCCAACCGGCACGATTTCAAGGCTCTGCACGAGATGTTCTGGCAATCCCCCTCGGCCCTTCTCGTCGCCAAAAGCGCAATCCCCTCGGAGGGGAACTGGGCGGGCTTCTGGGGCAACGAGGCAATCGATCAGAAGCTGCACGACATCGGCACCTCCGGCCCGGTCGTCCTCCGACCGGATTACTCAAAGCTCAAGGTCGTCGGCTTGACGCCGGACGTAGCGCAATCCTACGCGCCGGTGAACATCACGGTCTCGTATGCGGGGCAGGACGGGACTCCCAAGCCGTTTCTGATGATCATCAACTGGATAAAGGTCGGGAAGGACTGGAAGGTTGCTTCTGAGATCATCCTGCCCGTACCTCCTGCACCCGTAGCAAAGAGTTAGGCCATCGCGTGCTGGTGTGCGGAATCCAGACTGAGATCCGGATGCTGGTAGCAGGTTTCGCTCTATTTGACGTCCGTGAGCTGCCGTATCGAGCGACGGCTCAACTCCGATACCCGCCGTGCACCTCTGACGGCTCGACTGTCAGCAATGGGGCGGCAGGCGCCATCTGGAATGGGGTATGCCGCACGGCCGGGTCGGGTTATGCCTTTGCATGACATGCCGCGCCCCTTGCGATCGCCATGCTCGGGCGTGGAGCGATGGTCGGCCAATCCAAGACGTTCGACCAACGCGTAAGATTTGACGACAATTGGAGCTACTGCGCCGTTGTGTGCCTCTCAGTGGCGAGCATGACGCCGACAACGCCCAACCGGAGGCTCCGACCAAAGCCACGGAGAACGCGGGCTATCCGTCCACGATGCAAAAGTGAAGCGAAGATGAGTGCCGTCATTCTCGAATCCGTACTGACCTGCCCGCACTGCGGCTTTGCCAGGCAGGAAACCATGCCCATGGACGCATGCCAGTCCTACTACGAGTGCTTGAACTGCAAGGCATTATTGCGTCCGAAGTTGGGCGATTGTTGCGTGTTCTGCTCGTACGGTTCAGTGCCGTGCCCGCCGATCCAGTCGCAGCGCGGGTGCTGTAGATAGCAAACACGAGGCTTATCTCGACTTATCAGGCGACCCGAGGTCCGCTTCGAGAACGCCGATAGGCTGCTCAGGGTCGCCAGAGCCAACGTCGGACATTCGCGCTCGTCGCTGCGTCGCGGGCCAGTTGCCTGGTACCTGGCCGGAACCACACAGTCACTTCGAGACTTCGCAGTCCGGCATCGCGCCAATTGATGCCCGCATCGGGATATAACGTCTGGGTTCCTGCGTCCCTTTGAAGGAAGGATCGGCCGGGCGCGCTGTAGTAGGCAGACCGGTCCTGAGCATCCAGTCGCTGGTGACTTTCCGGGGCGCGTTGCGGACCGTACCGCTCAGTCAGCCGAAGCGCCAAAGCAGCCGCCGCACGAACGCGCCTGGCCCAATCGCAGGCGCCCGGCGCTCACTGTCACTTCAGCCCCGCAGGCGCACCGGCAAATCCACAAACCATCGCCAGCGTACCGATCCGTCGTCAGCTGGCCGAATACCTCGCCGCCCCGCAGCGCAGTCGAGCCCGGTCGGGACCGCCATACACGACGCTGCTCGCGGCAGCCGCAATCGCGCGTTCGGCCGCTTTCCACCGCATCCAGCCCGGCAGTCACGTAACTGCCGCACCGGCACCTCCAGAGCCATACGTCGGCGCCGCGATAGCGAAGCGCGACAAGATCGCCGAAGGTGCGGCCAGTGACATCCCGACTCGGCGGGAAGGGCCATTCAGGCGGCAAGGTGGTATGGATACGCTGGTTCACAAAAGGTATATGGGATTCGGCAGCCTGCTCTCAAGCGTAACCGCACCTTCGATTCTCCGCCGCGCGGCTCAGCAAAGAGGGGACAGGGCGGCTTCATGCGGTCGGTGACTCGCCACCTCGTTATGGGGAGCGCGCGAGTCACTTCGTACCGCGCGCACGCCATGAATGATAGTTCGTGAACATCCTCATGGGTGAGCGACCGCGATGCGAGAACGTCGTTGGCCAATCCCCTTGTGGCTCGTGGGCGTTGACAATACGTCCCATGCGCAGAGTTATAGTGACGGATTAATCCCGAAGGTCTCCCTTATGAAGCCACGCATTCCGCCGCCCATCATGATGCTTGCCGCGGCCGCCCTCATGTGGGTGCTGCACCGCTGGATTCCGCTCACTCACTGGATCGCACCGCCATGGAACCGGTTCGGCAGCCTCCCGGCTCTTGCCGGACTTGGCATCGCGATGGCGGCCATCGCCTGTTTTCGTCGGGCGCGAACGACCACCAATCCGATGGATCCGGGCAAGGCTTCGAGCCTTGTAACGGATGGGGTGTTTCGCATTAGCCGCAATCCGATGTACCTGGGATTGGAGTTGCTCCTGATCGGCTGGGCGGTCTGGCTCGGAAGCGCGAGTCCATGGCTCATTCCGCCGCTGTTCGCGATCGTCATCACGGTCGCCCAGATCATTCCCGAGGAACGCGCGCTAGGGCAACGCTTCGGGGATCCGTACCGCGCTTACCAGCGACGCGTGGCACGATGGATCGGCCGCGCGCGGTGACGGCCTCGGCTGGTCTCCTGGTCACCGTTCCCGTCATGCGCGAGCGTCCGCCATCGAGCCGACATTGCCGGCCGTCGCTCATTTAAGGTCGTCCATGCGCTGCGGGAAAACGATTCTGGGCATTGCGCATCTGAGCCCGGTGGCGGGAGATCGTGCTATGAACGGCAAAGCTCTCTTTACCGGTATCCTGCTGCTGGCGGGATTATTCAGCCCAACGTCGCCAGCATTTTCTTAGTCATCGCTTCCGGCGTCCGGGACGGCACAACAGACCGAAGCGCTGGTCGACAAAGCCGCGGCTTTAATCGACAGTAAAGGCAAGGCCGCGTTTTCCGGGTTCAGAATCAAAGATAGCGAGGGGTTCCATGGGGACACCTATCTGTTCGTTTACGATCTGAACGAAAATATCTTGTTGAATCCGGCCTTTCCAGCCCGTGAGGGGACAAACGTCCGTGGCCAGAAAGATACCAGCGGCAAGAAGTTTCATGACGCCATGGCCCAGACGGTTCAAACGAAGGGATCGGGCTGGGTCGACTACATGTTCCTGAGGCCGGGGCAGACTCATGTAGTAGCTTTATAGAAATGTCGTGTTCTGGCCATTTAGAAATGTCGTGTTTTGGTTTCAGTATGCTTGCCGGTTCCTCGTGGGAGTACGGAGCCGGCCATGCATCCAGCCACACTGGTGACACTG
>Ga0265338_10000858_pt1 | contig 51389 bp, 48 predicted proteins | sample 42126metaG_FD_193579 | JGI IMG/M metagenome (GOLD analysis project Ga0265338, IMG submission 193579) | Rhizosphere microbial communities from Carex aquatilis grown in University of Washington, Seatle, WA, United States - 4-21-26 metaG | ecosystem: Host-associated > Plants > Roots > Rhizosphere...
CATGGCCCCAAGGCTAACGGGACGGCGGGCCCGCCGGGGCGGGCGGGTCAGTCGGCCGCGAACCGGGCGAGGACGTCGAAGGGGTCCGGGCCCGCGGGCGGGTAGGTGAGGCGGTCGCGGACGGCCACCACGCCCTGGACGTGGCGGGCGCGGCGGACGACGTCGTGGCCTTGCGTGACGGTCCGCGGCCGGCCGGTCAGGGTGACCACGCCGTCGGTGACCGACACGTCGAACCGCTCGGCGTCCGCCGTCGACTCGCAGACCGCGATGTCGTTCCTGATCTCCTCGCCGATCTCCACGTCCGCGCGGCCGTAGACGGCGAGCACGTCGGCCCGGCTGACGATCCCGGCGAGACGGCCATCCGCGTCGATGACCGGAAGGCGCTTGACCCGGCGCACGTACATCAGCCGGGCGGCGTGCTCGACCGTGTCGTCGGGCGACACGGTCGCCGCGGGTGAGGTCATCAGGTCCTCGGCGGTGACCCCGCGGGCCTTCTCCATCTCGTGCTGATGCAGCAGGCCGGTGATCATGCCCGGCATCCCGCCTTCCCCGCCGCCGAGGGCCAGCTTGGCGAGCAGGTCGGACTCGGAGACGACGCCGATCACGTGGCCGTCGTCGTCAAGCACGGGAAAGGCGCTGACCCGGAACTGCCGCAGCGAGGCGGCGATCGCCGCGAACGGCGTGTCATGCTCCACCCAGACCACCTGGGTGGTCATCACGTCCTTGACGGATGCGTTCATCGCGCCTCACTCCTCTTCTTCTTCCTCGCGGGTCAGCACGACCTTGAGCGCGCCGCTCGCGGCGTCGCCGAAGACGCCGTAGGCCCGTTCGCGGCGTCCACCAAGCCGCCCGCATGGTGGCCTCCTCGTCGCTTGGCTCCTAATCCAAGCCTCGCTTTGTTCCCCGAGCGAAGGCAGGGGCGAAGGTCCCAACGGACGGGATGAAGGTCTGTTCGCCGGCCGTAACCCGTCATCGCTAGGGTTCATCAGTAGGGTCACCAAGCCGGGGAAGGAGCAGTCAGGATGCCTGACCGCGTGATCGAGGAGCTCGACGAGGACCAGTGCCTCACGCTGATAGCTGAGGGCGGGATCGGACGCATCGCTTACACCAGCCGGTTCGGGCCGGCGGTGCTTCCGGTGAACTACGTGTGGCAGGACGGGGCGGTCGTGTTCCGCACCGCCGAGAACAGCCCGCTCGATGAGGACCTGCGGACCGGGATCGCCAACGCCGACTACCGGGTGGCGTTCGAGATCGACAGCATCGACCCGGCGGCCCGGCAGGGCTGGAGCGTCCTCATCCAGGGGCCGGCCCATCATGTCACCGGAGCCGAGGAGGACGCGGCCCGCGAGACCGGGGTCGAGCCTTGGGCCCCGGGAGACCGTGAGCTGTTCGTCCGGATCGTGCCGTCCCGCATCACCGGCCGGCGGGTCGGCCCCGCCCGGTAGCCACGGTTAACCGGCGAAGCTAAGCCCGGAATGCCAGGCGGCGCGAGCCGCCGGCTTCCGGGCTTGACGCGCGGTCCGGTCAGCGAACGATCAGGACGGGCCGGTCGGTCAGGTGGATGACCTTGTGCGTGGTGCTGCCGATGACCAGTCCGGCCAGGTCGCCGCGGCCGCGCGAGCCCATGACGATGACACCGCAACCGAGCTCGATGGCGTCCGCGACGATCTCGCGGGCCGCATGGCCGTACATGGTGTTCTTCACCACGCCGTGCGCCTTGACGCCGGCCTGGGTCAAGATCTCGACGGACGCCGCGACCTCGGCGTCGGCCTCAGTCAGGGTCTCGCGGGGCGGCAGGACGCCTGCCTTGCTGCCCAGCTCAAACTCGCGCAGGTGCAGCACCCAGACTTCACCGTTGGACAGCTGGGCCAAGTCCCGGGCCGCCAGGACCGCGCGGTCGGAAACCGGTGACTTGTCGATCGCGACCAGGATCTTGTCGTACATGACCCTTATCCCTTCTCTATGCGGGGAACCGGCAAAGTCTGCGCTTTTCCCTTTCTTCTTTCTTTACCGCTGCATAAGGACCGGGTGAAGTGACGTTGGTCTGGACGTACGCCCTTTCCGGTTGGGGCGGCGGCGAGGGCGGATGTCATCAAGCCACGGGACCTCTGGCCCTGACGTCCGAGCCGGCCTCGTCGCATGCTGAGTGCGGAGCGGGAGTAACCGCACTCCAGCAGGGGGTGATCGCAATGATGCAGGTCACAGGAAAGGTTCTGGCCGCGCAAAGGTTCCTGAACGGCATGGCGGCCGACCAGCTCGACGAGCTGGCCACGACGGCGGCGGAGGTCGTGTTCCCGGTGGGATACCGGGTCTTCGCGGAGGGGGGCTACGCCGACAAGTTCTGGCTGATCGAGTCCGGCCACGTCGCCGTGACCGTGCAGGTGCCCGGCGAGGGCGCGGCGGTCATCGCGAACGTCGGCATCGGCGGGCCGCTTGGCTGGTCCTGGCTGACTCCGTCCCATAAGTGGGCGTTCAGCGCGGTATGCGTCACCGAGGTCAAGGCCTACGAATTCAACGTCTTGGCCGTCCGGGAGCGCTGCCTGGCCGACCCGGCTCTCGGGGACGAGCTGACGAGGCGCCTGTTCCAGGTGCTCGCCGGACGCCTCCAGGACATCAGGGCCGCCCTCGTCACCAGAGGCGAGGACGCCAGCCGGTACGCCGCATCGTGACCGGACTCGGTGCCTACAGCGTGGCGCCGCCGCCCCTTCCGGGCGACGGCGCCACTCTTTTCCCCGCCCTTCCCCGCCCTTGCCCGTCCAGCGCGCAGGCTACTGCGACCGGATGCGGCGGCCGGAGAGCTGGGTCGGGACGATTCTGACGAACAGGTCGTGTTCCCCGGCGGGCCACGGTCGCAGGCCGCATTCCTCCCGGAGCTTCCGCAGCTCGCCCGGCTGCAGGACCCGGTGAGCCTCGCCGCGGACAAGCACGCTCCATCCCTGGCCGAGCTCGAGGTCAAAGTGGTCTGCCTCGAAGGAGACCGGGCCGTCGGCGTGGGCGGCGATGAGCGAGCCCGAGCCGGTCCTGATCACGAGAGTGCGCGCCGTCACCGCGTAGTTCACCGGCAGGACCGCCAGGCCGGCTGCGGTGCCGAAGGCGATCCGGCCGATCCCCTGAGGCCCCAGCAGCCGGTAACACTCGGCCGGGAACAGGCGGTCGACCACGCCCGCCGCGCCCCAGCACGCCTGGCCTGGATCGCGGCCGGGCGGTGCCTGCTGCCCAGCGCCGAGCAGGGCCGCGGACGTGGTGCGCAGCGCCGCGGCCAGCCGGCGCAGCGTGGCGGCACCCGGCTGGCCCGGGAAGTTCTCCAGGTACGCCAGGTAACGCGGTTCAATGCCTGCCCGGTTGGCTACCTGGCTCACGCTGAGCTTCAGCTCCGCTCGCCGCGCCGCCAGCCGCCTGCTGAGGTCACCGGGATCGCGCGGCACCGGCCAGTGCCAGGGACCGTCTCCGCCTTCTGCCGCCCGCGCGGTCGCGCCGTGCACCTGGTCCACGGTCATCACAACCACCTCGATTCCACTGTCTGCTTGCTCCCAGCCTGTCGGTGCGGGCCGCCACGTAAGAGGGGCTTTCGGGCCGGCTATCCGGGACCTGAGGCCCAGGCTCGCGGTAAATGGGCTGATCAGCCCCGCGCGGGAAGGAGGCCGGGATGGCCGGCCCGCGGTCACTCGGTGATCATGCCCGGGCGGCAGCCGCGTCGGCGGTTTCGGCGATCAGCGCACCCCACGAGCGGGCCCGTGCGGCCTCGCCGGGTAGCAGCGTGTTCGTGCTGCTGACGAGGAAGCTTTCCGGTGGGACGACCAGGCGGCAGCCGCGCCCGCGCAGCAGCCGCGCGATGCCCCGGCTGGCGCGGCCGGTCAGCGCGGGGATCCCGCTGAGCCGGGTGTCGAAGGACGCGGCGAGCACGTTCTCGGCATCCAGCCCGGCCAGCCATGCGCGCATGCCCGGGCCGTCGGCGTCAGGGTCAAGCGTCAGCCCGCTGCCCGGCCTGCCGGCCGTTCCCGCCGCCGACCGCCGGGAAGCGACGCTAGGCATGCCGTGCATGTGCGTCGGGCTTCCGGCGACGATCAGGTCGGCCGCGGCGACCAGCTCGCGGCTGGCCCGGGTCACCGGCACCACGGTCACCTCGTGCGTGGCGCGCAGCCCGGCGGCGATATCGATCGCGACCGACCGCGTGTTCCCGTACATGGATTCATAAACCACGAGCGCCCGCATGATAACCACGTCCTTTCCAGTTCAAGCACACCCCTGAGTGGCCCAGTCCCCTAGGGGCCTTGGCCTGCGCTGACTGGGACAAAGGTCGCGAGCCCGGCCGGGAATCAGCGGTCAACTCACGTCATCGGATGCCTGAGGTCCCTGACCAAGGGCCCTGATCCTGGCCGGGGTCCGGCGGTTGGCTAGTTGTAGCGATGTCAGGAGGACACGATGGCGGCAGTGATCACGGCCCGGGCGACCAGTGAACCGCCGTCCGCTCACCCGGCGCGCGTGGCGACTGAGCCCCCGGATGGCTTCTGGTACTTGGTCAAGTGCCGGGTGCTGGGGCCGCCGCTGGTGACCGGACAGCTGGCCGGCGAGCGGCTGTCGCGGCCGCTGGCGCTCGGCGTGCTGTCCTGCGACGGGCTGTCCTCGGCCGCGTACGGCACCGAGGAGATCCTGTACGCGCTGCTGCCGTTCTTCGGGCTGGCCGCGTTCACCCTCGTACTGCCGCTGACGCTGGTTGTCCTGTTCGGCGTGCTGCTCGTCGTGCTGTCCTACCGCGAGGTCGTCTCCGTGTACACGAGGGCGGGCGGCTCGTACGTGGTGGCCAGGGAAAACTTCGGGCCGCGGGTCGCCCAGGTGGCCGCCGTGGCGCTCCTCATCGACTACGTGGTCACGGTCGCGGTGCAGACCGCCGCCGGAAGCGCCGCGATCGTTTCCGCGTTTCCTGCGCTGTCCCGCATCCCCGTGATCGGCCCGAGAATCCTGCTGGTCATCTCGGTCGCCGCGATCGGCGTCATGTGCCTTGGCAACCTGCGCGGCATCCGCGAGGCAGGCCGCGTGTTCGCGCTGCCGACCTACTTGTTCGCCGGCTCGTTGCTCGTCATGGTCGCCGCCGGCCTGGTCCGCGAGCTGACCGGCGGCCTGCCGCGGATCGTGCCCGCCGCCGGCGCGGTCGGCATCGGCTCGCACTCGGGGCTGATCGCCGTCGGCGCCGTCTACGTGATGGCGAAGGCGTTCGCCAACGGCGGGTCGTCGCTTACCGGGATCGAGGCCGTGTCCAACGCGGTCAGCGCACTGCGACCGCCGGAAGGGCGGCACGCGCGGCAGATCCTCGCCACGCAGGGCACGATCGTGGCCATCCTGATCGCGGGCATCTCCTGGCTGGCCCACGTCACCCACGCGATCCCGTACACGGCCGGCTTCCCCACGGTGCTCGCGCAGGAGGCGAGCGCCGTGTTCGGCCACAGTACGGCCGGGCAGGTCATGTTCTTCGTCGTGCAGGCCGCGACCGCCGCGATCTTGTTCACCGGCGGGAACACCAGCTTCACCGGGTTCCCGTTCCTCGCCAGCTTCGTCGCGGAAGACTCGTTCCTGCCCCGCTGGCTGGGCAGGCGGGGGCACCGGCTGGCGTTCTCCAACGGGATCATCCTGCTGGCCGCGCTATCGGTGTCGCTGATGCTGGTGGCAGGCGCGACGGTGGACGCCCTCATACCGTTCTACGCGATCGGCGTGTTCACCGGGTTCGCGATGGCCGGGTTCGGGATGGCCCGGTATCACCGCAGGACCAGGGAGCCTGGCTGGCGGCGGCGGCTGGTGATCAACATGGCGGGCGGGGTGTACACCGCGCTGGTGGTGCTGCTGTTCGCGGTGGTCAAGTTCACCGAGGGCGCGTGGCTGATCGTGATCGTCTTCCCGGTGCTCGTGTTCGCCCTCATCCGGCTCAACGGGGAGTACCGGGCCGAGGCCGCGTGCCTCGCAGAATCCGGCCACGACGCCCCGCGCTCGCAGCCGCCGAACTTCTCCCGCCGCGTTGTGCTGCTGCTTGCCGACGACTACGACCTGGCAACCGTCGCGGCGCTCAGGTACGCAAGGAGCCTGCGGCCCACCGTGCTGCGCGCGGTTCACTTCAACGTGGACAGCGCGCGGGCTGACCGGCTGCGCCAGGAATGGGTGCAGGCCGGCACCGGGATCCCGCTTGAGCTGGCCGACTGCCCGGACCGCCGCCTCGCCCACGCGGCAGCCAGGCTGGCCACCTCGCTTGCCGCCGATCCTGGCACGCACGTCACCGTGGTGCTGCCGCGCCGCAGCTACCCGCCGCTTGCCGGGCGGCTGCTGCACGATCACACCGCGGACCGGATCGCCCGCGTGGTCAGCCGGGTTCATAACGCCACCGCCACGATCGTCCCCTACGACGTGGGGCACAAAGTGGAACGGGAACGGGCGAGGCGGGTCAGGCCGGCCGCGACGGCGCGGCCGGGCAGGCTTGAATCCTACGAGCGCCCCGCACCGCCACCAGGAACCGACCCGATCGGGTCGCTGGGCCAGCCCGGTCACGCCACCGTCGAGGGCCGCCTGCGCGCGGCCGAGATCCGGCCCAGCCGGCCGGCCGGGACCAGCGTGCTGGCGTGCGAGGTCGCCGACTCGACCGGAGAGCTGACGGCCGTGTTCCTCGGCCGGGCGCACATCGCCGGCCTCGAACCGGGCAACCGCATCCGGCTGGCGGGCCGGGTCGCGATCGGTGCCGACGGCCGCCCGGTGATGACCAATCCCGCCTACGAGCTGCTGCCCTAGCGACAAGACACGCCCGCGCAGCTCCGCTGGCTCTGACCGCGCCGCATGCACCGGGCCAGCGGACCGCTAATAGCGGGACGTCCGGCCCTAGCGCCCGGGTGCTGCCGCGGCGAGGCTGGAAGGTGAATGTAAGGCAACGACCAAGGGGATAACCATGAATACCAGGCGTGCCTTGATGACCTTGAGCGCAGGCGCGGCAGCCACCCTCGGCCCGGCCGCTTACCTGCTCTTCTTCCGCAGCCGGTGCCTCAACTGGGGCGCCCGGGCCGACGAGGTCGCGGCGAAGCTGCCAGGCGACGAGTTGCTTGCCGACCCCGGCCTGGTGACCACGCGCGCCATCACCATCCACGCGCCCGCCGGGGCGATCTGGCCCTGGCTGGCGCAGATGGGCAGCGGCCGCGGCGGCGCCTACAGCTACGACTGGATCGAGAACCTGCTCGGCCTGAACATGCACAGCGCCGAGGAGATCCTTCCCGAGTACCAGGACATCAAGGCCGGCGACGAGCTACCCCTCGGCGGGCATTCCCCCGTCATGCGGGTGGAGGTTGCCGACCCGCCGCGCGCCCTGGCGGTCCGCAGCACCGACCAGGCCTGGGCATGGATCTTCGCACTGCTACCCGAAGGCGACTCGACCAGGCTGATCAGCAGGAACAGGATCGCCACCAAGGCCCTGTCCCCCGCGAGCCGCCTGTTCTACCTGCTGTTCATGGAGCCGGGCAGCCTGGTGATGGAGCGCAAGATGCTGCTCGGCATCAAGCGGCGCGCCGAGCACGGAGAGTACGCCACCGGCGAGTGAACCAGGACGCCAGGCACCTGGCCTGCGCGCCGCAGCCCCGCGTCTGCGCGGCCATTTGTCTTGCTCGTTTTCTGTGCTGGGCCTGTCTCGGGTCTGCTGGCGTCAGGGCTAGCGGTGGAGGCGATGGCCAAAGGGCGGGCAAGGTCCGCCAATGACATGATGATCGCCGCGACCGCTGCCAGTACCAGCCGGATCCTGCTCACCACTGATGCCAGCGCCGACTTCGACCAGCTCACTGGCGTCCGCGCGGAAGTGCTGAAACTGCCCTGAGGTGGGGCTACCCACTGACGCCTGTGAACCGGACCGTCGGGCGAGGGGACACCGTTGATAACCCGTTAACCAGATGACTGGTCTAAGCCGGCCCGGTCATCATGCCGGTGTGGACATCGATTCCTTTGTGCGGGACGGGTTCGTGGCCGTCCGCCAGGCCGTGGACGCGGATACGGCAGCGGCGTGCCAGGACCTGATCTGGACGGCGATGGGGCAGCGCGGCGTCCGCCAGGACGACAGCGGCACCTGGCGTTCTCTTGTGGAGGCGGGCAGCCTTGGCCTGTCGGGCGAGTCGTTCACGGCGGCCTACATGGCACCGGCATTGACCGCCGCCTATGACGAGCTCATCGGCCCGGGGCGCTGGAAGCCGTCGGTGGACATCGGGGAGTCGGTTGTCGTGCGGTTTCCGTCCGAGGACCGGGCGAACGCCGGCTACCACGTCGAGGGCAGCTACCCCGGACCAGTTGGCCAGCACTGGCGGGTGAACGTCCGCTCCCGCGGACGCGGACTGCTCGCGCTGTTCCTGTTCACCGACGTCGGACCCGATGACGCGCCCACGCGGCTCGTGCACGGGTCGCACCTGACCGTTGCCCGGTTCCTTGCGCCATACGGCGAGACGGGCACTGACGCTGACACCCAGCTCTGGTATCCCTCGACGCTGTGCCGTCCGGTCGCCCACGCGACGGGGACGGCCGGGGACGTGTTCTTGTGCCACCCCTTCATCGTGCACACGGCGACCTGGCCGCACCGGGGAACCGGGCCCCGGGTGATTGCCCAGCCCGCAGTCGGCGCGCCAGCCGGGTTCGCGCTCGACGGCACCGACCCGTCGCCTGTCGCCCGGGCCATCATGGACGGACTCGCCATGACGGACTAAGGGCGCGCCGGGCCCACGCGTGAATGACTGAACTCACGACGCAAAGTGGAGCCACCCGCGCCGGGCCGGCGTAGCGGAGGGTCCGGCCGTCGGGCAGCTCATCCTGCGCCCGGGTGACCGTCCAGGCCTGAACCAGCTCAGCTGCTGCCCCGCAGAGGCGGCAGTACGGGGCGCGACTGGTCGCGGTCACCAGGGAGGGACCTCGCCTGTCGCACATCCCGGGTACTGGCGGAGAACTCCTCCTCCAACTGAGCCAGCCAGGCCAGATGGCCCTCCAGCGCATGGCGGCCTTCTGCGGTGAGCCGGAACCAGGTGCGCGGTCGCCGGCCGACCGCGCCCTTGCGGACTTCCACGTACCCGGCGTCTTCGAGCACGCGGGACTGTTTCGACAGCACTGAGTCGCTGATCCCGGCCACGTCACGCAGCGCGGCGAACTCGAGCCAGTCCGCGCCGGCCGCTAGCAGCCCGCAGATCGACAACCGGGTGATCGGGTGAATGAGCGGGTCCGGCCTGGCGGTCACGCCGCCCCTCCGCCGCCTCGCAGGTCCTGGCGGATCGCCCGCAGCAGGGCCTGCTGGCCGGTCACCTCCGCCGCGACCGCGAGGGCCGCGACGACGATCGCGGCCCAGAGCAGGCCGTGGCGGATCAGGGAGATCTCGGTCCCGAGGCCGGCAACGCTCACCACGGCGCTCGCGATCGCTGCGGGACGGCCCGGGCGATAGTAGAAAAGGCCGTCTTGCAGGATGCGGAGGGGCCGGGGGCCTGCCTTCATGCCGGTGGCCCGGGTCATGCCCCACTGCAGCAGGCAGCACACCGCCAATATGGGGACCACGATGGCCCAGGTACTAACCGACGTGGGGGAAGAGAAAGACCGCGAGGTAAAGGGACCCGCGAAGAACAGTGCCCACACGATGACGGTACCGGGCAGGTACCACCACGGCGGCCGCATCCGGTCCGCCAGCCGGCCCCGCTGCACCCGCAGCAACTCCAGCTCCAGCGCTGCTGGGTCTCTTGACACATCGCGCATTACAGCTCCTCTGGCATGTACTTTCCATTTAGAAAGTACATGCCTAACCCGCCCGCGACAAGCCTGCGCATTCCCTACACGCTCCACCGCAAGATGAATCAGGGGAACGCCGACCCCGGCACGCTTGGAAACGACTTCGGCTTGTTTGGGATGGTCCTATGGGGCCCCGCACGCGCGATACCCCGCGTAGGGTCGGCCCGATCGCCCGTCTGGCTGCGGTGGCACCGGGGTCTGACTGTGGCGCCGCGTCAGCGCGGCCCGGGGCCCTACGGGTCCGCTGGCGGGACCGATGAGTTTGTTCTGCGGCCCGGGTCTAATCCAGGGCCATGACGTAGCCGGCGGCGCCGACACCGAGGAGGACACCGTTGCGTACCCTTGCGATCACCCAGAACATCACTGTCGACGGGGCGATCGAGATGCTGGGCAACTGGTTCGATCCGCAGGATCAGGCCGGTACGGACAGCTCAGACCTGCTTGAGGAACTGCACCGCCAGGATGGGACGGCCGACGGGTTCCTCACGGGCCGCAAGACGTTCGAGGACCTCCGCAGCTACTGGCCCAAGCAGTCAGACGACGGCACGGGCATCACCGATTACCTCAACCGGGTGCGCAAGTACGTCGTCTCCTCCACCCTGGCCGACCCGGAGTGGGAGAACTCCACCGTCCTGTCGGGCGACCCAGTCGCGGAGGTCCGTGCGCTCAAGGAGCAGCCGGGTCAGGACATCGTGGTCACCGGCAGCATCACGCTATGCCATGCGCTGATTACCGCGGGATTGGTGGACGAGTACCGCCTGTTCGTCTACCCCGTCGTTCAGGGTCGTGGCCGTCGGCTGTTCCCCGACGGGTTTGAGCTACCGAAGCTGAGGCTGCTCGAGGCTAAGGCCTTCCGCTCCGGCATCACTTACTCACGCTACGGCCGGGCCTGAGTCCAAGCCGAAGCCGTGCTTCGTGCCCTTAATGTCTGGATAGCTAGGTCACCTAGACAGTGCGCCGCCTGTTACCGCACAGTAGTGTGAAGATGCCGCCGACAGCTCAGGAGGGGCGCCAGGGTGACCCAGGCCGACGATGTGGCCGGCGTGTTCGCGGACACGGCATCGGTCCGGGCGGGCCTCGCCGCCGTGGGGTACCTCGCCGATGACAAGATCGCCGGGGTGGTGAGCCTGGCCGCGCGGCTGGGCAAGCCGCTGCTGATTGAGGGGCCGGCCGGGACCGGTAAGACGCAGCTCGCCAAGTCGGTGGCGATGATGGCCGACCGCCCGCTCATCCGGCTGCAGTGCTATGAGGGCATCGACGAGTCGAAAGCCCTGTATGAATGGGACTACCGCAAGCAGCTGCTGTGGATCCAGGCGGCGCGCGGTGACGAGACGTTCTCCGCCGACGCCGTGATCGAGACCGGGAAGGGCATCTTCGACGAGCGTTTCCTGCTGACCCGCCCGATGCTGGAGGCGATCCGCAGCCCGGAGCCCGCGGTGCTGCTCGTGGACGAGGTGGACCGGGTCGACACGGAGACCGAAGCGCTGTTCCTTGAGGTCCTCGCCGAGCACCAGGTATCGGTGCCGGAGTTGGGTCGCATGGAAGCCCGTCACGTGCCGTTGGTGTTTCTCACCTCGAACAACACCCGTGACCTGTCGGAGGCCCTCAAGCGCCGGTGCCTGTTCCTCTACCTTGACTACCCGGCCGCCGACCGGGAGCGGGAGATCGTCGAGCACGCGGTCCCGGGCCTCGCGCGAGAGCTGGTGGAGCGGCTCGTCGGCCTCGTGGAGACGCTACGCCGCCTGAACCTGAAGAAGCCGCCGTCCGTCTCGGAGACCATCGACCTGGCCCGGACGCTCCACCTGCTCGGGGCCACGGAGCTGGACGTGACGGATTCCTCGCTCGTGCAGAACGTGCTGCTGAAGTACCGGGACGACGTCCAGATCGCTGCGGCCGCCCTCGCGCCGCGCCCATGGAACAAGCGACCGTGACTGGCCGGGGCGCGAGCCATGACCCGGCGGCCATGACCAGCCCTGCCATCTCGCCGACGGAGCGCATTCACCGCTTTACCGATGAGCTGCGCGCCCGCGGGATACCAGTCTCCATGGTCGAGCGGCTGGACGGCATGCGGGCCGCGCGTATCGCCGAGCTCGACCGGGCCGACGGTCTGCGCACCGCGTTGCGCGCCACGCTGATCAAGTCGGCCGACCATCTTGCCGTCTTCGAGGAGGTCTTCGACCTCTACTTCGAGCCGGGGGGCTCCCGCCGGGCCGCGCCAGCCGACCCGGCCGACGCCAAGCCACGGCTGGACCTGGAGCATGCCGTCCGCAGCGTCTTGCGCGAGGGATCGGAGGAGCTCGCCCGCCAAGTGGCCGAGCAGGCGGTCGAGGAGTACGTCCGGTTCGAGCCGGGACGCCCGGTGGCCGGGGTGTTCTACGAGCGCTCGGCGCTGGCGGGCCTGCGGCTTGATGAGCTGATGACCCAGATGCTCGCGGAGGCCGCCGCGGCCATCGGCGGGTCAGGCGGGTCAGGCAGGCTGGGCGATCCCGGGCAGCACCTGCGGTTCGAGGTCCAGCGGACCCAGACCACCATCCGGGCCGAGCGGCTGCGGGGTCAGGTCCGCAAGGCCATCAGAGAGCTGCTCGTCGCTGACCGGGGGGCGGACGCGGTCGCCAAGACGCTCCGTCAGCCGCTGACCGCCGACGTCGACATTTCGCGGGCGAGCCGTGAGCAGCTGGCCGAGGTCCAGCGGGTCCTCACCCCGATTCAGCACAAGCTCGCGACCACCGTGATGCGCAAGCGCCGCAGCCGCGTCGACCTCGTCGACGTCCGCGCCACCCTGCGCGCCTCGATGGCCACCGGCGGGGTGCCCGTGAAGCTCGCGCACCGCAAGCCCCGGCCCACCAAGCCGCATCTGTACGTCCTGGCCGACGTGTCCGGGTCAGTGGCGACCTTCGCCGGCTTCACCGTGACCCTGGTGTCGGCGATGTCGCAGCTGTTCTCCCGGCTGCGAACCTTCGCCTTCATCGAGAACGCGGCCGAGATCACCGACGCCCTCCGGCAGGCCCGCGGCCCCGAGCACGCCATCGCGGCAATGCGCGACTACGTGGCGGCCGGCGAACTCGGCAGCCATACCGACTACGGCCGCGCGCTGCGGCAGTTCCACGCCACGGTCGGCCAGGAACTGGAGCACCGCGCCACGGTCCTCATCTTCGGTGACGCCCGGGGCAACTACCTCCCGGCGGAGGAGGCCACGCTGGCCAAGATCGCCCGCCGCGCCGGCTCGGTGTACTGGCTGAACCCCGAACCGCGTGCGCTGTGGGACACCGGGGACTCCACGATGCGCGCCTACGAGCCGCACTGCGCCGCCGCCGTCACCTGCCGGACCCTGAACGACCTGCGCGGCTTCATCGAGCAACTCGGCTAAGCCCACCCTGGGACCGTGCCCATGCGCGGCAAGTACCTTCCGCTCAGCGGGCGTGCGCGGCGAAGAACGTCCAGATGACCTGCGTCGCGTCCAGTGCCGTGGACGGGGGGTCGGTGCCAAGCAGCCGCTCCACAATCGGGCTCGGCACGCCGCCTGGCCACTGATGGCCCGCTCCGGCGATGGTGACGAGCTCGACCGACCGCCCGGCGAGGCAGTTCGCGACGGAGGTGGTCACCGTCCCCGCGGTGGTCACCGCCGGCGGCGCGCAGCGGTCCGTTTGCCTCCAGCTGGCGTTGACCGCGGGCACGGCGGGGCCGTCGATGTGCGCCACCCCGGAACCCTCGCCACCGTCGTAGGGGATGTTCTTGTCGGCGGTGCCGTGGATGGCGATCACCGACGTGGGGGCGGGGCTGGGGCAGCCGCCGAGCTCGGTCGCCGAGTCGGGGCCGATGGCGGCGAAGATCGTGGTGCGGCAGGCGAGGTCGTAGGCCATGATGCCGCCGTTGCTGATGCCGGTGGCGTAGACCCGGCCGGGGTCGACCCGGACGGCGCGGGAGATGGCGGACACCATGGCCGTGATGAAGCCGATGTCGTCGGTGCCAGTCCGGCCGGGTGTGCCGCAGCAGCCGCCGCCGGCGTTCCACGCCCGGTCCAGGCCGTCCGGGTACGCGACGAGGAAGTGGCCGGAGTCCGCCTCGGCGTTCCAGTGGTAGGACTTCTCCGCCTGGCTGCCGGTGCCGAACCCGCCGTGCAGCATGACGACGAGCGGCGCGGCGGCAGGCAGCACCGCGGGGCGGTAGACGATGTAGCTGCGGTTGACGCCGCCGACGGAGATGCCGTGCGTTGAGGACCCGACGGGAACAGCCGGCGTCGCGGCGGGCGCCGTCGCGGCCGGGGCCGCCGACTGGCCGGCGTCCGGCTGTTCCCGGCAGCCCGCGAGTCCGGCGACCAGCGCCATGGCGGCCAGCGCGGCCGCGGCAAGCCTAGCCCGGGGCGCGGTGCGCCGCGCAGCAGTTCGCATAGCGGAAATTTAGGCAAGTACCTTGTCAAAGTCAAATGTGCCAGGATAAGGCCTGTGAGCGAGAACCCTGCCGAGAACGCACTGCGGACGGTCCCAGCGCTTGTCCAGCTGCTTGCCCGAAACCGAGCGGAGCGGCTCCGGGCGGACTTCGCCGCCGCGGGCATGACTGGCCTGCGCCCGGTGCACGCGCTGGTGCTCGTCCCGCTGCTCGGCGGCGGCCGGCACGCCATCAGCCTGGCGGCCGACCTCGGGGTCACCAGGCAGGCGGTCGCCCAGGTGGTGGCGACGCTGGAGCGGGACGGCTACGTGCGGCGGGTCACCGATCCCGGTGACGCCCGGGCGAAGCTTGTCTGCCTGACCCCGCGCGGGCGGGCCGCACTGCGCACCATGTACGCCAGCGCCCGCGCCACCGAGGATGCCTGGCGGCAGCGACTCGGGGCGGAGCGGTTCGCGGAGTTCCGGGCGGACCTGCTCTCCCTCCTGGCGGAGGCCGGCTGACCCGCCGGACGCCCGCCCCTACCGGGTACGCCGCCGCAAGGTAAGCGCGCCGCCGACCAGTGCGGCGACGGTGAACGCGAGGATGACCGCCACGTCCCCGCTGGCGGCGCTCGTCCACGAGGCCGAGCCAGTGATCCGCTGCATGGCGTCGACCGCGTAGGACAGCGGCAGGACGTCCGACAGCCAGCGGAGCACGGCCGTCATGTGGTCACGGGGCACGACGAGGCCGCACAGCAGCGCCTGCGGGAGGACGAAGGCGGGCATGAACTGGACGGCCTGGAACTCGGTGCGGGCGAACGCGCTGGCGAACAGCCCGCACGCCATGCCGAGGACGGCGTCGAGGACCGCGACGACGGCCATCGGCACCGCCGAGCCGGGTACGGTGACGCCCAGCCAGGTCAGCGAGATCACCAGGACCAGGGTCACCTGCACGCAGGCCATCAGCCCGAAGGCGATGCCGTAGCCCGCCAGCAGGTCGAGCTTGCCGAGCGGCATCGCCATCAGCCGCTCGAGCGTGCCCCTCGCCCGCTCCCGCTGGGTGGTGATCGCCGCGACGATGAACATGATCACGAACGGGAACACGCCGATGTACTCGGGCGCCACCCGGTTCAGCACCGCCGCGTTGGCCACCACGTAGCGGAGCAGGATCATCAGGACCGCCGGGACCGCCACCATCATCGCGATGGTCCGCGGGTCGTGCCGCAGCTGGGTGAGCACCCGGCGGGCGGTCGCCCCGGCGAGCACCGGGCTGAACTCCCGGGACGCGTACCTCTCGCCGTTCACCGCTGCACCCCCTGCGGGACAGGGGGGGCGGGCGGGGCAGGGGGGGCGGGCGGGGCAGAGACAGCCAGCGCGAGGAACGCCGACTCAAGGTCGGGCGCGCCGGTCTGCCGGAGGATCTCGGCTGGCGGTGCCTCGGCCAGGAACCGGCCCTCGCGCATGAACAGCAGGTTGTCGCACCGGGCGGCCTCGTCCATCACGTGGCTGGAGACCAGCAGCGACGTCCCGTCGGCGGCCAGGCCGTGGAACAGCGACCACAGGTCCCGGCGGAGCACCGGGTCAAGGCCGACGGTCGGCTCGTCGAGTACGAGCAGGTCGGGACGGCCGAGCAGCGCGACCGCCAGGCCGACCCGGGCGAGCTGGCCGCCGGAGAACGTGCCGACGAGCCGCCGGTCAAGCCCGCCGAGGTCAAGCCGGGCGACGGTCGCCGCGATGGCCTCCGCCAGCAGGCGGCCGCGCAGCCCGAGCACCGTACCGAAGTACCGGAGGTTCTCCCCCAGGGTCAGGTCCGTGTACACGGCGGGCGCCTGGGTGGCGTACCCGACGCGGGCGCGCAACCGAGGATGGCCGGCGGGCAGCCCGAGCACGGTCACGGTCCCGGCGGTGACCGCCTGGACGCCGACAAGGACCCGCATCAGCGTGGTCTTACCGCAGCCGCTCGGCCCGAGCAGCCCGGTCACCTGGCCACCGGCCAGGTCAAAGGTGAGGTCATCGAGCACCAGCTGCCCGCCTCGGCGGACCAGAAGGCCCTGCCCGCTCACGACCGCCCCGGTCCGGTCACCGGGCTCGGCACTGTTCATACGCCCATTCAGCCACGCCGACGGGGGTGGCGGTAGGGCTTTACGTCAGGACCTACGCCACTATGGCTACTTACCCCACCGCCGGCCGGATTCCCGGCTATGCCAGCCGGGTGGCATGCCCCAACGTGAACTGGTAGCACACCGGAACCGCGTTCGGCACCTCCAGGCCGGCGGAAGCGTCGTCGCTCACTTCCTCCAGGTGCTTCACCAAGGCCCGCAGCGGGTTGCCGTGCGATGCCACCAGCACGCAGCCGTACCGGTACAGGTCGGGGACGATCGCGTCGCACCAGTAGGGCAGCAGCCGCTCGGTCACGTCGTGCAGCGACTCGCCGCGCGGCCGCGCGTCGGCGGGCAGCGCGGCGTAGCGCGGGTCGTCCTCGGCAACGCCAAGCGGGGGGCGCACCCGGAAGCCGCGGCGCCAGGCCATGAACTGCTCCTCCCCCACCTCGGCCCGGACCGCTTGCTTGCCGCGGCCCTGCAGCGCACCGTAATGATTGGAGTTCAGCCGCCAGCTGCGCCGCACGGGAACCCACGCCCGGCCGCACGCGGCGAGCGCCAGGTCCGCCGTCACGATGGCGCGGCCCTGCACCGACGTGTGAACCACGTCGGGCAGGAAGCCGCGCGCCGCGAGCAACGCCCCGGCCCGCCCGGCCTGCCGCCTGCCGCGCTCGCTCAGGGCGACATCGGTCCAGCCGGCGAACAGGTCCTGCGCGTTCCAGGCGCTCTCCCCGTGACGCAGCAGTACCAGAACCGCCATCAGGCCGCCTGCCGCGCCGCCCGCGGGTACTTGGCGAGGAGCTCCTGGAGCCTGGCGGCGAACGCGAGGGACTCGTCGTGACCGCGCTGCCAGACGTTCCTGCCGAAGATCAGGCCCGTTGCCCCGGCCTCCATCGACCGCCGCGCCTTCTCAAGCATGGCCTCATCCCCCTGCTGCTCACCGCCGGAGACCAGCAGCAGGGTCCGGTTCGCCGACCGCACCACCGCGTCGATGGCCTGCTGCTGAGTGAACTCGGCGTCGTACGCCGCCGGGACGCCGGCCCGCTTGTCCGGATGCGGGAAGTTGACCTTCACCACGTCGGCGCCGAGTTCGCTGGCCGTGCGGGCCGCGTAATCGACCGCGTAGAAGGAGTCCTTGCCGCCCTTGGCGTCGATCGCCGACCCGCGCGGGTAGGCCCACACGATCAGCGGCATGCCGAACCGGGCGGCTTCCTCGCGGACCTGGCGGTACTGAGCGAAGTCCGCCTCCGCGGCGGGCGTGCCCACGTACAGCGTGTACCCGACGGCGTCGGCTCCAAGCCGCACCGCGTCGGCCACGGTGGCGTGCACCGGGGACAGCGCCGCGCCGTCCGGCGGGATGTCCGTCTTCCCGTTCAGCTTCAAGATCAGCGGAACCTCGCCGGCGTAGTCCCAGTAGAACTTCTCCGCCAGCCCGATCTGGATGGCGATGCCGTTGAATCCTCCCTCCAGCGCCAGCCTGGCGATGTACCGGGGATCCCCGGCCGCCGGGTTGGCGAAGAAGTCCCGCGGGCCGTGCTCCAGGCCCTGGTCATACGGCAGGAACAGGGCGGTACCGTTCCGCAGTCCGAACTGGTACAGGATCCTGTACAACCGCGCCTTCTTGCCCGTGCTGAGTCCGTGCTCACCCAGGTCCGTCAATGCTTGCATCGCGTACTCGCCTCCTGTGATCGGTGATGCTCCTGACTTGAACTCGCCGGGGGGAACGTCAGCTCAGGCCGTAGCGGAGCGGGGATCCCGCGGCGATTTCAAGGAGCCTGTTGTACTTCGCGGTGCGCTCACCGCGCGCCGGGGCGCCTGACTTGAGGTGCCCGCAGCCCGTGCCGACCGCGAGGTCGGCGATGAAGCTGTCTTCGGTCTCGCCGGAGCGGTGCGAGACGAACTGCCGGTAGCCGGCCCGGCGGCAGATGGCCATGGCCTCAAGCGTCTCGGTGACGGTGCCGATCTGGTTGAGCTTGATCAGCGAGGAGTTGGCGATGCCGCGGGCGATGGCGGCGGAGATGATCGCCGGGTTCGTGCAGAAGATGTCGTCGCCGACCAGCTCGACGGTAGCCCCGAGACGGCTGGTGAGCGCGATCCAGCCGTCCTCGTCGTCCTCGCCGAGCCCGTCCTCGATCAGGTGGACGGGGAAGTCGCGCGTGATGGCGGCCAGCCGGTCGATCATGTCCGCGCTGCTCAGCAGGTCACCGGCGACCAGGTACCGGCCGTCTGGCCGGCGGAACTCCGACGCGGCCAGGTCCAGGGCGATGGAGACGCCGTCCGCCCCCGCCCGGTACCCGGCGTCGCCGATGGCCTCGACCAGGAGCTGCAGGACCTCTTCCGGCTCGCTGACCTCGGGGGCGAAGCCGCCCTCGTCGCCGAGCCCGGTCGACAGCTTGCGGCCGGCCAGGGTACGCCGCAGCGCCGCGTAGACCTCGGCGCCCGCGCGTACCGCCTCGGCCATCGACGGGGCACCGAGCGGCGCCACCATGAACTCCTGGAAGTCCAGCTCGTTGGGGGCGTGCACGCCTCCGTTCAGCACATTGAAGTGCGGGACAGGCAGGGACGGGACGACGCCGGACGGGGTGAGCCAGCGCCACAGCGGCGAGCCGTCAGAGGCGGCGAGCGCCCGGGCCAGCGCCATCGATATCCCGACGAGGGCGTTGGCGCCGAGCCTGCTCTTGTTCGGCGTGCCGTCCAGGCCGATCATCGCCTGGTCCGCCTCCGCCAGGGAGTGCCAGCGGCAGTCGCGGAGCAGGTCGGCGAGCTCGCCGTTGACGTTGGCCACCGCCGTGAGCACCCCGCCGCCGCCGAACCGTGACTTGTCGCCGTCGCGCAGCTCTACCGCTTCCCGTGACCCGGTGGACGCGCCCGACGGCACGCCGGCCCGCGCCGTGGCGCCGTCGGCCAGCCGCACCGTCACCGCCAGGGTCGGCCGGGCCCGCGAGTCAAGGATCTCCAGCGCGGTCAGCTCGGACACCATGAAAGTCATCGTCGTGTTCCTCTCTTGCTTCGTGTGGCGTTACTCCGTGTGAACTGCCTTGCCCGCCACGGGCTCCCGGCGAGCGCGACGCCCGCGGCCGTCAGCAGGCCCAGGTCCATGCCGCCAGCAAGGTGACGCACAGCACGGCGAGCGGCAGCCAGCGCCTGCCGGGGGCGGCGGGCTCAGGCGCCGCCGGAAACTTCCGCGTATGCACGCGTGTCGTCATATTTCCAGTCCACGCCGCGCGACCTGACGCAGGTAGGGGCCAATGCCCCCTCCGGCCGGGCCTTATGGCGGCGAAACCGGGCGGTGCCGCCGGCGGACGAAGCCGCCGGCGTGTCCGGGACCTTAGGCTCTACGTCGCCGGACCGCGCGGGTAGACAGTGTGACCATGCGTGATCTGACGCCAGTACCTGACCTGGTGCAAGGCACCGGCCTGACCGGGGCTGCGCGGGCGCGCCGGCCGGTGTACGTGGACCTGCTGCCGCCCTGCAACGCCGGCTGCCCGGCGGGCGAGAACATCCAGGCGTGGCTGGCCGCCGCACGGGACGGTGAGTTCGAGCGCGCCTGGCGGCTGCTCACCGATGACAACCCGTTCCCCGCGATCCACGGGCGGGTCTGCTACCACCCGTGCGAGTCCGTGTGCAACCGCGCCGAGCTGGACAGCTCCGTCTCCATCCACGCCGTGGAGCGGTTCCTCGGCGACCTGGCGACGGCGAATCACTGGGCGCCCGGCATGAGCCAAGCCGAGCCGAGCGGCAAGCGGGTGCTCGTCGTCGGCGCGGGCCCGAGCGGGCTGTCCGCCGCCTACCACCTGGCCCGCCGCGGTCACCAGGTGGAGGTGCGGGACGCGGGCGCCGAGCCCGGCGGGATGATGCGCTACGGCATCCCCGCCTACCGGCTGCCGCGCGACGTCCTGGCGGCGGAGATCGGCCGGATCGAGGCCATGGGAGTGCGCATCAGCTGCGGGCACCCGGTGACCGACCTGGACGCGGAGCGCGCCGGGTTCGACGCCGTGTTCGTCGCGGTCGGCGCGCACCTGTCCAAGCACGTGGACATCCCGGCGCGCGAGGCCGGGCGGATCGTCGACGCGGTGCCGTTCCTGCAAGAGGTCGCGGCCGGCGGGCACCCGGTGCTCGGGCGCCGGGTCGCGGTGTACGGCGGCGGTAACACCGCGATGGACGCCGCGCGCACCGCGAAGCGGCTCGGCGCGGGCGACGCGCTGATCGTCTACCGGCGCACGCGGGAGCGCATGCCGGCGCACGAGGAGGAGGCCGCGGCCGCCGAGCGCGAGGGCGTCACCATCAACTGGCTGCGCACGATCACCGCGTTCGACGGGCCCGAGCTGACCGTCGAGACGATGGAGCTCGGCCCGGACGGCTACCCGCGGCCGACCGGGCGTTACGAGACGCTGACCGCCGACACCCTGATCCTCGCGCTCGGCCAGGACGCCGACACCCGCTTCCTGCGGGCCGTGCCCGGGGTGGAGTTCAAGCGGGACGGCACGGTGCTCGTCGGCCCGGACATGATGACCGGCTGCCCCGGCGTCTTCGCCGGCGGCGACATGGTGCCCGCCGAGCGGACGGTCACCGTCGGCACCGGGCACGGCAAGAAGGCCGCCAGGCACATCGACGCGTACCTGCGCGGCGGCAGCTACGTCGCGCCGCCGAAGCACGAGGAGGCCGGCTTCGGGTTGCTGCACCCGTGGTACTTCACCGACGCGCCCGCTTCCGAGCAGCCAGAACGAGGGGCGGCAACCCGCGTCGCCGACTTCGCTGAAGTCACCGGCGGGCTGACGCAGCCGGAGGCGGTCCGCGAGGCGACCCGCTGCCTGTCGTGCGGCAACTGCTTCGAGTGCGACGGGTGTGCCGCCGCCTGCCCGGAGGACGCGGTCATCAAGCTGGGCCGCGGGCACCGCTACGAATTCGACTACGACAACTGCACCGGCTGCTCCGCCTGCTACGAGCAGTGCCCGGTGCACGCCATCGAGATGGTCCCCGAGCCAGCGGAAGACGTCCTGGCGGAAAGTGTCTCGGAGGAGGGGCGATGACCCGCGTGACGATCGACGGCAACGAGGCCGCCGTCTCCGCCGCCTACCGGCTGAACGACGTGTGCTGCATCTACCCGATCACCCCCTCCTCGGCGATGGCCGAGCTGGCCGACGAGTGGTCGAGCAAGGGCCGGGCGAACATCTGGGGCGGCGTGCCGACCGTGGTGGAGATGCAGAGCGAGGGCGGCGCGGCGGGCGCGCTGCACGGCGCGCTCCAGGGCGGGTCGCTGACCACGACCTTCACCGCGTCGCAGGGCCTGCTGCTGATGATCCCCAACATGTACAAGATCGCCGGCGAGCTGACCCCCGCGGTGTTCCAGGTGGCGGCCCGGTCGCTCGCGGCGCAGGGGCTGTCGATCTTCGGCGACCACTCGGACGTGATGGCGGTGCGGCAGACCGGGTTCGCGCTGCTGTGCTCGGGATCCGTGCAGGAGGCGCACGACCTGGCGGTGGTGGCGCAGGCGGCGTCGCTCGCCACCCGGGTGCCGTTCGTGCACTTCTTCGACGGGTTCCGCACCTCGCACGAGCTGAACGAGTGCGAGCTACTCTCCGATGACGAACTGCGCGCGCTCGTGCCCTACGACCTGGTGCGGGCGCACCGCTCCCGCGCGATGAACCCGGAGCACCCGGTGGTGCGTGGCACGGCGCAGAACCCCGACGTGTACTTCCAGGCCCGGGAGACGGTCAACCCGTACTACGCGGCGGTGCCCGGGGCGGTCGCGACGGCGATGGAGTCGCTGGCCGCGCTGACCGGCCGGCGCTACTCGCTGGTGTCGTACCACGGTCACCCGCAGGCCGAGCGGGTGATCGTGATCATGGGGTCCGGGGCGGAGACGGCGGCGGCCACGGCCGGGTACCTGGCGGCGCGCGGTGAGCGGGTGGGGGTCGTGCAGGTACGGCTGTTCCGGCCGTTCCCGGCGGCGGAGCTGCTGGCCGCGCTGCCCTCCTCGGTGACGCGGGTCGCGGTGCTCGACCGGACCAAGGAGCCGGGCTCGCTCGGCGAGCCGCTGTTCCTCGACGTGCTCGCCGCGCTCGCCGAGGCCACGTCGGCGTCGGCGTCGGCGGTGTCGTCTTCGGCGGGGTCGTCGGCGGCGGGGTCGTCGGCCGCTGGCGGCGGGCGGCGGATGCCGCTGGTGACCGGCGGGCGGTACGGGCTGGCGTCGAAGGAGTTCACGCCGGGGATGGTCGCGGGCGTCTTCGCCGAGCTCGCCCGGACGGCGCCGCGGCCTCGGTTCACCGTCGGGATCAACGACGATGTCTCTGGTTTGAGCCTGCCGTACGACGACCTGGACATCGAGGACCCGGCGACGACGCGGGCGGTGTTCTTCGGCCTCGGCTCGGACGGGACGGTGAGCGCCAACAAGAACAGCATCAAGATCCTCGGCGACGCCGGGCTGCACGCCCAGGGCTACTTCGTCTACGACTCCAAGAAGTCCGGCTCGGAGACCGTGTCCCATCTGCGGTTCGGGCCGGCTCCGATCAGCGCGCCGTACCTGATCAGGCGGGCCGGGTTCGTCGGCGTGCACCAGGCGCGGCTGATCGGCCGCGACGAGGTCCTTGACCGGGCGGCACCCGGCGCGGTGGTGCTGCTCAACACGCCGGTGCCGGCGGCGGCGGTGTGGGACTCGCTCCCCGAGTCCGCCAGGTCGCAGATCGAGGCGAAGAAGCTCACGCTGTACGCGATCGACGCCGGCGCGGTGGCCCGCGCGGCCGGCCTGGGCGGACGGGTGAACACCGTGCTGCAGACCTGCTTCTTCGCGATCTCGGGCGTGCTGCCGACGGATGAGGCGATCGCGGCGATCAAGAAGGCGCTCGCGAAGAGCTACGGGCGGCGCGGACCGGAGATCGTGGCGCGGAACAACGCGGCGGTGGACGCGGCGGTGGCCGGGCTGCACCAGGTTGAGGTGCCGCCGGCCGGCGAGATGCGGGCCGACGCAGTGCTATCCGGGACGGGGCCCGCCCACGTGACCGCTACGCGCTCCCCCGTTTTTCTCGGTGCTCCCGAGTTCGTGCGGACGGTCACGGCGACGATGCTGGCGGGCCGCGGTGACGAGCTGCCGGTGAGCGCGCTGCCCGCCGACGGCACCTACCCGCCGGGCACCGCTAAGTACGAGAAGCGCAACATCTCCGACCTGGTCGCCGTGTGGGACCCGGAGACGTGCATCCAGTGCGGCAACTGCTCGTTCGTCTGCCCGCACAGCGTCATCCGGTCCACGTTCTACTCCGACGGCCTGCTCGACGGGGCGCCGGACGGATTCAAGTCCGCGCCGCTCGACTCGCGCGGCCTGCCGGACAGCGCCTTCACGTTGCAGATCTACGCCGAGGACTGCACCGGGTGCGGGCTGTGCGTGGAGGCCTGCCCGGTGCCGCTGCGCGGCAGCGCCCCGGCAGCGGCGCCGTCCGCGGGTGCCGCGGACGGCGATGGCTTGCCTTCGGAAACCAGGGCGGCGGCGCCACGTAAGGCGATCAACCTGGAGCCCTACGACCGGGACACGGTGCGGCGGGACGTGGCGTTCTTCGAGACGCTGCCGCTCGCCGACCGGTCCCGGGTGGACTTCGGCACGGTCCGCGGCGCGCAGTTCCTGCAGCCGCTGTTCGAGTTCTCCGGCGCGTGCGCCGGCTGCGGTGAGACGCCGTACGTGCGGCTGCTCTCCCAGTTGTTCGGCGACCGGCTGCTGGTCGCCAACGCGACCGGCTGCTCCTCGATCTACGGCGGCAACCTGCCGACGACCCCGTGGACGACCAACCGCGACGGCCGCGGACCCGCCTGGTCGAACTCGCTGTTCGAGGACAACGCGGAGTTCGGGCTCGGCTTCCGGCTCGCCGCCGACCAGCAGCTCGCGCTGGCGCGGACCCGGCTTGCCGAGCTGCGGGACGCGGTCGGGGCGGAGCTGGCGGACGAGATCCTGGCCGCGCCGCAGGCGCGCGAGTCGGAGTACGCGGCGCAGCGGGCCCGGGTCAGCGAGCTGACCAGGAGACTGGCGGCGCTGGACGCGGAGCATCCCTCCGTTCGGGACCTGCTGTCCGTCGTGGACCACCTGGTGCGGCGCAGCGTGTGGATCGTCGGCGGTGACGGCTGGGCCTACGACATCGGGGCGGGCGGGCTCGATCACGTGCTGGCGACCGGCCGCGACGTGAACGTGCTCGTGCTTGACACCGAGGTGTACTCCAACACCGGCGGGCAGGCGTCGAAGGCGACGCCGCTCGGCGCGGTCGCCAAGTTCGCCGCGGCAGGCAAGCGGGTGCCGAAGAAGGACCTGGCGCTGCAGGCGATCGCCTACGGCAGCGTCTACGTGGCGCGGGTGGCGATGGGCGCCGACCCGCAGCAGACGCTGCGCGCGCTGCGTGAGGCCGAGGCGTACGACGGGCCGTCGCTGGTGATCGCCTACAGCCACTGCATCGCGCACGGCATCGAAAAGGACGGGCAGCTGCTGCGCAACGGCATGGACCAGCAGTACCGCGCGGTGGCCAGCGGCTACTGGCCGCTGATCCGCTACGATCCGGTCACCCGGGCGTTCCTGCTCGACTCGCCGCGGCCGCGGCTGCCGCTGTCCGCCTACACCGGGCAGGAACTGCGGTTCCGGGTCCTGGAGCGGACCGACCCGGAGGCGGCCGCCCGGCTCGCCGAGCTCGCACAGCAGGAAGTGCACCAGCGCTGGACAACCTACGAAGAGATGGCCGCGCGGGGCCCGGAGCGGTTCCCTGCGGCGGATATGCCTAAGTCAGACGGGAGCGCGTGATGGACCTTCGCACTCGGTATCTCGGCCTTGAGCTGCGCAATCCGCTGATCGCGTCGGCGGGGCCGCTGACGTCAACCGCCGACGGCGTGCGGCGGCTCGCCGACGCCGGCGTCGGTGCGGTGGTGCTGCCGTCGCTGTTCGAGGAGCAGCTGTGGGACGCGGCCAGCCGGGACTCGTGGCTGGCCCTGGCCGGCACGGACTCCTTCGCCGAGGCGCTGAGCTACCGACCGGACGCCGGGTACGAGGCCTGGCCGCACCAGCACCTGCACCTGATCGCGCAAGCGGTGCGGGCGGCGGGGCCAGACGTGCCGGTGATCGCGTCGCTGAACGGGGTCTCACCGGGCGGCTGGACGAGCTACGCGACGGCCATGCAGGAGGCGGGGGCCGCCGCGATCGAGCTGAACATCTACTACCTGCCCGGTGACCCGCTGATCCCGGCGCGGGACGCCGAGCGGCGGTACACCGAGATCCTCCTCGCGGTCAAGGCCGCGGTGCGGATCCCGGTGGCGGTCAAGATCGGGCCGTACTTCAGCTCTCCCGGCGAGATGGCCACCCTGCTCGATCAGGCCGGCGCGGACGGTCTCGTGCTGTTCAACCGGTTCATGCAGACCGACATCGACCCGGAGACGTTCACCGTCTCCACCGGGTTCCGGCTGTCCTCGCCGGGCGAGGCGTCGCTCCCCCGCGCCTGGATCCGGCTGCTGCACGGGAAGGTGAGCTGTTCGCTGGCGGCGACGACCGGGGTGGAGAACTGGGCGGACGTCGCGGCGTACCTGCTGGCGGGCGCGGACGCCGTGATGACCACCTCCGCGCTGCTGCGGCACGGTCCCGCTTACGCCGCCGTGCTGGTCGGCGGGCTGGCCAGCTGGATGCAGCGCAAGGGCTTCGGCACTGTGGCCGGGCTGCGGGGGCTGCTGGCCGACGAGCCCGACCTCACCGCGCCGGGACGCAGCGGGTACCTGTCGGCGATCGAGCAGGCGACGCACACCTACGGCGCCCCCGGAGCGCTCGCATGAGCACTGATCTCATGAGCACGGGCAGCGGGCCGGCGACTCCGGCGGTGCTGCGGCGCGACCAGCTTGACCCGCTGCTCGACGCGATCAGGCGGCGCGGGTTCCGGCTGGTCGGGCCCGTGCTCAAGGACGGGGCCATCTGCTACGACGACATCTCCTCGGCGGCCGACCTGCCGGCCGGCTGGACGGATGAGCAGGACGCGGCCACGTACCGGGTGCGGCGCCGCGACGACCAGGCGGTGTTCGGCTACAACGTCGGGCCGCAGTCGTGGAAGAAGTACCTGTTCCCTTCGGTGACCCGGCTAGGGGTTCCCGGCGCTGACGCGCCCGAGCCTGAGCGCTTCGCGTTCATCGGCGTCCGGGCGTGCGAGCTGCGGGCGATCGCGATCCAGGACCGGGTCTTCACCGGCGGCCGGCATCCCGACCCGGGCTACGCCGCCAACCGCGAGGGCGCGTTCCTCGTCGCGGTCAACTGCGGGCAGGCCGCCAAGACCTGCTTCTGCGTGTCGATGTCGGCGGGGCCGAAGGCGGAGGCGGGCTTCGACCTCGCGCTGACCGAGCTGCTCGACTCCGGCGGCCACCGGTTCCTGGTGGAGGCCGGGACTCCGCGCGGCGCCGAGGTGCTCGCCGAGGCCGGGGCGTCGCCCGCGCCGACGGGTGACGTCTTCGCCGCGGAGGCGGTGGTGGAGCGCACCACCGCGTCCATGGGGCGCAGCATGCCCGCGATCGACCTGCGGGACCTGCTGTACGACAACCTGGAGCACCCGCGCTGGGACGACGTGGCGAGCCGCTGCCTGGCCTGCGGTAACTGCACGATGGTGTGCCCGACGTGCTTCTGCTTCAGCGTCGAGGAGGTCACCGACCTGGCGTCAGGCGATCCTGGACGGCAGCGGTCGTGGGACTCGTGCTTCACGCTCGACCACTCCTACCTGCACGGCGGCCCGGTGCGGACATCCACCAGGTCCAGGTACCGGCAGTGGATGACGCACAAGCTGGCCACCTGGCAGGACCAGTTCGGCACCTCCGGGTGCGTGGGATGCGGGCGCTGCATCGCGTGGTGCCCGGTTGGGATCGACATCACCGAGGAGGTCGAGGTCATTGCCGCAGACTCTTGAGCACGTGCTGAGCCGCCACGGGTTCTTCGACGGGATTGACGCGGAGTACCTGGCGCTGATCGCCGGGTGCGCCAGCAACGTGGTGTACGCAGACGGCGCGTTCCTCTTCCGCGAGGGGGACCCGGCGGAGACGTTCTACCTGGTGCGGGAGGGCGCGATCGCGCTGGAACTCACCGCGCCCGGCCGGGTTCTCACCGTGCAGACGGTCGGCGCGGGTGAGATGGCCGGCTTCTCCTGGCTGATCAGCCCGCACCGCTGGGAGTTCAACGGGCGGGCCGTCGGGCGGGTGCACGCGCTCGAGCTTGACGGCACGTGCCTGCGGGCCAAGGCCGACGCCGACCCGCGGCTCGGCTACGACCTCATGCAGCGGTTCGCGCGGCTGGCGACGCGGCGGCTGCAGGCCACCCGGCTGCAGCTGCTTGACGTGTACGGTAATGCGCACGCTGGCTGAGGCGGCGGCGGACCGCCCGTGGGCCGAGTCACCGCCGTGGCGGGTGACCGCGACCTGGCCGGAGTCGCACGACACGGTGACGCTCGAACTCGAGCCGCCGGAGCCGTTCGGCTTCGAGCCCGGCCAGTTCAACATGCTGCGGGTGCCCGGCATCGGCGAGGTGCCGATCTCGATCAGCGGCGACCCGACGCGGCCAGGCCCGGTGCTGCACACCATCCGCGACGTCGGCGCGGTCACCCACGCGCTGTGCACCCTGCGGCCGGGGCAGCTGGTCGGGGTCCGCGGCCCGTACGGCACGAGCTGGCCGGTGCGGGCGGCCGCGGGCGGCGACGTGGTGATCGTGGCGGGCGGCATCGGGCTGCCGCCGCTGCGCCCCGCCATCTACCACGTGCTCGCGCACCCGGACTCGTACGGCCGCCTAGTCCTGCTCTACGGCGCGCGCACACCGGCCGACCTGCTGTTCACCGGCGAGCTTGACACCTGGCGGGCCCGGCCAGGCGTCACCGTCGAGGTCACCGTGGACACCGCGGGCCGCGACTGGGACGGCAGCGTCGGGGTGGTACCCGACCTCATCGGCCCCCACCTTCCCGGAAAGGCGGCGTTCGACCCGGGGGCAGCGGTCGCGTTCACCGTGGGCCCGGAGATCATGATGCGGTTCGCGGTGCGGGCGCTGCTCGCGGCGGGCGTCAGCGAGGACCGGGTGTTCCTGTCCATGGAGCGTGACATGCAGTGCGCGGCGGCGCTGTGCGGGCACTGCCAGCTCGGGCCGTTCCTGCTCTGCCGCGACGGTCCGGTGCTCGGCTACCGGACGCTGGCCCGCTGGATGGGGGTGCGTGAGCTGTGATGAGTGACGCCGAACGGACGCGGCCGGCTGCGTCACCCAAGCCGACTCTCGCGGTGTGGAAGTTCGCCTCCTGCGACGGCTGCCAGCTCACCCTGCTGAACTGCGAGGACGAGCTGCTCGCCATCATCGACGCGATCCAGGTCGCCAACTTCACCGAGGCGTCCCGCGAGGTGGTGGCGGGACCGTATGACCTGTCCCTGGTCGAGGGATCGATCACCACGCCGCACGACGCCGAGCGCATCCGCGAGGTGCGGCGGGCGTCCAAGTTCCTCGTCACCATCGGCGCGTGCGCCACCTCCGGCGGCATCCAGGCGCTGCGCAACTTCTCCGCTGACCTGGCGCCGATGGTGTACGCCACGCCCGCCTACATCGAGACGCTGCGCACGTCCACCGCGATCGCCGACCACGTGCCGGTCGACTTCGAGCTGCGCGGCTGCCCGATCGACCGCCGCCAGCTGCTCGAGGTGATCTCGGCGTACCTGCTCGGCCGCAAGCCGCGGGTCCGCGGGCACAGCGTGTGCATCGAGTGCAAGCGCGCCGGGCACACCTGCGTGATGGTGGCGCACGGGACGCCCTGCCTCGGCCCGGTGACGCAGGCGGGCTGCGGCGCGCTGTGCCCGTCGTTCGCCCGGGGCTGCTACGGCTGCTTCGGGCCGATGGAGACGCCGAACACCGCGGCGCTTTCCGCACGCTGGCTTGAGCTCGGCGCGAGCGAGGGCGACCTGGTCCGCGCGTTCCGCGCGTTCACCGCCGGCGCGGAACCGTTCCGTGAGGAGGCAGCGATCCATGACACAGCGGCCCGAGACACGCATTAAGGTGCCCGTGCTCGCCCGCGTCGAGGGCGAGGGCGGCCTGGAGATCGTGACCGAGCACGGCCAGGTCACCGAGGCACGGCTCGACATCTACGAGCCGCCCCGGTTCTTCGAGGGCCTGCTACGCGGCCGGCGGTACACCGAGCCGCCGGACATCACCGCGCGGATCTGCGGTATCTGCCCGGTCGCCTACCAGATGAGCGCGTGCCTGGCCATCGAGGACGCCTGCGGCGTCACCGTGCCCGCGCCGGTGACCGCGCTGCGCAGGCTGCTGTACTGCGGCGAGTGGATCGAAAGCCACGTGCTGCACATTTACCTGCTGCACGCGCCCGACTTCCTCGGCTATGAGAGCGGCATCCACCTGGCCCGCGAGCATCCGGAGATCCTGCAGCGGGGGCTGCGGATTAAGAAGGCGGGCAACCGGCTGATGGAGGTGATCGGCGGGCGCTCGGTGCACCCGGTCAACGTCCGCGTCGGCGGCTTCTACCGCGCACCGGACCCGCGCGACCTGCGTGCGCTGGCCGGCGAGCTCGAGTGGGCCAGGCAGGCGGCGCTGGACACCGTGGCCTGGGTGGCGGGGTTCGACTTCCCCGACTTCAGCCGCGACTACGAGTACGTATCGCTGCTCGACCCCGCCGGGTACCCGGTCATGGGCGACCGGGTCGCCTCCAGCCGTGGCCTGGACATCCCGGCCCGCGACTACGACAAGTACTTCACCGAGCACCAGGTGCCGCACTCCACCGCGCTGCACTCGCTGCTCGACGGCGACCGCACCTACCTGGTCGGGCCGATGGCCAGGTACAGCATGCACTCCGGGCGGCTGCCCGAGGCGGCCGCGGCCGCCGCCCGCGCCGCCGGGCTCGGCGCCAGCTGCGACAACCCGTTCCGCAGCATCATCGTCCGCGCCGTCGAGCTGGTCTACGCGTGCGAGGAGGCGCTGCGGCTCATTCGGCAGTACGAGCCGCCAGACCCGCCGCACGTCGACGTGCCGCCCGTCGCGGCGACCGGGTACGGCTGCACCGAGGCACCGCGGGGGATGCTCTACCACCGCTACCGGATCACCGCGGACGGCACTATCGCCGACGCGAAGATCGTCCCGCCGACCTCGCAGAACCAGCGGGTCATCGAGGCCGACCTGCGCGAGTTCGCCGGGCCGCGGCTCGGCCTGCCGCACGACCAGCTGACCTGGCAGTGCGAGCAGGCGGTGCGCAACCACGACCCGTGCATCTCCTGCTCGACTCATTTCCTCGACCTGCGGGTGCGCGACCGGGCGGCTGAGCATCCTGGGCCGGAGGTGCCGCTGGCCTGATGACGTCGCCCAAACTCGGTTGCGCCCGTCATCGGAGCTGGCCGACGATGGGCGTGATGAGCGCTGTCCAGATCGCCGGCTGTTCTGGCGCCGGGAAGTCGACGGTCGCCGCCGGGCTGGCCCGCCGGGGCCTGGTCGCCATCGACTCCGACGACGACCCGTTCCTTGCGCGGTTCGTCGACCCGGCCGGCGCCGTCGTGGCGGAAGCGCCGGCGGCACCGGACCTGGCCTGGCTTGCCCGGCACGGCTGGGACTGGGATCCGGCCCGGCTTGATGAGCTGATCCGCGCCGCCGGGCCGGCGACGCTGTACGTCTGCGGCGGTGCGGACAACCAGCACGAGGTGGCCGACCGGTTCACTCAGGTGTTCCTGCTGGAGATCGACGAGCCCACGATGCTGGCGCGACTGGATGTGCGCCGGGACTACCACGAGTGGGGCCATGTCGGGGACACGCGCGAGTACCTGCGCCGCAAGTTGCCGGCCCTGCAGGACCGCTTGCGCGCATCCGGTGCGATCCCGATCGACGCCAGGCGGCCCATCGACCAGGTGGTAGACGCGATCCTCTCCGGGTAACCGGTGGCGGTCAGCTCGAATTCCGCCAGCCGGCCCTAGCGCCTCATTTGCCAGAGTGATAACGACCATACCGCTGGGGCCGGTCTTCTTCGAAAATGTATCGAAGATTTCGAAACATCATCAGTCTCAATAGCTTGCTTGAGTCACGCATTTCCCGACACAATCGCAATGAATTGGCCATTGACAGCGCACATTAAACACGTTTACCGTGCCCTCATCCACATAAATGTTCGAAAGATTTCGAATAGTTCTGAAAACTTTCGAACTGATTGGGAGGCGAACACATGGACGTGAAACGCCGTAGCATCCTGGCGGCCGGCGCGGCGGGCGCCGCGGGTTTGGCCGCCACCCTCGGCGGCGTCACCGACGCGCGCGCGGCCACGACCCCGGCGGGCGGGCAATCAGGTCAGCCGAAGCCGGCCAGCGATTCGCTGCGCGACCTCGCCGCGGCGATCGGCCTGCGGGTCGGCAGCGCAATCATCCCGCAGGACATCAACACCCCCGCGTGGGCGGCCGTCGCCGCCAGCCAGTTCTCCGTGGTCACCCCGGGCAACGAGATGAAATGGCAGGTCGTCGAGCCGACGCAGGGCACTTTCGACTGGAGCGGCGCCGACAACCTGGTCGCCTTCGCGAAGGCCAACAACCAGCTGGTCCGCGGGCACACGCTGTGCTGGCACAACCAGCTGCCCACCTGGCTCACCACCGGCGTGTCGAACGGCACGATCAGCAAGTCCCAGCTCAGCAGCCTGCTGCAGCAGCACATCTACACCGAGGTCGGCCGCTACCGCGGCCGGATCTGGCAGTGGGACGTCTGCAACGAGTTCCTGACCGACTCCAATCCATCGCAAGTCGACCCGAACAACTTCTGGATCGCGAACCTGGGCACCGGCGTCATCGCTAACGCGTTCCGCTGGGCGCGCCAGGCCGACCCGCGCGCGCTGCTGTTCTACAACGACTACAACATCGGCGGCGAGGACGGCAGCAACGCCAAGTCCGACGCCGCGTTCGCCCTCGTGCAGCAGCTCCTCGATGACCACGTCCCGATCGACGGCGTCGGCAACCAGGGGCACCTGGACACCCAATTCGGCTGGAGCCCGCAGCGGCTGCAGGAGGACCTTGAGCGGTACGCGAGCCTCGGCCTCAAGGTCGCGATCACCGAGGCCGACGTCAGGACGTTCGTCAACAACGCCACCGACCAGGTGCCGACCGACAACCTGGCCCTGTTCGCCCAGCCGTTCGAGTTCTCCGAGATGCTGAAGGCCGCCCTGGCCGTGCCCGAGGCCATCTCGTTCACCGTGTGGGGCTTCACCGACGCGGACTCCTGGGTCCCTGGCTTCTTCACCGGCGAGGGATATGCCACGATCTACGACGTCAACCTCAACCCCAAGCCCGCCTACTACGCACTGCAGTCCGATCTCGCCATCGCGGCGAACGGCGCGCCGCGCCGGGTGCGGACGTACTCACCGCCCGCCTGATGCCGCTGGCCTGACGCCCGCAGCCCTGCCCCACCATAGGACGGCCGGCCGACGACGGCCGTTCTGCGGTGCCATGGCGCGGGAACAGTGCAGCCCCCGGGAGCCCCCTCGGCTTCCGGGGGCTGCGGACCGGGGTCGTCACCGGTAAAGCGCACTCACCTGCCTTCCCGTAGCTCACGGAGGATCTGCTCCGCCACGGTCCGCGCCGCGAGCTCCGCCTCCGGTGACAGCGGGGTGCCCAGCTCGTACGCGGCGCCCTCGATGCCGAATCCCGTCAGCCGGGCGGGCAGCCGGTGCAGCGCGCGGGCCAGCTCGATGACATCGGCGAGGCTCAACAGGTGCGTGCCACGGCGGGAGAACTCCCCGCCAAGGGGGGTGGAGCCGTCGAAGCGGTACACACTGCCCGGCTCGCCGCCGGAGCAGGCCGCGTCCACGACAAACACATTGATGGCGCCGTCCCACGCGTCGAGCAACGCGAGCTGGTCGCCGTCCAACTCGATCACGGTAACCCCGGCCGGGGCGGCGGCCCGGACCCTCCCGGCGACCGCGAGGCCGACCGCGTCGTCGCCGCGGTCCGGGTTTCCGATGCCGATGACGAGGGTCACCGCCGCCACACCTCCGTCTCGCCGGCTGCCCTGCCTCATCATCTCAGTGTGGCCGGCCTGGCCCTGGTAGGGACGGGCATCCCGCCGGCGCGGGACCCTCGGCCGGGCACCGCCGCCGCGCTTAGTCACCGCCGGCATACACCACCGGACGGGAACCTCCGCCGGGGCCAGCACTCGGGACGTATGCCTCTGCACAGCGCGCCCGCGGGCTGCGACGCTGAAAGGCAGACGGCGGAACATGCGCGCTGGCTGCTGCACGTGATGACCGGCGCGCGCCCGCCCGAAGGAGGTGCGAGCGCCGTGAAGGTAATCACCGCGATCCTCAGGCCAGACACGCTAGAGGATGTGACGCGTGACTTGATTAACGCGGGGGCACGCGGCATGACCGCGACAGAGGTCCTGGGTTTCGGGCAGCAGCACGGCAATGCGCCGGGACCCTTCGCCGCTGAGTGCGGGGCCTTCCTGCTACCCAAGCTGCGCATCGACGTCCTCGTCAGGGACCAAGACGCGACGGCGGTCGCGGAGGCTATCGCCAAGTCCGTCAGGACCGGTGTCATCGGCGACGGGAAGATCTGGATCTGCCCGGTAGACGGCGCGCTGCGGGTCCGGACGGGCGAGCGCGACGACGACGTGGCGTGAGGGCGTGGGGCGGGGCGCCGGCCACAGTTTGCCAGGGCACCTCGATACTGGAACGATGACGTCGTGAAAATGGCGATCCTGTGCGGCGGCGGCCCTGCCCCCGGAATGAACTCCGTGATCTCCGCGGCCACGATCGAGGCACGGAAGTCCGGCTGGGACGTGGTCGGCATCATGGACGGCTTCGAGCATCTCATCGAGGGCCGGACCGACGAGGTGCGGCCCCTGTCCATCACGGACGTGTCGCGGATCCACGCTCTGGGCGGGTCGGTCATCCGGACCTCGCGGGCCAACCCGACGGTGCGCGACCCCGGCGCCGCCGACCCGGACTGGCGGCTGCACGCCTGCCTTGAGTCGCTGCGCAGGCTGGAGGTCGGCGCGCTGGTAACGATCGGCGGTGACGACACCGCGTTCTCCGCGTCCCGGCTGGCCGAGGCGGCCGGCGGCGCCCTGCGGGTGGCGCACGTGCCCAAGACCATCGACAACGACCTGCCGCTGCCCGGCGGCACGCCGACCTTCGGCTTCGAGACGGCCAGGAGCGTGGGCGTTCAGGTGGTCAGCAACCTGATGACCGACGCGATGACCACCCGGCGGTGGTACCTGGTGGTGGCCATGGGCCGCTCGGCCGGCCACCTCGCCCTCGGCATCGGCAAGGCGGCCGGGGCCACCCTCACGCTGATCGCCGAGGAGTTTCCCCGCGACGAGCCGATCCGGCTGGCGCGCCTGGTGGACGTCATCGAGACCGCGATGCTCAAGCGGGCCGCGCACGGCCGCCCGTTCGGCGTGGCGGTGCTCGCCGAGGGCATCGGCCTGCGCCTGCCAGAGGACGAGCTTCGCGACGCCATGCCGGACGTCGAGCGGGACGAGCACGGCCACATCCGGCTGGCCGAGCTAGAACTGGACCGCCTGCTGGCGAAGCAGGTGAAGGACCGGTTCAGTGAGCGCGGAGAGAAGGTCACGGTCGAGGGCAAGAACATCGGCTACGAGCTGCGGTGCGCGCCCCCGATCCCGTTCGACATCGAGTACACCCGCGATCTCGGCTACGGCGCCGTCGCCTACCTTAAGTACGCGCTCGAGGCAGGCGACGAGCCCGGTGGGATGGTCACGATCCAGGACGGTCACCTGGTGCCGCTGCCCTTCGGGTCGTTCAGCGACCCGGAGACGGGGCGGGTGCGGATCCGGCAGGTGAACGTGGCATCGAATTCCTACCAGGTGGCCCGCGAGTACATGATCCGGCTTGACCGCGGCGATGTCGCGGACCCGGAGCGGCTCGGCCCGATCGCGAAGGCCTCGGGGCTCTCCCCCGAGGCCTTCGTCCGCAGGTACGGGTACCTCGTCGAGGCCTGAGCCCCGGTCACCTCACCTGGTGTCGCTGCCGCTGCTCGTGACCGCGGCACGCCCCGCCTCAAGGCGGGCGACCGGGACGCGGAACGGCGAGCAGGACACGTTGTCCAGGCCGACTTCGTGGAAGAAGTGCACCGAGTCCGGGTCGCCGCCGTGCTCGCCGCAGACGCCGATCACCAGGTCAGGCTTGGCTGCCCGGCCCTTTTTGACGGCGAGCTCGACAAGCTGCCCGACGCCTTCGCGGTCGAGCGTCTCGAACGGCGAGACGCCGAAGATGCCTAGTTGCAGGTACTTCGCGAAGAACGCGGCCTCGACGTCATCCCGGGAGAAGCCCCAGGTCATCTGGGTCAGGTCGTTCGTGCCGAAGGAGAAGAACTCGGCGCTGGCGGCGATCGAGTCCGCGGTCAGCGCCCCCCTGGGCACCTCGATCATCGTGCCGATGGGGATGTCCAGGTGAACGCCCGTCTCCGCCTCGACCTCCCTGAGTACCTTCTCCGTCAGGGCGCGGGCAACCTCCATCTCCTGGACGGCGGCGACGAGCGGGGTCTCGATCTGCGGGCGCGGGTCCTTGCCGGCCCGCTTGAGCTGTGCTGCGGCGTGCGCGATCGCGCGGACCTGCATGCCGAACAGGCCGGGGATGACCAGGTCGAGCCGGACGCCGCGCAGGCCGAGCATCGGGTTCTGCTCGTGCATCCGGCGGACCTCGGCGAGCACCCGCTTCTCCCTGGCGGTGGCCTTGTCGCCCTCCAGGGCGACCTGGACCGACAGGTCCGTGAGGTCGGGGAGGAACTCGTGCAGCGGCGGGTCGATCGTGCGGATGATCACCGGCAGGCCGTCCATGGCCGTCAGGATCTCCGCGAAGTCGCCGGCCTGCAGCGTCTCCAGGGCGGCCAGCGCACGCCGACGGTCCTCTTCGCTCTCGGCGAGGATGAGGTCCTCGATCAGCTGGCGGCGCTCGCCGAGGAACATGTGCTCGGTACGGGCCAGGCCTACTCCTTCGGCACCGAACCGGCGGGCGCGCGCGGCGTCCGGGCCGTTGTCCGCGTTGGCGAGGACGCCAAGCCGGCGCCTGGCGTCGGCGTGGCTCATGATCCGGTCCACCGCGCGGATGAGCTCGCCGCCCTCACTGGAGTCCGGGCTCAGCTCTCCCTCGAAGTAGCGCACGACCGGGGAGGGGACGACCGCTACCTTGCCGAGGTAGACCTCGCCGGTGGTGCCGTCGATGGAGATCACGTCGCCCTCGGCGACCGTGATGCCGCCCGGTGCGGTGAGCTTCCTGGCCGTAGTGTCCACGTCGAGCTGCTCGGCGCCGCAGACGCACGGCTTGCCCATGCCGCGGGCGACCACGGCCGCGTGGCTGGTCTTGCCGCCGCGGCTGGTCAGCACGCCCTTGGCGGCGATCATGCCGTTCAGGTCGTCCGGGTTCGTCTCGCGGCGGACCAGGATCACCGCCTCGCCCGCGTCCGCGAGCTCGGCGGCGCGGGCGGAGTCGAAGACGGCCTGGCCGACGGCCGCGCCGGGCGACGCGCTCACCCCGGTGGCGATCGCAGTGACGTCGGCACTGGTGTCGAACGTGGGGAACATCAGCCGGACCAGCTCGGCCCCGGTGACCCGGGTGAGCGCCTCGTCCATGTCGATGAGGCCTTCGTCCGCCAGCTCGGTCGCGATGCGGAATGCCGCCGCCGCCGTCCGCTTGCCGACCCGGGTCTGCAGCATCCACAGCTTGCCGCGCTCGATGGTGAACTCGATGTCGCACAGGTCACGGTAGTGACCCTCCAGGGTCGCCATGATCGACATCAGCTCGTCATAGGAGGCCTTGTCCAGGCGCTCCAGGTCCTGCAGCGGCACGGTGTTGCGGATGCCGGCCACGACGTCCTCGCCCTGCGCGTTCTGCAGGTAGTCGCCGTAGACGCCGCGCGCGCCGGTGCCCGGGTCGCGGGTGAACGCAACCCCCGTGCCTGAGTCGTCGCCCAGGTTGCCGAAGACCATCGCGACCACGTTCACGGCGGTGCCGAGGTCAGTAGGTATGCGCTCCTGACGGCGGTAGAGGACGGCCCGGTCGGTGTTCCAGGAGTCGAAGACGGCCCGGATCGCCAGGTCCAGCTGCTCGCGCGGGTCCTGCGGGAAGTCACGGCCCGCTTGCTCGCGCACGATCTCCTGGTAGGTGTGCGCCAGGTTCCGCAGGTCCTCCGCGTCCAGGTCGGTGTCCGACGCCGCGCCGCGGGCCTTCTTCGCGCTGTCGAGCGCGTGCTCGAACAGCTCACCGTCGATTCCCAGGACCGTCTTGGCGAACATCTGGATCAGCCGCCGGTAGGAGTCCCACGCGAACCGCTCGTTGCCGGCCTGCTTGGCCAGCCCTTGGACCGAGTCGTCGGCCAGGCCGATGTTGAGGATGGTGTCCATCATGCCGGGCATCGAGAACTTCGCCCCGGACCGGACGCTGACGAGCAGCGGGTCGTCCGGGTCGCCGAGCGTGCGGCCCATGGCTGCCTCGATGACGGCGAGGTGGCCGGTGACCTCCGCGTCGAGCCGGTCTGGCGTGCTGCCGTACCGCAGGTAGTGCCGGCAGGCGTCCGTCGTGATGGTGAAGCCGGGCGGCACGGGAAGGCCGATATTCGTCATCTCGGCGAGATTTGCCCCCTTACCTCCGAGAAGGTCCTTGAGGTCCTTGTTGCCCTCCGTGAAGTCATACACGAATTTCGACACTGCAAGCTCCAGAATTGTGCGGCTTTAAGCATGCTGCAGGCTCGGCACGCCCGTCGTTCAGGCTGTTCTAGTTGGAAATCTAGACGACGGGCGCAGACCTAGCCATGGACTTAAGTCCCCTGCTAGCCGACGGTAGACAGGTTCGCGGCAATTCCTTTTCTGGCCAATAAACCGGTGACTATTCACCTTGCCGATCAGGTCAGGCGCATGCCGCACCTTCAACGCCTGTTCCTGCTCAGGGTACGGGCGACGGCGACGGCCCTAGTGAGGCAGTGGCGGACCTGGAATCGCCCCGGCGTTGCTCGCCTCTATGCCGGCGCAGCAGAAGACGGCGCAGTTCGTCGGCTCCCCAGACGATGAAGGGGAACGGGGCGACGGTGGCGAGCTGGGCGACGGTGAGCGGTGCGGTGCCGAAGAAGCTGTTCAGGGCTGGCGTGTAGATCAGCGCGGCGGCGAAGGCCAGGGCGAGGGCGATAGCGCCGAGCAGGTACCGGTTAGAGAACACGCCCACCGAGCGGAGTGAGGCGTGGCTGGTGCGAACCGCGAACGCGGTGCCGACCTGGCAGGCGACGATGCCGAGCCAGGTGACGGTGGTGGCCTGGCGGTAGGCGTGGTTCAGCGGGCTGCCGGGCCCGGTGGCGGCGCCCGGGTGCCATCCGGCGTGGCGGAGGGTGAGGTAGAAGCCGGTCATGACGAGGACGGCGGAGATCAGGCCGAGGAATCCCCAGGCGCGGGCGAGCATCGGGCGGCTGATCACGCCCTGGGTGCGGGGCCGCGGCGGGCGGTCCATCAGGCCCGGCTCGGCGGGCTCGCGGCTGAGCGCCAGCGCGGGGAGGGTGTCGGTGCCCAGGTCGATGGCGAGGATCTGCATGACGGTCAGCGGCAGCGGGACCGCCCCGCCGGCCAGGGCGAAGACGAGGAACGGCGCCACCTCGGGGACGGCGTGGGCGAAGATGTAGCAGATGAACTTGCGGACGTTGTCGTAGATCCGCCGGCCGGATTCGACGGCTGCGGCGATGGTGGCGAAGTTGTCGTCGGTGAGGATCATCGTGGCGGCCTCGCGGGCGACGTCGGTCCCGGAGGCTCCCATCGCGACGCCGATGTCGGCGCGGCGCAGCGCGGGGGCGTCGTTGACCCCGTCGCCGGTCATGGCGACGACCTGGCCGGCCGAGCGGAGCGCGTCGGCGATGCGCAGCTTGGCCTCGGGGGAACTCCGCGCGAAGACCACTTCCGTGCCGGAGCCGAGCAGGTCGTCGAGCTGGGTTTCCGTCATCGCGTCCAGCTCGGTGCCGGTGACCACCTTCATGCCGCCTGGTCCGCCGCCGATGCCCGCATGGCGGGCGATCGCGGCGGCGGTCAGCCCGTTGTCTCCGGTGACCACGTTGACGCGGATGCCCGCCCGGTGCAGCCGGGCGATCGCGGCGGGAACCTGCGGCCGCAGCGGGTCGAGCATGGCTGCCATCCCGGTCAGGCACATGTCCTGCTCGGCGTCCTGGCGGTTGGCGGGGACCGGGGCCCCGGCAGGCAGCACCCGGCGGGCAACGGCCAGCACCCGCAGGCCGCGCCGCGCGTAGCCGGTCATGACGCGCGCGGCCTCGTCGCGGTCGGCGGCGGTAATCGCCACGTCGCGGTCGCCGTGGTGAATGCGGGTGACCCGGGCCAGCACCTCCTCGGGTGCCCCCTTGGTATGCACCACCAGGCACCCGTCTTGGTCATCCACCGTGGTCATGAGCTTGAGCCGGGGGTCGAAGCGGTACAGCTGGCGGCGGCACGCTTGCCGGCCGGCCAGCAAGGTGTCAACGCCGCAGCCGGCGGCCAGGTCGAGCAGCGCGAGCTCGGTAGGGTCGCCGGCCCGCTTACCGCCAGGGCCGTGCAGGTCGGCGTTGTTGCAGGCGGCCACGCCCTGGGCGAGCAGGGAGAGCGCGCCGTCGGCGCCGTCGCCCGCCGGGGCGCGAGCGGGCTGGCCGACGGCCCCGGTGCCCGGTACGCTGACCTCGCCGTCGCGGGTCCATATGGCGGTGACGCGCATCCGGTTCTCAGTCAGGGTGCCGGTCTTGTCGGTGCAGATGACCGAGGTGGACCCGAGGGTCTCCACCGCCGACAGCCGCTTGACGAGGGCGCCGCGGCGGGCCATCTCGCGGACGCCGACGGCGAGCGCGAGGGTGATCGTGGGCAGCAGCCCCTCCGGGACGTTAGCGACCAGCAGCCCGATCGCGAAGCTGGCGGCGGCGGCCACGCTCAGCCCGGCGGCCAGGCCGATCGGCAGGAACGCGAGCCCGGCCCCGACCGCGACGAACGCGATCAGCATGGTGGCCCGCTTGACCTGGTGTTCCAGCGGGCTGTCGCTGCGCCCGGCCCGCTGACTGAGCGCGGCGATCCGGCCGAGCTCGGTCTGCATCCCCGTCGCGGTCACCAGGGCCTCGCCTTCGCCCCCGGTGCAGGCGGTGCCGCTGAAGATCACGTCAGCCGCCTGCAGCAGCGGCACGCCGGCATCGGCCGGCTCCGCGGAGCGGGTCACCGGCACCGACTCACCGGTGAGCGTCGACATGTCCACCTCCAGGGTGCCGTTCATCAGGCGGGCGTCCGCGCAGACGCTTTCCCCCTCCTCAACCAGCAGGACATCGCCGGGCACGAGCAGCCGCGCCTGGATTTCCTGGCGGGCGCCGTCACGCAGCACCCTGGCCTGCTCGGGCAGGAACGCCGCCAGGGCCTCAACGGCTCGTTCCGCCTGCATCTCCTGCGCGAACGCGAAGCCCGCGTTCAGCAAGATCACCGCGGCGATCGCGATCGCCAGCCGCGGTGTCCCGCTGACCCAGGCCAGCACGCCGGCCACCGCCAGCAGGATGGCCAGCGGCTGGGTGAACTGCGCGGCAAGCTCGCCCGGCCAGCGCCGGCCCCCGCGCCGGGCCAGCTCGTTCGGCCCGTACACCTCCAGCCGCCGCGCCGCCTCACGCCCCGACAAGCCAGCCGGCACGGCCCGCAGGTCACGGAACAACTGGGCCATCGGCTCAAGCGGGTCAGCAGGCCGGCCGGAAACGCTGGGACCCGCGGCGGCGCCCCGCCTGCTGCCGGCGGCGCCCGGGGTTCCCGTACGATGCCCATTGCTGGCGGCTTCCGGTTCTGTCATGGGTCCTTGATCTGGCCCGTCCACGTGGTGCTCCTTGTCGACTTGCATGCGGTCGCGCTCGGTGCGGCAGGTCTTCAGGGCCGCCCGACGCAGTTCGCTGCCGGCACGGTGGCCACCGGGTTTCACACTGGCCGCTCTCCGCCGCACCCGGCGGACTCTGCCTCTTCCACTGCACGTCGGCCCCAGCCGCGTGGCTAGGGTCCTAGGTCCTCACCGCAGGTCTACGACCGGTGGCGCGGGAGTTAGTGACGCGGGCGGGCGGTCCAGGTCAGGCAGGTGCCGCCGCCGACGGGGGCGGTGGTCTGGAGGGTCCCGCCGTTGTTTTCTGCGCGGCGGCGCATGCTGGCCAGCCCGCTGGACCTGGCGGGCGTGCGAAGACCGCGGCCGTTGTCGGTGACCTCGAGGGTGATCAGCCCGTCTTGCCGGGTCAGGGTGATGGTGACGGCGGTGGCGCGGGCGTGGCGGGCGCAGTTGGAAAGGGCCTCACGGGTGACGGCCAGGATGTCGTGGACGAGGGTCTCATCCGGCTCAGGGCCGGGCGAGTCGATGAAGCTGACGCTGGCGGTGAAACCGAGCTGCGGTGCGTGCTCCTCGACGATCTCCATGACCCGGACCTGCAGGTCGGCGGGGGCCTGGCGGGGCTGCCGAAGCCCGAAGATGCTGGTGCGGATGTTCCCGATGACCTTATCGAGGGTGTCGACGTAGCCGTTGACCCGCTCGGCGGTGGCGGGGTCGCCGCGGGCAGCCTGCCCCTGGAGTTTCATGCCGAGGGCGAACAGCTCCTGGATGACCTGGTCGTGGAGGTCGCCGGCGATGCGGTCGTGATCTTCCGCCTGGGCGAGCAGGATCTTGTCGGCGCGGGCCTCAGCGAGCTCCATGGCCACGGCGGCATGACCGGCGAAGGAGGCGGCCATGCCCAGGTCCAACTCGGTGAACCCCGGGCGTGCGGCCAGCCGGCCCAGTATCAGCGCGCCGAGGACCCGCTCGCCTGCCGCCAGCGGGACGGCGATCAGCGGGCCTATCCCGGTGCCGAGTGCCGAGGCCGCCACCGCAAGGCGGTCGCCGGTGATCAGGCTTGGCTTGCCGCTGCGGATCGCCTGCCCCGCCAGCGAGCCGGCCAGCGGCGCTGTGCGGTTCATCAGTCCCGCGGCCAGCGTGCCGGTGACACCTGTCACGATCACCTGGTCCGGGTCACCGGGTACGGCGAGGACGGCGAAGTCAGCGTCCGCCGCGTCCGCGGCGTGCCCGGTGATCAGGGCGTATGGTCGTTCCCTGTTGTCGGCGAGCAGCATGGGCGTCAGCTCGGCGGAGGCGTCGAGCCAGCGGCGGCGCTGCTCGGATTCTTCGAACCGCCGCGCGTTCGCGATCGCCGCGCCGGCGGCTGCCGCGAGCGCGATCGCCAGTTCCTCATCGTCCGCGGTGAACTCCCCGCCCGCGGTGCGCTCGGTGAGGTACAGGTTGCCGAAGATATCCTCCCCGGTGCGGATGGGGACGCCGACGAAGCTGCCCATCGGCGGGTGCCCAGGCGGGAACCCCGCCGCAGCGGGATGAACGCTGAGGCTGGCGAGCCGGATCGGGACCGGCTCGCCCGTCAGCAGGCCAAGGATCCCCCGGCCGCGGGGCAGTTCGCCGATCGCCGCCACCAGGGCGTCGTCCATGCCGGCGTGTACGAACTGGTCAAGCTCCCCGTCGCGGCCGAGCACGCCGATCGCCGCGTACCGGGCGCCGAGCAGGTCCCGGGCGGCGTCAACGATCTGCCGCAGCACCACTGGCAGGCTCAGGTCGCCGGCTACCAGGGCATTGGCGCGCAGCAGCCCGCGCAGCCGCCCCTGTGCGGCGAGCACGTCGCTCGCCCGTTCCACCAGCTGCACCAGGGCCTGCTCGAGCTCCGGCCGCGGCACGTCGGGGAAGCCCAGCCCGCCGGCCGCGTCCGCAGCGTCCGCCCGGCCTGCCGTCGTACCATCTGCCATGGCGGTCATCGCTGCTGCGCCTCGGGGGCGGCGCCCTTGGTCCGCGGCAGTGCCCAGGGCAGCTGACCGTCCCAAGGCGGAAATACCAGGCCAAGCGGGTACCGATGAGGAGAATTGACCTGGTCACGCATAAGTTCTCCCGCCGTCACTGAGATAAGCGGCGGGTGATCGCAAGGTCTGGACTAGCCAGGCCGCTTTGGCCAGTTAACGCCTGTTACTGCTCCGGCGCAAGGTTACGAGCACCCAGCTGCGCCGCTTCGGCTGACGGCAGAAGCCGGGCGCCTGCCGGGGCCCGGCTTCCTCGTTCCTCCTGGTTTCGGCCTGGCAGGCGCAATGACCACCCGTCCTGTGCCGTCCGGCTTGCCGGTCAGAAGGTGAAGACCAGGCGCGCGGGAACCTGGCCCGCTAGGACCTCTTCGATGCACGTGTTGACGTCATCAAGGTGCCGCTCCTGCGCGATGACCTTGGTGCGCCCCGCGGCATGCAGTGCGAACACGTCGGCGAGATCCTTGCGGGTGCCTACGATGGACCCGATGATCGACTTCCCGCTGATAACGGTGTCGAAGATCGGGACGGTCATCTTGTCGTCCGCTGGGAGCGCCACGCACACCAGACGGCCGCCGCGGCGCAGCGATCCGAACGCTTGCTCAAACGCCCGGGGCGCCGTGGCGAGAGCGATAGCGACATCGGCACCGCCGAGGTCCCTGATGGCCTCAACCGGGTCGGTCGTCCTCGCGTTCACCACCTGGTCGGCGCCGAGCTGCCGGGCGAGGTCCAGCTTCGAGTCCTCGATGTCCACGGCGATCACCCTGCCGCCGAAGTCCCTCGCGTACTGCAGGGCAAGGTGCCCAAGGCCGCCGACGCCGAAGACCACGGCCGTCTCGCCAGGCTGGATCCTCGAGACCTTGAGTGCCTTGAACGTGGTGACCCCGGCACACGTGAGCGGCGCGGCATCGAAGGATGACACGGCCTCGGGAACCGTGACCACATGGCTGTCGAAGGCGAGCGCGTACTCGGCCCAGGCGCCGTCCACGGAATAGCCGCTGTTCTCCTGCGACTCGCACAGCGTCTCCCAGCCGTCGATGCAGTACGAGCAGTGCCCGCATGCCTTGCCCAGCCATGCGATGGCAACCCGGTCGCCGACCTTGTGCAGGCTGGCACCCGGTCCGGTCGCCTCGATAATGCCGACTCCCTCGTGACCCGGGATGAACGGCGGGTTCGGCTTCACCGGCCAGTCGCCGGCGGCGGCATGGATATCGGTGTGGCAAAGCCCGGAGGCCTGCAGCCGGATCAGAACCTGGCCGGGGCCGGGCTCAGGGACGGGAAGTTCCCTGATCTCGAGCTTGGCGCCCAGTTCCGGGACTACGGCGGCCTTCATTGTCCTCATGGGACTTTCTCCTAACTTCAGATGGCTGACTTGCTATCTCGCTTCCGGATTCGCGGCACTTATTTGCCGGTCCACGCGGAACCTGCCGGGGCAGCTGCACCTATGCCGCGGCGATCACGGGCGCACGGCTCCGGCCGGCCAGCCCGGTGAAGCAGGCCGACCGGCCGGTCTGGTGCGGGTCACTTCTTGCCGATGGTGACCGGGACCGTCTTCACGGTGGCATCCTGCTCGCCCTTGATGGCGATCTTGATCGTCAGGATGCCATGGGTGTAGTCGGCGGTCACGTCGTCGGCGTCCGCGCCTGGCGGGAGCTCAAGGGTGCGGCTGAACGACCCGTAGCGGAACTCCGAGCGGTGCTTGCCCTCCGCGTGGCTCGACCGGGCCGCATGGATCAGCAGGTAGCCGGCCCCGACCGAGACCTCAAGGTCCTTCGACGGGTCGATCCCGGCGAGCTCGGCACGGACGACGTAGTGCCCGTCCTCGGTGTAGTCCTCGATCCTGATCGGCTGGCCCAGGTACGGCCTGAGCGTCAGGAAGGGCTCCTCGAACCAGTCAATGAAGTCCGGGATCACGGTCTTCGCGTCCCGTCGCATGATGATGCTCATCGTTCTAGCCTCTCTATGGTTGGGGCTGGGGCTGGGGCTGGGGCTGGGGCTGGGACTGGCCCAGCCGGTCGATGACGTCGACGACGCCGTCAACGTCCCACATCAGCCGGACCGCGACCGGGATCAGGTCACCATGGGCCCCTGTCATGGGGTCAAGCGTGCCGGTGAGCGTCACGATCCCGTCCCGCACGGCAACGTCCGCCTCGCCGGGCTCGGCGAGCAGGATCTCGCTAAGCACCGCGCGGACGTCCGCGGCGATGTCCTCGTCCGGGCGCAGGAAAACGGCGAGCAGGTCGCGGCGGCTGACCACGCCGATCAGCCTGGCGTGCTCATCGACGACCGGCAGCAGCCTGACGTGGCGGTCGCTCATCAGGCGGCCGGCCGCGTGCACGGTCACGTGCGGGCCGACCGTGATGGCCGGCGAGGTCATCAGCTCTCCGGCGGTGAACGCCGGGTGCCGCTCGGCACGGGACCACAGGCTCAGACGGCGGGCGGAACGCACCCGGCTCGCTGTCTTGGCCTCCGCGGCGAGCAGGTCCGCCTCGGTCACGACGCCGGCCACCTCGCGGCCCATCTTGAGCACCGGCATGCCGCTGATCCGGTGCTCCGCAAGCAGCCGGGCGATCTCCTTATACGGCGTGGCCCGGTCGACGGTCACCACGGAGGTCGCCATCACGTCGCTGACCCGGCGGGACCAGCCGTGCAAGCCGCGGTCATGGCTGACCAAGCGCGCGTGAGCCGCCTTCTTGGCGGCATCCGCCGCATCGGGTCCCGCGGGCAGCGCGAGCTCGTTCAGGTGCTCCGCCACGTTGTCGACGGCCCGGTTCACGTCGGCCTGTGTCGCCTTTCCCTGCAGCGAGTCGTAGTATGCGGCACCCAGGTGCCGCAGCATCCCGTCGAAGTGGCTGTCAGTTCGGGACATCGCAGGTCACTTCCCTTTCCCTTGGCTTTTCAGTGTCCCGCCGGAAATGCCCGGCGGGACACGGCCGGACGTCCCCCGTCACCAGGGCCTTCGGTCATAAAGCCGCGGACCGGACTCTCATGTGCGGGTGGTCCAGCGCGGCTCGGTCGACTGCCAGTCGGCGTCCCAGCCGGACAGCCTGCGCCTGTTCAGCGACCACTGCGCCAGGACGCCGGCCAGGGCGAGCACCGCGGCAAGCGCGGCCACCCCGGTTACCGCGCCGAGGACCGTCAGGGACGCGACCTGGGAGCCGTTCAGCGGCTGCGAGGTGAGCCGGCCGTCACGGGTCGTCCACTGGGGCAGCCTCGCGCCGACGTGGGTGCCGACGGGCACTGGTACCAGGCCCGTCACCACCGTGCCGTCCGGTGCGGTCCAGCGGGCCTTCGCCGTGGACACGAAGGCCTCTTGGGCCACCGCCGGCGGCGCGGGTGGCGACACGACGACGGCGGTGACCTGGCTAATGGACGCCGCCTGGGCAAGCTCGGTCCGTTGCGCCGCCGCGTGCGCCCACGATCCGGACGCCAATGCGGCGAACGGCGCGGCCACCAGGAACGCCACCGCGAGCAGCATGATCACGAAGGTCTCAACCCGGTCGGACGCGCGCCGCAGCGGGTTACGGTCGAGCCGCCGCCCGCGGACGAACCTGCCCGCCAGCGTGGACCTGGGCTTTCGCTGCCTGCCGCCCATCGGTCTCACCTCATCAAGGGGATACGGCCTACCGGGATCAAGGGGGATACGGTCTGCCGAGTCCACGGTCCCGCGCCCAGCGCGGGGGTAAAAGGGGCGTTTCGCCCGGCCTGGCCGGGACCTTCGGGCCCCCGTCGGGCCAAAGGTCCCGGCCATTCGCGACCAATGCCGCTAGCCCGCGGCGAACACCGGAACGAGGCTGGGGATCAGGACTAGGGAGGAAGCAGATGACAACGAGAGTCGGGATCAACGGTTTCGGCCGCATCGGGCGGGCATTCACCCGCCTCGCGGAGGAGCGCGAGGACCTGGAAGTGGTGGGGGTCAACGACATCACCGATGCCAGGACGATGGCGCACCTGCTGGAATTCGACTCCACCTACGGCCGGCTCGGCCAGAAGGTGGAGTTCGATGAGCATGCGCTGATCGTCGGCGGACGGCGGATCGCCGTGCTGTCGCAGCGCGACCCGGCGGCGATTGACTGGGGCGCCCTTGGCGCGGACGTCGTCGTGGAGTCCACCGGCAAGTTCCGCAGCCGCGAGGCGGCGGCCGCGCACCTCAAGGGCGGAGCGCGGAAGGTGCTGATCTCCGCGCCTGGCAAGGGCGTCGACCTCACGGTCGTGCTCGGCGTCAACACCGGCGCCTACGACCCGCTGGCGCATGACGTGATCTCCAACGCGTCCTGCACCACGAACTGCGTGGCGCCGATGGTCAAGGTGCTGCACGAGGCGTTCGGCGTCGAGCGCGGGTTCATGACCACCATCCACGCCTACACCGGGGACCAGATGCTGCTCGACGGACCCCACAAGGACCTGCGGCGCGCCCGGTCGGCGGCGCTGAGCATCGTGCCGACCACGACCGGGGCGGCCCGCGCGACCGGGGAGGTCATCCCCGCGGTGGCCGGGAAGCTGGACGGGGTCGCGGTAAGGGTGCCGGTGGAGGACGGGTCGCTCACCGACCTGGCGGTCGTCGTCGGCACCGAGGTAACCGCCCAGGCGGTCAACGAGGCGTTCGCCGCGGCTGCCGCCGGCCCGCTGGCCGGCATACTGCGGTACAGCACCGACCCGATCGTGTCCCGCGACATCATCGGCGACCCGGCGTCCTGCGTGTTCGACTCCCCGCTTACCCAGGCCTCCGGGACGCTGGTCAAGGTGTTCGGCTGGTACGACAACGAGTGGGGCTACACCTGCCGCCTCGCCGACCTGGCCGTCCTCGTGGGCAGCCGACTCTAGGCGAGACCATCGACAGGCCAAGGAGGTAATCATGGTTACGATGCCCGTCGTGGCGGCCGTGGACGGTTCGGAGGAATCGCTGCGCGCCGTCGAATGGGCCGCGCTTGAGGCACAGCGGCACGGGGCGCCGTTGCGGATCGTCTGCGCGCCCGCCCTGCCGCCACGCATGCACGCACGCAACGCGGTCCCGCAGACGGTGGCCGACCAGTTGTCCGGCGTATCCGAGCGGGCGCTGCACGAGGCTGTCACCCGGGCCCGGGAATTCTCCTCCCGGCCGCTCATCGATGCCGACCTGCTTGACGGCCCGCCTGCGCTTGCGGTGACCGCCGCCGGCTCAGGTGCGCTCATGCTCGTGGTGGGCGCCCGCGGTGCCGGGGGGTTCGCGCAGCTGCTGCTCGGTTCGGTCAGCAGGTACGCGGCCATGCACGCCGCCTGCCCGGTGATCGTGGTCCGGGAGGAGACGAACGCGGTGCACCGCGAGGTCGTCGTCGGCGTACGCGACCCGCACGACGCCACGGCGTCCCTGGACTTCGCATTCGGCGAGGCCGCCCTGCGCGGCGCGGCCCTGGTCGTCGTGCACTCCTGGAACTCGCTCTCCGCCGCGATCTGGCGGCAGGCCGACGCCGAGCGCGTCGCGGCGGAGGCGGACGCGAGCCTGGCCGAGGCCCTGGAACCCTGGCGGGAGAAGTACCCCGGCGTGCCCGTCCGGCAAGACGTGTTGCACGGCCACCCCGCCCGGGTGCTCTCCGCCTACGCGGGCCGCGCTGACCTGGTGGTGATCGGCAGGAACGGCCGCGGTCACACCATCGGCGGGATCCAGCATGCCGTGCTCAGCCACGCCCATGGCCCCATCGCCATCGTCCCGGAGACCGTGGTCGTCCCTGACCTGTTGATGACCGCAACCGCTTGACGAGTCCTGTCGTCCCCGATCGTGGGTACATGAACATGTGGTCGCCGCAGGAGCGGCCGTCCAAGGAAAGGGAGCAGGCAATGCCTGGAATCGTTGTGGGCATAGATGGCTCACCCAACTCTGAACACGCGCTTGACTGGGCGATGAGGCAGGCAGCGGCTGTGCGGGCCCCGTTGACGGTCATCACGGTGCACGAGGTTCCGAAGAGCTATTGGAGCGACATCCCGGTGATAGGTCCGGCGGACAAGCCGCTGCTGGAGAGTCTGCGCCAAGCCGCTGAGGAGATGACGCAGAAGGTAGCCGGACGGCTGGGCGATGCTGGCCCTGCCTCAGTCGATGTGCACGCCGTGAGCGGCTTCGTGGTCAAAGAACTGGTCGATGCTTCCCAAGATGCGGACCTGGTCGTTCTCGGCACACGCGGTGCCAGCAGTTTCACCCGGCTGCTCATGGGCTCAGTGAGCAGCGAGGTCGTCCAGCACTCGGCCTGCCCGGTCGTGATTGTCCCGCACAAGCGGTAACCGCTGGTCAGTGACGGCGGTCGTCCGGCCGGTCACGTCACTACCGAAGCCGAGGGCGCTTTCCCTTATCCGGAACCCGGCGACAGACCCCGTGGCCACGTCCCAGGTGCCATCGACGAGCCCGGCCGGCGGGCTGGCGGTGCCCGATGGCAGGGCCAGCGGCGCCGCGGACGGCTGGGACTTGACGAAGATCGCGGCGCCTCCGACGACGATGACGGCCAGGAGTACCACGCCGGCCAGCGTCCACCGCCACCACCGGCGCCGGCGGCCCGCCCCGCTCACGGCTCGCCGCCCTCTGCTTGAACCACGCGGAACACGGGATACCTCGGCGCGATGGCCGCGAAGTCAGCCGCCGACGCGTGCCGGCTGACGGGAATGTGCGGGCGGCCGCCTGGCACCTTGCGCAGGTAGCGGCGCAAGATCTCGGGGCGCTCGGCCGACGGCACCTCGACCAGACGGCAGTGGACGGCGCGCCCGTGCCTGATGACCGCCTGGCCGTCCGCGGCCCGCACGTTCAGCACCCAGTTGCAGTGCTCGCCGAGCATCGACACCAGGTACCACTGGCCGGCCAGGTCCGCCATGCCCAGGGGGAAGCGGACGACCCGGCCGGACTTGCGCCCCGTCACCTCGAAGCTTACCCACCGCCGCGGCCCGAGGCCCAGGCCGAATAGGGCAGCCCACAGCGCCGAGAGACGCCGCGCTCGCGCGTCGGCCCGGCCGCCCGGGTACATGGACCGCAGCCTGTCGCTGTAGGACATCCACGTCTTCATGGCCTCCTCCAATTACGCTTGGTCTCAGGTTCCAGAATCTGAAATACGATATTTCGAGTCCAGAGTCCAAGGTCCCTTACTCAGGACGTTGACAGAAGCGGGTAGGTAACAGTGCCAGATCACGCGCAGGCCCCGACCGGCCTGGGGCGCCGCGGGCAGCGGCTCCCCGACGAGGAGCTGCGGCGGCGGATGCTGGGGGCGGCGGCCGCCATGGTGCACCACGCCGGGCTAACGGTCAGCCTGGACCACATCAGCTTCGAGGACGTCATCCGCGACGCGGGCGTCTCGCGCAGCGCCGCCTACCGGCACTGGCCGTATAAGGACCTGTTCTACGTCGACCTGGTCGAGGAACTGGCCAAGGAGGGCCTGCCGCCAGGGATCGTCCGCGCGGAGTACGCGCTGATCCAGCAGGTCGTCAGCGAGTTCCCCGGCGAGCTTGACACGCCCGGGCAGCGCCATGAGCTGATGACCGAGCTGTTCCGCCGGCTCGCGCTGCTGGACTTCCAGGCCCTGGCCGGCTCTCCGGAGTGGCAGACGTACATCGCCCTGCAGGCGGCGTTCGGCTCTATCGCGGACGCTGCGCGGCGCGACCGCGTCCGCGCGGCCCTCGCCGCGGCCGAGCAGGAACGCCGGGCCCGCGTCGCGGCCGCGTGGGAGCTGCTCGCCGACCTGTTCGGCTACCGGATCCGGCCGGAGACCGGTGCCACCTTCGACACGCTGGTCACGCTGGTCGACGCCACGCTGCGCGGGCTGGTCATCATGGCGCAGCCGGTCCCCGGGATCGCCGCGTCCCTGGTCAGCGGCAGCCCGTTCGGCGCGGCGACCACCCGCGAGTGGTCGCTGCCCGCCCTGGGCGCGGGCAGCGTCGCGACCGCGTTCCTCGAACCCGACCCCGCAGTCACGTGGGGCGACGAACGAGTCGCGCGCATCCGCCAGCTGCTGAACAGCCCCGTCCCGCCCTATGAATGACACCGTGGATGTTGGTGTGGCAAGCCCGGGGCCGGACCTCCCCGGTGAGGTGCTCAAGGTCCCGGAGCAGAACGCCCCATTTCCGGCGAGTGCGGCAGCCGATACGCTTCCGGTTGACCGCCTTCCATAAGGAGCTGTGCGTGGAGCCTGACGCCGGAAGCCGTCCTGGTTTCCTCCCGCAGCTGCGGCTCGACGAGCTGCTGTCGGAGCTGCAGAGCAGGCTGCAGGCGGTGCTGACCGCACGGGACCAGATGCGCGGCCTGCTCGAGGCCGTCGTCGCCATCAGCTCAGGGCTTGACCTGGAATCGACGCTGCGGCGGATCGTGGAGACCGCGGCCCGGCTGGTGGACGCGACCTACGGCGCGCTCGGCGT
>Ga0265338_10000859_pt1 | contig 51384 bp, 52 predicted proteins | sample 42126metaG_FD_193579 | JGI IMG/M metagenome (GOLD analysis project Ga0265338, IMG submission 193579) | Rhizosphere microbial communities from Carex aquatilis grown in University of Washington, Seatle, WA, United States - 4-21-26 metaG | ecosystem: Host-associated > Plants > Roots > Rhizosphere...
GGACAATGTCTATCGTTGATGGCTTAAGGAAATTTGTACGAATAATTGTCGGTAAAATGTTTTTGAGCACGTTACTATTACCATCAAGAATACTGGCCACAAGCGTTGGCTGATATAGAGTTCCACCATTCGCAATTGCGGTAATCGCATTGGCCATCTGAAGAGGTGTAACAAGGACGTCACCCTGGCCAATAGCCATGTGATATGAATCTCCAAGATACCATGGTTCGTTCAAAACACGTAGTTTCCATTCTGGGTCCGGAATGGAGCCCTTAGCCTCACCGGCAATATCAATATTTGTGTAGGCATCAAAGCCAAATTTATCCAACCAAGCTTTCATTTTATCCGGTCCAAGACCGGTTATGCCACCATAACCGCCGCCAACCGCATAGAAGAAGGTGTTAACGGAATTCGCTAGTGCGCTTAGAACATTTGTAATACCGTGACCACCCACTTTCCAGTCAGGAAAAGTAAAACCGCCAACTGTAATCCCACCTGTGGAATTCACAGTGGAACTTTCAGTGATTGTTCCCTCCTCTAGGCCAGCAGAAGCAATAAAGGGTTTAATCGTAGAACCAGATGGATATTCACCGGCAATCGCTCGGGAAAGTAAAGGTTTATCAGGATTATTAAGAAGTAAATTATAGTCAGCCGTACTAATGCCTTTGGCAAAAAGGTTATTATCATATGTCGGCAAACTGACCATAGCTAGAACCTGGCCATTTTGTGGATTAATTGCCACCGCGGCCGCATCATTCACTTTTGCTTTTGCCATTTGTGTTTGAAGAGCCGTCGTAAGATGTTGTTGAAGTTCAAAATCAATTGACAACTTAAGGTTATCTCCTGGTATTGGATCGATAGTGCCAAGCTCTTTCTCATTTTTTCCGGTAGAATCGACTTCATATCTATCTTCGCCAGCAGTACCCTTTAGTATCTTCTCATACTGTTTTTCAAGGCCGGATTTCCCAATAAAGTCAGTGAGTAAATAACCGATATTCTTATTAAGCTCATCACCCGAGATACGACCAACATAACCCATAACCTGAGAAAGAAGTCCAGAATCAAGATATTCTCTTATTGGATTAACGTCTACGTGAACTCCTGGAAGCCCAGAAAGTTTAGATTCAAGAAGTAATGAAGTATCATTATCTAAATTCTTTTCAATAAGTAGCGGCTGAGAGGAGTGCTCATTATCTTTTGTAATCTGTGAACGAATATCGTCATATTTCATTCCGACAATGTCAGCAACCTTATGGAGAACATCATCTTTCTGTGTCTGGTCTAACGGTAAATCACTTGGAGTGATAGAAAGATCATAATTTGGTACATTTTTTACAAGAGCAATTCCGTGTGAATCATAAATAATGCCACGAGGAGCTCGAATAACAGTTTCATGTACACTATTACTATTAGCTTCGGCTAGGCTAACCTTACCATCAATGAGTTGTAAGTTTAACAGTCTACCAGCTAAGATTAGTATGGCGACTAAAGAAATACCTAGAATTAGAATAAACGTCGATGGCTTCCTATCATTTTCAATACTCGGTGCTTCAGCATCAGCGGGTAAAATATGCTGTAACCAACGCTCAGAATCTCCGGTTTTACTGTTTGCGACCTGCCACTTCTTATTACCGCCTTCGAGATAGACTAATTTTTTGAAAATATCTTTATTTTTCATTATCTATATCTCTCTTCAGTCGATTTCTCAACCCAGTCAAAGTACTTTCTGAAACCTATAATCATAATAATTAATACTAGATAGGTTAATATGAAGTTAAAAAATATTGGGACTAACCAGCCAAACGACCATGATAATGTCGCTATTTGTGTTGGAACTTCAAAACCATAGATAATCACAAGTCCTAGCAAAGTCAGAATAAATGATGCTCTTAGCTCGCCGTAACTTACAAATCGTGCAAAAAAAAGCTTAGAAATAGCTGTAACAGCCACAAAAGCGATAGTAAAAATAGGAAATTTACTAAGAACATTAGCATCGAGTAAAAATCCGAAGATAGCCGCTAAAATAATAGGAAAGATTGTCCTGTCCTTAATGCTTAGTAAACTAAGAAAAGGTAATAATAAAAAAGGGATAGTAAGCCAGGGGCTGAAATGTGGCAGCAGACTTAACTCCATGAAATAGAGTAAAAGTGCGATTAAGGATGACCCAAGATATATCATCTTACCTCACTATCATAACGCGTTCTAATTTTGTGAACTCAGTCATAGGAAGCAGATTTATTTGTTGAAAAATTGAACCAGCTACTTTCTGAACTTCATCAACTTGACCAAGTATCAAACCTTTTGGTAGATCGCCACCCAAACCAGAAGTAACAACCAAATCCCCCTTTTGAACAGAATCACTTTGTGGAACTTGTTCCATAGTGAGACCATTACCGATCTTTCCTGTAGCGATGCCAGTAATGTCTTTGTCTTGTAGTGTTACGGGAATACTGCTAGTACTATCTGTAATTAAAAGGATACGAACCATCGAGCCATTTATATCGGCAATTCTACCAATCATAAAACCTTCGGCCGTGACCACATCACCATTTTTCAAGCCAGTATTATTGTCAACACGGACAGTTATGCCATCTCGTAGACTAGGATCAAAATATGCGATAGTTGCAGGAACAAGGTCCAAGGAACTGCTTTGTTTGAAACCAAGATCAAGTTTCAATGAATCATTCTCTTTTTTGGCCGCTGAGAGAGTGGCAATTTCAGCGAGTGCAGAATTCAGCTTATCGGTAAGCTCATTATTTTCTCTCTGTAGAGAGCCAATGTGTGTAATATTTCCAAATAAACCAGCGATATTTTCCCCTGTAGTACTAAAAACAACTCCTACAGGAGAAAGAATATCTGAAGCCTTTTTACCAATGCCAAGATTAAAAATCTGATCAGCAAACACTAGCATGACGAGAATAATAACCGTAATTATTACACTAAGAATTTTTTTGTTTTTCATTCACTAAACCTTTGGTGATTTGGCATACTGTGTTGTTACTAAAACGTCTTTCAAAAGGTCAATGTCTTCGAGCACAAGGCCGGCACCGCGTACAACACTAGTCAAAGGATCGTCAGCTATATGGACAGGCATTTTTGTATTAAGGTTAATCAGTTTATCGAGCCCACGAAGTAGGGCTCCGCCTCCAGCTAACATAATCCCTTTGTCCATAATGTCAGCTACTAGTTCCGGAGGAGTTTCTTCAATTGTCATTTTGACCGCATCCACAATAGACATAACAGATTTAGAAAGTGCCTGTCGAATCTGATCTGAATCTACTGAAATTGCTTTTGGTAAACCAGTAACAAGATCACGACCGCGCATCACAGCTTCAAGTTTCTGTTCCATTGGATAGGCCGATCCTATAGCAAGTTTGATATCTTCGGCAGTTCTTTCACCAAGCAAAAGATTGTATTCATCCTTCGCAAATTGAATTATATCTTCATTAAGTTCATCTCCTGCGATACGGAGTGAACGTGAAGCCACAATGCCACCAAGCGATATAACGGCGACCTCAGTCGTACCGCCACCGATATCAACAATCATTGAACCAGCGGCCTCCTGAACAGGCAAACGACCACCAATTGCAGCCGCCATAGGTTCCTCAATTAGAAAAGCCTGTCTAGCGCCAGCATTAATGGTAGCATCCTCAACAGCCCTTTTTTCAACCTCAGTCACTCCTGAAGGAATACCAATCACAACCCTTGGTCTTGGTAATAGGGTAAAAGTTTCCTTGTGTACTTTCTCAATAAAGTATTTGAGCATTTGTTCGGTGACTTCAAAATCACTGACCACGCCATCAACTAGTGGTCTTCTAGCTACAATATTTGCAGGCGTCCTACCAACCATCTTCTTGGCTTCTTCACCAATAGCAAGGATTTGCTTCGTTTTCGTATTTAGAGCAACCACAGATGGTTCGTTTATAACAATGCCTCGACCCTTAACGTACACAAGGGTATTGGCAGTACCTAGATCAATACCAATATCTTTACTAAAATATCCAAAAAGTTTATTTAACATTTGCGAGTACTTTCTCCACTTCTTTCGTAAGGTTGGTGATTTTTACTATTTCTGTCTTCTCTTCATTTCGGTGTTTCAACTCAGCTGAATCTGTGGTTAATGTTTTTTCACTAATAATGATACGGAGTGGATTACCAATAAGGTCACAATCAGCAAGTTTTGTTCCTACTGACTCATCACGATCATCCCACAAAACTTCGATTCCGGCATTTGTAAGTTCCTTATGAACCTTCTCTGCCATTTTGTATGGCTTATCGCCGCCAAGATGAACAAGAGTTACGGCAAATGGAGCCACTGACAGTGGCCAAATAATTCCTCTTTCATCGTGTGAAACCTCAACTATAGTGCCCATAAGTCTCCCTAGTCCGATACCGTAACAGCCCATTTCAACTATCTTCTCTTCGCCCTTATCGCTAGTGTAAGTCAGACCAAATGGTTCCGAATATTTACTCCTGAGTTTAAAAATGTTACCAACCTCAATCGCCTTCAACATTTTGAAGTTCTTTCCGCCGCAATCAGGGCAAGTCTTCTGCTCGTCAATAATTTCCTTGTTTATGGCAATACGACAATCCGGACAGAGATAGATAAGATCTTCGCCAGACTCTGATTCAGTTTGGAATTCATGCGAAAACTTTGAGAAAGTTCCTCCAGAAGCAAACGTGAGATAGGTTTTGTCCCCAATACCTGCTCTCTTATAAATATTCAGATATGCCTTTTTCATCACTTCGTAATAACGATCCAAATCGGTCTCATCAGTATGGAACGAATAAAGATCCTTCATTAGAAATTCACGACCCCTCAGAAGTCCGGCCTTAGCTCGTTTTTCATCGCGAAATTTGTCCTGAATCTGATAGACATATTTTGGGAGATCACGGTATGAGCTTATAAACTTCTTCATTAGAGGAACAACAACTTCTTCATGTGTTGGTCCTAGAGCTAGATCGGTCTTGGAATAATAACTGGTAAAACGGAAAAGATCATCAAGTGCGTCCCAGCGTCCGGTTTTTTCCCAATTTTCCCTAGGTGTCAGTACTGGCATAAGCAGTTCCTGGCCACCAGCTTTATTCATCTCATCACGAATAATAATTTCAATTTTATTAAGAACTCTGAGACCCAAAGGTAGATATGTATAAACGCCAGCCATTAGTTGGTCAGCAAAGCAAGCCCTAATCAGAAGATCAGCGTTAATACTTTCAATGTCTTTGCCCCTTTCACGGCGAGTTTTCACTAATAGTTCTGAATATTTCATCTGACGAATACCCCCTTAATATATCCAATAATATCAAAATTTATAAAATCTTTAATAGTAACTGTGAGCATAAGTAGAATCAAAAGACCAAAACCAATCAGAATGATGAGATTCTTCGTCTTTTGGGAAAACTTTTTTCTAGTTATCGCCTCTACAGCCATAATAGCTATGTGGCCACCGTCAAGTCCAGGAATTGGTAAAACATTGAAAACGGCCAGACTAATACTAAGGAGAGCCGTGAATTGGACTAAATACATAAAGCCAAGACTGGCAAAATAATTTGTGGCCACAAAGATACCAACCGGACCAGAAACATCATTAGAAACAGTAAATTTAAGTATTAATTGTCTAAATAAATCTACAACCCCAAGAACAGTTAATTTAGTAATATGCCACGTTTCAGAGATAGCGGCCGAGAAACTAGATAACAAGTTACCGCTGATTTTACCCTCAGTGGTAAGTACAACCCCAACCCGATTGACCTCTATTTGCTTATCTCCACTTTGTACTTTTGCTTTATAAGTTTTTAGGGTTTTTATAATGATTTGACCATTTCTAACAATCTGAAGAGTAACTGTGGCACCATTTGCACTACTTTTATCTTGAATAATAGTAATAACATCGCTGTTAAGGTAAACATTTTGACCGTCAACAGTCTTAATAATATCTTTCTTCTGAATACCTTCGGATTCGGCTGGAGTCCCCTTCTCGACATCATCAATGACAACCTTGAGTTCGTTTTTGATACCCGAATGCTGCCACATGCCGGTATATATAGGTTGAAAGCCAATCATAAAAGTAAAATATAATAGCACAATTGCTAAAATAACATTCATGACAACACCAGCTAAAAATACGATCAGAAGTTGCCAGGGTTTTTTCGAAAGTAAACTCTTAGGATCGCTCACTCCATCGAGGTTCTCGCTAGTTTCATCTTCACCACGCAAAGTGACATATCCACCGAGAGGTAATAGATTGATTGAATAAGTAGTTTCCCCTACTTTCTTAGACCAAAGCCTTGGCGGAAACCCAAAAGCAAAAGTTTTAACTTCGATACCCATTATCTTCGCTGCAACAAAATGTCCAAGTTCGTGAACAAAAATCAAGAGACCAAGAATGACAATAATAGCAAGAACAGTAATCATAACTAACAATCCCACATCTTTAGATCAGGTATTAAGGCACTATTTATGTCTAAAAGTATTTGTTTATTAGCCTCGGAAATATTTAGACCTTTTATGGCCTTCTCTGAATTAGATAGATAACTTTGAATTTTCTCCCAAACGTATTCGTCAGCATCCTTTTCGTCTAAAAGTGACTTGATTTCGGATATCTCGTCATGAGTCAATTGACCCGGTTTATTATAAAGATTAGCAAATCTATCTCTGGCTTTGTCGTTAAGCTTTTCATAGAGATAGATAATCGGAAGGGTTTTCTTGCGTTCTTCTAAGTCCTTAGCTTCAACTTTCCCTGTGGTTCCTGCTTTGCCCCAAATTGAGGCAAGGTCGTCATTAAGTTGATAGGCAAATCCCAGGTTCAAACCATATTGCCATAAATTTTCTTGATCTTCCTGGTTCGCACCAGCAATAATACCAGAAACCTTGGCAGAAGCAGCTACCAGAACTGCCGACTTAAGCATAATCATTCTCAGATATTCTTTCTCGGTAACAAGATTGCCGCCAATACCTTGTTCAGAGAGCGAAAAGTCTAAAAACTGACCTTCTGCAACCTGTTTATAAACATCGTTAAGGAATTCCGAGAGAGTAACATATAATTTTGGATTATTTCTATAGGTTTTGGTCAGTTCTATTTGCGACAAGATTAACTGAGCGTCACCAGTATTAATACCATGGTTTATACCCCATTTTTTCCAAACTGACGAACGACCACGTCTGATTGGATCGTTGTCCTCAATATCATCGTGCATCAAAGTGAAATTATGAAAAATTTCAATTGCCGCTGCAGCACCAAGTGTCTCTTGCATCTTGCCAAAGAAATCAGCACATAAGAGGGTTATACCCGGTCTAAATCTCTTGCCGCCATAATTTCCGGCTGGCTTTAAGTCATCGTCCAGATAACCAAAGAAATAATTCATCATATCATACATTAGTAAATCATCTTGAACCCTAAGAAGAGACTTAATCTCATCATCAACTAACGGTGTGTACTTTTCGAATATACTTAAGACTTTATCTGGTTTTTCCATCCTACTTTCCAAAATTTCTCTTTATATCACTAAAGAAAGCTAAAGCTTTATCAAGTTCGTTTTCATTAAAGTCTGGCCATAAGACATCTGTAAGATATATTTCTGAATAAGATGATTGCCAAATTAGAAAATTTGAAAGTCTAGGATTCCCGCCAGTACGAATAATTAGATCGGGGTCAGGTTGTCCTGCTGTATATAGATTAGCTGAAATCGAATCCTCAGTAATCTTTTCACCTTTCGTAATCGCCATATTTACCGCGTCAACAATTTCTGCTCTACCGCCATATGAGAGGGCAACATTTAAAACACTCCCCCTTCTATCAGCAGTTTCAGACTCAATGTTTACTAATTCCTTCTGGAGATTTTGAGGAAGGTTCCGCTTACGTCCGATAATGTTTACTCTTGTATCACGGTCCTTATAATTTTGGATTTCGTTTTTTATGGCGAAAGTCATTAGATTCATCAACCCGCCAACTTCGTCCTCGGTTCGTTTCCAATTCTCGGTAGAAAAAGCATAGACCGTAACATTTTTCACACCTTTAGCAAAGCAAAGGTCAACGATTTCTTTAAACCGCTCATAACCCTCTCTATGACCCGAGTTAGTATCTAAGCCTTTGTTTTTCGCCCAACGTCGGTTGCCATCCATAATGATTGCAACATGAGTAGGAACTGTCTGATTGTCAGGGTCTGGAGTTGTCATTATACTTCCAGCAGCTCCTTTTCTTTTCTACCCAGGATATCTTCGACCTTTTTGTTATAACTATCGACTAGCTTTTGTATTTCTGCTTCGCCGTGATACATATCATCTTCGCTTATTTCACCATCTGTTTTTGCCTTTTTGATAGCGTTCCAAACCTCTGAGCGAGCTGTACGTATGCCGACTCTGGCTTCCTCGGCCTTTTCCTTGGCTATCTTCACAAATTCTCGTCTGCGGTCCTCTGTGAGCTCAGGGAGATTAATACGAATCATATCACCGGTATTTATTGGGTTGAAACCAAGATCAGAGTCTCTGAGAGCTGCCTCTATTTGGTTAACTATGCCTTTATCCCAAGGCTGAATGGCGATCTGTCTAGCCTCGGGTACGGTAATATTAGCCACCTGCTTCAGTGTCTGTTTTGTCCCATAAGCATCAACCACAATGTCTTCAACCAGAGATACAGAGGCCCTGCCAGTATGGATACTAGCGAGTTCGGATTCTAGAAATTCAATGGATTTATCAAGTTTCGGAGATAATTCTTTAATGTAATTTTCTAACATTTTCGTCTCCTCCAAGTACTTTATTTACCAAGTTCGTATCTTACGAACCTTCGGACCACAAGCTTTTCACCAATAGCCGCTGTTTTCTCATTTATTAGGTCTTCGACAGTGATACCTGGATTTTTAACAAAAGGTTGCTTTAGAAGACAAACCCGAGAATAAAATTTATCCATTTTGCCTGTCAGAATTTTTTCCACAACTTCATCTGATTTCCCAGAGTCCTCAAGTTGAGCTTTCTCAATTTCACGCTCTTTTGCTGTAACTTCGGCTGGAACGTCTTCAGGCGACACATATTCAGGACTAGCCGCAGCAACGTGCATCACAAGATCACCTGCGAGTTTCTTAAAATCTTCATTCAAGGCAACAAAGTCTGTTTCAGAGTTAAGCTCTAAAAGTGCTCCAATGCGACCGTTATGAATATAGCTTACAATGATGCCTTCTTTGGCTTCACGTTCTGACCTTTTTGCAGCAGTAGCAGCACCTTTTTTACGAAGTAGCTCTATCGCTTTATCAAAATCGGCATCAGCTTCCTCTAAAGCTTTTCTACAATCCATCATCCCAACACCGGTCATTTCACGAAGTTTTGTGATATCTGACATATTTACTGACATATTTCCTCCTTAGTTTTCTTCTTTGACATGTACTGGCTTATTCTCAGTAATAACTCTGGCTATTTCATCAGAAATAATTTTAATTGATTTTACAGCATCGTCATTACCCGGGATAACATAATCTACAAGATCAGGATTTGCATTCGTATCTACAATTGCAATGATAGGTATACCAATGTGCCTGGCTTCTTTAACGGCAATATCTTCACGGACAATATCAATAATGAATAATGCATCAGGGAGTTTCTTCATTTCCTTAATACCGCCCAAGTTAGCCTCCATTTTCTCAGCCTGTTTACGGGCGACAACAAGTTGTTTCTTGGTAGCAAAGTCATTCTCTTCAATACGTTCTGCAAGCTTCTTTAAATTCCTAATTTGTGATAGAAAAGTAGGAAAATTAGTAAGCATACCGCCCATCCAACGCTCGGTAACAAACGGCATTCCCGAGTTTTTAGCTGCTTCAGTAACGATTAATTGGGCTTGTTTTTTGGTTCCAACAAAAAGAATCTGTCCGTCATTTGCCGCAATGTTTCTGACAAACTTTAGGGCTTCATCGAGACCCTCCTCGGTCTTGGCAAGGTCAAAGATATGAACCCCACCTCTTTCAGTAAAAATAAAAGAAGCCATCTTTGGATTCCAGCGAGATTTCTGGTGTCCAAAATGTACTCCTGCTTCCAGCATTTCTTTCATGCTTACGGTCATTTTTTCTCCTTTTCTGCCCAGACATATTGTGTGGGCCCTCCGCCTATCTCACCTACCTGCAGGCCCAAATACGGGAGGATGCAAGTATCAATCGGCGTGTGAATTAATTTTACGATATACATATTAACTAAATATGTACTGAAAGTCAATGATGGATAAGGCCATAGGCTCGTCTGGCTAATTGTCAGAAGGGCCTAAAGTGAGGGTGTCAGCATCTGGTGTCTACTAAACACCCCTCTTTGACGGAACGCAGCAGCTATCGCCAGTCTCCGCGTTTCCGTGTAATAGTATTATCATGGAATGCGTGTTCCTTCAATGGAAAGATAAGACTTGAAAGATGTCACTTTTTTTGTTAATATACTTTAGTTATGAAAAAAGAAATTCATCCAGAATACAAAGAAGTAACAGTCACATGTGGCTGTGGTAATACTTTTGAGACTCGTTCCACCACAGATGATATCAATGTGGAAATTTGTTCTGCTTGTCATCCCTTCTATACTGGTAAACAAAAACTCGTTGATACCGCTGGACGCGTCGATAAGTTTAGAATGCGTATGGAAGCTGCCGCGAAGATGAAGACCGGTGCTCCAAAGAAAGAAAAAACCGTTAAAGAAGTTGAAAAAGAGACTCCGGCTGAAATCGAGGAGAATATTGAAGAGATTTCTGAAGAGTTTAATGAAGAACTAATTGAGACACCTACCGAAAACACTGAAGAACATAAATAACAATTTACTTATAGCGCTATTAGATACCTTTCTTTAGCGCTATAATTGTATCTGGACATTTGCAATGAAACTAATAGACAAATTCGAAAGTAAACAAAAAGAATACGACGAGGTCAATAATAAGCTTACTGACCCTCTAGTTCTTAGTGATCAAAAAATGGTATCGGAACTAAACAAGAAACGCTTATCTTTGCAACCAATCATTGAGCTCTTTGAAAAATTTCAAAGGCTAGAGACGGAACTTGCTGAAGCCGAAGAAATGCTAAAGGTCGAGAATGACCCCGACCTTATAGCCATGACTGAAGAGGAAGTAACGAGTTTAAAACATCAGAAAGAGTTAACAGAAAGAAATATTGAACTAGAACTTGTACCAAAAGACGAAAATGATGATAAAAATGTCATTATCGAAATCAGAGCTGGTGCTGGAGGAGATGAATCAGCTCTCTTTGCTGGAGAACTGTTTCGTATGTACACTAGATATGCTGAACGTCATAGTTTCAAAATCGAAATCTTGGATTCTCATGAAAACGAAATTGGTGGTTTCAAAGAGATTATTTTCTCAGTTAAAGGTAAAGGAGCCTATAAACACCTCAAATATGAGAGCGGGGTTCATCGAGTACAACGTGTTCCTGAAACTGAATCCGGTGGTCGGATTCATACTTCAACCGTTACTGTAGCTGTTCTTCCTGAAGCGGAGGATGTAGATGTCGAGATTCTACCAAATGATATACGTGTCGATGTTTTTCGTTCATCAGGGCCTGGAGGACAAAGCGTTAATACAACCGACTCAGCAATACGTATTACCCATCTGCCAACTGGATTGGTTGTCTCTTGTCAGGATGAAAAGTCACAAATTAAGAACAAAGAAAAAGCTTTGCGAGTACTTCGTTCTAGACTGCTCCAGACGAAGATTGAGGAGGAGGCAAAAAAGCGCGGTGACGCTAGGAACAGTCAAATTGGTACTGGAGATAGATCCGAAAAAATCCGTACATACAACTTTCCACAAGATCGCGTAACGGATCACCGCATCAGTTTGTCTGTAAATAATCTTCCCGACTTCATGGCCGGAAATATCGACAAAATGCTCGATAAACTGAGTGAAGTTGACAGAGAAGAAACTTTAAAAAAGCTAGGATAAAACCTAGCTTTTTTAATAGAATTAAATTTTATTGAGCTTCAACGAGAGTGACTGTAACGGTATTGGTTTTTCCATCACGTATATAGGTAATCGGAACTTTATCGCCAACGTTATAGGTCGATATCACTGACATCAAAGTCTTTGTAGTCGAGAGAGTCGTGTTTCCTACCTTTGTAACGATATCACCATTTTTGAGACCCGCTTTATCGGCAGGACTGCCACTAACAACAGCCGGACTGCCGGTACTCGAATATAGTAGAGCGCCCTCTGTGACAGACAAGTTATTCTCGGCAGCAAATTCCTTACTAATAGTGATGTATCTAACTCCTAGCATAGGCCTGACAATTCTGCTATTTACGTTATAGCTATCCAGAGCAGATTTAACCAAGCTGATTGGGATAGCAAAACCGATTGATTGGCCAGTTTGATCGACGGCCGTATTCATACCGACAACCTGACCATCTATATTAAGCAGCGGTCCGCCAGAATTCCCTGGGTTTATAGCAGCGTCAGTCTGAATTACATTATCGAGTGACTCAACAGAACCACCTGTTGTATCACCTGCCTGAATAACGCGTCCAATAGCACTAATCACCCCTACAGTGACACTATTCTGGTACTGTCCTAAGGCATTACCAATTGCAATTGCTGTTTGCCCAGCCACAAGATTATCTGATGATCCAAATTCTACTATTGGTAAATTTTTAGCATCAATTTTGAGAATTGCAATATCATTAGTCGGGTCAGTCGCCTTAATTTGCGCGGTATATTCTGTACCATCGCTAGTAAAAACAGAATATTGAGTGGTGGTATCACTCACTACATGTTTATTAGTGACGATTAGACCATCAGAGCTAACGATATAGCCGGTTCCGGCAGTTGTGGCTGTGCTTGTACCACCAAAGAAATTTTGTGTCTGTGTTACTCCATTTATACTGACTACTGCCGGACTGACTTTCTTAACTGCATCGATAACGGCCGAGTTCTCTTGGACGGTAACATTTGTATTGCCCAGAAAACTTGTTTTAGATAAACCACTTCCGGTCCCATAGTCGAGATAAACAAAACTACCGATAATCCCACCGAAAATCGATACTAGTAGTACGCCTATAAAAATTAATGCGAGCTTCTTCTTTTTTGGATCAATTGGTTTAAGTTTGCGAATTCGGCTGACCTTTTCAACACTTTCGACTTCGACATTTTCTTCAGTCATATAACCTCCTATAAACTTGGTAGCCATCTTGCCGTCGTTAGAAGTACGGCAATAAACATTAATGTCAGTACAAAATACTCAGTTAGGACACGCCTCGTTAAACTTTTATCCATTTTATGGAAAACGAGACCCCAGAGAAAATAAAAAACGATAGTCAGTAGAATCGCTGGTAGTGGTGTTCCTCCCAAACTAGCCTTCTCTTGAGTTGAAATCACTGGGTAATTTACGATCCAGATGGATGACACCCAGGCGACTTCTGCTCCTAGAAGTGAAGTTACGAGAATGTAGGGATTCAATTTCTTCATGTCCTCATTGGCACCATTTTCCCAGGCCAGAAAATATGATATCCCGTAAAATAAAGCGTAAATAAGTATTATGAGAATAAGCTGAAAGAAAAGTCGACTCCCCGTTGAGCCGAAAAGCATAAACAGACGGAAAAGTGCAGTAGAACCCAAGAATATAGACATAAACGAGATAACTATCAAAACGTTCCTGTGAAATATAGCCGCTCGATCAGATAAATTATGAACTTTTCTAAGCGAGATCCAAAGATAAAAATTGGCCAATATTACTAAAACAGTAAAAACGATCTTAATAAAACTCTGGAAAAATATAGTTTGTAGATACAACGAACCGAAGTTAAATATCAAAGGCAAGATGAGAAACTTTGCTTTTTCAGCAATGGTCTCTTGATTAAGTATCACTTCGAAAAAAAACTTCCATATAACGAGAATAATGATTGCTTGAGCTGCCACTATATAAATAAAATAATTTGGCGCTAGTATTGCTGCCACTAGAGTTACCGCTATGGCACTTACGGCATAAATTGATTTTTTAGTTAAAGGATTCATATTTATCCTTTGTAGTCTTTACCAACGATTACTTCAATGTCAGTTCCGCTATCAGTTGTCCCCTTTTCGGACTTTACATTAAAGAATTTTTCAAGAGCGGCAATAGTATTTGGTTTGGCACCATTGGTACCATCAATTATCTTTGTTACCGAATATGTTTGTGTATCAGCTGATGCAACACTGATGACATTTATACTTTGACTACGAAGAGCGTCAGCGGCCTTACTAGCTAGACCTGCCGTACTAGTTCCGTTGAGAACTGTCACATTAGCACCCTCTGTAATCACGGAGCCACTAGTAAAGATATTATTTGCAGCAGCCTGAAGCTCCTTATAATTATACAACCCCGCACGCGGAATGAGAATATATCCCGCAGTATCGCTTGAATCATCAGTTAGTAAACCTTTTTCGGAATTATCAAAGACCAGATTTTTAATAGTGGAGGTATCCACCTTTTTGAAAAGGTCTATCGCCCTTTGAACGTATGAAAGATCGAAATCAGTTTTCACATTATTCCCGAGGGCAGCGGCTAGGCTGGCAATCTTAGCTGGATTTAGAAGAGTATTTGTTGACATGACCTTTGTTTTAATCGCCACTAGAACTTGTTGCTGTCTCCTAGCTCGGTCAAAGTCACTGGTCGTCTCACGAGAACGAGCGTAACGAAGCGCAGTGGCTCCGTCCATGTGTTGCATTCCTTTCTTAATATAAAGTGCCTGATTACCAAGACCGTCATCGTCCGGATAGTAAGGATCATACAGATCTTGTGTCACGTTAATATCAACTCCGCCTACCGCATCAACAACGTCTTTGAAGGCTGTAAAGTTTACCCGAACATAATAGTGAATTGGAATGTCTAGAACCTGAGAAACGGTTTGTTCGGCATAAGTTGGTCCAAGACCCTTCGATTTCATCTCACCACAAGCATCAGCATAATTGATTTTTTGATCACCGCAGTTATTACCAATATTCACATAGAGGTCTCTAGGGACTGAGATCATCGCCACCTGTTTAGTTGCAACATCATAAGAAAGAACCATAATCGTGTCCGAAAGATATTCCCCAGCGTGACCCTCATCACCGATTCCCAGAAGAAGAACATTGACGCGACCACTGCTTTCGCCCTTCAGTTGCTTTGTAGTGAGAAGACTAAGTAAATTAGGGGCATTATCTCCTGAAAAAATGTTTTTCATTGAATTATAAAGAGACAAACCAAACCAACCAAGGCCGATTAGTATAACACCAACAATTCCTAGAGCAATATATAGCTTTAGATGTTTTCGTTTTTTTCTTTTTTTATCTTTTTTACTAAACTTAAGTGGTGTCTTGTCGATTGAGTCGTGAATTTCAGGTATTGAATTAACACTTTCCCGTATCTCTTCTAAAGTAAGTTTTTTCTTCATCTAACCTTTCCAAGTAACGTATAATAGTATATACAAAAAGTTATGGACAGCCAAGTGTTTTAGGAGAATAATATTATCTATGAGTGAAGAGAAAAACAGTACTTCTAGTACTCAAGTTGCCTGGGAAATTTTGAAAACCATTGTCGGAGTGGCTCTTTTTGTTATTTTCTTTCGATTTTTTATTGTCCAGCCTTTCTATATTGTCGGTAGCAGCATGTTACCGGATTTTCATGATGGGCAATACCTCTTTATTGATGAGGCAAGCTATTACTTGAGAGCTCCTGAGCGTGGCGAAGTTATTGTTTTCAGACACCCTACGGAGACATGTAGCGCATTTGTAGAAAGTCATAAGATTATAAAGACTATCGTTCAAGGGCCTTGTCAGAGCTATATCAAGCGCATCATCGGTCTTCCTGGTGAAACTGTAGATATTGCTGACGGACAAGTGAAGATTATAAATAGTAAAAATCCAAAAGGTTTATTACTCAATGAGAAATATATTGAGCAGGGAGTATCTACCCTTGGAACACTGGATGTAAAACTTGCCAGCAATGAATACTTCGTTCTCGGTGACAATAGGGAGCCCGATGCCAGCTCTGATTCTCGCGAGTGGGGACCACTCAAACGGGAGTTCATTATCGGGAAAGCCTGGGTAAGTCTACTTCCTATAAACGACATCGGTTTTATCCCAACCGCTAAATATTAAAAAGGGCCCTGACGGACCTTTTTTTATTTTGTTATAATCTTGAAGATTCTATCTAAATCTTCCTCGTTGTAATATTCAATAACAATTTGTTTTGGTTTGATGCGAACCTTCGTGCCGACGGCCTCAGAAAGCCTTTTCTCAGCTGCTCTAACATTTGGATCAGTATATTTTCTATCCCTATTACTTCTATTCTGGACATGAGATTCGGCTTCGCGAACGTTTAGTCCTTCGCTAACAATACTATGAAAGAATTTTATTTGCGCCTCCCTATCATCAATAGCGAGAATGCTACGAGCATGACCTTCGGTAATTTTACCCTCAACTAAGCCTTGTTTTATTTCGGCTGGTAAAGATAGCAATCTAAGCGCATTGGCCACAGTGGAACGAGCCTTACCAACTTTCTTTGCAGCGTCTTCTTGGGAAAGATTAAACTCATCAATCAAACGTCGATAGGAAAGTGCAGATTCAATCGGATTGAGGTTTTCACGTTGAATATTCTCAATAATGGCCAACTCAAGTTTTTGTTGCTCATCAAGCGTGCGCAGAACGACAGGGACTTCGGCCAGTCCGGCTAGTTTAGCAGCCCTGAGGCGTCTTTCCCCAGCAATAAGCTGATATCGCCCATTCTCACTCTTCGTGACCAAAAGAGGCTGAAGAATTCCATATTCACGTATACTGGCCGCAAGTTCTGCAAGAGGAGCTTCATCAAAACTAGTACGTGGCTGATGAGGATTAGGATCAACAAGGATAGTTTGAATTGTCATACTACCGGTTTGTGGCGTATTTGATTCATCGTCACCAACTGGGATTAAAGAATCTAAACCACGACCTAAACCACGAAAACTAGTTTTTTTAGTGTCATCTACTGGCTGCATTTGATATGTACCTCTCTGGCCAGCTGCTTGTAGGCCGCTGCCCCTTTACCAAATTTATCATAATTCATAATAGTTTTCCCATAAGATGGGGCCTCAGCGAGACGAATATTTCTCGGAATTACACTGTCAAAAACCTTGTTTGGGAAATGTTTCTTGACCTCGGCCTCGACCTGTCTGGATAACAAAGTGTTCTTGTTATACATGGTAAGGGCGACACCAATCAGCGAAAGTCTGGGGTTCAGGTTCATTCGAACCCTTTGGACGGTATGTAGAAGCTGTGAAAGTCCCTCTAGCGCATAGAACTCGGTTTGAACCGGTATAAGTAGGCTATCAGCACCGACAAGACCATTTATCGTTAATATACCAAGCGACGGCGGACAATCGATCAAGATATAATCATATTCGTGTCTCACCTTTTCTATGGCCGATTTCAGTCTGTGTTCACGGGCAATTTGACTAGCTAATTCAACCTCAGCTGCAGCGAGAACAACGCTAGCGGGAGCAACGTCTAAGCCCTTAATATCAGTTTTAACTCTAATCTCCTGAATCGGTGTCTCTCGGACCAAAACGTCATAAAGACTTCTCTCTACGGCGTTTTTGTCGATACCGAGACCGCTAGTTGCATTTCCTTGTGGATCAAGGTCAATAAGCAGCACTCTCTGGCCCATCTTGGCCAGATATGCCGCTAAGTTCACTGTGGTCGTGGTTTTACCCACTCCACCCTTTTGATTTGTAACTACAATAACGTGTGCCACGAGATAATCTTAGCAAAAAAAGGTCATTTCCGCCAGCCTATTGTGGTTAATACATAATGTTCAAAAAGAAGAACGCCCACACTCGGACGCTCTTCATCGAGCACTCGGTATGGGCGTGATACGGCTAAGCAGCCGCAGGTTGATGTTGTCTCCCCTTCTGTCTCCTACAGAAAGGGTTCTCGATGTAGTGCCACAGTTCAGCGGCGTTGTACTGCTCCTGAGTGACCGCGAAGCAGAATTGTCGGCTGTTATCACCTGACTGCGCCTGAACCTGGAGACAATAGACCGGCTCATCAGGAAGGGGATCGTCAAGGATCTGTGACTCGTACCAGTGGAAGTCCATACAGAACGCCGAGAACATCGGTACTGATGACAGAAACCGTTCAGTCGGTATCTCGACGAACTTCGAAACCACCATCACTTGTTCCGAAGTTGCCTTGAGATTCGTTGAACGTAAACGATGCCAGATGAAGACCATCGTCAGGGCCAGAGCGACAAAACCAACAAACAAAGAGCCCGGATCCATTTCCCCTCCCTTGGTCGTTGGCTGAATGCCTAGAGCGAACGCAACTCCTGAACATGGTTCTGGTTCGGTTGCCTCTCGAATCCCACAAACGAGCCCGTGAGAAGCATGATGCCTGCAATCCCTCGACACAGCCGCCCGTAGAGCCCGTACTTCCCGTGCCTTTTACTCCCGGTGTTACGGTGCATTTTTGGGCCCCCTCCCAATGACACATATGATTATCCGAAAGGATTATACTTAATTTAAAGAAAAAAAACAATCATAATCGAAAAGGCGCCCATTACTGGACGCCTCGGACGTGAGTCTTTGAAACACTACATTTGATTAATGCTTATTATGTTATTGTCGGGATCCTTAAACCAGGCGGCTTTCCAATCGCCGATTGTGGCGACACCGTTTTCAGTCTTAATTCCCATATCCGGCATATCATAATCCAAGAAATCAACGCCATTATCACGAAGTTCATCAACTTCAGCCTCAACATCGTCAACATTGAAACCAACTACAGTATGATCGGCCTTCGTGGGTCCCCTTTCATAAAGATAAATTCCTGTACCCATCCCGGCCCAAACCATCACACCGCCTTTACCTTTTTCGTCGGCCTTGAGTCCAAGCTTATCTTTGTAAAATTCGACTGCACGGTCTAAATCTGCGACCGGAAGAGTGGCATTCACCATCTTGTCACCAAGCATAGATGCTCCTTTCATTTTGTTATTTAGTGCTTTTCTCTATATCTATTATAGCATCATGGTGTTGGTCGATTTGATTGGGTATAAAAAAATAAATCCCTTAGGGATTTATTTCGTTTCAATCTTGGTGATCACTATCTTGGTCAACTTTTGTCTGTGACCGGTTTTGACTCGATAATTCTTCTTTGCTTTGTATTTGAAAATAATTTGTTTATCGGCTTTTGTTTGCTCGACAACCTTTGCTATAACCTTGGCACCCGCAACCGTAGGTGTACCGATAGTAGCTTTGCCGTCTTTGACAATCATAAGAACATCAGTGATATCGAAAGCCATCCCGTCTTCGACTTCTAGCTTCTCAACCTCAAGTGTTAGGTCTTCATTAACGAGATACTGTTTACCACCGGTTCGAATTACCGCATATAATTCTGTTTTCTTGTCAGCCATTTATTTCCTGTATTTACAACTATGCTAGTTTATCAGTTTTTGGCGTTCTTTTCAAGAGTTTCCCTAGAAATCAATCTTCTTATATCTAATATATATACTTTCCAGGATACCAATTGAGAAAAGAGTGATAACAACAGATGTACCGCCATAGCTAACTAAAGGTAGTGGAATACCCGTTACGGGCACAATACCAAGATTCATGCCGATATTAATGAAAATATGGAAAAACAGCATCGCGAATATACCGGTCGCAAGAAACATTCCGAAATAATCACGCGACAACATGGCAATTCTGATTGCTCGGTAAAGAATAGCTCCAAAAAGTAAAATGACGGCGAAAGCACCAACAAATCCCATCTCTTCAGCCAGTGAGGCGAAAACAAAGTCAGTATGCTCAAATGGCAGGAAATTTAACTGAGATTGTGGTCCGTGCCCAAGACCTCTACCCCAAAATTGGCCAGATCCAATAGCGATTATGGCCTGGTTGACGTTCCATCCAGATCCCATTGGGTCGGCCGTTGGATTCAGGAAAGAAAGTATTCTTGTTTTCTGATATGGATGAAGTAAGAAATTATAAACAGGAATCATCACTAGACCAATAATACCTACTGTACCGGCGACATATCTCTTTTTAATATTACTGACTAGTAACATTGCTCCCCAAATAATGGCAAAGGTAAGGGCAGTTCCCAGGTCGGGTTGAATAGCCACTAAGGCTGTCGGAATTCCGATATACACAACGGATTTCAGAAAGACTTTCGGCTGGTGCATTTGGTCAACATTCTCCGAGAAAAATTTCGCCATTACAATAATCATAAATACTTTAGCGAGTTCGGACGGTTGGAATTGAAAACCAAAAACATTAATCCAACGCGTTGCGCCAAGTGCGTTGTGACCAAGTAGATATGTGGCGACAAGCATAATTATGGTTAGCAGATACAATATCCCGGAAAGCTTTTTGAACATACGATAGTCGGCTCTGGCCATAAGTATTAAACAAACGAGACCGACACCGGCAAAAATAATCTGTTGAAGGGCTTCGGAACCTCCAGCCATACTAAAAGTTGTGCTATAAATAATCGCAAAACTGAAACCAAGCAACAGAAAGGTAGCCAACATTAAAACCCAATCAAAATTTTTTAGTAATCTAAAGTAACGATTCACGATTGTTTCCTGGCCTTCTTCACCCCAAACCAGACCTTGGCCTTATCTATAATCACGTCTTCACTGTAGTCGGTGACTTCTTTCTCACAAAACTCAATCTTTGTAGCTAATGTTTCGCGCATTATGTATTTCGCCCATTTTGAACTAACAATTTTGACAAGTTCCGGATCATTACAGCTTAGATATATTTCAATTCGATCTGGGGCATCATAGCCTGCTTGCTTTCTAGCGTCCTGAACTTTTCGGACGAATTCACGGGCAACACCCTCCTCGTGTAAGTCCTCAGTAATTATAGTATCAATAGCCACAGCAAAATCGTTCTCTTGGTCCAGCACGTGACCCTTTAGTCCAGAGATATCGACGTCGAGTTTCTTCGTAACCTCTTCTTCGGTAAGTTTTTCGCCTAGAACTAAATATTTACCATTTTTAAACTCAAATTTATTGTCCATGAAGGCCTGCACTACTGGCTTCATCTTGTTACCCAAACGCGAACCAGCGGTTTTAAAATTTACATTAGTAAGTACAGAGACTAGAACACCTTCACCGGGATTTTTCTGATTTCTAAATTCAACGTTTTTGACATTCAATTCTTCTTTTATAGATTCGAGTATTTCCTTGGACACATTTCTGCGCTCCACATCGAAAACTAGCATTGTTGAAATAGGTTGACGGACGTTTATCTCGGCTTTAGCTCGCAGCTTGAGACCCTTCTCTACTATTCTTCTCGCAAAATGGATTTGTTCGTTCACCTTAATGTCAATAAGCTCAATGTCGGCAAAAGGCCAGTCGGCAAGATGAATTGATTCAGGCGCCTTGTCATCAACACCTAAAACTAAATTCTGATAAATATTGTCTGTTACAAACGGCATGAATGGCGCCAAAAGTTTCGTATAGTTGACCAGGACATAATACAGGGTTTCGTAAGCATTTATCTTGTCAGTATCATTTTCACTTTTCCAGAAACGGCGTCTGGAACGACGGATATACCAGTTGGACAAATCATCAATAAAATCAGTGAGTAACCTTGCTACCCTGGAAAGATCGTAGGCTTCAAAAGATAAGGTAACATCTCGAATAAGCTGATTTGTCTCTGAAACAATCCAGTAGTCCATTGTGTTATCGAGCGTAAGTTTACCGGTTGGCCTGAAGTTATCAATGTCTGCATAGGTCACAAAAAAGCTATACGAATTCCAAAGTGTTAGAATAATCTTCTTTACTACCTCATCTACACCCTTTTCTGAAAATCTCATATCTTCAGCTTTGACCGCCGGGCTCGACATTAATGCAAAACGAAGGGCGTCAGCGCCATATTTGTCGACGATTTCCATCGGATCCGGATAGTTCTGTAACCTCTTGGACATTTTTTGTCCATTCTCGGTAAGCACTGTTCCATTCACGATAACGCTGTTATATGAGGATTTACCAAAAATAGCTGTAGCTAAAACTATAAGAGAGTAGAACCAGCCACGTGTTTGATCAATTCCTTCTGCGATGAAATCTGCCGGAAAATCGTGGTCAAATTTATGTTCATTTTCAAAGGGGTAGTGAATGGAGCCATATGGCATACTGCCGGATTCAAACCAACAATCAAAGACTTCACCGGAAAGCTTGAAATTACCACCACAATCACAATCAAATTCAACATTCTGAATTTTGTGCAGATGAATGTCGGTAACCTCGATGCCGGATTTTCTCTTTAGTTCCTCAATAGAGCCAAGTACTTCAACCTTGCCACATTTATCACACTTCCAAACGGGTAGCGGTGTGCCCCAGAAACGGTTCCTAGAAACGCTCCAGTCGGGTGCATTCTCAATCAGCTTCGCAAATCTACCCTTTCCGACTGATTCAGGTAACCAATAAATTTTTTCGTTACTCTCAAGAATCTGAGACTTAATTTTCTCCACAGCCACAAACCAGCTAGCAACACCACGGTAAATAAGCGGTGTGTCGCATCTCCAACAATGTGGATACGAATGCGTAATTGTATCTACTCTTACAACCTTATCATCAAGGTCCTTAATTATCTTTTCATTTGTCTCAAGAGTAACAACGTCTTGTCCAGCGTAATCAGGTACTTCAATTGTAAATTTACCCAAATCGTCAACGGGCATGAAGAAATCGATGCCATGTTTCTTACCGACCTTATAGTCATCTTCCCCAAAGGCTGGCGCGGTATGGACTATACCGGTGCCGTCATCAGTAGTGACATGGTCGCCATCAATAACGATAAAAGTCTTTTTACCTTGAGCCTGTCTAAGAGCTTCACTATTTTCATAATAATCAAAAACTGGTTTATACTTCTGGCCGACCAATTCCTTGCCAGAAAAAGTTTTTATAACATGATAGCCATCAAGGAATTCTGAGTAATCTTCTAGTCTCTCGGTCGCTAAAATATATTGACCATGATTCGTTTTTACTTTTGAATACTCAATCTTTGGTCCAACTGCTAAAGCTAGATTGCCAGGTAGAGTCCAGGGTGTTGTCGTCCAAGCTAAGAAGTATGTACCAGGCTCGCCTGCAAGTTCAAATTTGACGGTAACCGCTTTGTCGCGCTTATCTTTGTAACCTTGACCAACCTCAAAGTTTGAGAGTGGCGTGGAACATCGAGGACAGAATGGCATAACTTTGTGCCCCTCGTAGGCTAAATCTTTTTTATATAGCTCGCTAAAAACCCACCATACTGATTCCATATACTCAGGATTCATAGTTAGATAGGCATTTTCCATATCTACCCAACGACCGGTTCTGGCAACAATCTTTTTCCATTCCTCGGCATAGCCAAGAACTTTACTGCGACAGAGTTCATTGAACTTATCAATACCATACTCTTCAATCTGAAGTTTCGACTTGAAATCTAGTTCTTGTTCAACGATGTTTTCGATTGGTAGGCCATGAGTGTCCCAACCCCAAACACGTTCAACCCGGTAACCCTGCATCGTCTTGAAGCGAGGTATGACGTCCTTAATCGTCCCGGCTAATAAGTGTCCGTAATGAGGAGTGCCGGTTGCAAAAGGGGGACCATCATAAAAGGAGAAAGTTTTCTCTACTGACTTTCCTTCAACTGATTTTTCGAATATCTTATTTTTTTCCCAGGTTTTTAGAACTTCTTCTTCTAGCAAAGGAAAACTTTGCCCCTGTTTTACTTTTTGAAAGGCCATTTCACTCCTATTTGTGTGTTTATTCTACAACTTTTTACTACTGCTTGCCAGGATTTTAGAGTAAAATGTCATGGCTATGGAAGTTACAATTGAAAAAATCGTACCAGAAGGTAAATCTCTTGCCCATATTGATGGTAAAGCTATTTTTGTTTGGGGCGGGCTGCCTGGCGAGGTTGTTGAAATTGAGATTACGAAGGACAAGAAAACTTTCGCCGAAGCGAAAATGGTTCGTGTTATAACACCTTCCCCGGACCGCATCGAACCGGCCGAAGACCACTATCTCATTTGCTCCCCTTGGCAAGTTCTCTCATACGAAAAGCAAATTGAATACAAAAGAGCACTTCTGGTCGAGGCATATCAGAATATTGCAAACGAAGAAGTGAAAATTGAGAAGTTTTACGAGTCAAAAGAACATTATGACTATCGAACCAAACTCGAGTTTAGTTTCACATACGACGAGAATAACCGAATTGCACTTGCCTTTCACAAACGCGGCAAGAACAATGAATACGAAATAGTTGATGGCTGTAAACTTGGCTCAGACAGGATGAACCAGGCCGCTGCTAAGATCACCGAAATTTTAAATAATACACCAAACATCGGGGCGAAGGGTCTAAAGAGCCTGACCTTACGTGAGTCAAAAACAAATGGACAGATTATTGCTATTTTGCTTCACAAGTTTCGTGAATACGAGATCAGAATTACACTTGCAGACCTAGGCGGTCTCGTAGACGGTATCATTATTGCCTATTCAACAATACAATCGCCGACAGCTGTTATCACCGAACTTCGATATCAGGAGGGCACAGATCACTTGGAAGAAAAGGTTTTAGACAAAATAATTCGTTATCCATACGATGGGTTTTTTCAGAACAACTTACCCGTCTTCGAACTCGCACTTAACGAGATCCGCGAGGCAACCCCAGAGGTAAACCGATTAGTAGAACTTTATAGTGGTACTGGGTCGATCGGTTTCAATCTAGCCGACAAGGCTAAAGAGGTGGTCGGTGTCGAGATAGTCCCTTCGGCCGTCGAATACGCTGGTATCAATAAAGTGCTTAACAAAATTGATAATTATACCGAAATTCAGTTACCAGATCACAAGCTGAGCAAAGACATTTTAGAGAATACAGAAGTTCTCGTACTTGACCCGCCCCGCGCTGGTCTTCACCAAAAAATTACAGCCATGGTACTCGAAACTCTCCCAAAAAGAATTATCTACCTATCCTGCAACCCAGTCACTCAAGCCAGGGATTATTCATTACTTCGTGAGAAATACAAAATGACTCGCCTCGTCGGCTTTGACTTTTATCCAAATACGCTACATATGGAGTCTTTGCTCGTTCTCGAAAGTAAATAGTATAAAACGACAATAAAAATGCGATAACTTTATTATTGTCGTTTTATACTCAGATATCGATTTTAAAGCGCTTTATCCTGGATTTTTCGCCTGACTCTAGAGAGACGAGCGTCTTTGGAACGCCCAGCTCCTTGGATATAAGAAGAATTATTGCCTTATTAGCCTCCCCTTCAGTGGGTCTAGCCGTTACAGAAATCAAATATTCACCAGTTTGTTTGTCAAAAGATATGGCATTAGTCCTAGTTCCGGTCCTTGCTCGAGCTATAACGATCATCCTATCAAGCGTGTAATTATCTCAACTAAAAGTTCCAGGATTAAATACAAAAGTATCGGCGATAGATCCAAAACACCACCTAACGGTGGTACAATTTTACGAATTGGCGCCAGAAGAGGCTCTGTCACATCAAAAATAAATAATCTCGTCCTAGGTAAACCAGTTGGGAAAAAGCTTAGGATAATGCGAATGAAAATTAGCACAAAGTAAATATTTGCGAAGATATTTATAAAATTAAGTATAAGTTCTCTATATAACATATTACATCAAATGCTTAATTTCACTGGCGAGAGGAAGTTGTGTGCCCTGCCATTGCTCGATTACCATGCCTTCAGGACCAGTAATTACAAAGGCTGGAGTGGTATAAAGGTCATATAGTTTAGCCGCATCTTCAGCTTCGTCACTTTCCCAGTCAATGACTTCAACGTCATAACCCTCAGCAGAAACATTGTCCGCGGTTTCCTGGGCATCACGCATCTCTGGGCCATCTCCATTTAGAAATACAGTTAATTTCATAATTACTCCACAGTTACGCTTTTTGCTAAATTCCTTGGCTTGTCGACATCGAGACCTTTTTCTACTGCAACATAATAGGCAAAAAGTTGCAAAGGAGCAATCGCCAATAGTGGTGACAACATTTCAAAAGTCTCTGGTATATAGATTATATCATTTGCAACCTCTTTGACTTCAGATGCGCCGACAGTAGTGAGCGCGATAATTTTGCCCTTTCTGGCCTTGATTTCCATTAAATTAGAGATACCTTTGTCAAAAACACTATCTTTCGGGATTATTGCAAATGTCGGAAAATTCGGATCAATGAGGGCTATCGGTCCATGTTTCATTTCGCCACTGGCATAACCTTCAGCGTGGATATAACTAATCTCTTTCAGTTTCAAAGCCCCCTCTTCGGCCAAAGGAAAACAATATTTACGGCCTAGAAACATAAAATGTTCATAGTTCATGTATTTTTTAGCAAGTTCATGAATTTTGTTTTTATCTTTTAATACTTCCGCAACCAGTTCTGGGAGTTTATTTAACTCGGTTAGAATTTTCTCACCGGTGGCCTCACTCATATCTCGCCCACGACCAAGCATTACTGTTATTAGTGCCAAGACAGTTATTTGTGAAGTAAAAGCTTTTGTACTGGCAACGGCAATTTCTGGTCCAGCATGATTATAAACTCCAGCATCTGTTTCTCTGGCAATAGTGGATCCGACTGCATTTACTATTCCGAGAGTGAGAGCACCTTTTTTCTTCGCTTCTTTGATAGCAGCGATAGTATCGGCCGTTTCGCCAGATTGACTAATTGCCAATACCGCGGTTTTTCTGTCAATAATCGGTTTCCTGTAACGAAACTCACTAGCATATTCCACTTCTACCGGGATATCAGCATATTCCTCAATCATATACTCACCAACTAAACCGGCATACCTGGCCGTGCCACAAGCAATAATGATGATTCGTTCTATCTCGCGAAGCCTGTCTTTTACTAGTTCTAAGCCTCCTAACTTTACATCACCCTCTGAGAGCAAAATACGGCCCCTGGTCGAGTTTTTAATTACTTCGGGCTGTTCCATTATTTCTTTAAGCATATAATGCTCATAACCGCCCTTTTCAGACTCTTCGAGACTCCATTCAACCTCACTGACTTTACAATTTAGTTTCCTGTTTGCGAGATCTGATACCTGAAATTTATCTTCATAAATATCGGCAATCTCACCGTCATTTAGATAAACAACTTGATTTGTATGACCAAGGATAGCCGCAACATCAGAAGCAACGAAATTTTCACCATTACCAACACCCAAAATTAAAGGACTTCCCAGCCTAGCGGCAACGATTCTTCCAGGTTCATCAGCATGAATCACGGCAATACCATATGTCCCTATCACTTTATTTAACGCATCACGAACCGCACAAAATAAATCACCATTATAGAGCTCTTCGACCAAATGAGTGAGAACTTCAGTATCAGTATCAGAAATAAATTTATGACCCTTTTTCTTGAGCTCTGACTTAAGTTCTTGGTAGTTTTCGATAATGCCGTTGTGAACTAGGGCAATCTTTCCATCACAAGAAACGTGAGGGTGCGCGTTTAACTCGGTTGGTTCACCATGGGTCGCCCAACGCGTATGACAAATACCCGTTTTAACATTCTTAACGGGTTTGAGTTTTGATTCAAGATTGACTATTCTACCAACAGCCTTTGTCACTTCCAGCTTATCACCCACAATAAGGGCGATTCCAGCAGAATCATAACCTCTATATTCAAGTCTTTTTAAACCTTCGAGAAGTACCTTTTCGACATCTTTCTCGCCAACATACCCAACGATCCCACACATAGATAGCGCTCCAATCCTCTAGGAATTCTTATTTTTGTTGAAATTTGATGCTTGAAACGCCGACACTTGCTGTAAGTAACAATTGATTAGTTGCCTTATCAAAGTTAGGCGACAAATACGTGTCATCAGATTTCGTGAAACCTAGGTCGCTATCAATGTTAACATTATTTAGCCCGCCGTCAAATGTTGCTTTTACACCTAGGGCAGATGGTAGTTTGAAAGTCAGATTAGAAGCTCCGGCATCAATTATGAAAGTCTGTCTGGCAACTTTGTCAGAAAGAGTGATTTCTCCAGAGCTAGCTCCGATACTAAACTTAGTATTTTCGGTCATTAGTGAAGAGAGATCAACGTTAACTTTGCTCGCACCACTCGAGAGGTCTAGATCTAGTAGCAAAGCTTGCGGCAATGAAATATCAATTTGTCTTTTAAGCCCATTCCCTGGATTTATTTGGAATCCAAAGTTCTCCTCGTTAACTTTCAAAGCAACAGTGTCACCATTAACCGAACGATCAATACTTATCTTCCCCATATCGGATGTCTTGACCTGGTATAAAACATCTGCCGCCGTATCATTTGAGAGAGCGTGAATATTAACTTCCGCAGCTCCGGTACTGACGGTCAGATTAAGTTTCTTCACCGAATTTGCATCAAATTTATCCGTGAAATTTTCACTGTAGACACTGGTACCAATATTGATATTACTACGCTCACCAAAAGAAAGATTCCATTTGTTTTGGTTTACGGCAACCACATAGGCAGCTGCTATCAAAACTAGTACTAGTGCTAACCACATAAATAATTTGTCATTGTTATACAAGAGAAGCTTTAGTCCTAACACAATCAGTATAACTGGCCAAAGTAACAGGACTGACCACCAAACACCAGTTGATATCCATCCAGCATTGGTTGCGATCAGAGTAAAACCTAAGAGAACTATGATAAGCCCCCAGAAAAACTTCAGTGGATTCATATTAGCTCCTACGGTTAAAACTTCGATAAATCAAAAGTGAACCAAGTAAAAGTAATAAGATTGGCCAAAAATATTGCATCAAGTTTATATTGAGATAATTCTCGAGGATCAGAAATATTCCGAGGATAAGTAGTAATGAACCAAAGAAGAACCCGCCGTGGGGGCGTCCACGATGATGATAAATAGTCTCATCCACTCTCACCTTTTCTTCAACTACTTCTGCTTCATTTGGTTTTTCATTTTGTTTAGCTGGCATATAAACTCCTATCTTCTTTCCACACTAGAGGCTATTAAAACGATTCCAAAAGCGACAAAGACTATTGGCCAAAAATTATGCCAGAAAGAAAAGCCGAAAAAACTTTGAATTAATAAGGAAACGGCAAAGAAAACTACTATCAGACCAAGCCAAAATCTAAAATCATCATGGTGAGCTACTCTCCTATTCTGAACATCTTCATGTACGGCGTTTCTAATATCATGAGCAACCTGTTCCGCTTTATCTTTGATCTCATCGGCACCCGTTTTTTTGGTTTTACAACTTGGGTCTAGCGGGATGATAATCCAGGCAACGATATATGCCGGAATACCGAAACCTGCGAAGAATGACAAAGCCCAAAGCAATCGCATTAGTGTAGGATCAACATCAAAATACTCAGCAATACCAGCAGCAACACCACCGAGTATCTGATCCTTGCAGGATCTGTATAGTTTCTTCTGGTTCATAACAAACTCCTTATTTACAACTATATTATACACTAGCTATTTTTATATATAACAACCTTTTCTACATAGGGCGCGATAATATGAGATATTCTCGTTAGATCAGACTTGGAAAAAGTTGAAACCTCACGTAATGTCGGATCGAGGGTAATCTGTGGCCTAAATCCTTGGATAGTATATTTCTTTGATCCCTTAATTAGTTTACCAATCGCATCAAAATCAGAGAACTCATGATAATAGGGTAAAACAGTAGTCCGAAATTCATAGTCGACTTTGGAATTCTTTATTAATTTGATACTTTCTTGAATAAATTTTGTATTCGGATAGGCACAAATATGCTCATATTTATCTAGCGGCCCCTTTATGTCCATAGCGATATAACTAACCAGCTTCTTTTCAATTATTTCTGACAAAACCTTCGGATTAGCACCATTTGTATCGAGTTTAATTAACAATCCAAGTTTTTTAATTTTCATTATAAAGTTAATAATATCCGGTTGAATCAGCGGTTCTCCGCCAGTTATGACAACCCCATCAAGCTTTCCTACCCTTGTCTCAAGAAAGTCCAAGATATCGCTTTCTGAGAATCCAGAAGTCTGCGATTCAAGGGGAATAAGGTCGGGATTATGACAAAATCCACAGCGAAAATTGCAGCCTTGCGTAAATACAACAGCTGCAATTTTGCCCGGGTAATCAATCAGGCTAGATTTGACTAAGCCTGCTATTCTCATCTATTTACAGCCGCAACCGTCGACTTTAAATTCAACTCTATCCACATATTCAGCCTGTTTACCTTCGTTCCACTGATTCACTGGGCGAATGTAGCCAACGACGCGTGAATAAATCTCACACCTGGTTCGACCGGACTCTAGATCTTGTTGTTCTGACATTATTTCCTCCTTATTATGGTTTTAATAATAATTGTTCTTTATAACCAATCTCCTCATCGCAGATCGGACAAAATTCGTGTTCACCGGATATGTAACCATGCTTTGGGCAAATCGAGAATGTCGGTGAAAGTGTGAAATAAGGAAGATGATAACCTTCCGCGATCTTACGAACGAGATTTTTAACAGCACTTATATCATCGAGTCTCTCACCAAGGAATATATGTAGAACTGTACCACCAGTGTACTTTGTTTGCAAAGAGTCCTGTAAATCAAGGGCCTCAAAAACGTCCTCGGTGAAACCTACCGGTAACTGTGTTGAGTTGGTGTAATACGGTTTTGCCCCAAGTTCTTTCATGGCTTTAGTATTGGCAACCAAAATATCAGAGAATTGTTCCGTGTCCCTTTTCGCAAAACGATAGGTCGTACCTTCTCCTGGCGTTGCTTCTAGGTTATAAATATGTCCAGTCTCTTCCTGATAACCGGCAATACGATCTCTCATATAATCCATAACTTTGAGCGCAAACTTGTGCCCTTTCTCAGTGGTGATATCTTCTTCTTCGCCAAGAAAATTCATAACCGACTCATTCATTCCAAGGAGACCAATCGTTGAAAAATGATTCTCCCAATAATTACCGAAACGCTTCTTGATATCACTCAAGTAATTCTTGGCAAATGGATAAAGACCATTGTCCATAAATCTTTCTAGAACCTTTCTTTTAATCTCTAATGAGTCCCTAGAAAGGTCCATCAAATGACCAAGCTTATCAAAATACTCTTTTTCAGTTTTTGAAGTATAGCCAAGTCGGGGCATATTGATGGTCACTACTCCAATACTCCCCGTAAGAGGGTTAGCACCAAAGAGACCGCCGCCGCGTTTGCGTAACTCACGATTATCGAGACGGAGACGACAACACATACTACGAGCGTCATCTGGACTCATATCTGAGTTAATGAAATTAGAGAAATATGGAATACCATATTTAGCGGCCATTTCCCAAACTGGATCTAGGTTGGCGTCGTCCCAATCAAAGTCTTTGGTAATGTTATATGTTGGAATTGGGAAAGAAAATATTCTTCCATTCGCATCCCCTTCAAGCATGACTTCTGCAAATGCCTTATTGACGAGATCCATCTCAGCTTGAAACTCATTGTATTTTTCTTTTTGGACCTTACCGCCAATAACTACATTCTCTTCGCCTAAAGTCTTCGGTGGGATTAAATCCATCGTGATATTTGTAAAAGGAGTCTGGAATCCAACCCTAGTTGGGATATTCATTCCAAATACAAACTCCTGCATTGACTGTTTTATTTGTTTATAGGTAAGTTCATCAGAGCGCACAAAAGGAGCAATAAGTGTATCGAAACTAGAAAGAGCCTGGGCTCCCGCACTCTCACCTTGCATTGTATACATAAAATTAACTATCTGATTTAGAAGTGCCTTGAAGTGTTTGGCCGGTTTAGAATTAATTTTACCCGGTACACCACCAAAACCTCGAACTATGAGGTCCTTCAAATCCCAACCACAACAGTATGTCGAGAGGAAACCGAGGTCGTGGATATGAAGATCAGCGTTCTTATGAGCTTCTCTAATTTCAGCGGGATAAAGTTTGTTCAACCAATAGCGTTCAGTAATCTGTGCTGCTATAAAGTTATTTAATCCCTGTAAACTGTAGGTCATGTTGGAGTTTTCTTTGACATACCAAGTATCTTCACCTAGGTATTCTTCAACCAGTTTATCGCTGTCCATAAGTTTAGTCTTGCGGAGTTCTTCATGTTGACGTCTGTAAACGATATAGGCCTTAGCAGTCTCCTCAAAAACAGAGTCCATTAGCACGTGCTCAACGACATCTTGAATCTTCTCAACAGTAGGCAAATGGTCTGCATCGAACTGCTTATTCAGAATATCAACAACTTTCGCAGTAAGTTTTTCAGCAATATTGTGGCCGAATTCTCCGGTAACTTCTCCGGCCTTATCAATTGCGGTGACAATTTTCTCTGGTTCAAATTTCTGAAGATTACCATCACGTTTTTCGATTTTGGTAAATTTTTTCTTGGCAAGATGTTTCTTGTCCAAGGCTAGCTGTTCTTGCTGAATTTCATCCTTAACCACGACTTCCTCCTGTTTAGCTTATCTCTACTTTGTTTTTTATATTTGTGAGCTCTTTTGCAAAAGCTTCAAGGCTTTCAAACTTTTTATATACGCTAGCAAAACGTAAATAAGCCACTTCATCAATATCGAGTAAATTTTTCATTACTAAATCCCCGACCTGCTCACTAGATATTTCATTGACTCCAGTTGCATGGAGTTCTTTCTCAATTTTATCTATTATCGCTTCAGTGTCAGGACTAGTAACAGGTCTCTTCTCTAAAGCCCTGTAAATACCTGCGGCGAGCTTATCTCGATTATAAGTCTCAACGTGTCCATCTCGTTTTTTGATCACAAGTGAAGGCACTTCAAGCCTCTCATATGTCGTAAACCGAAAGTTACAATCAGCACATTCACGTCTACGTCGTATAACTGGCTCATTCTCGACATCTCTCTTCTCGACCACTCGAAGATTTTCAGATTTACATTTTGGACAAATCATAAAGCTCCTAATACACCATATGTAGCGTAACTATCTAATGTTAGAACACTACATCTGGGGTGTCAACATTTTTCTTATCCACAAATTTGTATACTATTTTCTCGCACAAAATCCCTTTTTCCACAAAGGTTTATCGACAGGAAAAGTTATCGACAGTACCACAAAACTCGTCTAGACTACTGTTATGTCCTTAGAATTTTCTTTTCATACTCACTCCCACATTAAGGATAAAAAGAAACATGACCGCTTACATTCCAAAAAGTATGTTCGTAATTTGGATAGATGCGTCCTATTTTGCAGTGTCCTTAGCCCCGTTATGACTTTACCGCAAGTTTGGCAAGCTTGGTCAACCCACGATGTAAAAGGTCTATCCTTACTTACTTGGAGTGCCTGGCTATTCTTTTCTATTTTTTGGCTACTTTATGGTTTAGCCCACGAAGAAAAACCGATTATAGTAAATAACATTCTATGGATCATGATACATAGTTCAGTTATTGCAGCAATTATTATGTTCCGTTAAATAAAAAAGAGCGGCTGTTGCCGCTCTTAAAATAAATCTACTAGTTATTCCATTCTTTTTCGAATGAAGGTTGGAATTTCCCAATCATCATCATTGTCTTCTTCGAAGCTCTCTTTCTCAGGCTCGAGACTAACAGTCCTCGTAGGTGTTTCGAGAGGCTGGTGACTCATTCTTGGACTAAGAGGATTATGCATTCCTTCAAAACCAGTTGCAATCACAGTCACTCGGATCTCTCCAGATAGAGCCGGATCAACTACAGCGCCGAAAATGATATTAGCTTCTGGATCAACAGCATTTGTGATAACTTTAGCAGCTTCATCGATCTCATACATTCCAAGGTCGGTACCACCAGTAACATTGAACAGAACACCTTTAGCACCATTGATAGACAATTCTAGAAGAGGTGAATTGATAGCCTGTTTTGCAGCTTCCATAGCACGGTTTTCACCGCTACCACGTCCGATGCCCATCAGGGCCGAACCGGCGCTTTGCATAATTGTCTTCACGTCCGCGAAGTCAACATTGATAAGACCACTGTCGGTAATAAGGTCTGAAATACCTTGAACACCTTGACGAAGAACATCATCAACAACTTGAAAAGCATCCAGAAGAGTCGTTTTCTTATCAACAACCTGTAAAAGTCTATCGTTAGGAATAGTAATAAGTGCATCAACTTGCTCTTTAAGGGCTTCAATGCCTTCTTCGGCTACCCTCTTGCGTTTCTCACCTTCGAAGCCAAATGGCTTAGTAATAACACCAACGGTTAGAGCACCTACTTCACGGGCAATATTAGCAACAATCGGACCGGCACCAGTACCAGTACCACCACCTGAACCATATGTTACAAATACCATATCAGCGCCTTTGAGTGCTTCGTAGACTTCTTCACTAGTTTCCTCAGCGGCTTTCTTACCAATCTCAGGATCTGAACCAGCTCCGAGACCTTTTGTAAGTGCTTTCCCGATGTGTAGTTTTTTATCTGCCTTAGAATTGTGTAATGCCTGCGCATCTGTATTAATAGCAATGAATTCGACACCCTTGAGGCCAGCCTCGATCATACGATCAACACCGTTACCACCAGAACCGCCGACTCCGACTACTTTGATGCGTGCAAAAGTTTCCATATTAGGTTTGACTTCGCCCATTTGACCTCCTTGGTCACTTAGTAAAAATTAACAAAGTCATTGTACATAATATTTGTTCAAAAGTAAAGTATTAAATTATTTTGTATAAAAAGTTTGTTCAATCTAAGGTAAAAATACCTTGAAAATATCTTTCACTTTTCCATAGATGGTAGAAACTGTCCGACTTCCAGAACCGTTTTCACTCTCATCGAAAGAGTACAGAAGTAGTCCGACGGCAGTACTATACATAGGGTCATAAATCTTTTCAGTTAGTCCTCCGAGAGAGTGTGGTTTGCCGATATTTACAGGTAGTTTAAAGAAACTTTTTGCTAAATCATCAATACCGGCAAGTTTTGCTCCGCCACCGGTCATGATGATTCCTGCAGGTAAAAGCGTATCGTAATTAATACGACGTAGTTCGTCACGAATAAGGGCAAATATCTCTTCTAAGCGATCCTGAATGATTTCTGCAACATTCTTCTGCATTACTACGGCCTCTTCATTGATATCTATAGCCGAAAGGTCAATTTTCTCAGTCTCTTTAACGTCAGCACTTACGGCAAAACCATATTTAAGTTTAACCTTCTCTGCAACGTCTACAGAGGTCCTGAGACCGATGGCAATATCATTCGTGATACTTGCAGCTCCAACGGGGAAAACCTTCGTGTAGAGCACGCTATCATCAATAAAGACGGTTATACCGGTAGTTGTAGCTCCCATATCAACAAGAACACAACCAAGCTCTCGTTGACGCTTTGTAACCACAGCCTTGGCTGCGGCTAAAGGTGAAACAACGATATCTTCAATGTTCACCCCTGCTTGAGTCACACATTTTGTTAGATTCTTTACAGCCTGCTGCGATACAGCGACAAGATGAGTCTCAACTTCGAGACGGACACCAGTCATACCAAGTGGGTCTTTGACTGCCTCACCATTATCAACATTAAAGAATCTGGGAATAACGTGGATTATTTCTTTATTAGCAGGAATTTGAACAGCCTGAGCAGCATCTTCAGCTCGAACAATATCATTTTTTGAAATCTCTTGGTCAGCTCTAGCAACGGCAACGACACCTTTGGAATTAATAGAGCTGATATGACCGCCATTGATATTAACAGTCGCTGAAGCAATCTGTGAACCAGAAAGACCTTCTGCCATTTCAATAGCTTCAGAGATACCGCTCACAGTTTCTTCAATCTCAGTAACAATACCACGCTTAATGCCGGTATTGTGTGAGACTCCAACTCCGATAATACTAAGAACACCTTCTTCGTCGGGTTCGCCAACGACAGCAGTGATCTTGCTTGAGCCTATATCTAAACCTACATAGTATTCTTCTTTTTTCGCCATCATATCCTTTAACTTTGCTATTATAGAAACTTATTAGACTTGCGTCAATATTTCCGGTCCATCTGGATGAATCCAAACAGTATGTTCGAAGTGGGCCGAAAGACTACCGTCTTCCGTAAGGTAAGTCCAACCATCGTCGGCTTGAACTACTTCATAACTGCCGGTTGTAATCATTGGTTCAATTGCAAGGGCGGTATCTTCCTTGATCTTGGGACCATCACTTGGTCTGCCAAAATTCGGTATATATGGTTCTTCGTGAACTTGTTTCCCAATAGCATGACCGACAAGGGTCCGGACCACTCCGAAGCCATGTGATTCAGCATATCGTTGGACTTCGTAGCCTATTGCTCCTATATGATTACCTGGATGCGCCGCCTCAATACCACGGTACAGGGCCTGCTCGGTTGCCGTCAGTAAACGATGAGCTTCAGCCGAGATGTTACCAACACCAAAAGAAATAGCTGAATCTGTGTTGTAACCGCCTAGCTCAACCCCAAAATCAAGCGACACTATATCACCATCCTTTATCATATATTCACCAGGAATGCCGTGAACGACTTCATCATTTACAGAAACACAGATCGATGCAGGATAACCACCATAGTGTAAAAAGGCAGGCTTCACGCCATACTTTAGACAAAGTCTATTAGCAAGATCATTAATCTCGCTTGTTCGCATACCGACCGTTACCTTTTTTTTGATATCCGTAAGTATTTGCGCCAATATTTTACCGCCTTGCCTCATGGCAATAAGTTTACTGTTTTCCGTCATAACCAAGCTTTCTTTTTATCTCAAAGGCTACTTTATCTATTGATTGGTCACCATTAATTTCTAATAGAATTCCCTTATTCCTATAATAATTCACGAGTGGCAAGGTATTCTCTAAAAAAGTTTGTACTCTACGAATTATAACCGCTGGTTCATCGTCTTGTCTCTGAATCGCCTTACCGCCGCATAAACTACATGCATTTTCACCAACAACTACATTGTGACCACAAACAGAACAAATTTGCCTCACAGATAACCGATTCACGATTTCAGCCTCATCTAAGCTTATATAAATTACCTGATCAAGAAGACGGTTGTGATGAAGCAGAATTTCGTTAAGCTGATCAGCCTGATGCAGATTTCTGGGGTAACCGTCAAAGATTACGCTTTTATTGCCCAATTGATCAAGTTTCTTGCTGAGCTCCTTAGCTAAAATAGCATCATCGATAAGCCCACCGGACTCAACAATTTGACGATATTTCTCATATTTTTCAGCAAGCGATCTAGCAATGTCACCAGTCGGTATAACCTCGAAATCAAAAAGCTCATGCATTTTTTCAATTTGCGTGTCTTTTCCCGATCCAGGAGGTCCGATTAAAACAATATTCTTCACCTAGTCATTCCTAAACTTTTCAATATCTCACTTTCTAAATGTTGCATTGCTTTCTCTTCTTCGATACTTGAGTGATCGTAACCTGATATATGCAAAATGCCGTGTACTAGTAAAAGTGAAACTTCATCAGAGAAAGGTTTGCCGATATTTAATGCCTGCTTCTCCACAAAATTATAACAGATAAATATCTGACCAAGTAGAGGCTTATCAGAAATATTAAAACTAAGAACATCCGTTGGAGTATTCACGGCTCGATAAACAGAATTCAGTCTAGTAATTTCGGCTCTAGAAACAAACTTAAATTCAATGTCCGCATCTAATTTTAAATAAGAAAAAGCAGCTTTTGCTACTTTTTCTAAAAGTTTTCGATCAACTTTGTAAGTTCGACCAACGACTGTAAACATTATGTGAGTCTTTTCCTAACTTCCTCTGAAACTTGTTTGCCATCGGCAGCACCCGCAGCTCGTTCCATTACAATCTTGATTACTTTACCCATATCAGAAACGCTAGTTGCGTTAGCTTCAGTTATCGCCCCACTAACAAGTTCTACGAGAGCTTTTTCGTCAAGCTTCGCTGGTAAATAAGTCTCGATAATAGTAAGTTCGTCAGCCTCAGTTTGAGCTAAATCGGCACGACCACCTACCTTGTATTGGTCAATTGAGTCACGGCGTTGTTTAGCTTGTTTTTCCAGAACAGAAAGAGCCTCATTATCAGACAGCTCATGTCCAAGTGATATCTCAGTATTTTTGAGAGCACTTTTTAACATTCGAACTGTTGAAAGCTTACTTGTATCCTTAGCTTTCATAGCTTCCTTCAGGTCATTATCAATTTGACTAACAAGAGACATTAGAATCCTTTCAACATCAAATTTTTGGCTTTATTGTCCTTACGAGCCTTCTTACGAATAGCTATTGTCCTGGCCTCTGTCTTGGAAAGTTCTTTCTCAAAATGTTCTTTACGTCTAGCCAAAGGCAAAGTACCGCTTTGTTGAACCTTGCGGTTAAAGCGGCGGAGTAGGCTATCGAAATTTTCATGGTCTTTACGTGTTACTGCTTGCAGAGTAATTCACCTCCTGTCGTGGGAATGGTTTTATTTTAACACATTTTTGTTCTTGACACAAGCCTTGGTTTGAGATAGAATATCTCCTTGTGATACAAAAAAGGTATTGACTTTTTATTAACATTGTGTTACAATTACATGTTCCTTAATTGGAATAGTGATTTAGTCGGGCTAGACTACATTCACGCGAGAGGGTAGAAAGAGAGGTTCGTTCATACCTAATGGACAAAAAAACCATTACTGCCATACTGCTTGCCTTTATGGTAGTAAAAACCCCAGTTTCACTGGGTGAGGTGCAGGCTTACGCCAGCCCTCAAATTCCAGAGGCAAACGCCGTAAGCGAGGCGTATATCGCTAACAACATCAACACAACAATACAAAAACCACAAATATTGACAACTGAAGAAAAAGCACAGTCTCAGATGGCCGAGTATAACAAGCAGCTTGAAATACAGGCTGCTCAAATCAAGGCTGACAATGAGGCTCGTATTGCTAGAGAAAACGCCGCTCGTATTGCCAAGCTTCAGGCTGCTGGTTTATCCAGTCAGTTTGTTGCACAGTATGCTGCCGCTGAATCTAAGTTCGGTGTCCCATGGCAAGTCATTGCCGCGGTTCACTATACCGAAACTGGTCAGCGTGGTGACACCGCTGTCACGTCTTATGCTGGTGCCCAGGGTCCTATGCAGTTTATGCCTTCGACCTTTCGCTCCTACGCTACAGACGGTGACGGTGACGGCCAGGCCCAGATTGGTGACGTCGATGACGCTATCTTTACTGCGGCTAACTATATGGCCTCAAACGGTGCCGCTAGCGGTCAGGTAGTCAACGCTCTATATCGTTATAATCACGATTATAGCTATGTCTACCACGTTCTCGGAATTGCTCGTTCCCTCGGTTATAACGGGTAACAAAAAGCTCCCCATAAGGGAGCTTTTTGAATTCCATTATTTAAGCTTTCGGTACACCAGTACTTACCGTATTCCAAAGATACAAGAGAAAAGTATACATTTCACCAAAGAAGTTTTTTAACACAGGGTAAAGGGCTGGCAAAAGTACTATTAAAACTAGAATGAATAACCAATTTGCTGAGATAAGCAGAAAAAAGGCTACAACGAGTGAGACTAAAATTATCGCCGAAACTAGCCAATGAGTTGATGGTGGAAACAGACTTAGAAATCTATTATAGAAATCAATAAAGACACCAGCATTCAGGAAATGTATAAATGCGTTTGGATCTAAATTCAATTTACCCCTCCTATTATTTTAGTTTAAGTTTTCTCTTAATTTCAGGAATTATCTTGGACATTGGGATAACCTCTTGGGTACCTGATATCATTTCTTTCATAATAACCATATCATCATAAGCTTCTTTTTGTCCCATGATAAGGGCATATTTTGCACCAAGTTTATTGGCAGCCGCGAGCTGGTTTGAGATTGAACCTTTATCGAGACAACCCTCAGCATCGATGCCGCTATTCCAGAGGTCGTTCATCAGTCTGAAGCATTTCTTTCTGGCTTCGTCCCCTATCTGTGCCACAAAAACATCTCTGGTCTCACCAAGGGAAATTTCCTCAGTAAGTTCCTTTATTTGCTCTACTGTACGATCGACTCCACCAGCAAAACCAAGGGCAGGAGTGGATTGTCCGCCAAGAATCTCAACAAGTTTATCGTAACGTCCACCGCCACCAAGTGAATTTTGTGCTCCATCATTACCATTCCAAAATTCAAAGACTGTCCTAGTATAATAATCCAATCCACGAACTAAACGGGGGTTAATCTCATACAAAATTCCAATTTCATCTAGGTATTCTAAAACTTCTTTGAAATGATCATGACATGCTGGGCAAAGTGAACTCAATATCTGTGGGGCTTCCTCAGCAAGAGCTTGGCAACGTTTTTCCTTACAATCAAGAAGACGAAGTGGATTTGTAACAAAACGTTTCTTGCAATCAGCACAAAGTTCTTTTTCGTTTTCCTTGTAATATTTTGTGAGCTCCCGTAGGTATTTTGGACGACACTCCGAGCATCCTATGCTATTAATCTGCATTGATAACGTATCCTTAAGTCCAAGTTTTTCATATATACGATATGCCGTAGTGATTACAACAGCATCTGCCAGAGCTGACTTGTCGCCAATCATCTCAAAACCAAACTGCCAGAATTCACGATAGCGGCCGGCTTGTGGTCTATCATAACGATACATCGGTTCAAAATAATAGAGCTTCACTGGTTGAGACCAGGATTGCATACCATCTTCGAGATAGGCCCTCACGATTGAAGCTGTGCCCTCGGGACGAAGAGTAAGAGAATTATCGGAACGGTCTTTAAAGGTGTACATTTCTTTTTCAACAATATCCGTCCCCTCACCAACTCCTCGAACGAACAGATTTGTGTCTTCAAAAACTGGGGTCGTAATTTTCGCAAAACCAGCCGAACTTACAACGCTTTCAAAAACTTTTTCGACATAATCAAAATAGACCTGTGTTTCAGGTAATATGTCCCTCGTCCCCCTCGGTGTTTGAATAATCTTTTTAGCCATTACTTATAATGTTTTAACACAACTATTCTCCCAGGTCAAAGCCTTATTGCTTACGAACACCTGTAACACCTTGAATATTTCTCAGTTTCGGAAGTAAATCCGTGATTCTCGCAGGGTCAGCCACCCTGATTTCGAGGTTTATTATACTCTCATCTCTTGCGGTGTGTTTATTATCAATTTTGACAATATTTATCTTTTCATTAGAAACGACATCGGTAATATCACGTATAAAACCAACTCGGTCATTACCCCGAACTTCTACTTTGATTTCAATTTCATCGGTCAGGTCAAAATTAATATCAATTACTTTTTCCTGAGGACTAGTTAGTAAATTTCGACAATCGGCCCGGTGAATAGTAATCCCCATTCCTTGTGTTATAAAACCCTTAATGGCATCACCCTTCTTCGGTTTACAGCATTCGGCATAGCGAATGAGAATTCCATTGAGATTAGTGCTATTACCAACCTCATTCTCCTCGGTAGTCTTTTTTGTTTTACTTTTCTTCTCATCGAGCGTCTGATATAGTTTCTGTCCAACAATTTTCTTCACAATCAGTCTGGGCGTGACCGTCCCATCACCGATTGCAGCCAAGACGTCTTCCCAACTCTTCCAACCGGCATTTCCAATGATTTCCTTTATGTCATCTAGTGAAAGTTCAACCTCGGTCATGTTGAAAAGTGCCAACTCGTCTCCAAGCAACTTGTGACCAGCTTCGATATTCACATCCTTATTTAAATGCTTGTACCAAGCACGTATATTTTGTTTCGCTTTTGCTGTCACAACAAATTCAAGCCAGCCACGCGGCGGCCCACTCTGATCGTTTTTTGGAGCCAGAATAACTTCTACCATATCTCTGTTTTGCAGCTTTTGGTCAAGGTTTGCTATCTTACTATTTACTTTGGCACCACGACAGCGGTGACCAACTTGAGTATGAACTTCGTAAGCAAAATCGACGGCGGTTGCTCCCTCTGGAAGTTCAAAAATGTCACCGTTCGGTGAGGTAACAAAAATTCGATCATTAAAAAAGTCAATATTTAGCGATTCAGCAAGTTCTTCACTGCTAGCTACATTTTTTTGCAAATCCATAATTTGATTTACCCATTTCAGATTGTTCTCTGATGCAAAAGAAGCCTTACCCCGATAAGCAACCTTGTCCTTGGTTTCAGCATAATGCCAGTGGGCTGCCACACCATTTTCAGCTTCCTCGTGCATTTCCCTGGTCCTTATCTGGATCTCGGTGATATTGCCATCGAGACCAAAGACCGTGGTGTGTAATGACTGATAACCGTTTGGTTTTGGCACCGAAATATAGTCTTTGATTCTATAAATCAGCGGTTTGAAATGCTTATGAATGATACCAAGAACTCGATAACAATCTTCGACATTATCAACAATGATACGAATAGCCATAATGTCATATATTTCAGAGATGTCACCATGAACTTTTTGAAGCTTCTTATAAATAGAATATAAGTGTTTGACTCGCCCATCTATATCGGCTTTAATCCCATCGTTTGTAAGTTCGTCTTGAATAAACTTTTTAATCTTTGTTAGATAATGTTTACGTTCTTTCTCACCTTGAGAAATTAGATCAACAAGCCTACGATACTCACTTGGGTTAGAATATTTGAAAGCCAAATCCTCAAGTTCGGCCTTCATGCTTCCCATTCCTAGGCGATCAGCAAGGGGAGCGAAAATCTCTAGTGTTTCTCTGGCAATCCTTTTTTGATTTGCTGGATTTAAAGCATCAAGAGTTCTCATATTGTGAAGTCGATCAGCGAGCTTAATGATAACTACTCGAATGTCCTTAGCCATCGCGAGAAAAAATTTCCTGAGATCCTCAATCATTGATTTAAATTTCGCTTCCTGGATTTCCTCAGAAGGGAGCTTCGAGAAATCAATTGTTCCAAGTCTAGTAACACCATCAACAAGCTCAGCTATTTTGCTGCCAAAGTTACTTTCGATTTCCTCTTTGGTCGTATCACTATCTTCTATCACGTCATGTAATAGCGCTGCTGCGATTGAGTCATCATCCAAATCCAGATCGACCAGAATACTGGCGACCTCGAGCGGATGATTGATATACTCCTCGCCAGAAAGCCTTTTTTGTCCAGCATGTTTCTTCGACGCGAAATCATAGGCCTTATGTATCAAAGTAAGGTCAGCACTAGGATTTTTTTTCTTAATTTTATTTAACAGTGATTGTATCAGCATGTTCTAAATCTATCAGCTTAAACTCCGGTGTCCGCCTGTTGTTCCATTCATTCGTATCTAATGAAACTACGAAATTATATATTTCTCCTGGTTTTAAATCCAGGACTTCACCATACCCAAATGCAATCCCGGCTAGAGAATAACCATCTTGTTCAATAATCAGTTTCAGATGAATGGCCGGGGTTCCAACCAGTCTAGCCTCAACAATCTTTGCATCTTTTAGAAGAAATAATGGCTTCCCGTTATCTCTTCCATAAGGTTCAAGAAGGTTTAATTCATCAAGAAATTTCTGAGTAATATTTTTATTCAGAATCTCCATATCCACGCTTATTTCTCGCTCTAAATCTTTCTCTTGAATCTTGTCGTCTGATATTTGTATCAACTTTTCGTTCAGTAAAACGAATTTATCTTTATTCAATCGGAAACCGGCAGCGTATGCATGACCGCCGAAGTGCGTCAGAAATTCACCACAGTCAGAAAGGGCATCAATAATGTTGAAATTTTTGATGGAACGGGCTGACCCTTTGAGCTCTTTGCCCAGATCTTCCATTACCAGCATCGGGCGACCGTATTCCTCTGCTAGTCTCGAGGCGACTATACCGACTACGCCAGCCGGCCAATCTTTCTTTGAAAGAAGATAAATCTTCTGACTAGCCCCATCTTTATCGATATATTCCTTAGCCTCTGACACAATTCGTTCAGTGAGTTCTTGTCTGGTTCTGTTTAGTTCGTCCAAATTGAGGGCAAGTTTCTCGGCTTCTTCTGCAGTATCTGTCAAAAGTAAGCTAAGCGCTGACTGTGCATGTTCTATTCTACCGGCCGCATTCAGTCTGGGACCAAGTAAAAAACCTACTTTATAACTATCCACAAAATTCAGATTTACCTCAGCAACTCTGGCAAGGGCGACTATGCCCTGGCGCCTGGTTTTAGCAAGCACTTTAAGTCCCCACTTAGCAAGTATTCGATTTTCACCGGTGAGTGGGACTACATCGCAAATTGTGCCTAGGGCCACAAGATCCAAAAGCCACTTTTCTTGTCCCACAGCGAACTTGTCTTCATGGTTAGTCATTAGAGCACGTACTAGATAAAAAGCCACTGAGGCGCCTGCTAACTCGTACAGCGGGCTTCTCTCGCCCATTCTCTTTGGGTTTATCACGGCAGCTGCTTTTGGTAACACCATTTTCCCATTCTCAGTTTTCATAACATGATGATCGGTCACCACAACTTTGAGACCTAACTCATTTGCCCTATGTATCTCATCAATACTTGTTGAGCCACAGTCAACGGTGATAATAAGGTTGACGCCTTCTTTTGCTAAACTCTCAATGGCATCTATATTCAACCCATAGCCCTCGTCAGAACGTGAAGGTATATAGCGAATAGTCTCAACGTCGATACCACGAAAGAAATCAACCAACAAAGCTGTCGCTGTCACACCGTCAACGTCATAGTCGCCATAAATTGCAATTTTCTCACCTTTTGATATAGCTTCTTCAATCGCATCTACGGCCAGTGACATATCAGTTATAGTCGTCGGGTCTGAGAGTTTTTCATATTTTGGATCGATGTAATCTAACGCTTTCTCTTCAGTTTCTATACCTCGTGAAACTAGTAGACGAATAAAATCTTCACTAAATTTCTCCGAGCTGAAAATCTCTCCCTGTTCTTTGATAACCCAATTCTTCTTGATTTGATAATTTCTATTTCTTGCCATATATTAAGTATAGCTGAAAAATAATGAATTTAGGAGCATAAATGACTGACAGGATTCCTCCGGAACAGCCTACGATTGATGGTTTTGAGATGCCAGAAGATAGAACTTCCCCACAAACAACTAGTGAAAGAAAAAAAAGCGGTCAACCTAGGAAATTGCCAGTTTTGGGAGACAAACCAGGGGACCAGGACTTTGAAGAACTCTATAATAGTGACGAGGTAGTCGATCACGACAGAGTCGACTCCACGCCCGTCTTCCGTGACGCAGCAGAAAACTTACAAAGAATTTTGGAGACTTCAGAGTTATCTGAGTTACATCCAGAAGACTTCTGTCTATCTTTACTAAATGTAAAACTAGAAGTTTTCTTAGGAGATATAGATTCCTACTTTTTAGAACTACAAAGACTTCTCGCTAATGAGTCAGTTGCAAACACACTGGAGGCAGGAAAAATTGTTTTAGTTGTAAATAAAATACTAAAATCCGAAGAAATTATTTTAGCAGAACCGACTAAAGAAGTACTATACAAAATGAAAGAGCTGTCTGATAACGACAGGGCTAAAGCACTGAAACAGATAGCTGATAATGAGAAAGCTAGAACTAGCCAGTGGCTAAATAGACAAAATAGAAGCTAAGGCTGTTTTTTCTTCGCCTTGAAGTCTTCCCAAGTCACAAGCAGATGGCTGGCATTTAAAATTGAAGAATAAGTTCCGGAGAAAATACCGATAAGTAGTGCTAGGACAAAATACTCAGTTGAAGCGCCACCAAAGAAATAAAGAACAAGCAAAATCGCCCACACTAAGAATGAGGTATTAATAGTACGAGGAAGCATCTCATAGACACTGACTGATACTGTTTTTTCGAAGTCTGGATATGAACCCCGGACTAGATTCTCACGGATACGGTCAAAGATAACGATTGTATCATGAACAGAAAAGCCTATAACGGTCAGGATTGCCGTTATGAATAACGGATCAACCTCGACGTTAAAGAAGTGGCCGAGAATCGAGAATATACCTAGGACTACGAGTGCGTCGTGTAGCAGCGCAATAATGGCTGCCGCACCAAATTCCCATGAATTAGCCGGTTTTGGTACTTTGCGAAACATTAGAGCAATATAGCCGATTATAACCAGACAAGCAGCAATTGTCATTATTAGAGCGTTTCTAGTAAGTTCGGCTGATATCGATGGGCCAACAGTATCAATCTGAGTTTCTTTGGCTCCAGAAACCTTGGCTTGGACGTCGGTAATAAGGTTCGTCTGTTTTGTAGTATCGACAATTTTAGTTTTGAAAATTAGTGTGTTGCCACTCTGAGTAATAGTAAAGTCATCAATTTTATCAGCTTTTGCGACATCTCCCACGGCAGTTTTATTCGTTGTACCCGAGAACTCAATCTGTGTTCCACCAGTAAAGTCGATTGAAGGTTTCAGCCCCCAGATAACGAGAGAAATCGTGCCAGGTACGATAATTAACAGAGAGAGAAGATACCACCATTTTCGGTATTTAATCAGATCAATCATTTTCTTCCTCCACCTCTTTCTCGACATTGAAAAGCCAGTTATTTTTGACAAATTTACGGCCCGAGATACTGTCAATAAATAGTCTGGTTCCTAGGAAAGTTGTCGTCAGCCCAACTACGATACCGAGAGCAAGAACAATGGCAAATCCTCTGATAGATCCACCGGCCCAAATCAGAAGTGCACAGATAATGAGACTGACCATGTTCGAATCACGAATACTGGTCCAAGCACGTGTGAAACCGAGAGAGGCTGAGTGAGCAAAGTTTCGACCATTTCGCATTTCCTCACGTATTCGCTCGAAAACGAGCACATCGGTCTCCATAGACATACCAATCGAAAGGATAAGTCCGGCAACGCCGCCCATTGTCAGAGTAACTCCGAAAAGTTTGAACAAAGCCAGGGTGAAAACCAGATAAAGCGCAAGACCGATAGTTGAAAAGACACCGAGCACTCTGTAATAAATAATCATAAACAATGAGACAATAAGAATACCGATAATTCCGGCAATTATACTTTTATGAATAGAGTCCTGACCGAGTGTTGCCTCTACGGTTCGCTGTTCGATAATGTGTATAGGCATTGGCAGACGACCGGCATCGAGCTGAATTGCCAGATTCCTAGCCTCAGTATATGTAAATTTACCTGTAATCTGACCCTTGCCACCAGAAATTTCACCCTGAACAGTAGGCGATGAAACGAGTTGGTCGTCGAGATAAATGGCTAGCGGCTTACCGACATTTCTGGCAGTAATAGTGTCAAATTTCTTAGCCCCATCGGCATTGAATGTGATCGAGATATAAGGTGCATTTGTCGTAGAGTCAAAGGCAACCGAAGCACTAGTCAAATCACTACCAGTGAGGTCTGTTTTTGTAAAATCCGTTCCATCGGCATTCAGCTCACGAAAATCGAGTTGAGCCGTTTTGCCAATCAGATCCATGGCCTGATTGGTATCTTTGACACCGGCAAGCTCAACTGTAAGCCTGTATTCATTACCACTCTTCCCGGTATAGACTATCGGTTCAGAAACACCAAAGGCGTTGACGCGATTCTCAATAACTTTCTGAAGTGAAGCAAGTGCATCTGTTCGTTCGCTCGTAGCAATTTTGGACATATCGATAGAATAAACTAGATGACTACCGCCTTGCAGATCAAGACCCTCATTAATGTTAAGATTCTCTGAATAATTAATTAGATAACCATTCTTCTGAACATTAACGAAAGGGGCTTTTTTCTCAAAGCTTATTTTGGGCTTTGGAATCTGAATTTTAATACCACCCGGCCAATCAATTGCCAAGCCAACGATAATTAAAAAGATAAAGATTGTTAAACGAAACCAGTTATGTCTTTTATTTTTCACGCTTGTTATATTACCTGAGATTAGCAATAATGTACATATGAAATACTACGAGGTGGCGCCACTTACATATATTGGCAAGGATACAAATGTCCTAACCTATTCTTCGGGTTTAAATATCAAACCCGGCAATCTGGTTGTTACCTACTTACGAAATAAAAGTATCACTGGGATCATATTGGGTGAAGTACCTAAACCAACTTTTGATACAAAAGACATTATAGAGATTCTTTTTGACCAGCCAGCTCTCTCGGCTGAAATGATTGAGATAGCTAGATGGATGAGTAAATATTATTCAGCTTCACTAGTCAGTGTACTAAATACCATGATTCCAAGTGGAATTACGAAGAAACGACGAACAGTTGCCACGAAACAAAAAAAGGAAATTTCTGATGACCACAAGAAATTGACGTCAGACCAGCAACATATTTTCGCTGAGATAGAAAACGATCTATACAAAAAACCACAACTCATTTTCGGCGTAACTGGCTCGGGAAAGACAGAAATATATCTCCAATTAATAAGAAACGAACTTGAGCAAAATCATGGAGTTATAGTCCTCGTTCCAGAAGTTTCATTAACGCCACAGGCTATGGAACGATATTCTGCCAGATTTGGTGATCGCGTTGCTGTGCTTCACAGTTACCTCAAGGAAACTGAAAGATTCGCAACCTGGAAATCAGTCCTCACTGGTGAAAAAGATATTATTATAGGCTCACGCAGTGCCCTCTTCGCGCCGGTCAAAAACTTAGGTCTAATCATCATTGACGAAGCCCACGAGAGCAGTTACAAACAAGATCAAACTCCTAGATATGAGTCAACTAGAGTTGCGGAAAAAATCAAGGAACTAACGAATTGTGGCCTCATCTTTGGTACCGCAACACCAAGCATTGAAATGTTTTACAGGGCAGAAAAGGGCGAGCTTGGACTTAGGACCTTGAATAAAAGAATTGTTCAAGATAAGATGCCAAACATTGAAATTGTCGATATGAGACATGAATTCCAGTACGGTAATAAGAGTATATTTTCAGAAAAACTCCAAGAGGCAATTCGAGAAACACTCAAAGTCAAAGGACAAATAATGCTCTTTATAAACCGCCGCGGTATGTCCACTTTCGTCTCCTGTCGCGACTGCGGGTACGTAGTCCAATGCCCAAACTGTGATATTCCACTTACTTTTCACTACGACGATATGAAGCTCACCTGCCATCACTGCGGGCATTCAGAAATTCCAGCAGTATTGTGTCCAAAATGTAAGAGTATGGCTATCAAGTACTTCGGTTCCGGAACACAACGTGTGGAACAGGAGATAAAAAAATTATTCGGCGAAGTTAGGGTATCTAGAATGGACAAAGATACTACGAGAACAACCGGTTCTCATGAGGTCTTGTACAATAATTTTGCGCAAAATGATGTAGATATTTTGATCGGGACCCAGATGATTACAAAAGGTTGGGATCTACCAAATGTACGTCTTGTTGGCATAGTTTCAGCAGATGCCATGCTAAACTATCCAGACTTCCATGCCAATGAACGCGCTTATAGTCTTCTCACTCAGATTGCTGGACGTACGGGTCGAGGCGAACTTGAGGGGAAAGTGATAATCCAGACTTATACCCCCGAAAATCCGGTTTTTGACGCCGTGAAGAAACACGACTACCAGTTCTTCTACAAAAAAGAGCTTACTGCAAGGCAAGAACTTCACTACCCGCCGTTTGCAAAGATAGTCAAATTATTGTATAATAGCGAGAGTAATATTGAAGCTGAACAAGAAGTGAGCAGACTAGCTGAGATGCTACAAAAAGAAGAAATTTATAAAACACTTGTGATTGAAATAATTGGCCCGTCCCCTGCTTTTCTACCAAGATTAAACCAACGTTATCGTTGGCAACTTACACTTAAAATTACGAAACCTAGTGAAAAACAACAAATCAAATTGATAGATTATTTAGAGAAAAACACGAACAATAATTGGTCTATAGACGTAGACCCCGTGAGTTTAATGTAATGGCAAAATTAGAAATATTATGTTTACCAGAAGATGAAATCATACTGAGAGAAGAATCCCAGTATATTTCTTCAGTTACCCCGGAAATAAAATCATTTATACGAGATCTATTAGAAACACTTAGAACAAGCGAAAGACCAGGTGTTGGTTTGGCAGCACCACAAGTTGGAAAAAACATTCGTATCATCGTTTTGGAATCATGCGGTTGGAAGAATGACAAAGATGAACTGGTAGGTGTAATACCTCTCAAAATTCTTATCAATCCTGAAGTTATTAAGTTTTCAGAAGAAAAGGATGAACGTTTCGAGGGATGTTTAAGCGTCCCTGATTATAACGGTTATGTAACAAGGCCCAAAAAAGTTAAAGTAAGAGCTCTGGACGAAAATGGTAACGAAGTAATAATCAAGGCTTCCGGCTTCCTAGCCAGAGTATTGCAACACGAAATCGATCATTTGAATGGCATCTTGTTTATTGACCACATAAAGGATAAAAAGAAATTACTCAGTGCACACGAGGAAACCGATGGCCATGAAGCCGAATAGCATCCTCTTTATGGGGACACCATCCTTTGCCGCTGTGGCCCTCCACGGTCTCACGAGCGCTGGTTTCAATGTAATAGGTGTGGTTTGCCGACCTGACGAAAAAAGTGGTCGTTATCGGCTTCTGACGTCTCCTGAGACCAAGATAGAGGCACAAAAGCACAAAATACCGGTTTTCCAGCCCATAAACAAGCTAGAACTTGTTGAAACTGTCAAAAAACTAAAACCTGAGCTTATAGTAGTCGCTGCATACGGAATGATTATCCCCCAGGAAGCGTTGGATATACCCAAATATGGTGTTCTGAACATCCATGGTTCTTTATTGCCAAAGTACCGCGGAGCCTCACCTATCACCGAAGCTATTCTGAACGGGGACAAAGAAACCGGTATTACTATCATGAAAATGTCTCTCGGTATGGACGAAGGTGCGATAGTTTCAACATACAAACTCCCGATTGATGATACTGACACAACCACAAGTCTAACTGAGAAGATGGCCGAGCTCGGAGCCAAGGCCATTGTGGAAACCATCCCAGGCTGGATTTCCGGCGAACTAGCAGAAATGCCTCAGGACGATTCAAAAGCAACTTATTGCCGAAAAATTACGAAAGAAGACGGCCACATTGATTGGAGTAAATCCGCTGCACAAATTGAACGAATAATTCGAGCTTATCAGCCATGGCCAACCGCTTATACTTTTGTTAACGGTTTTAGAATAAAGATTTTGAACTCCGTCCGAATTCCAGCTTCTGCAGGAATGAAAAATGAAACCGGTAAACTAACATTTATAAACGACCATCTCTACATCGGCACGGGTGAAGGTTCACTTGAAATTCTTGAGCTTCAATCGGAGGGTAAGAAACCAGTGTCTGCGAAAGATTTTATCAACGGTAACAAACAGCTAGATAATAAAGTACTAAACTAAAAAAGACCCATCTCTGGGTCTTTTTTTATTCTTGTACAAATTTTCCGGCTAGTATCTCTTTTATCTTTTCCACAACTTTCGATGGAGTATATTGGCTCTTCACTATATATCCCATCGCACCCATTTCTAGGCCTTTTTGAATATGATCCTCTTGCCCTAGGTTGCTCATGATTAGGATGGGGATGTCCTTGGTTTCCGGGTCCCCTTTGACAATTTTGATCACTTCGAAGCCATCCATCTCTGGCATAAGTATGTCGGTTAGAATAATGTCAGGCTTAAATTCACGAACTTTATCGACGCCTATAC
>Ga0265338_10000860_pt1 | contig 51374 bp, 81 predicted proteins | sample 42126metaG_FD_193579 | JGI IMG/M metagenome (GOLD analysis project Ga0265338, IMG submission 193579) | Rhizosphere microbial communities from Carex aquatilis grown in University of Washington, Seatle, WA, United States - 4-21-26 metaG | ecosystem: Host-associated > Plants > Roots > Rhizosphere...
CGCTGCCCGGGGACCGGATAGATCAGCCAGAAGCACCCGCTCGTAGCGCAGTGATAGAGCTTTGGGCGGGCAATGGGACCCTGGCACGGCGGGTGATAGGCGTCCTGGCCGGAGCGGCCGTCCCAGGTGACGCGATTGCAGCGGACTTGGGATTGGCGGATTTCGGTCATGCCGCCGCCCTTCGTACCGCTACTCGATATACAGCTCTACGTGATTGATTCTTTTGACTCGTGTTGGTACGTTTTGGTACGTGTCCTGTACCGTTAAAAACGAAGTAACATTCTGATTCTGGATAAGAAAGTGCGAATTCTATTTGTTTGCTTGGGAAGCAAACGGACGTGCGAAATTCCTGCGTAAAAATAGAGGTCCTCCACTTCGCCTCCACTATTACTCCACTATCGGTAGTCCATACAGTGGTCATTTCGGCGTACCTCCGAGCTTGATTCGGACCCATTCCGCACCGCGATTATCGTGGTAGAGCGCCGTGGTCTCGGGATCTTTGTGCCCGAGCAGTTCCTGCGTATTGATGCCCTGCTCGGAATACAGCCGCTCGGAGAGGCTCCGAATCTCATGAAAGGTCGGGGGTTCCTTCGGTGCCCAACTCAGCCCGGAAGCGGCCACGGTCTCGCCAAAGCGCCTGGATAGCGTGTCGATCCATATCTGGCTCCCGACCGGACTATTGCCGCGGCGCACAGTCTGATGCACCAGGAATGGACTGACGACCCGGGTCCGGCGACACTGGCTCAGCACGTCACCGAGGCTCTTGCCGAGCACATCAAGCCGGAGCTCGAGCGGAATGCAAATTCGATGCGGGTCGTCGCTCTTTTCCGACTGTTGCTGGCACCACCAGGCGCCGTCATGGAAATCCTTGAATTGGGCGAGCGCGATATCCTCGCGTCGCTGAGCTGAGACGAGCGCCAGATCAACGGCGTTGCGCAGCCAGTCGAGATTGATGCGCCGATGAACCTGCTGAAATGTCTCCCACGTAAAGCGAGAGCGCTTCACCTCCACGGAGATTGTCAGCTTCGTGTCCATGATCGGGTTTTCTCCGACATACCAACCTTGGACCCGTGCCTCTCGAAAGCTGTCGCGCATAAAGTTGCGAAGCGCCTGCGCGGTGCGGGCCTTGCCCTCCTTGCCGGCGGTCTCCTCTATGATACGAGAAGCCTCAAGCGCATTGATGAGTTGCAGAGGCGTATCCGGCTTGAACATCGCGACCATGCGCTTGCCAAGACTTTTATAGGATTTCAGCGTGACCGCTGCAAAGTCCTGTTTGGCGAGCATCTCCAGATATTTCTCGTTCCATGCTTTAACCGTTCGATCGCCTTCGCCCCTGATCCGATGAATCAATCTAGGCTGCTGATTCAGCTTCGCCAGATGGAGGTTTGCTTCGACAGCCTGGTTGAAAGCCGCGGCCTTGTTTCGTCCGAGTCCAAACTCTTCTCGCGTGTGCGGATGGCGCCATGAGAAATAACCGTCTCGCTCATAGAGATTGTCCGGCCACCCTCGCTTTTTCGGGCTGCGGCGACGCGGGCTCATTGCGCGAAACCCACGAAGTTTGGATCGTTATAGTTCATGTAGCGGGCCCCCTCGCTGACATAATACTTTCGGCCGTGCTTTTGCGGTGGTGGCTGAATCTTCGCCTCACGAACCCAACGGCGCAAGGTGTAGATGCTGGGGGCGGAGTCACCGTATCTTGCCCGCGCCCATACCTCAAGCGTAGTGAGCTTATCGTTCATCGTCTTGCCGCTCGCAAAAGGTCGAGTTCTGATCGGGGCGGTAATATTGAATGTACATGGCCTCTACTGACAAATGCCACGGTGACGGAACGGGCAGATATGTCGCTCGATCGAAGGGGAATCGCTTTCCATGCAAATGCGCCGTCACTCGAATGCGAACATTGATCGAGGAGCCGATGTACTGAAGCTGAGATCCAGTGAACAAAAAATAGACTCCGGGCCTTAGGGCGCCAAGATCAATACGGCGGAACCGTCGGATCTTCTCCAACGACAGCACATGGAACTCAGGTGGAACCCAATCATCGGCATGCAGGCGCGGAGGCAAGATGTTTGGAAGTGGTCCTTGCAAGGCTCGTTGATACGATTCGTGGTCTCGCAATTCCTGTGCGCGAGAATTCATCCAATCGAGCTCGGTCACGGAACGAAGTTTCTGGCCGTGCTCGAATTCAACATTCTGGTCGATGTTGGCCAGCTTCACTGGCGCCGGCCTTGGAGGTCTTCGCTGCATCGCGGGATGCTGAGATGCGCGTATCTCGGCCAGTCTCTTTTTCACATATTCGCGGCTCATTTCGCCTCACTATCTATCGGCCGCTCAGCCTTCAATCGCTCAATCTCCTGCCCCATCTCTCCAATGACGCGGTTGCGATCGGTCGCGAGGCGAGTCTGCAGCGCGAGTTCCTCGCCGGGCTGGATCGAAAGCGCGCATTGCAACCACAGCATCAGGTCGAAAGCTTCGCGCGGAGTCAGCGTAATATCCGCAGGCCCTTCGTCGGTATCAGCCTGGATTACTATAATGCCAGGGCTACCCAGCTTACCGAAGAACACTTCGGCGGTGACATGAGCCTCGGTGTGGAACGACTCTATCATCCGAAGTTTCTTATCGCTCATAGATGTCTTTCGCTCCATGGCGGCGACCAACAGCTCAAATGACCCTTTTCCTCATCGCAATCACCGCAATGCTCGCCCGGCAAAACCCCGTGCTCACATCGCTCTTGTTCCTCGATGTCGCGCTCATCAAGTAGAGACTGTCGTTCGGCGATGGTTAGTTCGTCCGACGCAATCTCTCTAATCTGTCCATCGCGCGCCGCCGTGTCCGGCAGGAGGAACATGGGAGTTTCGATATCGCGCCGCATCTGCGTAGGTCTCGTGTCAGGAGACTCGCTCGTCACGTCAGTAGCAGCATTCGACACTTGGCTCACCATCGGCCTGCCTACGGCACCATGGACCTTTAGCGGCTACTTCGTCGGCATCGCCAATGCTCGATACCGACGTGATCAGGTGGCTCGCCACTTTCACCTACCCGAGAGACTTATGGAGCCTTTCGGCCCAATTTTTCCAGAATATCCTGTGTAGCCTGAGTAGCTCGCGCGGCACCGGGAGCCTGAGGATCAAACATGTCGTCTTGACCGCCGTCTGTGATTTCCCATACCGCTCGCACAACAGTCCCGAGGATCTCGCTCACATCCTCGATCTCATCGCCACGAGCGGCCCACGTTAGGGTCCCTTCTGCAAGCGCCCCGCTGGGCATTAACTGCAACCAGACCTCCTCCAATTCAGCCTGCAAGAGAACAAGAGCCTGATTGGGCTTGGGGCGCCTGGTCATCGTAAAGCGCGCCGCGAGCCCATCCGCTCTTTTCTCCGAGCAACTCGTCAACACCCTCTATGCCGTCGATCTTTAGTTCGCTGAACTTGATGGAGGCAATCGTCGTCGGAACACCTTTGGCGTCCTTCGTCGAGGTTGCCTTAATGGTCTTTCCGAGCTTACAAACCGAGTCTATTTTCAACATGAGACACCTACAGAAATATTGGATTCCAGCCCCTTCCAGCGCCTATATCTGGCACGGGCGGCGCGCATGACCTCCCGCCCTCGCGGCGTCTGTGCATAGGCGTGACGCTGTTGCCTGTAATAGGGCAGCGCAGACTTCTGTCGTCCCTTGGATCGGTAATAGTCCAATTTCAGCTCGCGGTTATCGCGCACGCTTGCTCGTTTGCAATCCTTGCAGATGCTCATGTAACCGCTCGAGTACCGATAGTCGCGGTAGAAACCATGTGCGATTGATAGCTGTCGGCCGCATGGTCCCGTACAGGTTTTGCGGACGAAGGTGGTCATACTGACTCCTCGTCGCCCCAATCCTCGTTCAAGAACGCGCCTCGGCGACGATCCAGCTCTGCCTCAAACGCCTTCCACATATAGGGATCGCCGACACGCCTGTCCAAATACCACTCCATCTCGCCTGACTCGATTTGAGTGATTGGAGTGCCCTTGTTGCGCCCCATGGGCATGTGAGTAGGGAGTCGGGCGTGCTCGCTGAAGGAGTACAGAGCAGACCAGCTCGTGATGTCTGGTTTAGCCGAAAGTATATGCCTGAGCAGGGTGTAATTGTTGTGGCAGTCAGTGAGAGCGCTATGCGCGTTGCGGAGTTGATCTCGTGTTTCGCTGTTCACACCCTCCAGCATGTACAACAGGGCGGATTGAGAGTGCGAATCCGCTGTGGGCCATATCGCTTTGGACATGGCGTGAGTGCAGATGCGCTTGACGTCGGGTTTACCGATCGACTCCCAATCGAAGTCAACCGAGTGTCCGATGAGGTACTGAACGCCGACAGGCAACGAGAAAGACGATGAGGGCTCGCATCCCTGCAGATCATTCGGGAGTATGTGATGAACGGCGAGAGATCCAAAGGAGCAGGGCTTGGATGGCTTGTATAGTCGACGCGAGCTATCTCCACGATACAAGCTGAAGACGCTAAGCCCGTCAGGATCGACTTGGCCACCGTGCAGCGCAATCCAAGCCGACTCGATGACCTCTCGATCAGGATGGTCGCGGTTTCCGGTGGTCTCGGTGTCGAAAATGATGACGTGACTCATGCCGCCAACTCCGTAACACGTGCGCCCATGCGTACAATCAACTCCTTCCCGCGCACGTCATCCAGTCCGTACTCCATCGACAGCAGATCCAACGTCGTGAGAATGGCCTCATCCACCGAGGGCGCATCCGGCTCTGGCGGTAATTCCGCGCTCACCGCGTCGCCGAATAGCGTGGCGCTGGAAAGCAGTTCGCCATCGGTCGCTTCAGCCGGATCAGTCGGGGCCGTCACAGCTTCGCGCGAGGCTGCCGTGGCTTCCAGCTCCAGGCGATGGGCCAGCAGATCACGGCGGGCCTGCAGGATCTCCAGCGTGGAGTCGCGGGCGGATGTGGCTTCGGATGACAGGTCGCCGTAGGCACTCACCGAAGTGTTCAGGGCCTTGGTGTCCTCGATGACGGAATCGAATTCGGCCACGGTCTCCAGCGATGCGGACATGCCGACGACAGCGCGGATGAAGTTGATATCGCCGATGCGCTTGTCGCGTAGCTTGCGGGCTTCATCGGCCTCGTGCGCCTGCCGATCCTGCTCGCGCTTTTGCTCGGCGAGCCGGGCCGTCTCAGCCTCTGCGGCGATGCGCTTTCGCTTCGCCTCGACCTCCTGCTCCAGTTGAGCCGCCAGGGCGTCACGATCCAGCCTCACGGCCGCCAGCGTGTTGTCCCGCGCGGCGATGGCAGTATCCACGAGATCGCCGAACTCCTCCGCCGTGATCTGCCTCTGCTCAAGCCGCTCGATGACAGAGTCGTACGTGGCAAGCGTGCGCCCGCGAGCCGCGACAACGACCAGGCCGTTGATGTCGTTGATGGCCTCCATACGGCGCTCCCGCAGCCGCTGGGACTCACGTTCGGCCGCCAGACGCTTCTCCTGCTCCGCCAACTCCCGCGCCTTCTCCTCACTATCCAGCGCGGCCTGGTGAAAATAACGAAGCTTGTCGAGCGTCATCTTCTGGACAGACTCGGCCTTCGATTTTAATTCGGCGAAGGTGTCATCGATGGCGATTGCGGTTGTCTGCTCGATCAGCGCGGCGATGTCGGCGGAGGGCTTGCCCATGGCCTCGGTGGCGCGGTTGCGAATCTCCTCGATGCGGGCCTCGATGGCGTCTTTGCGGCGCTGCTCGGCTTCCTCGCGTGCTTTCTTCTCATCGGCCTTGCGCTGCTCCTCACCCTTGATCTGCGAGTCGATAGGCGTCTCGACACCCAACAGCCGGTCTATGCGCGCGGTGGTGGTCTCCTCCATGTAGCGCTTCAAATTGTTGACCGGCACCTTGCCGTCGCGCAGCAAGTTCTGCAAGGCGTAGCGAGACTCGCGGATCTCCTCGCGCGCCTTTTTCGCATCGGTCATACCTCCTGTCGTTTCGACTTGGAAGATGACGCCGGTATAGCGGGACTCCAGTTCGCCGACGCGCATGTCCATCGCCTGGATCGCGTCGACCTGGGCGCTGACCACGGCCAGAGCGGTCCGAACGGGCGATTCGAGCGCGAGTCCGGCCCCAGCCCCTACCGAGTCCGCACCCTCGTTAGAAGGCGCAGCAAGTACGTGCGCGGCAGAGACCGGGGCCGAAGCGGGACCAACGCTCGCGCCCGGCGCCGGGGATGAGCTTTCAGCAGCAAGACCAGTTTCCTGCGCTGCGGAGGCTTCCCCGGACTTTGGTGACGGCTGCGGCGTTGAATGTGAGGGAGCGCTGATGTCTGTCTCGGCGCTCGACAGGGGTAGTTCTCCCGAAGGCGCGCTGAACGCCACATCCTTACGGCGTCGCGGGGTGCGTTTGATGTTGGCGTTCATAGCGGTTACTTCTTGGTGGACGCTTCGGCTTTAGCCTTATCGACCAGGCTCTCTCGGATCATGCGGAACGCATCCTCGACGGGCAGGGGCACGTTTCCGCCGTAAGCGCTCACGCAGGTTTCCCATGTCTTGTCCACCGCCTCGACGCTTTGCTGAGCCCGTGCGGTGTTGATCCAGGTATTGTCGTCATTCACGACGGTTGGCTGGGCGGGGATGGCGGGCGGCGTAGGCTGTAAAGGCTCGCCGAGCAGCGCACGGGCACCCGCCACGCCAGTGTGCGGCTCACGCGGCGTAATGTCCCTGATTTCAGTGTCCTCCACTTCCTCGCGAGTCTGCATGCCGAGCAGTATGTCGGGGCAGTGCACACGACTGAAGAATGCTCCACTGCGGTAGTGGAACATCAGATCCGGCATCGTCTTCCACTTCGAACCGTTGCGATCGAACCAGCCTTCCGCCTTCACGATCGCCATGCTGACTACAGGGCTTTCGAGCACTGGCAGATTGATCTCGCGCGCCTGCGCCAGGGTGCGAATGTTGAGCGGAATCACGACGCCGCGCGGAACGGTCCACGCAATGCACTGCCGCGTCATGCCTTCACCGCTAAAGTCGAACCGGAGAGGCGATCCGTAGCGGCCCGACGCATTGATAGCCGCAATGGCGAACGTACCGCGCCAGCTTGGTCGTCCGTGGATGATGTCTAGGTTCTGCATCACAGCGAAGATGTCGGCACCGATGCGCGAAGCCGCGTTCATCGCCAGCAGCACGTTGGCGGGCTTGCCTTTGTAGACATCGGGCACTAGATCACTCTGCGAGATGGCCTGTGACATGCGCCACGCCTGCTCGAAGTTCTGAGCGGACGCAAATACCTCAATCGCGCCCGATCCTACTGGCACGAGTGGCTTCGCGGGACGCGCCTGAGCAAGCGGCTGAGTAGAGACGGTCGTGCCGTTGGGTTGGGTATCAACTTGTGCGTTCATGGTTACTTGATCCTGAAAACTCTGAAGGAAGACACCCGTTTGTACTCGGCGGCAATCTCTGGATGGTCAGCAGACAGGGCTTTCAGATCGAGTGTTTCGCGCGTCTGTGACTTCCAACTGGCCAGCCTCTTGCCTCGGGCATCGGTGAGGCAATCGGCATCTCCAAGAAAAGTTTTGATAGCGAGCTCGTGCGGGTCGGCGCTCGCCTCCCAGGCCTTTATTTCCTCGCGCGCCTCCTTGAGCGCTTCCAAGGCAACGATAATCTCAGGAGTTGCGACAACTTCACGGTCTCGCGATAACGGCCAGCGCTTGTCAGCGTCGTGTAAGTTGACGACTTCCGGCTGGACACGATTTTCGACATGGCGCCAGAAATCGGCAGCGCGAGCCACAAGAGAGGACGCTAGTTGCTCGTCGTACTCGATGACATAGCGGCGAGCGTCATTGCCACCGATCAGGGCCGCCAGATGCGCGACGCGATAACCGGTAACGATCATGCTGTGCGTGCATTGGAGCACGTAGCGGATCGGAATCTCGTCCGTGCCGACCTCACCAAACTCCTGGGCCAGGAACTTGTCGCTGGTCTTGATCTCCGCGACCGCCCGCAGGCTCGGTATATCGCCGTCGAGATGGGCGAACATGAATGGATGCTCAGCGCTCGTGACACGCGGCGGCGAGGGAATGATCGGCGCATTCAACTCCTCGGCCAGCCAATCGCGCACAACGGGCTCTAGACGATGGCCCCACATCTGGCGCTGATCCTCATCCGGTCTTTCTCCGGCCGCTCCAACCTTGCGGAGATAGAGCTGTAGGCGAGAACAGCGCGGATCTTTTCCGCAGTAGGCCAAAGCTTCGCTGGCTCCAACTCCGAGATGACGATCCTTTGTCACGTCTGGAGCTATATTGAGTTGCGCGTTCATACTTAACCCTGCCGCCCAAACGGCGTCGACTCAAACGGCCAATACCCGCGCGGACTAGAGACACGCCACTCACTGTCACGCGTGACAACCGCCTCGCGCCGTGGCTTGGGTAGGACCCTGCCATAGTGGCGGAACCTATTGCGCTGCTGCCCCTTGCGGTAACCCGCGACCCAGGTTGTAGCAAACACGCTGGCCGCGAAGGCAAAGCAGGCGAGAGTGAGAGTCAGGTGCCAGTTCATGAGGATTGCTCCGTCTTCTTTTGAGTCTGAGCGCGCAGCAGGTCATCCGCCTTGCGCTTCTGGATCTCGTAATCAGTGAGAGCCGTACAGTCCGACTCCAGCCGCTCCAACTGCTCAAGCGGTGTCAGGCTCATGTACTTGCGCAGATCCAGCCCATCCAAAGATGTCTGCTCCTCATCCTTGGGGTTGTGGGTGGTTGCATTCATACGCCAAGGCCCATCGCGCGCGAATACTGCATGCGCCCGTAGACGGGCATCTCAAACCGATGCTCCTCAGGTAGCAGGTCCTTTTCGTTGTCTCGCAGGTAGCGGTCGAAGCCGATGGTGATTTGCAACTCGTTGTCACGCAGCCAGTTGGCGTACTTCACCAGGTCAAATTGCGTCGCGATGCTCAGCCAATCGCAAAAGTTGATATAGGCGTTCTCAAGTGGGCGCAGCTTCATGGCTGAGACGCCTTCTCGCGCTCCGCTCGTCCGGCGTTGAGAGCATCTACTGCCCGGAATATTCCTGTGTCCGACATCTCGTGCGTCGGGTCACAATGCGGCGGAAAGAGCACGGTATCGGGCAAGCGTGATCCGCCGGCACGGCCTAGACTGCGCATATCGTCCAGAATCTGCTGCGTACGTGCTGGAATGGGCTCTAAAGGGCCCGTGCCTATAGTGTGAAAGGTGAGTTCCGGTTCCATGGAACTCAGTATGCAACTATAGGTTGCTAAGTGTCAACAACCAATAGTTGCAAAGTGAGACAAGCGCACGCGGTAGCAGAATCGCCCTGCTACAGCGAGCAAAAAGAATCAGGACGTTAGGCTCTGCGGCGGCGCGGACGCTGGGCAGAAGTAGAAGGGCTTTTAGAGTCTGTCTGCGACTTCACGGCGCTCTTATCTAGGGACAAGACAGACATGATGGCTTCGCGCGTCTTGTCCTCGAGCTCGGGCCATATCTTAGTTAGCGCCGTAAGACGTGAATCCTGAGAGCCAGGCGGCATTTCCCATTCACCAGTCAGTAATTGCTGCGCGTTTAAATCCAGCGTGCTGACCAGTACTGAAAGATTGGCCTGATCCGGAATGTCGAGGCCGAAGAGCCATTTTCGACACGATTCTCTTGAAACGAGATTTCCGATCTTCGTCCGCAGCCAGTCAGGGCGCCCACGCTTTGGGGCTCCTAGCTTGTCCAAGGCCGAGTTCAGATTCCGTGAGAACTCTTCCCTGGCCTCTTCTTTGGTGCGGACAACCATAAGTTGCATTCTACGGGGCTGCCGTGCACGCATTGGTTGTTGACAGAGTGCAACTATGGGTTGCATAGTGGGCCGTATGAACGACTCAAATGTCGAGGTCCCGGGACCTTCGGAACCCAATCCCGTACAGTTGGCGATCGATTCCACGCCAGGAGGCATTGCTGGACTTGCCAAGCGCTGCGGCGTATCGCGCCAAGCCGTAGAGAAGTGGCTCCGCAAAGGATTGCCACCGAAAAGAGTGTTACCGGTCGAGTCGATCTCTGGCGTGTCCAGGCACGTGCTACGCGCCGACCTATATCCGCTCGGCTCGTTCCCTTCTGAATCGTCGGCTTCACGTTCGTTATCTATAACCAGCCTCAATAGCGGCTGAGTTGTCGTTTTAATCATTTTCCGACAGACCCCTTTTTTTGCATAGAAACACCATATTCAAATGGATTCCGAAAAGCGTCAGCAGTTGGAACTGCTGCCCACCACTGATCCGCATATCGAGCCAGTAACACCGGAACTCATCCGCTCGATCCGAAGGCGGTCAACCTATCTAGCGGCTTGGAATTTCGCGCAGGACTTCTCGGGGTTAGAGGACAAGCAGTGCTATCAGCCACTTGGTATTGACGGCTCTCACTGGACAAAGATCCGTCGAGGCCTGGCATCGCCTCCCGCGGACGAGCGTCATGGGCGTTATATGGATGTAGTCCGCAACGAGATCCCTCTGATTTGGCTATGTGAATCGCGTGGGTATGACTGGTTGAGCGTGAGACCTCATCGCGACGACAAAGATCGGCGTATCGCGGAACTGGAGAGGGAACTAGCCGATGAGAAACGCCTAAACAGGCGACTGGCGGACTACCAACGGGGTAGGGCGTGAAATGACCGGGCGTGTTCATCCGAACTTCGCTCCTCCGCTTGCGTTGCGGATGTGTCGTTATGCAAAGCTGGTGCGGCAGCTTTTGTACGCTGATCGCACCTGTGTCGCAATGCCGCGACCAACTAAGGTCGTACAAAACTTGTTACCTCGTGATTCACATCACAAGGGAACATTAAATCCGGAAATCCGCAGCTTTCGCCTGAGATATCCCGCGAGTTCGCGCAGTAAGCGCGGCCGTTGTTTAGGGCTTCGAGGCACATGCTATTTTTTGCAGCACTCCTATGGATCGAGCGCGCAACCCCGCAGTGCGGCAAGCAACCAGTATTCCCGCCTGAGCTGGGCCGGAGGTGCTCTAGTGCTTTGAAGCCGCTAATTTCTGCCTCGTTCAGCGCGCGCACGCGTTTCGAGCGGGGTACATCGATAACCACGAATTCCAAGTTTCAGCGAGCGGGCGGGGCTTCCGGATGAGCATTCAGCAAGACATCCTCGACACGATCGGGGAGGGTGGGATCGGCGTAAAGGCGCTACGTGATGGCCTAGGGAATGTTGGCGCCAACGAGTTGGATGTGGCGATCAATGCGCTTCAGCGCGCCAAACGTGTTCGTGTTGTGAATGATCGTTACGAGGTCATTGTCTCTACACGGCCATTGGGAGGAATGTATCGAGGTGGCCGGCAGCAGCAGTCCTCGCATGAGCAACCAGCGGAAAGCTTTAGGCCTGCTACAGTTAGCCAGGACTCTAAAGCGCAGATAAGCCTAGGCGAATCTCTAATCAAGCCGCATGAGTATTTAGGCGCTTCAACTCAGCCAGTCATTGCAGAGCGCGTGTTTGAACGAGTGAAGTCGCGAAGACAAGCGGCTGTCAATCGGATCGCTATCCTCGAGGTTGAGCTAGCTAATCACCGCTCAAAACTTTCGGAATGCGATCAATTCTTGCGGCTATATGAGCGGTTCGCGGCGGGTGAGTCGTGAGGCTAGTCGATCGTCATTTCTACGATCGCGCCGCTCTTGCGATCCGCAATACACGTAGCTGTCGCTCCCATCATGGCGCCGAATCCGTTTTGCATCTGCAGAGAGCTCGGGATCCAGGCAAACCGGTCTCGTCCTTTATCCATTTGCTGATGAGCCGGCGTGCCGAACCGCACTGTTTCCGGGTTTTTCGACAGCAGGCGTATGCGCTCTTCACAGGCTTGCTGAGCAAATTGCTCGGCAGGCTTGTCTATGAACAGCGGGAGGGAGAAGAAGCCGACCACGAGAGCCACGAGGCAATACCCGGTTATTTTCAAGGCGTTCATTGCGTTCTCCTGAGGCTGGCAGCTTACGCCAAAGTCACGCGCATGCAATTCGAGGGATCCCGGCTGTGATGCGCCGCTCGCCTCGAGACACCGATCTGGAGAGGCTCATTGAGGCTCAGCGGCAAAAGCTCGTACACGCTGAGACAGCCGACGCGAGGCGTAGCGCCTGGTATTCCATGAAGTCGCTTATCGAATCTCGCTCAGCGATCCAGGTACGGCGAATGGAGATCGCAAGGGGACTTCGATAATGCGCCAGTGGAGTACAGACGGCTCGATTAATAGCGACTCACGCTGCCACCAATGGCTCAAATATCTCGTGAGACAAACGTGGATTCCCGCTTGGGCCATTTCGATTTTGTGGAAGGCGGGAACGAAGTGAGAGAGGCGAAGAAAGGTCTGCCCTACATGCCGTGGTTCGTGCGTGATTTTTTGTCCGCCACGAGAGGGTGGAATTTGATCGAAAGGGCCATCTATCGTGAACTGCTCGATGCACAGTGGGAATTAGGGATTTTACCAGAATCTGACAAAAATCTGCGCGAAATCTGTCGCGCATCTGCTCGCGAATGGAAAACAGGATGGGCTCGTTGTAAAGACAAATTTCCGCTCGTAAATGGCGGCGGCAGGAGGAACGAAAAGTTAGAGCAACATCGTGTTAAGTCGTTGAATGTTTCAGAAAAAAGGAGGTCCAGTAGTCTCGTTAGGTGGCGACATGAAGGCGATGCAAATGCATCACCAAATGAAGATTCACTAGCATATTCACATGCAAGTCCGAATGGACATGCAAAACGGAAGCATCCATCTCCATCTCCATCTGAAGAGAAGATTAAGAACCCCGCGGACGCGGCGTCCGATGTTGGAATTGAGGCCAGAAACGAAAGTGAACTTTTAGCCGTCTACACGCCGGAACCGAACGCCGCAGAAGGCGGCATCGATCCAGACGATTACCTGATCTGGCGATCGGGTATCGCATACCTCGGCGAGGACAAACGCAGCCTCATGGGCCGGCTCGTGAAGACCCACGGGCGGGACATCGTTGCCCGAAAGGTCGGCGAGCTGCTCGCGATGCCCGATAAGCCCCAGGATCCGACCGCCTACCTGCTCGGCGCGCTACGCAAGCTAGAGCGCAAGGTGGTGTTCTGATGGATCGCAAGACGTTCGCGGATTTCGGCATCGTCATCCCGTCAGGCCGTACTGGCGAGGTCGACGTCACCTGTCCGCAGTGCTCGGCGCAGCGAAAGAAAAAACTCGCTCGCTGCCTGTCGGTGAACACCGAGAAGGGATGTTGGCTCTGTGCGCATTGCGGCTGGGCTGGCGGGTTGGGTGACGGTGAACGCCGATTCGAGCCAGCCTGGCGTAAGCCGCAGTTCCGGCGCCCTGAGCCGCTCGAGCAAAAGCCGCTGTCGACCATCGAGGAATGGTTTGCCAGCCGCGGCATACCGTCAGCAGTACTCGAGCGCAATCGAATCACTTCTGCGCAGGTGTATATGCCGCAGGTCGAGGATCACGCCTGGGCGATTGCCTTCCCGTACTACCGCGGCGATGAGTTGATCAACGTGAAGTATCGGGATCGCGAAAAGAATTTCCGCATGGAAGCCGGCGCGGAACGAATTCTCTACGGGCTGAATGACCTTGCGTCGGAGCGCTGCGTGATCGTCGAAGGCGAGGTCGATAAGCTGAGCGTGGAGGTGGCTGGCATCGTGAGTTGCGTGTCTGTTCCTGACGGAGCCCCGGCTGAGAACGCCAAAAACTACGCGAGCAAATTTACCTTCCTCGAGGCGGACGAGGAACGCATAGGGGCCGTTACGGAATGGATCATCGCGGTCGATAACGACGCCCCGGGCCAGCGCCTCGAGGACGAGTTGGCGCGACGGTTAGGGCGCGAGAAGTGCCGACGCGTGCGCTGGCCTAACGACTGCAAAGACGCCAACGACGTTCTGCGCTCCTTCGGACCGGAGTTGCTTCGCGAGTGTATCGAGCACGCGGAGCTGTTTCCGCTGGCAGGCGTGTTCGATACCAATGACCTCTCGGATCGAATCGATCACCTGTACGAGCACGGTTGGGAAAAGGGCGTCAGCACGGGTTGGGAGGAAGTCGATCGGTTCTACACCGTCAGGGCAGGTGAGTTCACGGTTGTCACCGGAATGCCCAACTCAGGAAAGTCCAACTGGGTCGATTCTCTGCTCGTCAACCTGGCAAACGAGCACGGTTGGAACTTCGCCCTGTTCTCACCAGAGAACCAGCCGCTGGAGGATCACATGGCGCGCATTTGCGAGAAGTGGGCGCGCATGCCGTTCGAGCATGGGCCGAGTCCGCGCATGGATCGCGACACGCTGAAGGAGGCGAAGGAGTGGGCTCGCCAGCATTTCACCTGGATCCTTCCCGATGATGACCTCGAGTGGACGATCGAGACGGTGTTGGAGCGGGCAAAGGCGCTCGTGTTGCGAAAGGGCATTCGCGGGTTGGTCATTGATCCGTGGAACGAGCTCGAGCACACGATGCCTGCAGGCATGACGGAAACGATCTACACCGGGAAAGTGTTGAAGCGCGTGAGGCAGTTTGCGCGACGTCATGGCGTTCATACGTGGATCGTCGCGCATCCGCAGAAGCTCTATCGCGATAGGGAGTCGGGCAACTATCCGGTTCCAACGCTATACGACATTTCAGGCTCCGCCAACTGGCGCAACAAAGCTGACAACGGGATTGTTGTCTACCGCGACTTTGCAACACCGGCTAATCCAGTCGAGGTGCACGTTCAGAAAATTCGCTTTCGTCAGATCGGGAGTATCGGACTTGCGAAGTTAGGCTATCAGCCGCCGACACAAACTTACGTCGACCTGTCCTTCGGCGATGGCCGCAATCTAACCGGCTCCGTTGCCGGACGGCGCAAGAGGGCGGCGCAATGAGCGAGTCGCTTTTTGCAAACCACGACTTCGGTCCAGAAGCTTTCCTGGCCAACAGGCTTCGCGACTACGGCACTTACACGTTCGACGGCGATACGAATCCGGATCTGCGCCGTGAACGCGCTCGTCAGGCGATCGTCGAATTCAGTTTGGCGACGGTCATCATCGGCCGGCGCGACGGCAAGCCCGAGACGTTCCAAAGCTACTTCGAGCGAATCTATAGCCAGCCACTGAGGGCCAAAGCGCCATGACCAGCTACGAAGTGCGCTGGTGCAGATGGTTGAGTCGTGAACTCGCCAAGGAGTTCGGAATGGCCATGGCGCGCACGGGGAGGCCGCCAGCGCTGCGATCGATCGACAAGGCTCGCCTGTTCGCTGAAATATCAAAGACCGCTCACAGACGACGTGGCGCGGTCTACGAGCGTTTCTCGAAGGAGTTGAAAGTCGGTATCTCGACTTTGCAGAACGCCATGAGCGCGATGTGGAAAGCCGCTGGGGTGACTCGAACGCGGTTACGCGTGGAACCTGAAAACCCGTACACGGCTGGCGACACCCATGCGCATTAAATCGCTTGACGAACTGCCAGCATCTGTGCGTGCTAAGTTTGATCCCAAAATAGGTTCGGAGGCCGCAGTAACGGGGAAGCGGCCCAATAAGTTCGGCGCCAAACGCAAGGAGGTGAACGGCATCGCGTTCGCCAGCTCCTGGCAGGCCGACCGTTACCAGGAGCTGCTCATGTTGGAGCGCGTCGATCTGATTCGCGATCTGGCTATCGAAGTTCCCTTCGCGCTAGAGGTCCGTAACCCGGCAGGCGAGATGGTTCGAATCGGCGCGTATGTTGCCGATGCAGTCTTCTGGCGTGGCGAACAGCAGGTCGTCGAGGATGCGAAATCGAAGGTGACGCGCAACCATCCTCTGTATGTCTGGAAGAGGTCACATTTTGAGATGCAGTACGGAATTCGCATCACTGAGGTCGAGCGCAATAAACCCAGGTTTGGAGTTGAGTCGTGACCGTGAAAATAGACGGCTCCGAATTCACAGCCGATGGCCAATTCAGCACGGACGACACTCTCGAGGTCACCGCTATTAGGAGTGGCGGATTGAATTTTAAAATAAACGAGCCATGGGCTGGAGACTCACAGACAGGGTTTGGTAAGACGTGCGAGATTGCTGTCGATCGTGAGACAGCATGTCGGTTGAAGGCTTTTATTGACGAGTGGATCGTATGACGCGATTCACTGTAGCGGTCTGGACAATCGCGATGACTCTCTCGGCCTGCGGCATGCAAGCCAAATGGAGCGAGCCGGGCATTTACCAGTGCAATGACGGGCGTCGTATCGCTACAGACGAATGGACGCCATATGTCGGCACAGACTCATGGATCGAGAACAAGAAGACCGGCGAACAACTACACCTTCAGCCTCCATTGCGGTGTTGGAAGGAAAGCAAGTGACTAATAATTCATTCGGCGTGGCACCAGAACAGTTCCGCGACGATCTGGAAAGCTCCTATATACCGTGGTCTACATGCGGCTGCGCTGGCGAGTATGTGAAATACGACTTGCGACCGTTTACACCCGATGAGCTGAAAAGGGCTGAGCGAGCGCTTGAGCGATATAGACGGCACACGAGCGATAGTGGCTATAACATTAATTGCCAGTCTGAGCCGTCAGCCAATGGCACCAAATATGCGTTGATGTTCCTCTTTGGAATGCTAGCTGGCTGCATAATTTACCACTTCACTCACTGGTAGCAACGACACAAACATTCTAACGGGAAGGGTCTAATGGAAAAAACACTTCAACCGGCTCCGGCAACGAGAGCCGCTCCAAACTCGTGCGCAAGCTGCAAGTTCTGCGGCTCACTTCTGAACGGCGATGGTCAGATCCGCATGGTTTGCAGGCGTAATGCGCCTCGCGCGTTTGCGAACGCGTTTCCGGCTAGTGGCGGCCAGATTCTCTGGGCGACGAATACGGCATGGCCTGGAGTGAACGATGCGGACTGGTGCGGCGAGTTCTCTCCAGCTATCAAGCCGAGCTGACATCATGGACCTTATAAGCTTCACCGAAGTGAACACTACGTTCGGTAAAGACCAGCCGGAATATAGCCAGCTACCGGCGCACCGCTTCGCTGACGATCCTAATGGCCGCATTGCATGCTGTTGGCAGCTAACGTGGCGAGAGCGGTTTCGCGTTCTCGTTACCGGCCAGATTTGGCATCAGGTTCTGACATTTTACCGCCCTGTGCAGCCACAGAAGCTCACAGTCGAAAAGCCTGAAGGGATGGAACAGTCGTGACTGATTTGTCCAGTAAATCAACTAACTCAATCGAGCAGTTCTCTAGCGTCTCGCCCGCACGGCACGCGACGATTCTTGCGATATGCACGGCTTACGAGAGTGGCTTTGGCCACGGAGTAAAGCGCGATCAACTCGTTAACCCGTACGGAAGCTATTCAAACGAGTGGGTAGCGCACGGCATCGGTTACGAGGCTGGCGTGAAACGCAGCTTGCAGATCGAGACGAACGCGACGTTAGATAATAATGCCGGTGAGCCGTTAGGGCGCCCCCGTGTACCGGTCGGGGGAAGCGGTGCAAGCCCGCTAGCCGGCACACCCGAGGAACCGTTCGCGCCGCGCGCTTCAGTGACTCTCACGGAAAAGGATGCGGCCCGGTATGAATGGTTGCGTGAAAACTGGCTTGCAATCGTATCTCATACATCGTGCTCACCGTTCGGTCGTCGCGTAGACCTGATTGAGGCGAGCGAGGGGCTACTCGGCCAAACTCTCGATCCGCAGACGCTAGACCAGGCGATTGACGCCGCAATAGAGCGCGAGGATGAAAAGGGCGCCAAGGAACCAACCGCGCCTCTCATTGCCCACAGCAAGAGTCAGCAACGACGCTTCGAGGCACAGGGGCGCGAGACCGTGTTACCCAATAAAGCCAGCGAGCCGCGATGAACTTAGCTCGTGCATGGGTCATCGCAAGGGAGATTTCCGACAATGGCCGCCAATGGCTCGAATACTGGACAGGCGGCAGCGATAAATGCGGCTGGCGCTCGTCTTTCCGCTGTGACGCTTTTCACTTCACGACACCTGGAGCCGCCTACGAATGCGCACAAACACACTCACAGTTGAGGGATTCGGACCAGTGGCGCGTCGTGCCCGCCGATCCTCGGCTGAGGTCTCGCAAATGAAGAAGGCGTTAGCGACCAATTTCGCGGGTCGTCGCATCGGTCGTGTGACCCATTGCGAGCACTGCAAGGATCGTAGGTTGGTTTGGAGCGAACTGCTCAGGAAGTCCATCCCATGTCCGCAATGCCGTCGCAAGCCAAGGCAGGACTCATCAGGCCTCAAGCTCATCACGGCCGTGGAGAAACGAAGAATGAATCGACTGGTGCAGCGTGCGGTACAGATTGAGATCGCCGCGGCAATGGGGCTGGGCGATCGCATCCGGCGTGCGGATCCGTTCTACGCGACGACTGACAGGATCATGCAACGCTGGGCGGCTGGCAATGGATCCGGACTACCGAAGACCGACGAGGATTGGGAGGCGGCAGCAACGAAAGCGCTCGATGCGGATGTGTTCTCGCCCGAGCCGTCGCGTCCGCCAACGCTGGATGACGCGACACATGTTGAGGTCGAGCACATTGTTCAGCGCTCGCCGCAAGCGATTCAGATGTTCGTGCGGCAATGGTACTGCTCGGATGTGCCGTGCCTTGTGATCGCGAAGCAGCGGGGGATTCGGCACGAGGATGTTTATGTCGAGTGGCGCGCTGTGCTGGGACATCTCAAGTTACAGTTTGAGACGTCGGGTCATCGCGATCTGATCTCGTTGGTAAACGGGCAGGTGTGATTCTGGCTCGTCCCGACATACGCTTATTTTGTATCCGGGTGAGAGGATTTGCCGCTACCTCCTACCTGCGCTGTTTTTCAAGCGCCGCTCTAAGCTATGAGCTACACCCGTTCCGTAAGTCCGCTGCCAGCCAACGGACGTTAACATGAGTAAGTCTATGACGCTATGGACAGCTTCCGGTTCACTTCTCACGCATCAATACTGCTATGTCCAGCCAAACGCGATCGGCGATCACGACTGGATCCAAGTCGCCTGGTTCGGTCTATCTAGTTACCCTGGACGAACATGGGGCTGTCACGTACTACTCGAGTGCGGCGCGGTCTACCGCAACGTGCCGCTACACCAGCTCGCTAGCCGGCCGACTGAGGCGACGTGGGCACCATCTCAGGCACAAACCTGGGACTGCTACGGCCTGCAGTTCTCCGTGCTGGAATATCAGTTCCTACACGGGCGGCGAGCTCTGGCGCGTCTACGCGACCGTACCGAGCACGTTGGGCGATACCTATGCACGATTGTGCCGGTCGGCGATCCGTGGTCGGCGCATCCGGACCAGGGCAAGGAGTTCACGCTGATCGCCTTGGACAACGGCCGCTACACCGCGCAGCCGACCGACCGCACGCTATTCGAGGACAGCAGCTTTACGAAGGGCGAGGGCTGGCCGACGTGGCTGAAGCGACAGACGCAGGCTTGGTCGGCGGAGTGACGGGGTTGAAAAGGGTTGAATTCAACCTTTTCGTCCCGGCGCAAGGGTGGTAAATCAGCTAAACAACCTAATTACTCTCGTCTATAAACTATGTCTTTGCGTGATGTCGGCAGAGCGAGTACAAATCCGCGCTAGCGTGGCCTTCGCGCCTCTGAAAACAGCCCCGCATGGGAAACCGCGCGGGGCTTTTACGTTCTGGAGCTCCAAATGCGCCCAAGCCGCCCACGCGCCTCTCGCGCCGAACCATTGCGGGCGTGACGCTCTGGCTACGCTCTTCGGCTGGACGCTCGTCTCCGTCAGCCAGCTCAATGCGCTGTCGAGCCAAATCACGACCCTCATCACACAGGTAACTACCATGTCAGCCGAACTGGACGCTCTCAGTAGCAACGTCGACAAGCTCATCGCCGCCGCCGAAGCCGAGACGACTCTGCTCACCTCCGTGAAGGCCGCGCTCGATACAGCCATCGCCGCCGGCAACGACGGCGCGCAGCTTCAGGCGCTCAGCGACAAGCTTGCCGCTGAAGTCGACAAGGTCAACGCAGCCATCGCCGCGAATTCTCCCCCGCCGGCCGCGTAGTCAGTGCCCGCTCGTGCGCTGAGCTTCGACATCTCGATGCAAGTCATCCCTATGTTCAAGTTCAGCGCCTCGACGATCTGGCCAGCCATCAATCATCTCGAAAGCGAAGTCGAGGAGCTGCAATCAGCGGATGACCGACTCATCGCAGCGCTCGAAAATCTGAAAGGCAAAACGCCATGAGCTACACGCTGAAACTCGCAGGTAAGGTCTCGCCGCCTACCGACATGATCGAAGCCGCCAGGCTGTCGCTGTCTGAAGTCGGGTTCAAGGATCTGATGAACCAGACTGGCAACGCTGCACCCACGTCCGCGCAGCTCTGCGCCGCCGTCGAGCAAGAGCGCCGCGCCGCGTAACCGTTTCCCTCCCGCTTAACCCCTCAAGGCCGCATTCGCGGCCTTTTTTTTCGCCCGAAATTCGCCCGCCCCTTTGAGGTGCCCTCATGTCACTCGGCTTCAATGTCTTGCTGCGCAATGCCCGGCTGGACCAGATCACAGCGTTTGTCGGGGCGAGCGCGCTCCTTCGCGTCTATAGCGGCACACGCCCCTCGACGGGAGGCTCGATCGGCGCGGCCGTCCTCCTTGCACAGCTGACCTGCAACGCGACGTTAGCGGCAGCGGCCTCGAGTGGAGTTCTGACGCTCAACTCCATCAGCCCCGCCAATTCTGCGGCCGCGACTGGAGCAGCAGCGTGGTTTCGTCTCGTCAAGGCAGACGGAACGACGTTCTGCTTCGACGGATCGTGCTCCACCGTTGCGCAGGGGACGGGAGACCTGCAGTTAAACGACACCAACATCGTGCTCGGTGGAACAGTCGCCGTGAGCAGCGGCGTGCTTACGGAAGGCAATCCCTGATCTGCTCGTCGATAGCGCGCCATGGCGAATAAGGGCTGCCCAAACGCCGGTCTCGCCGAGATCGTGCGCCGTATTTTCACTGGTCCAGCCTATACGCTCGTTGCCTATACGAATTCGCAGGGCTCGCTAGGGGCTTCGACGATTCTGAGTGATCTCGTGCAGCCGACGCAAGCCAACGGTTACGCACCGATCCTACTCGATGGCGTCTGGAGCTTCAGTGGCGGCGTGGCGAGCTATGCGCATTCATCTGGCGCATCCAATAGCAACGACGGCAACAACTGGCCGACGTGGTATTCGACAGGAACATGGTCAGCGCCGGCCACGGGCGCGGCGATGGTCTACGGCAGCATCGTTCAGCATTTCGTGGACTACGTGGACGGCAGCGGTAACCCGATTCAGTTCGTCGCCAGCAATGGAGGCAAGTGGGCAATTGACATCTCGAATCTCGTCAGCGGCCCATAGATGGCGATCCGGTTCACCGATGTCGGCGCGATTCGGGCACAGCTCGCCGCGTCACTAGACGGTGCTAGCTCCGTAGTCGTTGCGACCAACACTGCGCCACCTACTCGGACAGGTTTCATCGGCTCGCAACTGGCCAATGTTCAGTCCGCAATGTCAGGTGTCTTTGCGCCTGCGTCAGCTGTTTCTGGCGCTATCGCCACATCTCTGGATGGCTGTAAGTCATCGATCGTGATGAGCGAAACGCCTCCTGTATCGGTACTCGCGTTTCCTCGCGTCATGCTGTGCGGGGTAGGCGGTGATCAGAGTTACGGCAGTAATTCCAGTACGGGATTCCCGGCGTGGACGACGGCGGCAGCTGGGTCGGCTGCGAACACTGCTGTCCAGACCATAGGCGCTTATGACATCGCCGTAATAGCGGGCGTATTCGAAGGCTGGGATTCATCTGGCGCTCGAGACCGCGAAAACCTGACTCAGGCTATAGCAGGTGGCGCCAGCTACCTGATCGCGAAGAACACCGCTCGTCCGACCAAGGTGTTCTATTACGAGATCATGAATGTCACGGTAGCGGGGAACCCCTACGCACAGTGGCAATCACAGGTCACGACCCATAACTGGTTCTTGTATCCGCAGCCAGCCGGTGGCGGGACCGCGACATCCTTCATCAATTACTCGACCGCGTGGCCGGGTGCCATCGGTAACGCTGGCGTCGGTGCCTCGATCTGCGGCAGCAACTACGGCACGACTTCGAGTGGCAGCCCTACGGGCCCACAGGGTCCAGCACGAACGTTTGGCAACTATGCTGCGATCAAGCTGCTGATGCGCGGCTATACCGGCGATCCGCGCTTCTCCTTCAATCCTCAGATGGGATCGCCGTCAGCCGCCGGCATCTTTCTCGATGAATGCTTTGTCGCGATAGACGGCGATGCCTCAACGGGAAGTGCATCGCTCGATGGCGTCACGATTGCCCCAGGCACTCAGCAAGGGGGTGGCTTTCCAGGGTTGGATACCGTGCAGCCGGTGATGGCGCGCGGCAATCACAATATGTTCGACCAGATGCAGACGATGCTGTCGCAGTTTGGTACTCCTGGAAAGATCTATTACAACTTCGCGAACTTCGGCCAGTACGCTAACAAATATCAGTTTGGTACCGCTCCGCTGACGTGCGGACTCGAGAATACACTCCACGGTGGACTGATCGAGAACGTGATCGGATCAGGGGCGAGCGCGCTGGAATGCTTCCAGAGAGGTAATTTCTCAAGTCCGAGCACGCCTTGGCCTTCAGGTGCACTGAACATCCTGGATATCTATTACCAGGGCATGGACTTCTGCCTAGCGCCAAAAATGGTCGGCGTAGGGGTCAAACTTCCCTCGGCTGACGGTACGGTCACATCCTCGTGGCCTGTGGGTGCGGGCACAACGCTCACGACTGTCACGGCAGGTTCGGCGCTTGAATATCAGGAGATGCGCTATGGACTGGCGTTTACTCTCATGGATGATGGCTATTTCGCGCCGGGCTGTACGGGTTACGACTGGTCCAAGCCGCGTTGGTATGACGAGTACGGCGATGACTCGCTTGTTCAGGTCAACGTCAAGCGAGGCTACCTCGGCACGCCACTGACCAAACGCCCGACGACACCTCAGTGGAATCAAGGGCCCATGGGCGTGTGGTGGCGAGCGTTCACAGGTGGTGGAGTTGTTTGGAACCCGCGCGGCAACGGCGCGCAGACGATCACGCTTCCGCAACAGTATCAGGCGCTCACCGGCACGCAACAGCCCTCCGTCAACAACGGCGCGCTGGTGTCTAGCCTCACCATTCCTGATGGCGATGGCCGGATTTTCATTCTGCCGACCAATACGTTCGCGCTCACGTCGCTTATAACGGGCATCAACAACGGATTGACTTGGGAAGACGATACAGGCGGAACCAATCAGCCCACTGACAACAATGTCCAGTGGCTCTCCGATTCGACCGGCCCGTTTGCCCGTATCAGCTGGGTCAAGGGTGGAACTGCCGGACTTCGATGGAAGACGGTAGACCAAACGCTTAGCAAGAATGGACTCTACCTAAAATACGATATCCGCCGCACACAGAGCCAGAACTCTAAAGAGATCAAGCTTTTCGGCCACGGCTACTCGTCCACCCCTTCGATCTATTCGAACTTCACAGGAGGTTGTAACGCCGGAGGGTATAACGGACAGCGGATGAGTCTGTCCTATTCCGACGCTGTGTCGGGCGGCGATATCAATACCTGCTTCTGGTTGGACGCGGCGCCGGCTCTTACCGGTGGATCAGCCTATACGCGCGCGCAGCCTACCATCAATGTCCACGTTGGTGGCACGCAGCCAATCAACAACACGTGGATGACGATAGAATGGTACATACGCCATAACACCGATGGCGTGGCCAATGGTGAGATGGCGTGCTGGTTGAATGGCGCACTGATCTTCTGGGCGGTGAACGTATTCAACTGCAGGACGGGTGGGCAGGGCTTCGAGCGTGTCGATTGTGGTGGTTACGCTCCAACCGCCGGAACGATTTTGGATTGCCGCGCTGTATACGCGAACTATAGCCGTCCGGTGGGAAGGGGAATATGACAGCCGCAATCCTGAGCACGGCAAACATCGCGTCGGGTGGAACGTTCACGGCGGCAGCAGGGAGCAACAGGCTCATCGTAGCGGCGGGTAATCTTCGCCGAGATACTGGAACGCCCGTTATCACAGCGACATTCGGCGGCGTGTCGATGCAGATAGACGTATCCAGCGGATTCGTTGGCGACGACATACTGTTGCAATTCAGCCTTCCCGAAGCATCCATTCCTTCTGGCGCGCAGACGTTTACCGTATCAGCCGCAAGTGGCGGCACGATATTGGATCCGTTCGCAGGGCAGATCTACACACTTGGCGGACGTAAACAGACCAGTTATCTGGACTCAGGATTTACGAGTAACGGAAGCGCCTCGGCTGCCACTTCTGTTACTACCGCCAGCCTGACGAACGTCGCGCATTCGTGTCTGATAGCGACAGTACGGAATTCAACCGGCGATGCAATAACAGACCCGTCAGGATGGACTCGTCGACAAGGCAACACTGGATCTGGTGGGATATGCGTTGTCGATGATCATGACGACGCATCCGCCGCGACAGGGACTTACGCCTGGTCGTCGGTATCAAATAGCTGGATTTATGTCACCGCTGCATATCTGGCGGCGGCCTCTGGCTCCAACTTCCTCACTCGTAACGCATCGAACGGCGGAATGCAGTCGCAATCTGGCGGAATGCGGGGATAAACCATGCTCATCGATTTCAAAAACGGGCAGACGAGCATCGTCCTGCGCGTCAAGATCCTGGACTCGACCGTTACAACCGGAGCCGGAAAGACGGGGCTGACCAGCAGCTCGAGCGGCCTCATCATCTCGACGATCGCCGACAATGAGGCTACAGCGACCGCCTACACCCAGGCGGGCGCGACGATCGACACGATCACCACTCTCGGAACGTTTGCCGCGCCGACGACCGGGCATTGTCGATTCAAGGAAGTCGATTCGACGAATCACAAGGGGATTTACGAGATCCAGATCGCCGACGCGCGCTTCGCTGTCAGCAATGCCAAGTTCATCCAAGTCAGCATTTCAGGCGTTACAGGAATGGCGGAGTGCGACTTCCTCGTTCCGCTACGCAAGCTCGATCAGTACGACGGTGTTCGCGCGGGCCTGACGGCATTCCCGAACGTGTCGAGCGGCGCCGCGGGGGCGCTGCTGGTGGATGGCATAGGTACGGCGGCGATCTCCAATGCCAGCGGCCAAGTGCTTGTGCAGTCAGGCACTGGCGCAGGCCAGCTTTCGGTGAGCTCTGGCGTGGTAGCAGCAAATGTCACGCAGAATGCTGGTTCTGCGATCACTTCGGCGAGCGGTCGACAGGAAGTCAACGTCACGCATTTCAAGGGCACGGCTGCGACGGCGACTGGCGGAATACCTTCGGTCAACACCGCGCAGTGGAACGGGGTTGCGCCGAACAATCTGGCGAGCGGGCGAGTGGATGCGACGGTAGGCGCTAATCAGGCCGCTGTCATCAATGCAGCAGCGTTCGCTACCGATGCGATCGATGCGAATGCGCTCGCTACTGCGGCCGTCACAGAAATAGTGAGCGCTATCAAGGCGCTGGTCATAGAGTCGAATGGAAGCATCACGCTCGGCCAGGCGATGTCGGTCATGCTGGCCGCGCTGGCGGGCGTCACTAGCGGCGGTGGAAACACGCTAAAGGACCCATCCGGCACCTCGAGCCGCATTGTCGCGACGATCGACGGTAGCAACAACCGCACCGCAATGAGCCTGACGCCGAGCGCGTAATGTGCTGTATTGGGGCGCTAGATACTGGACAACACGCTACTGGAGTGCGAATTATTGGGGCGGCGTAGCCAACGTCTCATCTGGTGACTATTGGGCGTCGGCCTTTTGGCCACAGCACTTTTGGAACGCAGGATATTGGGCCGGCGGATCCACGGCGATAGCCGGCGGATATTGGGCCAACAGGTACTGGTCAGCGAATTATTGGGATAACCATTACTGGCGCCCTACCGCGTTAGCAACCTCATCCAGTGGAAAGTATTGGCCTACAGGATTCTGGAATGTCCACTATTGGGCAAACGGATACTGGAATCCCGGTTCAAGCAATTCACCACCGCAGATAGTCTCGACGCTAGACGGCGTTCAAGCTGCATTCACGGGCGTATTCACGCCCGTCACCAATACAGCGGGCAATCTCGCCTCAGTGTTGGACGGCGCCTCGTGCGCTATCCAAGGCACATACGCTGGCCGCGTCAACTTCGATATGAGCATTCCGGTCGCGCCACTGTGGATAGCGAAGGAATATTCGATCTACTCCTCGACGCTCTCGGCGACGCTCGACAATGTCGGGGCGTCGTTGGTGGGCACTTTTGTGGCGCAGAACGCTCATGTAGGGCCGCTACAGAGCACGCTGGACGACGCCAGATCGGCGCTAGTCGGCGCGACATCTATTCCAGCTGGATCGACAGCGATTATTCAATCGACGCTGGATAGCGTCACCGCATCTCTCAGCGGAAGCTCGTTCGTCTCTGGTGCTTACGTCGGCGCCATTGCACAGACGCTCGACGATGTCACTGGCGCGCTACAAGGCTCGGTTACTGCGCCCGTTTTCTCCGGGCCGTTGGTGTCAACACTTAGTGACGTCGGTTGCGCCTTGCAGGGCATCGCCGTTGCCCCAGGAGCGACGATAGGCGCCGTGCAGTCCTCGCTGGATGATGTGGTGGTGGCTATTCAGGCGCAAAGCGCGCTCGGTGGCGTAACGCGCGTCGCCATGGAAGCGGACATCGTTATCGGCATGTTCGAATCTGGCGTTGAGTCCACCGCATTGGAGGTAAGTCCGTGACCGACCCGCTTTATCGCTGGCCACAGGTCACGAAGGATGCCGACGATACCTATCCGGCTCAGCTAGGCCTGTGGGCGCTTTGCGCGCAGTTCTGGTCGCCCAATGAGGCCTACGACATAGGCGATTTCGCTTGGCCTCGCATCCAGGTTCTCAACGGCCAGATCATCAAGGGCGCGATCGGCTTTGTGATGGAATGTACCTCCGCAGGTCGCTCTGCTACCCGAGAGCCACGCTGGTCTCTGACCGCTGATGTTGCGATGGATACGCTGGACGGCTCCGTTCAATGGACGCCTCGCGTGGGAGATCTACAAGGGGTTATTCCCGTCACATCTCCTACCGTTAGATCGATCATCGCGAGCGATGGCGTTGCGCAGGATCTCACGACCTCTAGCGTCATCGTGAACGAGTCGACCAAGCTTCTTGTCGATTACCTGGGTGGAACGAGCGGGCTTTCGTACGACGTTGAATTTTCATTCACGATCGGCGGTCGACTGCGAATCGGGCGACAGCTTGTGAATGTGCAATGAGTCAGCCTGAAGACACTCAGGCGCCCACTCCCGAAAAGCCAGAGAAGTCAGCATACGAAAGGTTGACGCCGCGCTATCGGCGGTTTGTCGACTTCCTGCTTCAAGGCAAGAGCGGGGCTGATGCCGCGCGACTGAGTGGCTGTAAGGGTAAGCGACCTGCGATTTGGGCCTGTAAGGCCAAAAAGATCCCGGGAGTGATAGCGGCTATTGCCGAGCGCGAAGCCGAAGCGATGGATGAGGCGGGGATTAGTCTGACCCGATCATGGCGTGAGATAGCCTGTATCGCCTATTTCGACAAGCGAAAGCTGTATGACGGGAACGGCTCTCTCGTGCCAGTCAATCAACTTGACGATGAGACGGCGGCAGCAGTGGCAAGTATCGAGATCGAAGACACCCGCGCAGGGCCGGTGCGAAAATACAAGACGTGGAGCAAACTAGAGGCGAATAAGCTCATCCTTCAGAAGAAGGGAGAGATTGTCGACAAGCATGAGGATTTGACGCCGCGCGCCACTCCCGTGATCCAGATCGTTCGTTATTCTGATTCCCAAGCTGCGGGCGATGCCGGAACCGATCCGCCTCGAGCTGACAGACCCGCAATTTGACTTCGTAGCCGCCGCAGAGCCTTTCCCGTGCTTCTGCGGAGGATTCGGTGCAGGCAAAACGGCGGCCGGGATAGTCAGGGCGCTCGAAAAGAAGCTGTCATATCCGAAGCAGAATGTCGCCTACTACTTGCCGACATACGATCTTGTGCGACAGATCGGCTTCCCACGGTTCGAGGAAAAGCTGAGCGAGCTTGGGGTTAACCACAAGACCAATCGCGGCGACAACGTCATCAACGTCGAGCATTGCGGCAAGATCATCTTCCGCACGCTTGATCAGCCATCGCGCATCGTCGGGTACGAGGTTGCTGACAGCATCGTCGATGAGCTGGATACGCTCAAGCAAGCCGATGCGAGCGAGGCCTGGAACAAGATCATCGCCCGCAATCGGCAGAAGAAGCCGGATAAGTCGATCAACACGGTTGGTGTGGCGACGACTCCAGAGGGGTTCCGCTTCGTTTACCTACGCTGGAAAAGGGATGTTAGGCCAGGTTACCGCCTGATCAAGGCCTCGACGTACAGCAACGCGCGTAACCTTCCGGCAGGTTATATCCAGTCGCTGCGGGACACATACCCGGCGAATCTCCTGTCAGCCTACTTGCATGGCGAGTTCGTCAATCTAACGGTCGGAAGCGTCTACGCGGAGTTCAGCCGCGAGCTCAATGGGACATTCGAAAGTATTCAGCCTTCCGAGACGCTACATGTCGGAATGGACTTCAATGTCGGGCGCATGGCTGCCGTAGTGCATGTATTGCGGAAAGATGATCCTTTTGCGCTGGATGAGGTAGTCGATGTTCTCGACACGCCCGCGATGGTGGCTGAGCTGACCAAGCGTTATCGGCAGAAGGGCAAAGAGCATTCGGTCATGGTCTACCCTGATTCATCGGGTAAGGCACGCAAGTCAAACAACGCGAGCGAATCGGATCTCGCTATTTTGCGTCAGGCCGGCTTTACGGTTTGTGTCAACTCGACCAATCCTGCCATCAAGGATCGGGTGCTCGCGATGAATGCGGTGATCCACAAAGAGGGTGAGCGCCGCTACCACGTGAATAGCGACAAGTGCCCGCACTACGTCGAATGTCTGGAGAAGCAGCCTTATGACGCACACGGAGACCCGGATAAGTCAGGCGGCTTGGATCACCTTCCTGATGCTGGCGGCTACTTCATTGCTTATCGCTATCCGATCAGGCGGCCAGTGACCAGTCTCAATCTAGGGTGGGCGACTTGAGCGACGTGACAACGCCGCACGCCGATTACAAAAAGGCGTTGCCGCGATGGCAGAAGTGCGAAGACGCCGCGGCCGGCGAGGATGCAGTCAAGGCTCGAGGGCCCGACTATCTACCGCGACCCAATCCTACCGACGTCACGTTCGAGAACAGCGAGCGGTACAAGCACTACCTCGCGCGCGCGGTCTATTACAACGCGACAGGGCGAACGCTCCAGGGCCTGCTCGGCCTCGTCTTCAGCGAGCCCGCGACGATCACGCTACCAGCCGCTATGGAGTTCGCCAGGGAAGACATATCGGGCAGCGGTCTACCGCTAATCCAGCATGCACAGGCGACGCTAGAGGAATTGCTCAAGACCGGACGCGGCGGCCTGTTTGTGGATTACCCGTCCATTGACGGCCCTGTCTCACTGGCGGACCAGATTGTAGGCGGCGTACGTCCCACGGTCACATTTTATCCGGCCACGCAGATCATCAATTGGCGCACTTCGCGTCGCGCTGGTAAGACGATCCTCTCCATGGTCGTTCTGAAGGAAGATGCCGAAGAGGACGATGAGAGCGGATTTGGCGCCAAGTTCGTCGAGCAGTATCGCGTACTGAGCTTGGGAGACGATGGCTACCGCGTTGATATCTGGCAGCAGCGGAAGTCGCAGACATCAGTAGCGCTCGAATGGCAGATCATCGAGACCTATTATCCGACGCAGGGCAACAGCTCTCCCTGGGTAGAGATCCCGTTCCAGTTTGTTGGCGCGAAGAACAACGACTGGAATATCGATGATGCTCCTCTATATGACATCGCGGTTCTCAACGTCGCGCACTTTCGCAACAGCGCCGACTATGAGGATTCGGTTTACCTGACCGGGCAGCCTCAAGTGTGGATCGCTGGACTAACCGAAGAGTGGCGAGACGCGCTGATCAAGTCCGGAATCTACTTCGGAGCTCGAAACGCGCTTCCGTTGCCAGTAGGCGGTAGCGCCGGGATGTTTCAGGCTAGTCCCAACACTCTCGCGAAAGAAGCCATGGACGCGAAAGAGAGCCAGATGGCGGCTCTCGGCGCGCGACTCATCCAGGCGCCAACGTCCGTGAAAACAGCAACACAGGTCAACAGCGAGGACGCGATTGCACATAGCGTACTGGCACTGTGCTGCGCGAACCTGAATTCAGCATATACGCAGGTGCTCGTTTGGTTCGGTCTGTTTGCAAAGATCGCAGGCAACGCAGCATTGTCTGTTCCGACTGACTTCAGTTCGTACACGATGGACGCGCAAACGCTACTCGCGCTCATTCAGGGTGTGCAGTCAGGGAATATTCCGCAGACAGACTTCTGGGCTCGCCTGCGGGCTGCTGGCATCATCAATGCTCAAAAGACAGACGCGCAGGTGCGTGAGGAGCTTGAGCAGCAGGCGCCATCGGCCGGTGATCTGAATCTGGACGCGAATGATCCGGCAAACGAGGCGGATCCAGTGGATGTGGTCTCTGCATAATGGCTACGCCCAATCTGGCTGATGTGATGATGAGAAATCACATCGTGCTTCAGCGCTTATCGGCTAGCCAGGTCAGCAAGATCGATGCATTCCTACAGCAGATCGCCACCGAGTTGCAGCGGCGCCTATCTGGACATGACTTGACTGAACTCGGACAGTCGCGGTTAGAGCGAATGCTCGGCCGGTTCAATGACTATCTGAAGCAAACGCTGGGTCAATACCAAACGGGCTTAATGAGCGACTTGCAGGCGCTCGCCCTGAACGAGGCGCAATCGACTAACAAGGCGCTCAGTGTTTCGGTGAATACAGACTTCGAAGCGCCTGCGCCGGCCACGATTCGTGCAGCAGTCCTCACGACGCCGCTATCGGTCAGCGGACCAGACGGCGGCAAACTGCTGAAGGCATTTCTCGATGACTTTTCCGCCCTGACGCGCAAACGCATCAACAACGCGATTCGCTTAGGCGTGGCGCAGGGACAAACAAACGCACAAATCGCGACTACCATCCGGGGCACTGCAGTAGCGAAGTATCAGAACGGTATAATTGGCCTAGCCAAGCGTGACGCAGACAAGATCGTGCATACAGCCGTGCAGGCTGTGGCGAGTTCTGCGCGTCAAGCAGTGTTTGACGCTAACGATGACGTTATAGAGGGTGTCCAATGGGTCAGCACACTCGATTCACTTACCTGCCCGCGATGCGGAGCGCTCGACGGCGTGGTTTTTGATTCTGACGAAGGGCCTCGTCCCCCTCTTCATATTTTCTGCCGTTGCGCGACGGTCGCGAAGCTGAAGGGTGCTTTCGCAAAGCTTCAGAAGGGCGGTACTCGCCCTGCAATCGGGGCCGATGGTGTGGAGCAGGTCTCGGCAAAAACTGGCTACTACGGCTGGCTTAAAACGCAGCCCGCCGCGTTCATTGATTTCGCTCTAGGCCCAACTCGGGGCAAGTTATTGCGCGACGGCGGGTTGTCGCTCGGTCGTTTCGCGCAGCTTCAACTCGACAAACGGTTCATGCCACTGACTTTGGAAGAAGCCCAAAAGCTTGAGCCGCTGGCGTTCGAGGAAGCGGGGGTTGACGCATGAATAAAGCCATTAAGCCTAACGTCGTCGAGCTATACACATCCAAGAGATGCGCGGATGACCAAGTGGTCAAGGCGTTGGAAACTATGTTGGAGCGTGCTAGAAATGGCCAGGTTCATCGCCTATGCGTGGTAGGTGTAGACAGGCTTAGCGGCGAGACGCATAGATTCGTCCATGAGTCGTCGACGAGTCTTATTGGGGCCGTTTCAGCTATGCTCCATAAGATGCAGTCTGACTATAACGGTCGCGCGGAACTCTAGGCCGACGACAGTAAGCTCGATTTACGAAGGCCTCGTGCTTAACGGCACGGGGCCTTTTTCGTTTCCGCCGACGAGGTCGGCTTCATCGCTACGAGGTAGCAGTTACATGGCTCTCAAGTTCAAGTTGGATTCTCTCGACGGTCTCGACGACGCGACCAAGACGCTCTATACCAAGAGCGGTGATAAGTACGTTCTATCAGTCGATGGACTCGACGACGGCGATGTAGCAGGCCTGAAAACTAAGGTCGAAACGCTGCTCGCTGAGTCGGCTGCTCTCAAGAAAAGCCTGAAAGAAAAGGACGACACGGAAAGTGCCGCGAAAGAGGCGGCGCGTAAGGCTGCGGAGGATGCGGCTGCCAAGAAAGGTGATATCGAGGCGCTTCGTAAGAGCGCTGACGAACGTGTCGCGGCCGCGATTGCGGAGACAGAAGGCAGGTACAAGCCGCAACTCGACAAATACCAGGCGAGCCTTCGTAAATCCAAGGTCGACAACGTCGCGCGTGATGTGGCGATGCGCATTGGCCTAAAGGGCAGTGAATCTCTGCTGATTCCTCACATCATCGGTAGGTTAGATGTTGAGGAGCGTGACGGCGATTTCGTCACCGTCATAAAGGATTCAAAAGGTCAGGCGTCCGCGCTCACGGTCGCCGATCTCGAAAAAGAGTTTGTCAGCAATGCTGCGTTCGCGCCCGTCATTGCTGGGAGCAGAGGTTCAGGAAGCGGGGCTTCCGGGGACCAGAACAAGGGTGGCGGGGCCGCCGGTGCGAAACAAATGCTGCGCTCCGATTTCGACGCTCTACCCCAACTCGATCGAATGAAGTTTTCGAAAGAGGGCGGCAAGGTCGTCGACCAATCCTAACCTCTCATCCCTGAAGGACTGTTTCAGCAATGGCAAACGTACTCACTTCCTTGGCGGCCGATATCTATAAGGCTGCCGACATTGTCGGCCGCGAGCTGGTCGGCCTCATTCCGTCGTGTATCGTGAACGGCGGCTCCGAGCGTGTCGGCCTGAACGGCATAGTTAGGTCGCATTTCACCCGAGTAGCATCGGTTGGGACTATCACACCCTCGATGACCATCCCGGAAGGCACCGATCAGGCTGTCGATAATAAGACCCTGACGATCGATCAGACCGCTTCCGTGAAAATCCCGTGGACCGGTGAGGACGTGAAGAACGTCAACAACGGAGCGGGCTTCGAGACCATCTATGGAGACCAGATCGCCCAGGCGATGCGCTCGATCGCTAACCAGATCGAGGTGTTCCTGTTCACCAAGGCCTATCAGGCGTCCTCGCGCGCCTACGGTACGGCCGGCACGACCCCTTTCGCTTCGGGATTTCCCGAGGTTCCGCAGATTCGCAAGATTCTGCAGGACAACGGCTGCCCGTTCGACGGTCAGGTTTCCCTGGTGCTGAATACTGCTGCAGGAGCGGCACTGCGTACGCTGGCTCAGTTGCAGAAAGCCAATGAGTCAGGTGGCACGCAGTTGCTCCGCCAGGGCACTCTGCTCGACTTACAGGGCATCATGCTGAAGGAATCGGCGGGTATCTCCCAGGTGACAAAGGGCACAGGCGCGTCCTACGTGACTTCGGGCAGCACTGCTCCGGGTGTCACCGATATCGCGTTGGTCACAGGTTCGGGCACTGTATTGGCGGGCGATGTTGTGACTTTCGCGGCCGATACCGCAAATAAATATGTCGTTGGCACAGGGGTCGCGGCCCCGGGAACGATTAGCCTAAACAAGCCGGGCGCGCTAGTCACCATCGCCACCGCGAACGCGATGACCATCGGCAACAGCTACACGCCGAATATCGCCCTCCATCGCTCAGCGCTCGAACTGGCCGTCCGTCCCTATGCGTCCCCTCCGGGTGGTGATGCGGCCGTTGACTCCCTGCTCGTACAGGATCCGTGGTCGGGCCTCACCTTTGAGATCAAGGCGTACAAGGGCTACAACAAGGCCATGTTCGACGTGCAGTGCGTGTACGGCGCAAAGGCCTGGAAGCCGGAATTTATCGCTACCCTGATGGGCTGATAGGTTCGGCAGGGACGGCGGCATTGGACCTGCCGCCGTCCTTCTGGGTATATTTTCGGTGAGGTGAGGCAATATGGCGAAAAATGAAGCCGCGAAAGACGAATCGCGGGAAGAAGATAAGGGCCAGCGTGCGCAAGCTGTAGCTCTCGTGAAGATGTTCAAGGATGGCCGAACGATCGAGGTACATCCGACGTGCGTAGCTGCTCACAAGCAGGCCTTCTGGAAGGTTGTCCTCGAGTAACTCATGGCGCTCACCCTGATCATCGAAACGGGATTGGCCAGCACCACAAGCCAGTCCTACGCCTCGGCCGATGATCTACGCGCCTATGCGAAGCTCCGCAAAGCAACCGTTCCCACCGCTGATGTCGATTGCGAAGCGCTACTCATGAAGGCAATGGATTACCTCGAGGATCAGGACTTCGTAGGCGAACGACTCACACAGCATCAGGCGTTGAAGTGGCCTCGCGCGTGGGCTCGTGTCGAGCAATGGTCGGTCGAGACTGACGAAATACCCCGCCAGCTCATTTATGCGCAATGCGCTCTCGCGATAGAAGCGCAAACAGTTGATTTACTGCCAACGCAGGATATCAACGCATCTGGCCAGATTACACAGGAGACGGTTGGGCCTGTGACAACTGTCTATGCCAATACCGGAATCGTGCGCAGAGTTCCTGCGCTTGCTAAAGCAGAAGCGCTCCTGCGCACTCTCGTTAAGCGAAACGGCCTAAAGCTGGTCCGCACTTAACTTCCGTGCCCGATTACTCGCGACTCGCTGCCAGTGCGCAGCGAGTTATCGCCGCTGCAGGCGTTCCAGTAACACTCAAGCGGGACGTCGTCGACGACTACGATCCGACGCAGGGCTTAGCGGATACGCTCGGCGGCAACACGTGGACAGGTGTTGGCGTCCGCGATCAGTTCAAGCTTAAAGACATTGATGGCACGCTCATTCGAACTGGCGATGTGCGCATCTATCTCGTCATTACACTCGATGGAAGCGCGCCGCGTACAGGTGACCTGATCACGATGGTCGGCGACACGTGGAAAATCGTCATCTCAACACCGATCAAGCCTGGGCCGACCGTACTTCTATACGACATTCAAGCGCGCAAATGAGTGGCCAGTTCACGGCTGACATTGCGGCATGGGTCGAAAAAACACGGGGGCGGGCTGACGAGGTTCTTCGAGCAGTCTCTCTGGAGATCCTGAACCGAGTCGTGCTGCGCTCTCCTGTCGGCAATCCTGAGCTGTGGGCGGCGAATCAGGTTGCTATTGAAGGCCGAAAAGCTGCGGCCGCGGCGGCTGAGACTGCTGGAAAGCGAATCAGCCGAAAGCGGCTCGAGGCTGAGCATCCCCTGGTCAGCGGAAAGGGATATGTCGGCGGCCGATTCCGCGGAAACTGGAATGTCACTTTCGGCGAGCCCTCGACCCTGAGCACGACCGATATTGACGCGTCTGGATCGAACACCATCGCGGCTGGCGATGCAGCGCTGAAGGCCGCGCAGGTCGGCGTGACGATCTATTTGGTCAACAACTTGCCGTACTCGGAGCGCCTCGAGTTCGGGTGGTCGAAGCAGGCGCCGGCAGGGATGGTTCGCGTCACCGTAGCGGAATTTCAAGGACTGGTTGATGACGTTGCGGATGCCACGCCCGAAGAAGAAGGGGAAACCGAATGAGGATCTCCTGCGATCGAGACGACCCTGGCTATGTTGAGTACGTCAAGCTACGTCCGATAGTTCCACGGGTGTTTCTGGACGGAGTGGAGATAAAAGAGGTGATCACGGCCGACGAAGAGGCGGGAATGCTCATTCGTTATCTGCGCGGCATGGATGGACTGATCCGGGTTGAAAAGGGCATCGCCGTTCGCGAAGTACTCTACGGCCGAGTCGAACTCCATTGAGTCAAGCGGATGTGCGCGCTCTCATCGAGACGCGCCTGAGTGATTGGGCCGCTGATAACGAGCTGCCAGTCGCGTGGGAAAACCTTGCATTCACGCCTCCAACCGACGCCACGGGTAACCCGCTTCCGTACCTGAAATTCAACCTTCTGCCGGCACAAACGCGCAGCGATGATCTCGCCGGGCAGCTGCGCGCCTGGTCTGGTATCGCGCAGATCGCTATTTTCGTTCCTTCGGGATCTGGACCGCGCGCCGCAGAGGACTTAGTAGGCCAACTCGATGCGTTGTATCCGTGTCAGACCTATATCGCTAGCACCGCGATCAAAGTGTTGATTCAGACACCCGTGACAGCCGGAAACGGGTTCAACGATGACGCGTATTACGCTGTCCCGGCATACTTTCAATATCGCGCTGATGCTTCACTAGCGTAGCTCTGCGCCTTCTTTCCTTTCACGTGCGACCGCCTAACCGGCGGTTTTTTCATTTCAGGAGCCTGAAAAATGTCGGTTCGCTTACCCAACGGCGCAACGATCTCCATCGCGAGCGCATATGCATCGCCCGTCACGGTCTCCGCGCTCTCGAACGCGAGCCCGCCCGTCGCCACTGCGACACAGAGCTACACCAACGGCGACTTTGTCGAGGTCACCTCCGGCTGGTCAAAGCTTAACAACCGGATTGTGAAGGTCGCATCCGAGAGCGGCACACAGTTCTCGTTCTCAGGAATCGATACAACCGACACGACCAAATATCCTGCCGGCAACGGCATTGGAACCGTGCGCAAGATCACGACATTCCAGCAGATCACGCAGGTTCTTGGGCTCACCGCGAACGGCGGTGATCAGCAATTTGCGACATACGAGTTCCTGGAGTCGGACGATCAGTTCCAGATACCGACCGTTCGCGCGCCTCAGTCGCTGGTGCTCCAAATCGCGGATGACACCTCCGCGCCGCACTACGCCATTCTGGCCGCCGCCGATGCGGACCGCTTGCAACGTGCCCTGCTGGTGACTCTGCCTTCAGGGTCGCAGATCGCATATGACGCGTACATCACCATGAACCCGACGCCCAGCTTGACGAAGGGTAACATCATGGCGTTGACCGTCACTGCGTCGCTGCTCGCACTGCCGGTTCGATACTGATGCCGAAGCTAACTCTAGTCGCTGAGCCGACATTCAAGGCGAAAGTAGCTATTCCAGTGGCAGGGCTCTCCGGTCCGGTGGAGATCATTTTCGAGTTCAAACATCGGACGAAGAGCGATCTTGCCAAGTGGATGGAAGGGGCGAAAGACCGGCTCGACATCGACTCAGTTATGGGAACTGTAGTCGGTTGGGGATTCGATGATGAATTCTCCAGGGACAATGTCCAGTTGCTACTGGAAAACCATCATGGCGCCTCGCGCGCTATTGCTTCGAAGTATCTGTCGGAGTTGATGGCGTTACGCCTGGGAAACTGAAAGCCGTCGCGCGGGCGCTCTATCAAACGGAAGCGACTGATAGTGAGCTCGATGCCTGGGGGCTCACGCGCGCCGACGTGACGGCTGACTGTCTCAGCATGTGGCTTGATCCGGCCACCAACTCGATCGCCATATGGCCCGACAACTGGAATGTCGTTGGGCTGTTCAGCGCGCTTAGCACTCAATGGCGAACGGGCTTCAGTGGTGCAACAGGCTTGGACTACGGCGTCGTTCCTGCCGTGATGCGGCTGCGCGGCATTGAGCGCCGCCTCTGGGCAGAAACTTTCGATGATTTGCGCGTGCTCGAGGCAGAGGCCTTGAGCGCGATGCGGGAGAAGTGATTGACTACGATTGCGCAGCTCGGGATTGCAATCGATTCATCGAGTGCGAAAGTCGCTGTCACGAACCTGGATGAGGTCACGCGCGCGGCCGGCGGTGCCGAAGAAGCCGCTGCGGCCAACGAAGGAGCATGGTCCAAGGTCGGCGCTGAATTCGAAGAGTTTGCGAAGCATGCGCGCGCGCATGTGCTGTCGCTGGCCGGTGCGACTGAAGGCACTCGCGCGTTCACGGGTATTCTCGCGCACCTTCCAGCGCAGCTACTTTTAGCTGGTGCTGCGATCGCGTTGCTAACCGCAGCTTACTCGAGAGGAGAAGGCGAGGCTGCGAACTATGCCAAATCGCTAGCGCTCACCGGTAACGCCGCAGGTGTCACGGTCGGCCAGCTCGCTCTATTTGCGGATCGCGTCGGCAACGTCACGACAAATACACACGAGGCGGCTGACGCGCTAGCTAAGCTCGCTTCAACAGGCGCGATCGGGGGACAGAATCTCCAGCAGTTCGCGATTATTGCTATCGAGCTACAGGAGAAACTCGGGCAATCGATCGAGGACACTGCAAAGAACTTTGCGGATCTAGCGAATGACCCGCTGGCGGCGACTCAGCAGTTGGGCCGGGCGCTTGGGTACCTTACTCCAGAACTCTACGACCAGATCCGGGCCTATGAGCAACAAGGCGATACGATCCACGCAGCATCGCTTGCGCAGCAGGCCTATGCAGATGCCAGCAAGAAGGCGGTTGAAGAGGTCTCACCGAACCTCGGGTATCTAGAGCGCGCGTGGAACTCCGTCAAGAATGCGACATCTAGCGCCGCAAGCGCTGCTGCTTCTATCGGAAGGAGGACATCTCCTGAGCAAGAATTGTCGCAGCTCACATCCCAGCGAGGAGATCGGCAGTTAGGCACAGTTCGTCCAGGGTTCTACGGCCTCCAGGACGTTCAGAATGACGCCCGCGAGCAGCAGCTCCAGAAGTTCGTCGACGCTCAGAAGGCCGCCGCGCAGGTACAAGCTGATACCACGCAGAAAGCAAAGGACTACAACGACGAGCTGGCTCGCCAGCCCGCACTGCTTCAGGCCGCACAGGCAATCAGCAAGGCGTATTACGACGCGCAGACGCAGGACGTTCAGCGCGCCTATACCGCACAGGCGGCGTTAATCCAGGCTCAGGACGATCTGCTTGAGGAGCAGCGCTCTGCCGGCATTCTGGAGGATCAGCAGTATTACGCTGCGAAGATCGCCCTAATCCAGAAGTCGGGCGCTACCCAGGCGGCCGAGATCGACAAGGAAATCGCGCTCGCGAAGAAGCAGGCCGCAGCAGAAGACGCTGCGACCAACGCGGAAATCGGAAGTGCCAAGGATCCTGCTGCCGTTGCGACCCTTCGCGCGCAGCAGATTGAGCAGCAGGTCGCCTCTCAGCAGAAGCTGAAGGACCTATCGGCTCAGCGTGCACAGGTCGCGCTCGATACATCTACGAAGATCAGTATCGCAAATCTCCAGGAAGGGGAGAGCGTTGCGAATTTGACGCGCGCCTATGCCGATCTCGTCGCACAGAGCGAGTCCTACAACGAGTCGCTACGGCAGCAATACCAGGAGACGTTGAGAGGCGTTGGCGCAGGAGACGCTACACGCGGATTTAATTCTCAGATTGCACAATTTCGTTCGGCGGCTCAACTAAAGCTGGATGAAAATACCGCGCAACTCCGCAATAGCGACGGAGGTCCTGCCGCTCAACAGCGAGCGTCAGAGACCGAGCGTATTATCAAACAGGGCCTTGATAGGCAGATCGCTAACTATACTGACTACTATAAGCAACTCCAGGAAAAGCAGTCTGATTGGCTCAACGGCGCGAAAGAAGCGTTCAATAACTACATCGACCAGGCGAAAAACGTCGCTGGGCTGACTAATACTGCCTTTACGAACTCGTTCAAGGATATCGAGGACTCGCTAGTCAACTTAGCCACTACCGGCAAGTTCAGCTTCCACGATCTAGCAAACTCAATTTTGGGTGAGCTTATTCGCATCGAAGTCAAGATCCTAGAAAGTCAGGTACTAAGTAGCATCTTCAGTGCCTTCGGCTATTCATCCTTTGGATCTGCCCCAGCAGGAGGTGCAATTGCTGCCTCAGAGTTTGGAGGCGGTTTTACAATGGCCGCTAATGGCGCCCAGGCTAGCGCCGGTCAGCCATTCATTATAGGGGAGAGAGGCCCTGAGCTCTTCGTTCCGAGTCAGTCCGGGACGATAGTGCCAAACGGAAAATGGCAGGGCGGCGGCGGAGGGGTGACTATCGTCAACAACAACAACTTCGGTCCTGGATCGGATGTTGGCGCTATCTCGGCCGATCTTGATCGACGCGACGCTAAGACGAAAAGCGACATTTTCAATAGCATAAAACGCGGCGAGTGGAATACCGCGCTACGGGCCTCACGGGCCTAATTCACCATGGCCACTATCGCCTGGCCGACCGCGCTAAATGCGCTGGTCGCGGCCTTCGACTATTCCATCGCCTTCGATGTTCAGATCAGCGTGACGCGTAACGGACGCGTTTCCACGTATGGACTTCCCGGCGCACGCTGGTCAGTCACACTGACGTTTGCGAATCTGACTGAGGCGACCGGAAGGCCTGCCGTCGAGGCACTTCTTGTCTCGCTCAAGGGCGGCGCGAATCGACTTTCCATGCCGCACCTCGGGCGCCAGCGCCCCAACGGGACGATGAGAGGCGCTCCGGTCCTAACTGGTTCTGTGATCGCGGGGGCCGAGCAGTTGGCCTTGAAGAGCGTCACCGGGACGCTCAAGGCAGGTGATTTCATCGGGCTGCCGAATCAGCTCCTGATGGTGACCGCAGACGCGGCCGCGAGCGGCGGCAATATGACGGTGCAGACGGAACCGCCGTTGTTCTCAGGCTACTCTGATAGCACGCCAGTGACGTGGGATAGGCCCTAGACGCTCTGGATTCCGCAGAACACCACGGCCGGTCCATTCCCCTTCCAGTCGGGCACATCGCGACCAGGGTTTTCAGTCGACCTACTCGAAGCGCCAGCATGAGCCGCGGTTTAACGACGGCGCAGGCGCAAGCCGCCATTGCCGCGCACAGACAGATCCTCCCGCTCGTGGAGCTCTACTTCAATTCCGGCACACTGCTACTTGCGCTTGGGCCGTGGGACTACACCTCCCAATCCGGAACATACATCCATACCGGGCCACTGGCGTACGTCAAACCAGCCAGTGAGAGCGCGACCAGTCAGCAGGGTCTTGAAATAGGGATGACTGGCCTAGATCCCGCGATCGTTGAGCTTGCTACGACAGAAAACTATCGAGGCAAACTCGGACGTCTGTTGAAAGGGTACATCGCGCCAGATTCCAACTCACCTATTGGCGAGCCTGTCCCTTGGTTCATCGGCCGCATGAAGAGCATGACGATCACTGAAGACAATGCCAGTGCAAGCGTCGCCGTTATCCTCGAGCATTACGAGGTGGAACTATCAAGAGCGGCGCCAATGCGTTACAACGACGCAGATCAGCAGCGCCTCTTTGCAGGCGATACGGGCTGTCAGTATGCTGCTGACACCGCCAATAAGATTGTCATCTGGCCAAGTCGCGAGGCTCAGGGCGGATGATGCTCAAGCGTAAAGTGAACTGGCCCGAGCTTCTCGCGCAGTTCATCGATTCTAGGCGCTTTAAGCCTTTTTCCTTTGGAGAGAACGACTGCTGCCTATTTGCGGCTGATGCAGTTCTCGAAATGACCGGGACGGATCTGGCCGCCGACCGACGAGGATATTCCACAGAACGCGAAGCCATAAGTTTGATCCGAAATGCCGGAGGCATGCGTGAGCTGCTCCGGGGCCTTAGAGAGAAGAATAGCGGATTCGCTTCCCGAGGCGACATCGTCATGGTTGCAATCGAAGGCCGCGAAACACTTGGCATCGTGTGCGGCAACGGTCACTGGTGCGGACCAGGAGCCGACGCTCTTATTTTTAGACCAATGATAGAAGTGCAGAAGGTTTTCGGTATCTGACATGCCATTCCTAGTCCCATACATTGCCACTGCGCTTGCGGTCTCCGAGACAACCGCTGCAACGATCGTGTTTGCTGCCAGCGTTGCAATATCAGTCGGGGTGGCTGAATACGAAAGGGCTCAGGCCGCCGCCCAAGCGCGCCAGAACTATCTAAACAGCCTACAAGATCGCCTTATTCAGGAAAGGTCCGGCATTGCGACGCGCGGCTATATCATCGGCACAGTGCGCGTCGGCGGTGCACTCCTCTATATCAACCCGCTGGGCTCAAAGGGCGAGGCACTGGATCAGGTCGTAGCGTTTGCGAACAACGAGTGCGACATCGTCGATTGGCTGTTGGCTGCAGACATCATTCCTAACTCAGTATTCCCTGGCGCTAAGTATGGGAGGCAATCTCTTATCCCTTTCTCTGATACTGTAACGGCAACTGGTCCGGACGCCATCGTTACAGCGAGCGCGCCAGTGTCTAGCCAGCCTCATATCACATGGCGGCAGGGAGGATCTACAGGCAGCGCATTCGGAGCAATACTCGGTGAGCCAGGCAGTACGTCTGTTTCAGTGACGGGGCTGCCAGCAGGCGATTCGTCTGTGACGATTAGCTATCAGACAGTCCAATCTGAGTTTCTCCGCGGCCAGTTCCATTCTGGAACGACAACCCAGACTCCGTCGGACTGGTCTGGATATATAAATCCTGATTGGGATTCGACTCATAGGCTTGCGGGCGTTTGTCACGTTCGCACGCTGATGATATGGGATCAGAACGTCTATCAGAACGGCGCGCCGGCAGTCACAGCTGTTCTAACAGGTCGCCAAACGGATGGATATCCGTTCTTTGATCCGCGCGATCAGAGTAACCCTGTTAGCTGCACGAATCCGGCATTGGTCGCGGCCTGGTGGATGACCCTTCCTCGTTTCATGGGCGGAATGGGTATACCCACCGACTGGATAGATTGGACCACTGTCGCTGCGGCGGCAAACATTTGCGACGAGCTGGTCACGGTCAAGATGTTGCACGGCTCAGGATACGAGAGCATCAAACGATACTCGTGCGACACGTATCTTGATACAGCGTATGCGCCGCTGGACAATCTTAATTCCATACTATCGTCAATGGCGGGCACGTATGCCTTTACCTGCGGAAAATATAGAGTTTTCGCTGGAGCGTTTCGTCCTGCGTCCGTAACCCTAACCGACGACGATATCGCGGCGTCCGCCTCGGGTGGTACAAAGCCGATCGCCGTCAATACGGCGAACGTCAACAGTGACCCGCCGAATATCGTCACCGCGACGATGTCCGATGCGGCTCAGATATGGCAGCAGTCTAGCCCAACACCTGTCATCAACTCAGACTACATCTCTGATGACGGTGCCGAAAATCCGCTTGATTTGACCCTCAACGCGACGACCGACACGCGTCGCGCGCGATATCTAATGGGCATCGCGCTCGAGCGTGGACGCCCGGCCTTCGGCATCTCACTGTCAGTCATGGGAGTTGGTGAGAATTACGGCCTCTATGACACTGTACAGCTCAGCCTGTCGAACCGGCCGCAGTACTCGGGACGTACGTTCGAAATCATAAGCATCGTCGACAATTGGGATGGGACGTTCGACTGGACGCTGTCTGAGATCAAGACGACCACCTTCGCGCTCGACCCCGATACTTTCATCCCCATCACGCCAGTCACACCTGTCGACAACTCCTACCTTTGGAACCCTCCTGATCCGACTGGCTTCGAGATCGCATCCATTACCCCGACCACGCTGCCCGACGGCACGGCTGTCGCGCGCGTCGTGGCTATCTGGGATGCGATCACACAGGCTGATCCCGGGGCCCGGTTCGAGCTTCGATACCGAACGACCGGCGGAGATTTTATAGACGCCGGAGCGGTGCCTGGGGATTCGACTGGAACGGTGATCACTGCCGCACTGATCGACGGCGAGATGTACCAATGGGAGCTACGGTTCGTCAACGGACTTGGCGCGGTTTCCAATTGGGTTGACGCCTATACCGGCGTTGCTGGTACGCCGTTGCCGACGCCGCTGTCGATGCGAATCTCGGCGTCGAGCCTCGTCTTTCGCGTACCTCAGACGGGAAATGCTCTGCCTCAGTCGATCACGCTTCAGATCATTCGAACTGGCGGTCTATCGCCGGCCGCGACATGGTCGACAACTCCTACGGTCACTCTCGGTGGATCAGGCGACACGCGCACGCTCTCATTCGCGAATGACAGCGTGGATTCCGTGCAGATCACTGCGACTATCGTTCAGTCCGGTGTCACATATACGGATACTGTGACCATTTCGAAAGTCTATGATGGCCAGAACGCGAGTGTGGATCTGACCGCGCCACCTACTCCTACCGGTTTGACAGTCACCGCGTTCATCTCGCATCTATTGGTCTCGTGGGATCAGCCTAGCTTCACAATCGGGCACGGATACGCCGCGACGGTTGTCTATGCGGCGCAGGTTATCGCCGGCCAGTCGGCTCCTACGTTCGCCACAGCGAAGTCAGTCGGCTCAAGCGCGGCGACGACTTTCGTTCTCGCTGTCGATCCGGGTACCACGTGGGCAATCTGGATCAAGTACCAGACCAACGATGGCGTGCTTTCTACCTCGCCTGCAGGCGGCACTAGCGGCGTGCAGGGCACGGCGACTCTCATCGGCACAGCGAATCTCGCGGACGATCTCATCACGGCCGCCAAACTGGCCAATGGATCGGTTGGCGCGACGCAGCTTGCGGCTGGGGCAATCGATGCGACAAAGCTAGCCAGCGGCTTACAGGGGGTGACCGTCGTTACCGGGGCGCTTCCAAGTACGAATGTCGGTAATGTCATCTATCATACGGACGACGAGAAGCTCTATCACTGGAATGGGTCGACGTATACCGCGCAGACTCAGGCGGCGGATGTCGCAGGACAGTTGACGGATTCGCAGTTAGCTGGAATCGCCGCGGCAAAATTGGCCGGCACTTTGACGACTACGCAAATAGGCGCCGGGACTATACAGACAGGAAATATTGCTGCATCCGCTATCACCTCCGCGCAGATCGCCGCTGACACGATCACCGCCAATAACATCGCCGCGAATGCAATAGGCGCAAGCGAATTGGCAGCTGGCGCCGTCGTCGCTGGAAAGATTGCAGCCAACGCGGTGACGGCCGGTACTATCGCGGCTGGCGCTATCCAAGCGACTCAAATCGCGGCAGGAGCTGTCACTACTGACAAGCTGCTTGTAACAGGCAATGGAAGAGCCATCAATCCAGATCCGAACTTTAATGATCCTACTGCGTGGATACTAGATGGCGGATCGATCGCGGTAGTTGGCGACGGACAAGTTGGCATAAACGTCTATCGAACAGCCTCAGGCGCGAACACGAATGTATTGACGGCCAAAACTTTCCCTATTGACCCGACTAAACTATACCGCCTAAGAATGTGGGCGAGGAATGCAGGAGCCAACGGTGTAGCCTACCTGGGGCTTGCGCTTGCCGACGCTAATGGCAACAACATACAGGGAAATGGAACATTCTGGTATGTCGGAGCGGTCTCCAGCTTAGTGCCAGCCGCATGGACGCTTTTCGAGGGGACGATTGGGCCGGGCGGCAATTTAACGACCCCGTCTACAGCAAAAACCATGCAGCTGCTCGTATTGGGAAATTACACTGGTACGACTGGATATATGGAGTTTCAAGACGTTCGGGTCGAGGAGATGGTTGGCTCGAGCCTTATCGTCGACGGTGGCATTACCGCCACCAAGCTCGCCGCGAACTCGATAGTAGTCGGGACCGCCGCAATTCAGAACGGCGCGATAGTGAATGCGATGATCGGCAACGCTGCAATTGAAAGTGCCAACATACTGGACGCATCTGTTCAAACTCTAAAGATCGCCGGGCAAGCAGTCACTGTCCCCGTTGGCGTATCGCTAGGATCTCCCTATTCCTATCCGCAGACAGGGCCAATTACCACATGGGAGACTATTCTTTCGTGCGCGGTATCTAACTCAGGGGCTCCGTCATTAATACTAGGCGCAATGGCCGCATCTGGCATGACAAACGCGTCGGTTCAGTTTCGTATATTGCGTGATGGGGCGGTCTTGTGGACCCAGAACGGCATATCGGGAAGCTTCGGTGTCCCAGCCACCGCTAGCGCGTTCTACCTAGATAATCCCGGTGCGGGGTCTCACACCTACTCGGTGCAAATCTCATCGAACGCAGTAGGGTCAGTCACGGCTGCAGAGATTATCAGCATGGAACTAAAGCGATGAAGCAATTCACTGTATTTGACATGGTGACCGGCACAATTCTAAGAACGGGTACATGTCAAGAATGCGACTTCAGTGCGCAGGCTATGAGCGACGGCGAGGGCGTCATAGAGGGCGTTGGTAACTGGCAAACCCAGCGTGTTGTTGACGGCGCATTTCAGCAGATCAATTAGTAACACTACGAAGGAGCATGATGGCCGCTCAGATGGAAGGCGACATACCGACAGATCCCCTTCAGCAGAGGGAAGAGAATCTTAGACATGCTCGGCTTTGGATACGCATTGATGCGGCTGTGCATCGGCTTCAGGAATGGGTTTCAAAGCTCTACTCCAGGCAGCACGAGTCAGATAGAGGTCCGCAGGATTACCCCATTCCGCGCCGCCGCCGCTACCGCGATGTCTCGGTGAATATCGAAGGCTATGCCGAGCGCGGCAGTAAAGAGCCATCGTGGCAGAATTGGGGAATGAAAATCGTCGCGACGTTGATTGCGACAGGGATTGGGGGGCTCATCTGGGTTCTGTCCTCGATGAACTCGAGACTGTCGGCGATCGAGACTCAGCAGAGGATGGCAACAGTAGCGCAATCGGAGCGTCTGAAGGCGGACGAGGACAGGATAACGCGGATCGAGAATAAGGTGTTTCCGTGAATCAAGTTCATCAGGAAAAGATATCGAAATGAATAACCTCTGCGCATTTCTGACGATGGTAGCGACATCTGAAGGCACAGATACCATCGGTGACAGAGGATACAACTGCATAGTGGGAAGTACGCGGCAGAATCCACACCTGTTTCAATCGTATGCGGATCATCCGCGCCTGAAAGTGCAACTTAGACCCGATCTTGTGTCAACCGCAGCAGGTAGATATCAGATCCTCGAGCGTTACTTCGACGCGTACAAAGCTCAACTGAGACTGCAGGACTTCAGCCCCTCGTCGCAGGACGCAATAGCGACGCAGATGATTCGTGAACAACACGCCCTGGCTGATGTCGAGGCAGGTCGATTCGATCAGGCTGTCGCCAAGTGCTCGAACATATGGGCCAGCTTGCCTGGGAATTTGTACGGACAACATCAGAATTCGTTGACGGATCTGCGCGCCGCGTTCGTTGAAGCGGGCGGAGTGGTCGCATGAACAAGACTAGATGGCTTCACGCCGCTGAACTGTTTGACTCATGGCGAATTGTCCCGAGGATATTCCTGGGTGCCACAACGTCCGTCATTTGCTGGAATCTGACTTCGCTTGTGGTCTGGTATGAACGCACTCCTGCTGCTTGGAACGGCGCGGTCACTGCAGGACTAACCGTGCTCACTGGAGCGCTCGCTGCCCTTCAGGGATTTGTCTTTAAGGTCTACGCCGATAATGGCCGCAATTGGGCTGAGCATCCGGTCGGAGATCAGGCATGACGCCCGCAGCCATCATCGCGCTCATCCGCGACATAGCAATAGCAACAGCGCTGGGTTTCCTCGTCTACCGAATCTATACAGATGGGCAGAATGCAGTAAAAGTCGCTGATCTCAAGGCTCTACAGAAGCAGCTCGACACGAATACTCAAACAGTGGCCCGATGGTCACAGGAAGCCAGCCATGCCCAGACACAGCGTATCCAAGACCTGGCGACGATCCATGACGCTATTGCCGCTCATAGCCAGCCTATTGTCGTCCTGCGCGATCGACAGACCAATTCCAGCTCCGTGTCCAGCGCTGCCGCAGGCGCCAACGGTCAATCTGCCGCCTGCCGGGGCGCTGACGCAGGACCTAGAACAGATACTGTCGACACCCGGCCCGATATCTCAGCCTTCGAAACAAAGTACGAAGGCTTCCTCGCCGACTGTCGCGCCGCAATAGCATCCTGGCCACACTGAGTACTCTAAGACGACTTTTTGCCGCGCGGCATATCGACGCGGTCCGTCATAATCCTGCGCTGTAGCGCCGCTGTAAACCTCCTGAAGAAGGTCGCCGGCGCTATCCCACACCCCCGCGCCCATTCTGCGCATTCAACGGGGTCAATCCTTCTTTCACCTTTCTCGATCTTTCCTATATAGCTCTGTGGCCGCTTCAGACGCCCTGCAAGCTGCCGTTGGGTCAGCCCAGCCCTTTGCCTAGCTTCAACCAGAACAGCCAGCAGGACGCCATGCCCACGGCTTCGTAGCGTTTTCAACCCCGACGCTCCTGATCTTATGGAGCGCCGTTAGATAGACTACGACCTCGCCGATACCATCATAGGTTCAGGCGCAATGCTGCATCGCGAACTGGTTCTCGGGGCCAGCTTGAACCCAAATTAGGATTGGCCTATTACGGAAAGGATTAGGCCATTCGTCTCATTAGAATACGGCCTGATTTGGTTGAGGTATGCCGCAAGAACACATTTCCACGGATGCCAAAAATCAGCCGTCAGACTTCGACGCGAGTGATCCGAACGTGTCGACAAGGTCAGATTTTTGCCAAGAATGCCTAGGAGGCTATAAGGATAGAGCCGCTAATCTGGTGATCGGTCGGTATAGGGTTTCGATACCTGTAGAATGCCCTCACAAGGCGGAATGCGCCGCGGAGATTCTCAAGCCGTATGTCAGTCTCGGCAGAGACGGCGATCGCTAGGTAACAGGCCGAGGCGTTATAGCGGATATTGGAGCGGTACGGCCGCGCTTGATCCAGCGATCACGTAGAGCTAGCGCTGGTCGCTCGATGAGGTAGTACGAAGCCGATGCGCATGCGAGCGCGCACGCGACTTTGACATACCATGGGAAGGACAACATCTCGGTCATCCACGGCTGTTGCCACAGGTAGAGCGAATAGCTCATCGTTCCAAGCCATGCCACTGGAGCCCAATTAAGCCCTCTACCGATACGCGTCTGTGGCGATCGAATATAGCGATCGAGGAGCATGGCAATCGCGACATTAAGCGCCGACCCTCCTAAAACCCACAGGATTACAGACGATGGGAAAACAGCCAGGACGAGCAATACCAAAACAGTAACGGCTATAGCCCAGCGCGAGCCCACCAGCGCGCGATAGGCTGTCTTTGCCCACAGACGTTCCCGAAGAATAGCGAGCAGGCATCCCGTGGCCAGCGCGTCACTGACGCATTCAAAAGCGAGTTGCGGGTCAGTAGGCCATAGGTTGTAGCTGGAAAGTAAGCGGAACACAGGTGAAATCAGGAGGACGACATAGCATATCCGCTCAGGACGCCGGCTGACTGCCATAGCGAGAGGCCACAGTAGATAAAACTGCTCCTCCACAGCCAGAGACCAGGTATGCCCGAGCGTTCCTCCATCGAACGTATAGTCGTTAATGTAGATCGCCGAAAAAACGACGCTCGAATAGTGGGCCAGTACCCAGCCTGTCGGAATCAGAAGCGCTACGAACGCCAAAAATACGTAGTAAGCGGGAGCAATACGGAATAAGCGCCTGATATAGAAGCCCGTCAGACTTATTCTGCCAGTTCGTGTCAATTCCTTGAGAAGCAGAGAGGTGATCAGAAAGCCGGATATCACAAAGAATACACGTACTCCTAACTTTCCATATTGCACCCGCCATAACAGAGGCAACGGATGTGCCAAGGTCAGATGCGAGAAAATCACTAGACTGATACTGATGGCACGTAGTCCATCCAGAGAGGGGATTCTCTTTTCCATGGTCCCTTTCCTTTATTATTGTTCGATGATACCGCTATTCCAGGTTAGAAATCATGCGGCAGTGCGTTTCCGAAAAAAACTGAGACTTACTTATCAGTTGTTGAATTTGCGCTTCTCGTCTCTACGAATCCGCCCTTGGCCAGAATAACCTCGAATTCATCGCGCTCTACAATCACGAACTGACGGCCATTGACAGTGATATTCATCGTCTCACCGGGCATGATGGATTGGATCTCACGAGATAGAGACTTGGAGATGAACGATCCCTCGGTAAGAGTCTGGGGCCAGATGGCGTCTCGAATGCGCTTAAGTGTTGAATTTGCGCGCATGTGAGACCACCAGCTATAGCCGGTCACCGCTACGCACACGATTCCCAGAACACATCCGAGCCAGTCCAGATCGTGATAGTGGTACTTGAGGGCCAGACTAGATCCTAAGAGGACGCAGACGACCACGTATTTCCATCGATCTTTAGCCATGGTCGCCGCTCTGTCTCGCATGCTTCACCGCACACGCGATATAGACGCTCCTGACGCGGTATTCTGCTTCCTCCCACGGCGGATTTTCTGGGCAGCGCTCGGACTCGTACATGCGCTTGCCCAGCTCGACGCCGCGGAGATACGCTGCGATTGACTGGTCGGTCTCGGTCATGACTTCTTCTTCGCGCGCTTCACGGCTTTGTTTAGCCGCTCAGCCTCCTTCAGCCAGTGTACCGCCTCTTTTTTTGCCGCTCTCGCGCCCTTCGTGTCACCCTCATCCTGTAGGCGCTTCCACTCCTTCTCAAAGGCTTGGGCGCGAGCGGTCGCGTAGAAGACGTCGGTGAAGTCGGGGCGCTTGGCGGTCAAGACGACGCAGCTTTGGCATAATCGGAGTCTGGGAAGTGCTTCAGCGCCTGCTCGTGTAGCCAGATCGCAGCGTCATAGAGAGTCCTGACGTTAGTGTCTGCAGCGACCGGGTTCTTCCCTAGCCTGACATTCCATCCGTTGTCCCACTCGGACTCGACCGCGCAGTCTATCTCGCTCTCGTAGAGCTTCTGCAGGATGATGTCTATTCTGGTTCGTTGCATGTTTTGTTCTCAGTCGGTTCGTCGGATGAGCACGCTGAGAAGCGTACGGGCTCGGTCGGTGGCCCCACATCACCGCGCGCAATTCTGACCGCGCGGGCCAGCGGGCTCTCGCTAGCCAAGGCGGCATCGGTGACTGGTGTAGGTCCCCAGGAATCGAGCAATTCTCGTCCACGCTCCATGCTCTTGATGGGGTCGCGCAGTGACTCCGGCAGCTCGGCGCGCTTATTCCAACGCGTCCACGCCTCCGTTTCGGTAGCGAAGCCTGTCAACTCGCACGGGCAGCTATGGCATTCAATGACCCACTCGCCCGAAGTCGGATGTCCACGATGGTGCGATCGGATATCTCGATCACCGCAAAAAGGACACGATAAGTGCTGTTTTGTCATGGCTTCACCGGTTCGACCGGTCGTATCAGGCCGCCGCAATCCTGACAATACTTCCACGGACGAGGTGCCATTGGGATGCAGGCGCAGGTACGATTGGTCAGCCGCTCGATCTCGTCGGCCGCCTTGCCAAGCGTTATTTCCGGGAAATTCGGCTCATCAATCGTCTCGCCAAGGGCGACTAGCTCGCGTAGGTGGGTAACAAGATTTGTCATTGGCGTAGCATCCTATAAGCGCCGTAGTTCATGGCAACGAACCCCAGGATTACCAGCGCCAGTGATACATGCCACCAGGTAGCCAAATAGATCACGGCTCCGCACGCAAGCCAGAAACCGACAATACAGAGAATTGCTTTACGAGGGTTCATCGCTTACCCACTGAGTTATCGGCACGTCAGTCGACGCCACCGCAAGCGCATAAAGAACTTCCCTATCAGCGGCCATGAGCAGAGAGAAGCTAGCACCGGATGTGCTGCGTCGTATTCG
>Ga0265338_10000861_pt1 | contig 51371 bp, 58 predicted proteins | sample 42126metaG_FD_193579 | JGI IMG/M metagenome (GOLD analysis project Ga0265338, IMG submission 193579) | Rhizosphere microbial communities from Carex aquatilis grown in University of Washington, Seatle, WA, United States - 4-21-26 metaG | ecosystem: Host-associated > Plants > Roots > Rhizosphere...
TAAGTTTCGCTCATTCTAAATAAATGATTTTGGATTTTCAGAATCGAGTTACGAAAGAGGGTTAAATGAATTGGATATGGTCCTCGGTTTCAGTAGTTATATCATCAATTATTAGTTATTTTATTGCAAAGCATGTGCTTAAAAAGAATTTAAAAAGCAGCCTATATATTGATGAATTAAAGGAAATTAAAGAAATTCTTAAGTACTCTTTAGAACCTGTGAATGCGTCCGAGCCAACTCTTATGCAAAGAAGTTCTATTGGAATTTTATATGACAATTCTGGATATAGAAATAAGATTCAAAATTTGAGCTTAAACGACCCCGAGCTTAAAGCGCTTTTAAAGGACTATTTAGAAAATGTTGATAAATACAATCATGAGTATTTTGAATATCAAAAAAAGCATAGAGCCGCAGATGTATTTTCTCAGGACACATCTAATCCAAATGAACTCAAGGAAGTTCTATCAACTTATAAACAAAACCTATTTAGCCTTTACCAAAGGATTAATTTGAGGATTGAAAAGATAATTATATAAAATTCCCCAAAAATTCAAAAATAAAGTCGAGTTGGATTTAGCCTTTGGTTTTTATGACAGCGGTGGTGATAATGTTGAAAAGGAAAACTTTTGTTAATTCGGGATTTACTAATGCGCTTAAAGAGTATTATGTAAGAATTAATAATTTGTTGTAATCCGGCCATGCGGGAGCACCCCAAAATGCTCCTGGCGTTATTTTGATTAAATATCAATAATTACTTGACTGTAATAGTTTTCTACTTGACACATCGTCTAATTAAGTAGTATATTAGTGTTGATTAAAAATCAATTAAATACTACTAAGGATGGTGAGGTATGGAACAACGTTTTATTGGAATGAAGGATCTGGCTGTTTATCTTGGGGTCAGCCGGTATACGATCAGGGCTTGGGTGTACCGCGATAAGATCCCTTGCAAACGGATTGGCAGGGCCATTCGATTTGATATGCGCCAGATTGAAAATATTCTCGATAAAAAAGATTCACTGGCCCATGTGCAGCATTTTGTTTGATAGATTTTTGGGAATTATTGGTATAATTAATTCCTTGCTTTTTGGAGCTTTTATGATATTCTTGAATTGTCCCATATTTGGGACAATTGTTTCATTCATGGAACGAGGATATTAAATGCTTCAAAAAGCCGAATTACAAGTTTTAGATTATCTAACATTAGCTAAAGAGCCTGTATTTGTTTCCCAAATTGCCAGGGATATAGGTCTCGGGAAAAGTTCTGTCAGCAGAGCGTTGCAAACTTTAAAGAAATACAGCTTCTTTAAATATTTGAAACAAGGCAATGCTATTTATTGCCAACTCAATAGGCAATCTCCGGTCATTGCCAAGTTAAGGATTGCTTTAAACTTGATAGAGATTGAGCCCCACCTTACAACATTAAAAAGAGCAGCAGATAAAATCATCCTTTTTGGTAGTTGTTCTCAAGGCACAGACACACAAGAGAGTGATATTGATCTTTTAATCATCACATGGGATAAATCAAAAGCAATAAAAATCACACAAGGTATTAAATTATCCCGTAAAGCCCAATGGGTTATAAAGACGCCGCAAGAGTATATTGTTGTAATAAACAAAGAACCTGTCTTTGCCGAAGAATTAGGACGGGGGATCACATTGTGGGAATCCGATGAAATCACATCCAGAGTTTGATGATTGTTTAAAGAAAGGGAAAATTGTCCCCTTTCCATTGGCCAAGAAACTTGTGGCTAAAGAACTAAAAGCGGCAGAACAAGATCTTGAGACAGCACAGAAAAGTATTAAGCAGAAGGATTATAAATGGGCAACTATCCAGGCGTATTATGCCATGTTCCATGCGGCTAGAACCCTTTTATTTCACAAAGGGTATAGAGAAAAAAGTCATTATTGTTTAATGCTTGCGATGAAGACATTTTATGTCAGCGAAGGGAAAATGGAAATGCGTGTTGCGGAATCGCTTCAAACAGCCAGGGCTCTTCGTGAAAGTGCTGATTATGACAATGCCTTTGATAAGAAAAGCGCGATTTCATTAGTTGATCAAGCTGCTGAATTTGTTAAAGTGGCTCAAACGGTATAAGTATGGGAAAACCATTTCAACGCAAAGACCGCAACGATAAAGATTGGTACATCAGCTACTATGAACCTGGTGGGAAGCGTGTAAAGAGGCGTGTAGGCCCAAGCAAGAAGCTTGCAGAGGCGGCTCTGAGCAAAATTGAGGTGGCTATTGCGGAAGGCCGGTATTTGGAAGTTAAGAATCAGGATAAGATCCTTTTTGAGAATTTCGCAGATGAATACCTACGCACGCATTGTTTAAATCAAAAATCCTATCGTTCCTATCATAGTATCCAAGTCAAAAGATTAAAAGGGGTGTTCAAAGGTAAGTCTCTTGATGAAATTAAAGTCTTGGATATTGAAAAATTCAAGAACAATCGTCTGCTGAAGGTTGCCCCAGGAACAGTAAATCGCTCATTGGCCTGTCTTAAATCCATGTTTAACCGTGCCATTGTCTGGGGAAGATTTGAGGGAGTTAATCCGGTAACAAAAGTAGGCATGTGTAAAGAAAAAAAGATCCGGTTACGATACCTGGAAAAAGAAGAAATCTTACGTTTGGTGGCTAATTGTTCTGTGGGGTTAAGACCAATTGTTATTTTAGCGGTCAATACGGGCATGCGCCATGGGGAGATACTCAATCTTAAGTGGCATGATGTTGATTTTAAAAGGGATGTTATCTGCTTGCTGGAAACAAAGAGCGGGGAGAAGCGGGAAGTGCCAATGAATGAGGTGGTCAAGAATGAGTTGATCAAGGTCCGCAAGAATCCTAAAAGCCCGTATATTTTTTGTTATCCAAACGGGGAAAGGGTCAGGGATATTCGGAAAAGCTTCTGGACAGCGTTAAAAAAGTCTGGTATAAAAGATTTTCGTTTTCACGACCTAAGACATACAGCTGCCAGTCAATTAGTCATGGCAGGTATTGATCTAAATACGGTACGGGAAATTTTAGGGCATAACACGATTGAGATGACGTTGCGCTATGCGCATCTTTCTCCTAATCACAAAAAACGGGCGGTGGATGTCTTGGGTGAGAGTATTGGTCTGCAAAAAGCCCCCAAGAGCTTAGATGTAGTCCCCATATGGTCCCCAGAGCTAAAAGTAGAAAATGTTCAGATTTAGTAAATATATAGAAATAGCAGTAAATAAACAAGTTATGAAGTAACGCTGGCTTAGCTCAGTTGGTAGAGCAGCTGATTTGTAATCAGCAGGTCGGGGGTTCGAAGCCTCTAGCCAGCTCCATGTATAGAAGTATCAGGGCAGGTATCCAAGTGGCTAAAGGGCACAGACTGTAAATCTGTTGCGTCCGCGCTTCGAAGGTTCGAATCCTTCCCTGCCCATTTTTTTTGCGGGAGTAGTTCAGTGGTAGAACTCTAGCCTTCCAAGCTAGTAACGACGGTTCGATTCCGTTCTCCCGCTCCAATCAGCAGTCTAAGCAAAGGATGTGTATGAAGGTAACCTTGCTCGTGCCAACATTGAATGAGGCGGTAGGCATGCGTTCGATCATGCCAAAGGTCAAGAAAGAATGGATCGACCAGGTCCTGATCGTTGATGGGAAATCCAAGGACGGCACCGCTGACATTGCCCGTGAAATGGGCTATGATGTGGTGATCCAGCAAACCCCGGGCATTCGCGGCGCTTACATGGATGCGCTTCCATTTATAAAAGGGGATGTCATCCTGACCTTCAGTCCTGACGGCAATTCCATACCCGAGCTAATTCCCGTTTGTATCGCCAAAATAAAAGAAGGTTTCGATATGGTCATTGTTTCGCGCTACGCACAGGGCGCTAAAAGCTATGACGATGACATAGTGACCGGTTTCGGGAACAAGTTATTTACCGGATGCATCAATTTACTGCATGGCTCCAAATATACCGATGCCATGGTCATTTACCGGGCGTATCCCAAGAAACTTATCTATGATCTGGACCTGGACAAGGATTCAAGTTATTCATTTGAGGAAAAATTATTCCGGACAAAGATCAGCTGGGAACCCTTATTATCTATCCGTGCCGCCAAACGACGGCTGCAAGTGGCTGATATCCCGGGCGATGAACCTGCCCGTGAAGGCGGAGAGCGTAAATTACAGGTCTTGAAATGGGGCGCGGCATATATGTTTGAGATCTGGAGGGAGATTTTCATTTGGCGCTAAAGGATATTCCGATCAGGAAGGTCAGCATTATCGGCGACGGGGGATGGGGTACGACCCTGGCCATTCATTTAAGCCGCAAAAAGTATCCTGTCATGCTCTGGGGGGCATTCCCTGCCAATATTGCCCAGATAGCCCAGAAGCGGGAAAACAAAAAGTTTTTACCCGGTTATAAAATACCTTCGCAGGTGCGTTTAACTTCCGATATTGATGAAGCTATTGAATTTGGCGATCTGGTCGTTCTATCGGTGCCTTCGGAGTATTTAACGGGTACTTTAAAGAAGATCCAGGAAACTTCGTATAAGGGCAAGGTATTCGTCAGTGTGGTCAAGGGGGTCCATCCGGGATCATTCAAGCGCATGTCGGAGATCATCCACGACCATTTGCCCCATGTGCCGTTAGTTGTTTTGTCCGGTCCGACCATTGCCTTAGAAGTCGCCGCGGGCATCCCTACCACGGCGGTAGCGGCATGCGGCAATGAAAAACTGGCCGTCTCGATCCAGAAAGTCTTTAATTCGGACACCTTCCGCATCTATACCAACACGGATGTGGTGGGTGTTGAGATAGGCGGCAGTGTCAAGAATGTGATCGCTTTAGCCTGCGGGATCTGTGATGGGCTGAAACTGGGTACGAATACCAAGGCCGCGATCTTGACCCGCGGCCTTACGGAAATAACCCGCCTGGGCATGGCGCTGGGCGGACGCAAGGAAACTTTTTACGGGTTAGCCGGGCTTGGGGACCTCGCTACCACGTGTTTCAGCCCCAACAGCCGCAACCGGACGGTAGGCGAAGCGCTGGGCCGCGGCCAAAAAATAAAAGATGTTTTGGGCCGCATGAATGCCGTTGCCGAAGGGGTCATCACCGCGAGGGCTGTTTACCATCTGGCCCGAAAGAAGAAGATCCCCATGCCGATCGTGACGGAAGTATACCGGATCATCTACGCAAATAAATCCGCCCAAAGCGCCATGAAGGATTTGATGGGACGTTCTTTAAAATCTGAATAGCTCAAATTGAATTGACAAAGAAAAAATTATCTATTAGACTCTCACTTAATCAATCAGTAGTAGTAAAAACAGGAGGAATGGATGGAGAAATTATCTTTTTACGATGTGAAGACAAAGTCCAAATTTGATTCTGACAGCTATGTGGTGAAAGAAAAGAGCGGACGTTTTTTCGCGGTCACCAAATCTCTTAAAGGCACGCATGAATGCTGGCGCGTGTTGAGCAAGGATCAGGCTGCCAAACTTAAAAAGAAATAACGCCTAAGGAACAATTTTATCCGTAAGAAAGTTTTAGAGTCTAAAGCGTTAGCCCAAAAAGTAGCAAAATTTGCTGATGACACCAAAGCGCAGGATATCGTCATTTTAGACATGCGCGAGTTAGTTAATTTTTGCGACTATTTTGTCATCGCCACGGGGACTTCCGACCGTCAAGCCAAAGCCATTGCTGAAGGTATTGAAGAAGGGCTGAAAAAAGAAAGCAATATTACGATCCATGGCATAAAGGCGTTAGGCGGGCTTCAATACTCACAGGAGAATGGCGCCTGGGTATTGCTGGATATGGGGGATGTGGTCGCCCATATTTTTGAACCCCAGGCCCGCGAATTCTACGCGCTGGAACATCTCTGGCAGGATGCTCCTAAAGTAGAATACAAGGCCCGTGGCAGGAAAAAGTAATTCTTTATTTGGAAAAAAGCCCTTTGAGGAATATATTCTTTAAGGGGCTTTTTCCTTTATTCTTCCGATAAAATCTATGTTTTCTCATGTCCGTCAGCAGCTACAGGGTATCATCGGGGATTCCTTGCGTATATTTGAAGGCATTGAATATCCGCCGGTCATCATCGATATCCCCTCAGATAAGCAGCATGGGGAATTTTCCTGCAATGTCGCCCTGCAGTTAAGCCGTTTGCTTAAAAAAAGCCCCATGGCCATTGCCCAGCAGGTCCTTCCACATTTACAAGGGCATTTAAATAAAAGCCCTCTTTCAGAAAAAATAACCAAGATCGAGATCAAGGCGCCTGGTTTTATAAATTTTTATTTATCCCCCGAAGGCTTCTATGAAGTTTTATATGACGTCTTTGCCCAAAGGGAAAAATACGGTTGTTCAGATTTCGGCGCCAGGAAAAAATTCTGCCTTGAATTTGTCAGCGCCAATCCCACCGGCCCTCTGACAGTGGCCCACGGCCGCCAGGCCGCGATCGGGGACACCCTTGTGAACATACTCCTTGCTGCCGGTTTTGACGCCAAGAGAGAATATTACGTGAATGATGAGGGCAATCAGATCAATATATTAGGCCGTTCCATCAAAGCGCGCGGGGCACAGATCCTGGGCGCGGAAACGCCGCTTTTTGAGGATGCCTACCAGGGGGAATATATCCGTGAGATGGCGCAAATCTTCATGAGCCGCCATAAGATCACAACTCCGGCGCAATTAGACCAACAGCCTGACGCGGCATTCCGGGAGTTTGGCGTCGTGTATTTAATGGGCCTGATCAGGAAAGACCTGGAAGATTTCGGCGTTCATTTCGATATTTGGTCATATCAATCAAAGATCGCCACTAATGCCGCCATTGAAGAATTGCTGGCTGATTTCAAGGCAAAGGGCTATGTTTATGAGAACGAAGGGGCCTGGTGGTTCAAATCCACCCTATGGGGGGATGATAAGGACCGTGTCGTCAGGAAAAGCGACGGGCAGTACACCTACCTGACACCTGATATTGTTTACCATAAGGATAAATTCGCGCGTGAATTTCAGTATATCGTCAATATCTTAGGGCCTGACCATCATGGGTATATCCCGCGCATCAAGGCGGCTGCCGCCGCGCTTGGTAAATCAAAGGATGACCTGGACGTCCTGATCGTGCAGCTGGCGACCATCTACAGGGACGGCAAGGAAGTTTCCATGTCCACCCGCAGGGGTGAATTTATTACCTTGCGCGAAGTTATGGACGAAGTGGGGAAGGACGCGGCCAGATTTTTCTTTCTCATGCGCCAGGCCAGCGCCCATCTGGAATTTGACCTGGAATTGGCTAAAAAGCAAAGTTCGGAAAATCCCGTGTATTATATCCAATACGCCCACGCGCGCATTTACAGCATTATCCGCAAAGCCCAGGATGAGCTGCACTGCCATCCTAAGACCGGTGATTTAAAATTTTTAAAGCAGCCTGAAGAGCTGGATTTATTGCGCAAGATCGGCCTTTATCCTGATATACTGATCGGATGCGCCAAGTCCCTGGAGCCTTTTGGCCTGGTCAGGTATTTGCAGGAAGTAGCCGCGGCATTCCACAAATTTTATGATTCATGCCGTGTGCTTGATGAGAATAAAGAAATTTCCGCTGAACGCCTGGGGCTTATTGAAGCGGCCAGGGTGGTTTTAGGCAACGGTTTAAGGCTTCTGGGTGTATCCGCTCCGGAAAAAATGTGAGTCCAATGATCAAACGATGGAATATCCAGCCGCAAAATCTTCCGTTACAAAAGACCATCAGTGACGCTTTAGGCATCAATCCCATCATTGCCCAGCTGTTGATCAACCGCCAGATAACGTCCATTGGCCAGGCCAAATCGTTTTTATTGGCTGACATGGCTTCATTGAACAACCCTTTCCTGCTGGCTGATATGGACCGTACCGTTACCCGCATTGAAGAGGCCCAAAAAAGATCTGAAAAGATCCTTATTTACGGGGATTATGACGTGGACGGGGTGACTTCCAGCGCTTTATTGCGCCGCTTGTTCAACCGCCTGGGGTTACAGACGGTCAATTATATCCCGCACCGTATGGAAGAAGGGTACGGCTTGAATGTGGAGGTGGCGGAATTTGCCAGGTCGCAGGGCATCCAATTGCTCATCACCGTTGATTGCGGCATCAACGCTTTTTTGCCCATCGAAGCGCTTAATGCCGCCGGTATTGATGTGATCGTCATCGATCACCATGAGCCTGACGGGAATAAGCTCCCGCCGGCCCTCGCGGTGATCAACCCCAAACGCGCGGATTGCCTGTATCCATTCAAGAATTTATCCGCCGTGGGCCTGGTGGCGAAATTAATGCAGGCTATTTTAGGGCATGTCCCCCTGGAAGACCTGGACTTAGTCGCGCTTGGCACGGTGGCGGATGTGGTGCCTTTGCTTGGCGAGAACCGCATTTTTGTCAAGAATGGCCTGCCATATATAGAACGGACCAAGAAACCGGGATTGCAGGCTTTGCTGGAAGTGGCTAAAATTTCCGGTAAAAAAATGAAACCGTACTATATCGGTTTTATTTTAGGCCCCCGTTTGAACGCCGCGGGCCGCATGGATTCGGCCACGGTTTCTTTGGACCTGCTTTTATCGGAAAATTCCGCCGACGCGTACGCCCTGGCCTGCAGCCTGGAAGCGCATAATCAAAGCCGTCAGAAAATGCAGAGCGAGGTGGTTGAGGAAGCGCTCGGCATGATCGAGGCCGATGAGTCGCTCAAAGCCCAGGACATCATTGTTGTCCATAAAGAAGGCTGGCACAAAGGGGTGTTGGGGATCGTCGCCAGCCGTATCGTTGATAAATATTACCGCCCAACGGTGGTCATATCCGTCGAAGACGGGATGGGGACCGGGTCCGCCCGCTCCATCGATGGTTTTCATTTGCATGAAGCGTTGAGCAGCTGTTCCGGTGTCCTGGAAAATTACGGAGGGCATAAACGCGCCGCTGGCTTGCGGTTGAAATATGGCAATATCGAGATCTTCCGCCGGGCCATGAATGATTTCGCGCGGCATGCCTTGCCCGAGGCGAAGTTCATCCCGACCCTTGAGATCGACTGTGAGATCCCCTTAAGCGTCATTGACCTGTCCCTGATTGAGACAATCAGCTCCATGGAACCTCATGGCGAGGGGAATCCGACGCCGGTATTTTGCTCGAGGAATCTCACCGTCAAAAGCCCGCCGTCATTGCTCGGCAAGGATACCATCAAATTCTGGGTCAGTGATGGGAATAAAAGTATCAGCGCGGTGGGATTTGGTATGGGGTCATTCAGGGATATGGTAAAGCTGGGGGGACAGGTGGACCTGGCTTTCACCGTGAGCATTGATGATTGGAACAAGGCCCCAACCGTTCAATTGATGCTCAAGGATATCAAGCAGCCCGTGTGACCTTATTGGCCTGGATGCAGCTGGTGCAGACCAGGGCACGTTGGACGTGGCCGTTTAATTTGATCTTAATGCGCTGCAGGTTAGGAAGCACCATGCGGAAACTTTTGCCGACGACTTTAGAACCGGCGCCGCCTTTTTTCTTTTCCATACCGCGGCGTTTATATTTTCTGCCTGAAGCAGGTCCTTTTAAACAGACAATGCAAGATCTCATGGGATTCCTCTTTATTTAAATATACGTTTGGTCAAAATTTGAACCTTAAATATACTGGAAATCGCGATTTTGTCAAGGGCTTTCGATCTTAAAATAACCTTAGAAAGGATATATGGACCTAACCCAACTGCCGAATTATCAAAAGAGGGTCTTTGTCCCCGCTAACGCTGATCTGACGGACCTTGCCACCGTTGTGGGTTTGTACGAAAAGCTTGAGGCCATGCCGGTCACATCAGCCGGGGAATTAGAGCAATGGCTGATGGATCGCTCTGAGCTGGATGCCGCAATGTCCCAGGCAGGCTCTATTTTATACATTCGCATGACCTGCCAGACCGATGATAAAGCCTCTGCCGGGGCCTATACCCGTTTTGTTGAAACCATCCTGCCCGCGGTCAAGCCGGTCAATGACCGCCTGAACCATAAATATGTCCGTGCCTCTGAAGGATATCCTTTAGACGCTGTCCGATATCAGGTGTATGACCGCGCGGTCAAAACGGATATCGAGCTTTTTTTTGAAAAGAACGTACCCTTGCAGACCAAGGTAGACTTGCTAAGCCAGGAATACCAGACTGTCTGCGGGGCAATGACGGTCATCTTCGAGGGCAAGGAAGAGACGCTGCCCCAGATGTCCAAATACCTTTTGGCGACAGACCGCTCCCTGCGGGAGCGCGCCTGGAAAGCGACGGCAGAACGGCGGTTAAAAGAAAAAGACAAGATCGAAGGGATCTTTGAGGGCATGTTTGAGCTGCGCAACAGCATAGCCCGGAATGCCGGATTTTCCAGTTTTACCGATTATCAGTTCAAAGCGTACCATCGTTTTGACTATACCCCCCGCGACTGTAAAAAATACCATGAAACCGTTGAAAAATTGATCGTCCCTTTAAATGGAAGGATATTGGCCAAGCGGCAGGAACAGATGAAATTAAAGACCTTAAGGCCGTGGGATACGGCCGTGGACGCTGCGGGGGAAAAACCATTGACACCCTTTAACGATGCCGCCGGCCTGATCAAAGGGACAGGGGCTATCTTTAAACGATTGGACCGTGATTTTGGCCTTCAATTCCAGGATATGGAAAAGTGGGGGCTGTTGGACTTAGCCAGCCGCAAGGGGAAAGCTCCCGGAGGTTATCAAAATACCCTGAGCGAAGCGCGCAAGCCGTTCATTTTCATGAATGCCGTCGGCATCGATGATGATGTGCGCACCTTATTGCACGAAGCGGGGCATGCTTTTCACGCGTTGGCTTGCTGCCATGAGCCCATTGTCGATTACCGGCAAGCTCCCATGGAATTTTGTGAAGTCGCTTCCATGGCCATGGAACTTTTAGGTGGGGAATATTTAAGCGAATTCTATGCGCCCCAAGACCTGCATCGGTCCAACCGCGAGCATTTGGAAGGGATCATCCAAACCCTGGCCTGGGTTGCCAATATTGACGCTTTCCAGCACTGGCTTTATGAGCATCCGCAGCATTCCGTCAATGAACGCCGCCAGGCCTGGGGTGGGTTTTATGAGCAATTCGGAGGCAAATTTATCGATTGGAGCGGGTTATCCGCCATCAAGGATAGTTTATGGCACAGGCAATTGCATATTTTCGAAGTGCCTTTTTATTATATTGAATATGGCATCGCCCAATTGGGCGCGCTGCAAGTTTGGCGGAATAACCGGCGTAATCCCAAGAAAGCTTTGGCGGATTACAAGCGCGGGCTTTCTTTGGGGGGATCGAGGCCTGTGGGAGAGTTATACCGGGCGGCCGGTATTTCCTTCGATTTTTCTGAAGGCATCATCAAGCCCCTGGTTGAAGCGGTAACTAAAGAGTGGGAACTATTGTCATGACGTTGAAGGACCAGGGAATATTGCGCAAGCTGTCCCATGAGGAGATCGTCAGCCGCCAGGTCAAGAAAGCGGATAAACCAAAATTGCCCTTAAGTGTTGTGCTCAACAATATCCGCAGTTTGCATAATGTGGGCACAATTTTCCGGACCGCGGACGGGGCGGGGGTTGAAAAGATCTGGTTATGCGGCATTACCGGTTATCCTCCGCAGGGAGGGATAGCCAAGACGGCGTTGGGAGCAGAGGCCCATGTCGCATGGGAATACCGCGAGGATGTATTGGGCCTGATCAAGGAATTGAAGCGTGAAGGATGCCAGATCGTGCTTTTGGAGCAAATGCAGGGCAGCACGGGCCACGATGAGTTTACGCCAGGGCCTCATGTCTGTTTGGTGGTGGGCAATGAAGTTGACGGCATTGCCGATGAATTGCAATCCCTGTCAGACGCGGCCATTGAGATCGAAATGGACGGGATCAAGAACTCTTTAAACGTTGCGGTGGCTTTTGGGATCGCGGTCTATCAGCTGCGCAGCCAGCTTAAGAAAAAGCTTTTGTCATGAAAAAATATCTTGAACCCCTGCTTTTGATCGTTCCTTTTATTTTGTGGTTCTTTTGTTTCCGTCCCTTTTTCAGCGGCCATTTATATTTACAGGCGGACGCGATATCTTACGGCGAACATATCGGATTTTACACGGATCAACTGAGCCGCGGCGTATATCCGTTATGGGACCCCACGTGGTGCCAAGGCGCACCGAATGATTTTTTCTTAAGGCGCATAGGGGACGTTAATCCGCTTTTATTCCTGATCGTTTTCCTTAAATGGCTGGGGGTCACTTCAGCGGTTTCCTACCTGTTTTTCCTGGGGGTATATTATTTTCTGGCAGGGTGGGCGTTTTATCTGATCACCCGCCTGCTTTTATCCGACCGCTTTTTCGCCTTCATCGCCTACATCCTTTTTCTGTTTTCCTCCTGGGGGTCTGAGATATTTTATAATTATATCATCATCATTTATCTTCCCCTTGTCTGGTTCTTCTATTTCCTGTTATCTTTTTCCCGCAAACCCGGCCGCGGGCCGTTCTTAGGCATGTTCTTTTGCGCGGGGCTGGTTGTCACCACCTATATCCCGTTCTTTTTCTTGACGGTATTGGCTATCTTTACCATCCTTTATATATTATTTTACGGGGAATTTTTCATTCAATTTTTAAAGCGTGGATCGGTCTTTCTGGAGAAAAACATGGTCCTTGCCGGTTTCTGCGCGATCTTTCTTTTAGGTTCCTGTGTTCCCGCGCTGGTGTTTTATAAAGAATCAAAAAGCGGTGAGTTTGTGCTTCCCAACCGCCATTTGGGATCGGACTCAGCATCCGCGATCACTGTCGGCATGGATAATGTGGCCAGCGGGGATATCATCAATCATGGGTATTTTGACCGGATCTTTGACGACCACGCGCATATGGATATGGGGGATATCTATATGCCTTATGTTTTCTTTTTAATACTGTTATCAACGGCCCTGGCTGGCTCGAACAGATTGATCTACTTTTTACTGTTCAATATCCTGGGCCTTTCGCTTATCACCGTCACGACCGCGGGCGGAGTGCACCGTTTCCTTTATGAGCATGTTATTTTCTTTAAATTCATCAGGAATATTTATTATTTCTTCTGGCTGGCTATCTTCCCGATGCTGATCCTCTTGTCCGTGACGGCCTTTAAATCCCTGCTGGACACGATCAACGGCTCAAAGCGTAAAAAACTTTGGCTGGCCTATGTCCTTGTCAGCCATTTGATCTTCATTGTTTTTTTGTTTGGCCGCCATGGAGTTTTACCGGGTGCATGGGCGGCCATTATCTTAAGCCTGACTTATTTCTTGGTCTATTTCTTTGCCCGGGAGAGTATTTCCTATCCGTTGGGTTTTGTCCTGCTTTTGTCGGCGGTATTTCTCCAATCGGCCCAGGTATACGGGTTTTTGGAAGGGAAGCTGTATAAATCTCAGCAAAGCGAGGCCCATTATATTCAGACGCACAAAGACCCTGTTTTACAGAGAATGAATATTTATTACGCTTCCGCCTGGTTTTCAGCCCTTGTTGAGTACATTGACCCGCAAGTCCTTGAGGATTACTGCAAACATCGTTTTATCCTTTATGACAATGTCCTGCCTTATAAGGACAGCCCGGAATTCTTCAAAAGCCTGCAGTCAACCATGGCGGATAATACAAACATCGCATTTTTATCAAGATTTGAGAGCGGGCCGGGTGATTGGAAGCGGGATGAAGGTTCCGGGCTTCACGCTGACCTTGAGCCGGATTCATTGGGTGAATTAACGGTTTTGCGTTCGGATGTAAATTCCGTGAAGCTGGCCATGCATTTGACCAAAAGCCGGTTTTTAGTGGTCAATGATAATTATAACAGTGACTGGCACGCTTTTATCAACGGCCGCCCTGCCCGATTGTTAAGGGCGAATTTTTCATTTAAAGGCTTATGGGTGCCTGCGGGAGAATCCAGCATCATGCTTTCATTTTCCAGCCCCAGGGGATACCTGTTCCATGGCATGCTGACGGCCGTTTACGCGGGTGTTTTCCTGTGTATGCTGTTCCTGCTGAGAAAGGCCCGGAAACAATGATCCATGCGCTTCGATGGTTATTTTGCCGGATCGCGGTGATCTATATCATCGTATTTTTGTTTTGTATGACATGCATGGACCTCAAAACGATCATCGAACGTGTCAAGGTCAGGCATTTGAATGACGCCATCCCTGATTTTTCAGACATGATCCTTTTTTCCAGGGACCAGAGCGCGATCAGGGATATTGATTGGAGGCCTTATCAGGATTATTTTGAACTCATCCTGAGCTATTTGCCTGATGATCAGATAACAATGCAATTGCTCGGGTTTGTGGACTATAACGCGGGGCGTGAGGAAAAGGCGATAGCCCTGTTTAAAAGTTCCACCCAGATGAACGGGAAATACCTGTTTTGGTCCAATTATAATTTAGGTGTCCTATATTACAAAAAAGGGATGTGGCCGCAGGCATCGGAATATCTGTTAAATGCGATCTCATCCAATACAAGGCTGACGCTTTTGCTGATGCAGGATTCCATGGTTTACAAGCAGATACTGGCAAGTTCTTATTTTAAATATTCCCTGGATGAGGAGATCAAGGATGCCCAGAGCCGCGCGTACATCCTTTTGTTATCAAGCATGTACCATATGAAACAATACGATAAAATGATCGTCATCGCGAATTTGGGCATCAAGGACCAGGCCCTTTCACATAAAGACGCGTTTTATTATTATGATGGTTTGGGGTTTTATGAAATAGGCCGGATCAAAGACGCGTTTTTGATGTTTCAGGAAAGCCTGAACCTTGAGAAGGGGAATCCAGATATATATTATTATCTCGCAGACATTTATCAGAAGGCGGGGCAATTGGAACAAGCCCGGGATCTGCTACAAATCTCATATACCCTGCATCAGAAAAACGATCCCCGTTTCCCCTACGAAAAGCTGGCGAATCTCAGGTTTTACTGACAGCCCTCAAGATGTTCTTGCAAAACAAAAGGGCAGCGTTTAGAATAAAACAATGAGTATCCACCTCAATAATGCTGAAGCGAAAAAGCTTTTGCGCAATAAAAAGGTGATCGAGGAGATCAACCGGCACAAATGGCTGGAAAGCGAGATCGCCGGCTATGATATCGGTTTTGAAGCGGCGGCCGAAGATTGGCTCAAAAACCATGCCGCCGTTTGGATCGCCTATCACGCTAATAAAAATAAACAAAAGCATGCTGCCAAGTGATCCCTTCGCCGCTTAAAAATATCCATGATCTCCCGCCATCGCTGCAGCCTGTCATCAATGAATTCGCCGGAAAGCTGCTGGAAAACCTGAACGATAATGTCCTTTCTATCCTTGTCTACGGTTCCGCGGCGGGGGTTAGTTACAATCCGGGCATTTCCAACATCAATATCGCGGTCATTGTCAAGGACCTTGAATTTTCCATCCTCAAACAGAACCTGGCCCTGATCAAATCTGTCCGTAAGCATAAGATCGCCACGCCCCTGTTTTTAACCAAAGAATATGTCCTTAATGCCCTTGATGTTTTTCCCGTGGAATTCAGCGAGATCAAACAACAGCATAGGGTTATCTATGGTGAGGATATTTTTAAGGACCTGGATATACCCCTTAAGGATGTGCGCCTGTTATGCGAACAGCAGGTAAAGGGAAAATTACTGCATTTACGCCAGGCCTATTTGGAAACCGGGCCTGACGCGGTTGTCTTAAAGAACCTTCTTATAAAAACCTTAAACGATCTGATACCGATCTTCCGACAGCTGATCATTTTAAAAGGCCAAAAGCCTGCCGTTCACAAAGAAGAGACGCTGAAGTTATTAGCAGGGATCTTTTCGTTGGATGAAGAGTCCTTGTTAGCCGTATACCATGACAAAAGCAGAAAAATGCTGATGCCGTTAAATCAGGTAGAAGCCCATTTTCAGAATTTTCTCAATCAATTGGAAAATCTGTCCCGCCATATGGATTCCATATGAAATCCTTGTCTTTACCGGCCCTTTTCCTATTAGTGACGGTCAATTTTATTCCCTCGGGATTTGCCCAGCAGGTGTCGTATCCGGCGGCCAGCGGTTATGTGGTTGACCAAAGCGGCATCATTGACAGCGCGGCCCAAAGCCGGCTGGAGGCATGGATCCTGGAATTAAAGCAAAAGACATCCGCTGAAGTCGCTGTTGTGACGGTGGACAGCACAGAACCTTTATCCATTGAAGAATACGCGGTCAATTTATTCCAGCGCTTTGGCATAGGACAAAAGGGCAAGGACAACGGGGTATTATTTTTAGTCGCTTCCAAGGACCGGCAAATGCGCATTGAGGTGGGCTACGGCCTTGAAGGGGCCATCACAGACGCTTACAGCAGCCAGATCATTAACTCAATTGTTGTTCCTGAATTTAAAGCTGGCCGTTATTCCGATGGGATCGAAAAAGGGACGGCCGCTATTGTCACCCTGATAGCTAAAGAGTATAATGTAACACTTACCGGCGTTCCCCAGCCGGTTTATCAGGACCAGGGCAATGGTTCCAATTGGGTCTTTCTATTAATTATTTGTATTTTCATCTCTTTTATTATCAGCCGCGGCGGCGGGGGGATGTTCTTGCCAATGCTTTTTATGGGCGGCGGATATGGCGGTGGAGGATATAGCGGCGGCGGTGGCGGATTCGGCGGTGGATTCGGAGGCTTTGGCGGCGGCATGAGCGGCGGAGGCGGCGCCAGCGGTGGTTGGTAGCGAATTATATATCAATTAGGATAAATTTGTTCTTTGAGGGAATAATACCGTTTAACCTTATTCTGTTGACCGAAAAGAATATAACATAGGAGAAATTGTATGAACAAACTATTGATCGCATTAGCAGTTATCGTCGTGCTCGCCTTCATGGCCTTCGGCTGGTACCAAACCGGCTACAACCAGATGATCGGCCTCAACCAGCAGGTCCAATCCAGCTGGGCCCAGGTGGAAAACCAGCTTCAGCGCCGATTCGACCTCATCCCCAATTTAGTCAACACGGTCAAAGGATACGCTTCCCATGAAAAGGACATTTTGGAAGAAGTGACGCGCCTGCGCAGCCAATGGGGCCAGGCGGCCAATATCCCGGACAAGGTGGCCGCGGCCAATTCATTGGGCGGGGCTTTGTCACGCCTGTTAATGGTCAGCGAGAACTATCCCAATTTAAAAGCAGACACAAGCTTTTTGGAATTGCAAAGCCAGCTGGAAGGGACCGAGAACCGTATCGCCGTTGAGCGCATGCGCTATAACCAGGCGGTGCAGCTATTCAATACCTATCAGCAAAGCCTGTTTGGAAGCTTTTTCGCTTCAGTGACACATTTAACCCAGCCGGCGGTGTACTTTAAAGCGCCGGAACAGGCCCAGCAAGCGCCTGTCGTGAAATTTTAAATTGTAATGTTTTGGAAAGGACCATATGTCATCGTTAGAATTAAAGAAATTACCCAATTTTTCCGGACGTCCCGGCCCATTATTGCTTGTCATCATGGATGGGGTGGGCCTTGGAAAGCAGGATGATAGCGACGGAGTATTTCTCGCCAAAACCCCCTGCCTTAATGAATTGATGAAAGGTGAACTGTATACAAAGCTCAAAGCCCACGGCACGGCGGTGGGTATGCCAAGCGACGAGGATATGGGCAATTCAGAAGTGGGGCACAATGCCCTGGGGGCGGGGCGCGTGTTCGATCAGGGCGCCAAGCTCGCGAAAGCGTCCATTGAGAGCGGAAAAGTCTTCGAAACGCCGGTTTGGAAGGAATTGGTTGAAAGGGTCAAGTCTGAAAACAAGATCTTTCATTTCATCGGCCTTTTATCCGACGGTAATGTGCATTCGCATATCAACCTGTTGCTGGCGCTGGTGCGCCGTTGTGCCGATGAGGGGGTGCGCCGGGTTTGCCTGCATGTGCTTTTGGACGGCCGAGATGTGTTTGAAAAATCAGCCCTGGGCTATATTGAAACGACGGAAAGCCTGCTCAAGGAGATCAACGCCTCCCATAAGAATTTTGAATACCGCATCGCGTCCGGCGGAGGCCGCATGGTGACGACCATGGACCGTTATAACGCGGATTGGTCGATCGTTGAACGCGGCTGGAAAGCCCATGTCTTAGGACGGGGGCGCCGTTTTTCGTCCGCCAAAGAAGCGGTGGAGACTTATTATAAAGAAGACCCCAAGATAACAGACCAGTATCTGGATTCTTTTGTGATCGAAGACGACGGCAGCCCGGTGGGGACCATCGAAGACGGGGATTCAGTGGTGCTTTTTAATTTCCGGGGCGATCGGGCCATCGAATTATCCCTGGCTTTCGAAGCCGCGGACTTTGATAAATTTGACCGTGTGCGTGTTCCTGATGTGCTTTTTGCCGGGATGATGCAATATGACGGGGATCTGCATATACCCAAGAATTATTTAGTGCCCCCGCCGCAAATACAGTTCCCGGTCGGTGAATATATGTGCGCCAACGGCATTTCCTCATTTGCCATATCAGAAACCCAGAAATACGGCCATGTGACTTATTTTTGGAACGGCAACAAATCCGGTTATATCGATGAAAAACTGGAAACTTATGTGGAAATACCGTCTGACAAGATCCGTTTTGACCAGGCCCCTAAAATGAAGGCGGCGGAAATAACCGACAAAACCATTGAGCTGCTTAAAAGCGGCCATTATAAATTCGGGCGCCTGAATTACCCCAACGGGGATATGGTCGGCCATACCGGCGTTCCTGAAGCCATCATCATCTCCGTTGAAGCGGTGGATGAGGGATTGGCAAAATTACTCGCGGTGATCCGTGAATTAAAGGGTGTAGCCTTTGTCCTGGCTGATCATGGCAACGCCGATGAAATGTTCACGGTCAAGAATGGCAAAAAACAGGTGAGTACCGCTCATTCGCTGAATCCCGTGCCTTGCGCCATCGTTGATCCCGGATATCAGGGGGAATACGCAATGGCCCATCTTCCCGGTCAGGGATTGGCGAATGTAGCCGCCACCTTGTTAAATCTGTTAGGTTTCGAGGCTCCCAAGGATTATGCGCCATCTTTGATCCGTTTTAAATCATGACCGAAAAATCCCGGGTAGCCTTTCAAGAACGTGTCCCTAAGATTGTTTACCAGCTGCAAATTCGATCGGAAAATACGCAGAGCCTTGGCGTGGCCAGGGCTGTGCTTTTAAATCTGGGTTATAAACAAAAAGATATCGTCAGTTTTCAGCATAGCGAAAAGCAGGCCCTTTTACTGTTTGACGAAGCTAAGACAAAACTTGAGGGCGTCAAAGGTTTATTCAGGCGTTTGGGTTTAGCCGATATTGAGGTCCATCTGCGCCGCCTCGCGCCCAAGGATTGGCTGACCGTATGGAAAAGCCAATGGAGGCCGGCTCCTTTGACGGCCAAGCTGGATGTGGTGCCTGTCTGGTACCGGAACAAATATAAACCGCGCGCCGGGCGTGATCATATCTTAATGGATACATTGTTATCTTTTGGCACGGGCCTGCATGAAACGACAAGGTTCATGGCCCAATTCATTGAAGACCGTCAAGGGCAATACAGGTCGTTCCTTGATATAGGCACTGGGACGGGGATCCTGGCTTTAGTGGCATTGAAATATGGCGCTGATGATGTGGCGGGGATCGATATCGGGCCTTTGAGCGTGCAGGCGGCCCGGGATAACATGAAAGCCAATCGGTCGTATTTCAAGGTTGCCAGGGCGGATATTAAAAGTTATAGCTCTAAAAAGACTTTTGATTTTGTGGCCGCAAACTTAGTCACTGAAGATTTGATCGCGCATGCCGAAAAGATCCTGAGCTTTGTTAAAAAAGGCGGTTTGTTGGCTGTATCAGGGATTTCACTGGAGAATTTAAAGAGATTACGAAAAGCATTTTCATCATTACCGCTTAAATGCCTTAAGGTATCCAAGGGGAAACAATGGTCGGGGATTCTCTTTCAAAAGCGGATGTCGTAGAATCTTTCATACGTTCTTCCGGGCCCGGCGGCCAGAATGTCAACAAGGTGGCCACCTGTGTGGCTCTTATCCATAAGCCAACAGGTATAATAGTCAAATGCCAGCAATACAGGACACAATTTCAAAACAGGCAGCACGCCTGGGAAATGCTCCGGCAAGCATTACAGGAAAGGCAGGAGCAGGAACAGCTGTTCAGGCAATCCCGGCGAGAAAAGTTGCGCCGCCAAAACCGCAAGCGCTCCCTTTCCGCCAAAGAACGCATGCTGGAGAACAAGAAGAAGAATACGCATAAGAAACAAAATCGTAAGAAATTAAACAGTTGGGAGTAATTATTTATGTCCATGGTTGATATCAGCAATAAGCAGGCCACCAACAGAGTGGCCCGGGCCGAGGGGAAAATTATCTTTAGCCCAGCCGCCTATAAAGTGTTAATAAAACAGGGTTCCCCCAAAGGTGATGTCCTTGAGACGGCCAAGATCGCCGGGATCATGTCCGCCAAGAATACGCCTTCGCTGATCCCTTATTGCCACCCCTTATTATTGGAAAAAGTTTCGGTCAGCGTTGAACTGCTTAAATCCAAAAATACAGTCAAGGTTATTGCCGAGGTGTCTTCCTGGGGGAAGACCGGTGTTGAGATGGAGGCGCTTTCCGCGGTGAGCGCGGCTTGCCTGACGATCTATGACATGATGAAATTTACCGGGCAGGACATTGCCATTACTGATATAAGGCTTACGCATAAAAGCGGCGGTAAAAGCGGGATATATAACAGGTAAGAATTCACAATAGAAAGGAATGGATATGATCCGATTGCTCCTGGTGATGTCTTTATTTTTTGCTTTTATAGTCCCGCAGGCCTGGGGGCAGGTTAACCAATATCCCAATGCCAACAGGCAGACGATGTGGAATAATATTACTGACGGGTTTCATACCATGGGCCAATCACCCACCCAGGCCGCATTTACCAAAAGAAGACTGCACAACGCGCGCACCCAAGCCCGCCTCAAAAGCATAAACCAGGCCAGGCAGAAGGCCTGGATGCGCGGGTCGAATTAAACGCCTTAAAGAATTGTATTGAGAAGGGATCAATTGATAGTAAAATAATGCCTTATGACAAGCCCTGAGATCAAAAAACAGCTTTTGGATGTGATGTTAAAGATCCGCATGGCCGAGGAGAAGATCGTCGAGGTTTATGCAAGGGACCAGCAAATGCGCACCCCGACGCATTTATCCATCGGCCAGGAAGCCGTGGCCGCGGCCTTGAGCGCCGCGATGAGGCCGCAAGACCAGTTGTTTACCGGGCATCGCTGCCACGCGGCCTATCTGGCCAAGGGCGGCGATTTTCAAGGTTTCTTTGATGAGCTCTGCGGCAGGAAAACCGGGATCTGCCAGGGGCGCGCCGGTTCCGCGCATTTAACGGACCCCAGCGCCGGTATCTTCTCATCACCGATATTAAGCGCCATGATCCCTGTCGCCGTTGGTGCCGGCCTGTCCTTTAAAATGGATTCGAACGGCAAGGCGGCTGTTGCCGTTTTTGGCGATGCCGCTGTTGAGGAAGGTGTTTTCGCGGAAAGCGTGAATTTCGCGGTGACCCATTCTTTGCCTGTCTTGTTCATCTGTGAAAATAATCTTTATTCGACCCATACGCCGTTGTCTGTACGCCAGCCGCCTTCGGGAATTTATGAGCGTTTTTCCATTCCGGAAATGCGAACCAGGCAAATCGACGGCAATGACGCCTGCCTGGTTTATGAAGAAGCGATAATGGCCCTCGAGCGCGTTCGCAAGCTCCAGGGGCCTGTTTTTATTGAATGCCTGACCTACCGCATACGTGAGCATGTTGGGCCATTGTTCGATTATGACCGCGGTTACCGCAGTCAAAAGGAAGTGGAAGACTGGATGAAGCGCTGCCCGGTCACGCTGTTAACAGCCAAGCTTATCAAAGAGAATATTTTAACTTTTTCTGAAGCGCAAGCGATGAAGGACAAGTGGAAGTCCAAAGCTGATGAAGCTTATGAAAAGGCTTTAAAAGCGCCCTGGCCTGATGCGTCATCCATGGAAGAATTTGTTTATTAATAATCTTAACTTATGAACAGACAAATCGATTACTGCCAAGCCATATCAGAAGCCCTGCTCCAGGGAATGGAGATCGATCCGGAAGTTTTTTTGTTTGGGCTGGGTGTCGATGATTGCAAGGGGATCTTCGGCACAACGACACAGGCGTCCAATCGTTTCGGCGCGGCCAGGGTCTTTGATGTGCCTGCCAGCGAGAACGCGCTGACGGGGATCGCCATCGGCGCGGCCTTGAATGGTAAACATCCGGTGTTGGTGCACGCCCGCCATGATTTCATGTTCCTGGCATTGGACCAAATGATCAACAACGCGGCGAAATGGAAATACACCTACGCGGGCAAGTCCCTGGTGGGCTTGACCATACGGGCCATCATCGGCAAGGGATGGGGACAGGGGCCGACACATTCCCAGAATTTGCAGTCTATTTTAGCCCATTTTCCCGGCTTGATCGTCGCCGCACCGAGCAACGCGTATGATGTCAAGGGGATCATCCTGGAGGCCTTGAGGCTGCAATCCCCGGTTGTCATCATTGAACACCGCGGCCTTTATTCGCTGAAAATGGAGGTGCCACAGGAACCTTTTCGACTTAAATTCGGCAAGGCCCGCGTATGCCGCCAGGGCAGGGATGTGACGATCGTCGCCACGTCTTCCTTGGTGCCTGAAGCGCTTAGAGCCGCGTACATTTTAAGCGAGTTTGGCATTGAATTGGAAGTCATTGACCCGGTCACGATCCAGCCCCTTGATGAACAATCCATTCTTTTATCGGTCCAAAAGACTGGCCGTTTGATCTGCGCGGATGGTGACTGGCTTAATTGTTCTTTTGCCTCTGAAGTGGCGGCCCGGGTGGCTGAAAAGGCCTTCCATGACCTCAAAGCCCCCATTAAACGCATCGGCTGGCCGGAATGTCCGGCGGGCGTGTCAAAAACCATTGAGGAAGCTTTTCATCCAACGCACAAGAATATCATCCGCGCGGTTTTGGAAATTTTAAACAAACATCAATTGTCCATCCCTGATGTTGAGATCAAAGATACCTTTGTAGGCCCTTATTAGACATGCCCAAGACTGTTGTCATCATTTCCATCTCTTCTGATATCGGTAAATTTTTGGCCGGGCAGTACCTTGCCCGGGGATGGAAGGTTTACGGCACCTTTCGCCAGGAAAAGAACCTCAGGGGGCTTGACCGCGAAAAGATCAGCCTGTTTAAGCTGGATATCACCGATCCAAAGCAGATCAAGGCATTCATTTCAAATTTAAAAAGACGAGGGGTGCGTTGGGACCGTTTGATCTGCCTCGCGGGAACTTTGTTGCCGGCCCAGGATTTTTTTGAATGTGAATTTGACCAATGGCAGCGGTCATTATTTGTCAATGCCATCGGGCCTCTGCGGCTGGTGCATGGCTTGTATCCCATGGCCAAGGGCAGGGCGCAGATGGTGTTCTTTGCCGGCGGCGCGGCCAACGGCGCTGTGACGCATCTTTCCGCTTACGCGGTTTCCAAGATCATGCTGACGAAGATGACGGAATTCCTGGATGCTGAATATCCCCGCCTGCATGTGAGCATTATCGGCCCGGGATGGACGCTGACAAAGATCCATGAGGAGATCACTAAAGGCAGGGATGTGGCCGCCAAAAAGCGCGCACAGACCCAAAATGATATCCTGCATAAGCCCTCAACAAGCCTGAAGGATATTGATGACTGTATTGAGTGGGTATGTAAACAACCCAAACAATTGACCAGCGGCCGTAACTTCTCCGTTGTTTACGATCCGTGGCGCAAGGATAAATGTCAAAGCCTTGTATCGGCGCTTAAAAAAGATGTTAATATGTATAAATTGCGGCGCCATGGCAATGATTTCCTTCAACAGCAGGAATAAGGCATGAAATTATCCGATTTTATCGTACAGTTCTTAAATGAGCAGGGGATCAGGCATGTCTTTGTGGTCTCGGGCGGGGCTATCATCCATTCCATCGATTCCGTCGCGCGGCATCCGGAGATGAGCTATGTCTGTGTCCAGCATGAGCAGGCCGCGGGCGCTGCCGCTGACGCGTATTGGAGGACCTGCGGCAAGGTGGGGACGGTGATGGTAACCTCAGGCCCTGGCGCGACAAATTTGACAACGAGCATCTGCAACGCCTATTTTGATTCCATCCCCATGCTTTGTATTTGCGGCCAGGTCACGACCCCCCGGCTTCGGCCTAATGCCGGTTTGAGGCAAAAAGGTTTTCAGGAAACCGATATTGTTTCGCTGTTTAGTTCTATCACCAAATATGTTGCCCGTGTCATGGACCCTTTGGATATCAAATATCAATTGCAAAAAGCGATGTACATCTCCCAGGAAGGCCGGCCGGGACCTGTAGCCCTGGATATACCGGATGACCTGCAGCGCATGGATATTGATGTCAGCAAACTTAAGGAATTTATTCCTCCGGCATCACCCAAACTTAAAAATAACACAAAGGACATGGATACCTTGCTGTCATGGCTTAAAGCGGCCAAGCGTCCGTTGGTGATCTATGGGGCGGGCATCCGTATCGCCGGGGCCATTGATCCTGCCCTGGAATTTATCCGCCAATGGGGACTGCCTGCGGTATTGACATGGGGCGGCAAGGATATCATGCCCTATGATGATCCGCTGAATATGGGAGGGATCGGGGTCGTAGGGCCCAGGGCGGGAAATTTCGCGGCCCAGAATTCGGATCTCATCATCGCGGTGGGCACACGATTGTCCCAGATGATCACCGGCGGGAAAACCGTTTTATTCGCGCCCCATGCCAAAAAGGTGCTGGTGGATATAGACCCCCATGAATTGGTCAAATTTACGTCCAATGATTTTCATCTGGACCTGGGCATTGAATCGGACCTCCCCTCGTTTTTCCATCGCCTTTCCGGATCATCCAAGGAGGAGGGGAAGGCCGACCGTTTTTCTTCCTGGCGCGCGCAAATAAAATCCTGGGATAGGGAATACCCGATCTGCCCTCCTGAAAAATATCAGCGTCCCGATTATGTCGACGGGCATGTCTTTGTTAAAACGCTTTCGAAAATAAGCCGTCCGGGCGATATTTTTATCGCGGATACGGGGGCCAATATTTCATGGACCCTGCAGGCCATTGAAATGAAGGCCGATCAGCGGATCTTTTCGGCCTGGAACCACACGCCCATGGGCTATGCCTTGTCCGCTTCCATCGGGGCGGCTTCGGCGATCAAACACCGGATACTGTGCCTGACGGGCGATGGGGGCCTTATGATGAATATCGAGGAATTAGCCACCATACGCCGTTATAATCTGGATGTTAAATTGTTCATCTTTAATAATGGGGGGCATTCGATCCAAAAGCAGACAATAGACACGTGGCTTGGTTCTAATTATGTGGCCGTGGATGAGGCCAGCGGGTTGAGCTTCCCGGATTTCGTCAAGACCGCCCAGGCTTTCCATTTGCCCGCCTTACGCGCTTCCAATCATCAGGAGCTTGAATCTGTCATCAACAAAGCCTTGAGCACCCCGGGGCCGGTCGTCTGTGACATTATCATTGATCCAAAACAGAAGATCGAGCCTATGTTAAAATTCGGTTCAGGGCTTGAGGACCTAAATCCCCGGTTGCCCGCGGAAGAACTCGCTCGGATCATGAAGGTTCGGATCTAATATGGATAATGGCGTGACCATTGTTATTCCCGCTTTCCGGGAAGAAAATAATATCGAAGCGGCTATCGATAATGCCGTCCGGATCGCCCAAAAGGTCACCCAGGATTATGAGATCATCGTTGTTGATGACGGCAGCCCTGACAAGACCGGGGAATTCGCCCTCCTGAAAGCCCAAAAAGATCCCCATATCCGTGTCGCCGTCAACGCTTCCAATGAAGGGTTCGGGTATTCATTTGCCCGGGGCGTCACCATGGCCAGCAAAGAATTCGTCACGGTTTTCCCCGGAGACAATGATATGTCGGCGCTTTCCCTCAAAGACCTGCTTGAAGCCCGGGGATCCGCGGACATCGTCATTTCCTACATGCAAAAGACCAACAAACGTTCGTTATTCAGGCGCTTTGTATCAAAACTTTTCGTCTTGTTCATGAATTTTCTTTTTGGGCTGAAATTAAAATATTACAACGGCGCCTTTATCTGCCGCACGTCCCTGCTTAAGGCCACACCCATCAAATCCACGGGATTGGCGGCCCTGGCCGAATGCGTTGTCCGTTTATTGAAACAGGGGGCCACCTGGCGTTCAATTTATTTTGAGCATGTCGGCCGGCGGTATGAAAGATCCAAGGCCTTTAATCTCAAAAGCATCATCGCGGTGTTAAAAACGATCTGGATCTTGTGGCGGGATATTTATTTGACCCGCGCTTAAATTCCCTTCTATGCCTAAACCTAAATCCATATTGACCGTCCTTGCCGGCCTGACCGTCTTTGCCGGACTGTTCTTTCGTTTGTATCATATCTCGGACAATCAATTCCTTTTTTATGATGAGGGGATGTATTTGGGTTATAACCGGGCTTTTTTGAATTTGGTGGCCAATAATCCCGCGCATGATATCAATGAATTCCTGATCATCCTTTCATTGATGTTCAAAACCGCCTTGACCACCGCCAAAGCCCTGTGGTTTTTTATCTTAAACCTAAGGGTCTTTGTGTTAGGCCCCCAGGCCTGGTTTTTCGCCCGATGGGTTTCCGCCGCCAGCGGCCTTGCGACGGTGGTTTTATTATATTTCTGGGCCGGGCGGTATTTTAAATCCCGCCGCGTCGCGTTAATTAGCGCTTTATTACTGCTGGTATTGCCAAGCCATGTATTTTATTCAAGATTGGGGATGCAGGAGGCATTGAGCGCGTTATTATTCTTAAGCGCCATTTATTTGTATATGTCCTCTGAACGCATCCGCTGGACTTTCTTTGTATCCGCATTTTTGCTGGCCTGCGTTTATCTTACCAATTACCGGATGATCATCGCTCCCGTTTTTATAGCTTTTATTGAATTTTTTAACGCTTATACAGCGCAAAATAAATTAAACTGGAAAAAGGCCGCGATCTATTGCGCGGTGTTTTACGGCATCGTCCTCTTTGTCGGCGGCCTGTATGGAGGCGTCAATCTTCACGTAACCTTAGCCTGGATGTTCCATCAGGCCGAGGATGCCGGCGGGAAATTCAACCCCATCAATTTTATATCCTATCCTTATTATGTTTTCGCGCTGGAAGGCTTTTTCTTCGCCTGTTTCTTTTGGGGGAATCTGTATTTGCTTAAATTCAAGGATCATTCAAAATTATTGCCTTTTGGCATTGTTGCTTTGCAGATGTTCATGTTTTCTTTTGCCGCGGAAAAAGGGGCCAGGTATTTATGCGTTGTCCTGCCTTTTATGGCCGCGGCCGCGGCGGTGGTCTTTGATGATTGCCTGGAAAGGTATGTCAAATTTAGAAAATGGGTTTTATCGGCCGGAGTGATGGCAGTTGCCGTTATGCTTTACCTGTCAGGCTCAATCGCATTGGCCCGTACGGATTATGAAAACGCGGTGAGTTCCATCATGGCGCATGACCCTTCGGCCATCATCGTGAGCACTCAGCCGTTGGTCGAGGGGCTTTATTTAACGGATGAGAACAGGATCGTCCCGTGTCCCAACGACCTGTACGCGCTGGGGGTTATGTTTAAACAAGGGGCCAGGTACCTGGTCTTGGACCCGCAGGCCTATATATCATGGACAACTGATGGCAGGAGATTTTCGCCGCCGCTGGATAATTTTCTGGAAACCACGCTGAGGGGTGTGAGACCGCTCGAGACCTTCCCGCATTTGCAGGGGATCCTGCTTACAAGGTTCGTGCTTGACCATAATGAACAAATACTGGATTCGATCAGTTTCATCAATGCGGCCCAATCGCAGGGTTACGGTCAAATACGGGTATATTACCTGGGAGCGGTTTTTACCAACCTTGGGAAGGATGCCCTAACGGGCGCGTGACCTAAAAACACCCGCTTTTACTTGGGATGCGGCATATTTTTGATATAATAAAAAAATGACATTCAAAGAATTCACCAGCCAAATAGAGAATTTTGACGGCCAATACGATAAGGACATCAATGAGACGTCCTATTTCTCTTTTCCCATAGGCCCCATTCTCGAAGCTGAAAGCAAATTAGCCGACAGCGCGGAAAAATCCATCGCCTACTTTTCCATGGAATACGGGCTTGCTCCCAGCATTTATAATTCATTCCACCTCAAGCGCCCGATGAGCGAGAAAAACAAGTTCTTTAACCATCAGGTGTTTTCCAATTACTGGATCTCCGATTATGTGTTTAAGATCAATATCCATAAAATGCTGGATATCCCCATTTACAGCGGGGGGCTGGGTGTTTTGGCGGGGGATTCGGTCAAAAGCATGGCTGATCTGGGGCTATCCGTCATGGCCCTGGGTATTTTGTGGAACAAGGGGTATTTCAAACAGAATTTCTGGTACAAATACGGACAGGTCCCCGAAGAGCTTTCCTGGGACCCTCATTCCTATCCGGGGCTGATACCCCTGAAAAACCGGATACGCATCAAGACCAAACAAGGGGACCTGGTCTTGCGTTTATGGAAATACTATGTCTATAGCTATGATAAAAAGCATGTGGTGCCGCTGGTCCTGATGGATTCCAATCTGCCGGACAACAATGAACATTTCCGTAAATTGACCGACCAGCTTTACCGCAGCGACGCAGTGTCCTGGCGCATATTCCAGCGTTCGATCCTCGGTATCGGCGGGATGAAGTCGATCGATGAGTTAAAGGTGCATATTGACTGTTACCATCTCAATGAAGGCCACGCGGCCTTCGCCCTGGTTGAGAAATACATCCAGCTGGCGGATAAATCCCGGATGGAGATAGAAAAGAAGAAATTTGTCTATACCTGCCATACACCTGTTGCCGCGGGCCATGACCGCTTTCAGATCACCGATCTTGAGGAGATCTTTACGGCCAATTATGTCGACGCGGCCAAGAAATTCGGCAAGGAAAATGCGGATTCCAAAGATGTGAATTTGACCTATATTTGCCTGGACAATTGCCGGCATGTCAACGCGGTGGCCCAAAAACACGGTGAGATCATGCGCCTGCAGTTTCCTGCCTATGCCAAGCGCATTGACGCCATCACCAACGGCGTGCACGCGCACACGTGGGTGTCAGACAGTTTTGCCCATCTCTTTGACCGGTATTCCAGCGTTTTCGGCGATTGGCGTTCCGATCCTAACAGGCTCAAGGAAGCAGGACGGCTTATCAAAGACGCGAATTTCAGGAGGGATATCTTCCAGGCGCACCAGGTCAATAAACGTCATTTGTTAAATGTGGTCAAGCATTGGCAGTTGCAGGAAAATATTTTGACGATCTGCTGGGCCAGAAGGATCACCAATTACAAAAGGCCTTCATTGCTATTCCAGCATATCAAGGAAGTCTTGAGTATCGCGCACCACACGGGCCCCTTGCAGATCATTTTCGCGGGCAAATCCCATCCGATGGACACGATGGGGGCAAGCCATATCCAGAACATCATGGACCACGTTGACCGTTTAAATAAGGATTTCAAGTCGGTGAAGGTTTTGGTATTGGAAAATTATGACACTTACTTCGGCAAGCTCCTCACGAATTCCGTGGATGTATGGCTCAATAACCCCTTGCCGCCATTTGAGGCGTCGGGTACGAGCGGTATGAAGGCGATCTTAAACGGTGTTGTCCAGCTGTCAACTCTGGACGGCTGGGTGGTAGAAGCCGAGCATGATGATATCGGCTGGATCTTTGGCTGGCGCCATGAGGGCCCTGAAATAGGGGATGAAGGCGATCTGAGGCTGGAAGAGGATTCCAAAGCGCTCTATGCCGCCCTGAAGGATGTTACCGGGCTTTATTACCGCACCAATGATAACGGGTCCATCGACATTGAAAGCCCCTGGATCGATAAGATGATCCATTGTGTCCGACGCGGGGGATTTTTCAATACCCAGCGCATGGTGCAAGAGTATAAAGCTAAAATGTGGACATAGAATATAAACGGTGAAGAGGCTTGTCTATATAAAGAGAAACTATAAGACAAACGAGCTGTAAACTGAGCAGGTCGGTAAAAATATCCCCTTGAGGGAATAATACCATTTAACCGTTTCATATCGATATCCTATATTTTAGAAAATAAAATGAAACAATATCTCGACTTAGTTCAACATATCCTCGATCACGGGGAAAAGAAGGAAGACCGCACGGGCACGGGGACGATATCTGTCTTCGGCTATCAGTGCAAATATGACCTGCGCCTGGGGTTCCCGCTGTTGACGACCAAGAAGGTGCTGTTTGACGCCCTGGTCTATGAGCTGTTATGGTTCTTGCGGGGGAGCACCAATATCAACGATGATCTCAAACAGCATACGCCCATCTGGAACGCCTGGGCCAAGCCCGACGGGGAATTGGGCCCGGTCTACGGATATCAGTGGCGCAAGTGGGAAAAATTCGTGCTCGATGAAAGATCAGGCCGGTATGAAAAAACGCATATTGACCAGATCCAAAACGCGCTTCATTTGATCAAAACCAATCCCGATTCCCGCCGGATCATTGTCAGCGCCTGGAATGTGGCGGATATTGACCGGATGGCTTTGCCGCCCTGCCATACGTTCATCCAATTTTATGTCGTTAACGGACGCCTGGATTGCCAGCTTTATCAGCGTTCCGCGGATGTCGCGTTAGGGGTGCCTTTCAATATCGCCAGTTACGCGCTTTTGATGACGATGATGGCCCATGAATGCGGCCTTGTGCCCGGCATTTTCGTCCATACCCTGGGAGACGCCCATATCTATTTGAACCATCTTGAAGGGGTTAAGCTGCAGTTAACACGGACACCCACGGCCTTGCCGCAATTAAAATTACCCAGGAAAAATGTCCTTGATTATCAATTTGAGGATTTTACTCTGACCGGATATCAGCCGGCCGCTTTTATCAAATTTCCCATCGCGGTGTAGTATGAAAATCTTTTCTATCATAGTGGCCTTTGATTCTCAATACGGGATCGGCAAGAATGGCCAATTGCCCTGGCATCTGTCGGCGGACCTGCGGCATTTTAAAGAGGTCACGTCCCAGGTGGCTGATCCTTCCAAAAAGAATGCCGTTATCATGGGCCGCAAGACATGGGAATCCCTGCCTGAGAAATTCCGGCCTTTGCCGGGAAGGGTGAATCTGGTATTAAGCAAGGAAGGGAAGCTTAAACTGCCATCCGGAGTGCTTAGTTCCTCAAGCCTGGATGATGCCTTAAAGCAGGTATTTAACCCTGATATCGAGAATGTTTTTGTCATTGGCGGCGCGCAGATCTTTGCCCTCGCCCTTGGACACCCTTTATGCCAGCGCCTTTTTGTCACCCATGTGCAGGGAAACCATGGCTGTGATGTCTTTTTCCCGCCTTTAAGCCCCCAATTTTTTCCCATCAGCGCCTCAGAACAGCTTCAGGAATCGGGAATAAACTATCAATTTTCCGACTACTTACGTTATTAAAAGAGTGCTGTTTTTAGCGATTTTGAGAAAGCGCTTTCCCAAATTTCAATAATTATCCTATAACTTTCTTCATGACAATACCTTACAGAAATCAAGAAAATGGGTATTTTTTAAACTTTTCGGCTTTAATTTTCAAAAATTAATTGCTTTTAATGTATACTTAAAACAAGCATCAATTATTCTTCATTGACCAAGTACACCCAATAGGTTGCATCACACCTATTTTTTAGTAAGGCTGTTTATATAGAGAAGTAGCGTGATAGGAAATGCGGGGAGGTGTTACTTGGCGAAGATCAATGGAAAAACTGTCCTGATCGTAGATGATGAACCGGCTGTCTCTCAGCTTTTGACCGTTCTTTTAGCTTCTCAAGGCTACTCGACCAAGGTGGCAGTCACCGGCAGGGAAGCTTTGGAAAGCATCACCCCCAATATCGATCTCATTCTCTTAGATATGCTTCTGCCAGACGCCGAGGGCATGCAGATCTGCCAGCAGTTGAAATCCGATACCAAGACCAAGGATATCCCCATCATCATTATCAGCGGCAGGCAAAACAAGGCTGATAAGATCGAAAGTTTATATTTGGGGGCGGAAGATTATCTGAGCAAGCCCTTTGAACCGGAGGAATTATTTGCCCGCATGGACGTGGTATTCAGGCGCCGTCAGGACAGGTCGCAGGATCATGGCGCCAAAGAACACGAGACCATCAGCGAATTAAGGCGTATCATCGATGACGAATCCGTCAATGTCTGTTTTCAGCCGATCTATTTCCTCAAGCCCATGCGCCTGCTCGGGCTTGAAATGTTGAGCCGTCCTCAGACGGGCACGCCCATGCTTAACCCTGAAATTTTCTTTAAGGCCGCCTTGAAATACGGCGTTTATTATGAGGTCGAAATGATCGGATGGCGCAAGGGCATCAAGATGGCCGCGGACCTTTTCGATGGGAAACAAAAATTGTTCCTGAACTGCGACCCTTATATGGTGGAAAGCGATAAATTCAAGTCAGCCAGGAGCACCTTTGACGGCATGGGGCTTTCCTGCAATGAGATCTTCCTGGAAATAACAGAGCGCTCCGCTGTCATCGCATTTGACGCTTTCTATGAACGTATCCGGGAATACCGCCAGGACGGGTTTAAGATCGCGGTTGACGATTTGGGAGCGGGGTATTCGAGCCTGGAATCCATCATTGAGATAAGGCCCGAAGCGGTCAAGTTAGACAGGCATATCGTCAACGGGGTAAGCAAAGACCAGTATAAGAACAGCATCGTCAAGCTCTTCGTCACTTTCTGCAGGGAAAACAGCATTATCTGTGTCGCCGAAGGCATTGAAACCAAGGAGGATTTTGACGCCCTCATTGATCTGGGTGTGGACGCGGGGCAGGGGTATTATCTTTGCCGTCCGACGGACATCATCGACCTTAAAGCCATGAATGCCCTGGAACTGTAATTTTTCTTCCCTTTCAAATTGTTAAAACATCTTGAGCCATAAGCTTCGCTGTGTTAATATCCCTTCGTGGTCAAAATTCCGTTTTTTTTATCGCTAATCCTTTTAGTTGCTGGTTGTTCGACGTCAAATAAGATCATCACGACAATCCCCGCAGTGGAGCGAGGGGGCATTTCGGGCTCGGTGCTTGATTCGCCGGCATTAGCAAAAGGCGGGACGCTTGCCTTGGGCTCTTTTAAGCCCGGGACCGGCGCTGCCGCGGATGATGAAACGGACCGCTTGTCAGTGCAGATCGTCAAGGGGATCAATGATCTTCTGCCCGGGGAGAACACGCCTTTTAAGATGCAGAACGGCAATGCCAGTGACCCGGATTTTATTTTGGAAGGCTATATTGAGGATTATGAGACCAAAGGGCATTCGGCCCGATTGACGGTTGACGGTGAGATCTGGTCGCGCGATTCCGGGGAAAAAATACTCTTGTTTAAGACATCAGCCGTGTTCAATTTAAAAGTCCAGGATCCTAAACAGGCGGCCTACCAGATTGGCGGGGCCATCGCGCGTTATATCGGATCGCAGGCCAATGGGAGTACTCCGTGATCGTCGTTACAGGTGCCGCGGGTTTTATCGGTAGCTGCCTGGTGGCGGAATTAAACAGCCGCGGCCGCAATGACCTCATCGTTGTCGATGATCTCAACGGGGAAAATGACCCCAAGAAAAGGAATTTGGCCGGCAAGCGTTATCAGCGGTATTATGACAAGGCGGAGTATTTAAAGCTCCTTAAGCGCGACCAATTTGATTTTGACGTGGAATATATCCTGCATATGGGGGCCTGTTCATCGACCACCCTGCAGGATGCCGGATATTTCCAGAAAAATAATTTTGAATACAGCTGTGCCGTCGCCCAATGGGCCATCCGCAACAATGCCCGCCTGATCTACGCTTCTTCGGCGGCGACCTATGGCGGCGGGGAATGCGGGTATAGTGACGATGAATCCATGATCCCGCGGCTTAAGCCCCTGAATTTGTATGGCGAATCCAAACAAAAAATGGACCTCTGGGTGCTGGACCAAAAGCTTCAGTCAAAAATGACCGGGCTCAAATTCTTCAACGTGTTCGGGCCCAATGAATACCACAAGGGCGAGATGAAAAGTGTCGTGTCCAAGGCGTATGAACGCGTGGTATCCGAGGGGAAAATGTCCCTTTTCAAATCATACGATCCCCGCTACAAAGACGGCGAGCAAATGCGTGATTTTATCTATGTCAAGGATGCCGTTGACGTTGTCATGTTCTTTGCCCAAAATCCGTCCATCAACGGCATTTTTAATTTAGGCACGGGCCTGGCGCGCACTTGGAACGACCTGGCCTTCGCGCTATTCAAAGCCGCCGGGAAAGCTCCCCATATTGAATATACGGAAATGCCTGAGATCCTGCGGGGCCGTTATCAATATTTTACCCAGGCCGATATGACAAAATTGAGAAAAGCGGGTTATCAGAAGAGCTTTACATCGCTGGAAGACGCGGTCAAAGATTATTGCGGTTATTTATCAACCGGCAAGTGTTGGTGAAGGGAGGGAATTCGCATGATCCTTTTTATTATCCTGGGCGTTGTTGTATTTCTCACCTTTGGCGTATTAGGCGTCCTGTTCTTTATGCTCAATAAAGAAGGGAATAAAAAGGATAAAGAGAAAGTCGTGCCTGTCACGGATTTAGAAGAGCTCAAACGGGAGCTGTCTAACAGCAAGCTGTTCGAGCAGGAGGATATAAAGGCTGACTCCCCAAGTCCTGAGATCATCCCGGTATTCACGCCGACGGTCACCTTGCCGGTCCAGGAAACCCAGACCCTGGCGGAAGGCCAAACTTATGACAAACGCTCCCGTGAACTGGAAGATGAATTGCTTACCATTTCTAAAAAAGCGGACAGTCAGTCTGATGAGGCGCTTAAAATGGTAGAAACCCTGACCAAGGAAAATGAATTTCTTAAAAGCCAGGAAGCGTACCTGCATGAGGCCCAGCAGAAATTGGAAAAACTCCAGGGGGAAGCTTCCGGCTTAAAGCTTGACAATGCCGCTTTGCAGATCCAGCTGGAATCAACCAATGAAAAGGTGCATCTGCTGGAAGAGCAGATGGCTGCTGTCAAGGCCCAAATGGGCGAGGAGATCACCCGCGCCAATGCCCTTGTGACGGAATTAAAACAGGAGAAAGAAACATTGCTGGCAGCCCCCAAGCCAGAAGCTGAATTAGCGCTTGCCCAGGAGCTGGAAACCCTGAAGTTCGAACTGGCCCAATTAACGCAGAAATACGAGGCCCTGGAAAAATCTTACCAGCAGCTGCAGTATGAGTTGATCAAAGCGCGGGCACAATCCAGCGGTTTGGAACGGGTGAGTTTCAATTATAAAAATCAGCTGGAAGATTTTTTTCAAAAGATCAACACGATCCAATCGGCCAATGACAATTTGTCCCAGGTCAAAAACCGGCTGGAGGGGGTAGTGCAGGAAGTCCAATTGCAAAATGAGGAATTGGTCAAAAAAGACCAGCTGGCGCAGTTTGAAATTGAAAAGAACCGTTCGCGTTTAGTCAGCCTTGAGCGTGAATATGAGGATTTCAAAGCGCGCGTCCAGCAACAGAACCAGCAGTGAGGCCATCCATGCGTTTTATTTTAATTGCCGCTATAGTTTTCTTGTGTTCTTCCTGTACCGCCTGGGACAATACCGTCGAAGTGGGTAAAACCATTTGGGGTTCTTCGACCAGGGCCCTGGAACAGGCGCGCGACCATGCCATCACCAGGACCTATGACAAGTCTTATTGGGATTGCGTGCGCAGTTGTATCACCTATGCCAAAAAGCACTGGGTGATCTTCAAGAAGGATGAGATCAAGGGGTATATGGTGGTCATGGGCGTCAAAGGCTGTGTCAATACGACGGAGATCGGGGTCTTTTTTGATGAGTTATCCGATAACAAGACCAAGATCGAGATCTCTTCGCTTAGCACCAATGCCAAGCGTAAGGTGGCCCGTGATCTATTCCACGGGTTAGATATCGCATTCGGATATCTTCCGCCCGACCCGCCTCCACCGCCGGAACCTGTGAAACCATGATTGAAAACGAATTCCTTTTCTTAGGTTTATTGGCTGAAGGCCCTAAACACGGCTATGAGATCAAACTCCAGCTGGAAGAGGACCTGTCTCCCAACATAGGCCTGCAGATCAAGTCCATTTATTACCCCTTACAAAAGATGGAAAGCACCGGATTGATCGAGAAAGAAATTGGCCGCAGGGAAGGGCGTTTTCCCGAAAAATACGTTTACCGCATCACCCCCAAAGGCAGGAAGAAATTTTATGAGCTCATTGAGCAGAGTTTTTTGTCTTTGGAGCGTCCATTCTTTCAGATCGACCTGGCATTTTATTTTTTGCCTTTAGTTGACAGGAACATGGCCAAACGCCGCTTAAAGGTCAGGTGTACCTTGTTAAAGAAGGTCAAAAAAGAATTAACCATCCTGCAATCTGCCGCAAAAACAAAGATATTAGGCCTCATTCTCCAGCATGACCTGGATCTCGTGGATGCTGAAATAAGCTCAACGTTGAAGATCATAGATCAGCTTTGATCCTTGCAAGCATTGAAGTTATGAAGATTACTTGACTTATTAGAATCTTATATTAAAATCTTTGTAGTAAAATTTAACTAGCGAAATACCTGTATGAATATTTTCCAAATCTTAACTGATTCTGCCAGAAATTTTGCACAAAAGCCTGCTATTATATTTAAAGGTAATAATATTACTTTTAATGATCTAAAATTAAAGGTTTGGGCCTTGGCCCGCGGCTTAGAGGGCCTGGGGCTTACCCGAGGCAAGAAGATCGCCATTTATCTGCCTAATTGCCCCGAATATGTTTATGCTTATTTATCGTCCTTTCTATTGGGAGCGGTGATCATTCCTTTGGACTATATGCTCAAAACAGATGAGTTGAGCGCCTGTTTAGCCCATAGCGAAGCTGATTTCGTCATCGAATTAGGCAAGCCGGATATTGACTGGATTGCCATACAAAAGAATGCCCCTTATTTAAAAAAAGTCATACCTTTAGGCCCGGATTTTGAACGGTTATACCAGCCGGGGGAATTCAAGGCCGTGGCTGTAAAAGACTCTGATCCGGCTTTGATCATGTATACTTCCGGGACAACAGGCCAGCCCAAGGGGATCTTGCTCAATTATAAACATTTGCAGGGTTCACCCCAGGCCATGAAATATTTTGTGGACCTAAGCGAGCGTGATGTGAAGTTATGCGCGATCCCTTTATCACATATCGGCGGATTTATTTATATCCAGAATTGCATCATCTTCGGCATTACCCTGGTCTTAATGGACCGTTTCCATCCATCGGAATTTTTGAAGAACGTGGCGGACCACAAGGTCACCTGTTTTCATATTGTCCCGCCGATGTACACGGCCATGCTGACGGTCAAGAATATCGATCAGTTCGATCTTTCCAGTTTACGCTGGGTGGTTGTTTTCGGGGCGCCTAATTCACCGGATATTCTGGAGCGTTTCCATAAGTATTGCCCGAATGCCAAATTGCTTAACGGCTGGGGGATGACCGAGACCTGCCCGCCCAATACGGTCACGCCCCTGGATGATCCTAAAATTGAAAGCGTCGGGAAACCCGCGCCAAACTGCGAGATCCATATTGTTGATGATGAGGATAAGATCCTTGCCACGGGAGCGGTCGGTGAAATAGTCATCCGCGGCTGGGTGGTCATGCAGGAGTATTATAAAGACCCGCAGGCGACCCTTGCCGCCAAACGGGGCGGATGGTTTCATACGGGTGATCTGGGGCGTTTTGACAACGAAGGATTCCTTTATATCGTCGGGCGCAAGAAAGAAATGATCAAGGTGGCCGGGCAGATCGTTTATGCCCCTGAAGTGGAAGCGGCCCTTTGCAAACACGAGGCGGTGCTGGAAGCCGCGGTGATCGGTGTTGCCGACGATATGCGCGGCGAATCGGTCAAGGCCTTCGTGGTCTTAAAAGAAGGTTTTAAAGTTGAACCGTTGGATATCAAATATTTCGCCAAGGAACATCTGGCGAATTTCAAGGTGCCGCAGACAGTTGAGATCCGTTCGGAATTGCCTAAGAATCGAACGGGTAAAATTGATAAGGAATTATTAAAACAGGCAGTGTTAGCCTAAAGAAAGGGTTTTATTTATGTCGACTTCAACGACCGAGAGAATGACAAGGGACGTTCATTTAAGCGGCAAAGATTTAATGGCCATGGTGCAGTTAAGGCCCAAGGATATCGGTTCCTACGCGATCGTGCCCGGCCCCAAGGAGCGCCTGGATAGTCTGGTCAAGAAAATGGAAAATCCCGTGAAGAATTTTTCATTCATGGAATATAACATGTTCACCGGTACGATCAACGGGATACGGGTGACTGCCATCAATGGCGGGCGTTTCGCGGCCGATACTGCCATTACGACGGAAATCTTATGTAATGCCGAAGCCAAGATACTGATACGTATCGGCAGCTGCGGGGCCTTGCGCAAGGATATTAAAATAGGCGATTTCATCCTGGCAACCGGCTGTGTCCGCGGGGACGGTGTTTCCCCGTATTACGTGGATGACAAATTCGTGACTGTCCCTGATGCCAAGATGACCCAAAAGTTATCGGTGATCGCGAAAAATACCGCCGAGGGTGCCGGGCTTACCGTGCATGAAGGCAAGGTGTGGTCTACCGATGCCATCCTGCGTGAAACCAAGGAGATCGTCAACGGGGTCATTGACAAGGGGGCTATCGGTGTAGACATGGTCAGCTCGCCGTTTTTGACGATCGCGCAGGTTTACAAGATCCCGGCGGTGTCTATCCTGGCGGTTTCGGATAATTTGATCACCGGGCAGATGGGATTCATCAATCCTGATTATTACATGGCCGAAGGTATGCTCATTCAGATGGCTATGGAGCTAGTTAAACAGTTAGAAGGGGTCAAGTGACGGAACGAATTGATAATAGTAATGTTGGGGCCGATACCGAACGATCTCGATATATATCACCTTTATTCTGGCCGGCCTATATCAAAGATGACGTCTTGTATGTCCTCGATGAGACCCTGGTCCCGGCAAAACTCAAATACATTCCTGTCAGGGATGTGAAAGGCGCGGTTGCCGTCATCCGTGAGATGAAAACACGTGCCTTTGGGCAGTTTTTGGTGGTGCTGAATACGTTTTTATTGGAATTAAAATTTAAAGGTGATGTGATCAAGCATTTGGAAGAAGTCGCTCAGCAATTGAACAATTCGCGTCCCACGTTCCCGTTTGCCGAAGTGACCGGGATCGTTGTCGGTTCGGCTAAAAAAGCTTCAGCCGGCGGGGCGGATGTGGGGATGGTCGTCACAAAAACTGTGCAGGGCTTTCTTGCCGGCATCAGGGAGCGCCGTTTGCAGCGGGTCCGTGAGATCGCGGATATACTCCAGGACCAGGATTCTGTCCTGACGCATTGCAATGTCAGCGGAGAATTGGCCATGGCCGCGAGCCTGGCTTTGGCCCAAGGGAAACGTGTCAAATTTTTCGCGACGGAAACAAGGCCGTATATGCAGGGGGCCAAGTTGACTGTTTGGGAATTAGCCCAGGCAAAGCAACAGGTGACGCTGGTGGCTGATAACGCGGTTGGTACACTGATGGCGGATGGACTGGTCAATAAAGTGATCATTGGTTCAGACCGTTCGGCGGCTAACGGGGATATTGCCAACAAGATCGGCTCTTACCAGATCGCCGTCCTTGCCCGTGAATTTGATATTCCTTTGATCGCCTTGACCCAGCCCTCCCGCGGGATAGCCTGCGGCGAGGATATGCCTATCGAAATAAGGGAAGAAGATGAGCTCCTGGTTTTTAACGGCAAAAGGATATTCGGCAGCAAGGTGAAGGGTTTTTATCCGGGTTTTGACGTGGTGCCTCATCAATTAATCACGAAAGCGATCGCGATCCATGCGGGATTATAAAACTAAATCTATCGGGCTCTTTCACGGGATTTTTAGCGCTGAATCTTTTAATAAAATAAAGCTGGCTAAGGCTGAACATGCCTTTGTCTGCGAAGGCAGGCCGGGTTTAGGGGCGGGGAAGATAACAACGGGGGCTTTCCTGAAAAAAGGGATAATCCCGACAGTTATCAGCGATAATATGGCGGGTTTTCTGTTCTTTAAAGGATTGGTCAAAAGGGTATTCATCGCCTGCCAGTATGTAGATGAAAACGGGGCCTTGTGCGATACGGGGGCATTGATATTAGCCGTATTAGCCATGAAGCATAAAATCCCGCTGACCCTGCTTGCCGCAGAACGCAGGACAAGATTTTTAGGGGATCCAAAGTCGATCATGAGCTTTGAGGGCAAACGGATCGCTCCCGAGAGCACGCATGGGTATGTGCCGTTGGTGGAATGGGTACCGGCTAAGTATTTAAAATAATTTGGGATAAATATGCAGGCATTGAAAAATAAAATAATCGAGATCGGCAAATTGCTCTGGGACAAAGGTCTGGTAACAGGCTTTAACGGCAATATCAGCGCCCGCCTTGATGCTGATACCATATTGATCACCGCCACCGGTACTTGTTTGGGATATCTGAAACAGGAGGATATCGTGACCATCAACACAGGCGGTGAGGTGATAGGGGCTAAAGGGAAGGCTTCCAGCGAGAAATATATGCATACGGAAGTGTATAAGCATTTCCCGGATATCAACGCGGTTGTCCATACCCATCCGACGTACACCAATGGTTTTTTCCTGAGCAACGAATCCCTGGAGCCAAAGACATTTGAGGCGAAATTTTATTTAGGCATTGTCAGATCGGTCGCGCAATCAACGCCGTCTGTTACTGCTATGGAACCCGTGATCAAGGAACTGAAAGCCAGCAATATCGTGGTTTTACGCAATCACGGGGTTGTGGCCATGGGAAAAGACCTGTTTTATGCCTTTGTCCTGGTCCAGGAATTGGAAGAACAGACAAAAGTCGAATTAGTGAATGTGCATTATCAAAGCCAACGTCAACCTGGGGACATGGCTTCAGCCGTGTCCCCAAGCACGCTGCCAAGCGACGCAGCGTTGAATACGAAAGCACCCCAGGTAAATCACCAAACGCCTTTGAAGAAATACAAACTATTTTCTCAAGACCAGATCGAAGAGATCGTCCGTTTGGTCAATGGCGACGCGCAGATGCAGGAATTGGGCGCCAAAACCGCCATGAACATGGACCTGGCTGTCTGCCTGCAGGAGACAGGAAAGATCTATAGTTTTAAATTTGAGAACGGGCGCATTACCAAGACAGGACATGACGCGACAGCGGAATTTTTGATCACGGCCAATGAATCGATCTGGCGGGCGGTTTTTAACCGCGAGATAGATCCATTTGTGGCCACCACACAAAAGAAAATGAGCCTGCAGGGTGATTTCGCGCGCATTTCCAAATGGTACGCGCCATGCAGCCGCATCTTTCAATTATGGACAAAGGTACCGGTAGAATAAAATGACAACCACCGCGGTCCAACAATTTGACCTGCTGATCGAAGGCAAACTTAGCCCTTCCTTAAGCGGTAATTATTTTGACTGTATCAATCCTTCCAATGGCGAGGTGTTCGCCCGTGTGAGCGACGCGGATACGGTTGATGTAGAAATAGCAGTCAGCGCCGCGCGCCTGGGCTTTGACCATGGCCGCTGGCCTAAGATGAGCAATGCCGAGCGGGGGGAATTTTTGATCAAAATCGCGTCCTTGATCAGGGAGAATGCCAAAGAATTAGCGGAGCTGGAATGCGCTTCAACCGGCAAGACCATCAAGCATACGACCTTTATAGACGTGCCTACAGCGGCGGAAACATTTGAATATTTCGGGCATTTATCGGGAAAAATGATCAACGAAACCATCAGGAATTCCACTCCCGTGCTTTCCGTCATCGAGCGTGAGCCGGTGGGGGTGGTTGCCGCCATCATTCCCTGGAATTATCCTTTGATCATGACAGCGTGGAAATTGGCACCGGCCTTATTGGCAGGCAATTGCGTGGTATTCAAACCATCGCCCGCGGCATGCGCTTCAGTGATGCTGTTGGCCAAATTGATCGCCCAGCTCGGATTGCCCAAGGGGGTATTGAATATCATTGCCTCCTCAAGGGCCCAGGCAGGCCAGGAGCTTGTCGGTTCTCCTGAAGTGGATATGGTGTCATTTACAGGGTCAAGCAAAACAGGGGAAGCGGTGATGGCTTTGGCATCCAAGGGTGTCAAGAAATTGACCCTGGAATTGGGCGGTAAATCACCGAATATTGTTTTTGCGGATTGTGATATGGAAGCGGCTATTGGCGGCGCATTGTCAGCGATCTTCATGAACCAGGGGCAGATGTGTACCGCCGGATCCCGTCTTCTGGTCGAAGATAAGATCTATCAAGAATTTGTTGAAAAGCTGGTAGCCCGCGCCAAAAGTTTAAAGATCGGCCCGGCGGATAATTTTGAGACGGAATTCGGGCCCCTGGTCAGTGTCGAGCACCGGGACAATGTCCTTAAATTTATTGAAAAAGGAAAACAGGAAGGGGCGAAGCTGGCCTGCGGCGGCGGGATTCCAAACGGACCTGGTGCGTATTTGGAACCGACGATCTTTATCAATGTGCGTAATAGCATGCATATAGCCCAGGAAGAGATCTTCGGGCCTGTTTTATGCGTCATCCCCTTTACTTCCGCGGATGAGGCGGTGCATATTGCCAATGATACCAAATATGGTTTGGCCGCGATGATCTGGACCAAGGACCTGGAAAAGGCCAACAAGCTTGCCCGCCGTTTGCGCTGCGGAACCGTCTGGATCAATACCTACGGCGTGTTTTTAAATGAAGTGCCTTTTGGCGGATATAAACTAAGCGGCTTCGGACGGGAATTGGGCATGTCAGGGTATTGGGAATATACCCAGATCAAACACATCGCAACCGATCAAACACCGGGGGGGCGGTCACTTGTGACCTGCTGGTACTGATTATGGAAGAATCTAAAGAAAAAATGCTGGCAGTTGTTTCTCATTTGGGCGGGATCATCCCATGCTGTTTTTTACCTGTCATTATCCCTTTTGTCGTATGGGTCAGCAAAGGGGAAGAAAGCCCGTTCGTCAACCGTCAGGCCAAGGAAGCTTTGAATTTTCAGATCTCTTTGTCGATCTATTTTGCCTGCTGCTGGCTTTTGGTCTTCACGATCCTGGGGATCCCGATCGCTTTTATCGCGTTCATCATTTTTATCATCATGAATTTCTTTTGCAGTATCATCGGCGCGGTCAGAACGTCCCAGGGAAGCACTTACAATTATCCAATGAATCTAAGATTGATCAAATAAACCGGAGGAATAATTCATGAAAGTTTTATTTTTAACACCACCGCTTAAGGCTTGGGATTCACACGGCAATCATAAGGCTTGCAATCAAATGCACGCCCAATTGGCATCTTATCTGCGTGAGAAGAAATTGGCTGAAGTCGATGCCCTGGATTCACGCGCTTTGGAGATGGATTGGGACGCGATGCTTGACTATGTCAAGAAAAGCAATCCCGATATCGTATTTGTCGGTGAGCTTTTGCATTCAACCTGCGGAGCCGCCGTTATCTGGTATTTCAATGAAGGCCTTCGGATCATCAAGGAAGCCATGCCTCATGTGAAGACCGTGGCTGGCGGGCTTTGGTATTCAGGGGATTTTGAGCGCCAGATGCGCCTTAATCCCACGACGGATTATATCATGATCGGTGAAGCTGAATTGACGATGGAAGACCTGATCAAAAGCATCAATGGCACAAGCAATGTAAAAGAACGCGATATCCCGGGCCTGGTCTCACGCTCCAAGGACGGCACTATTGTGCTGGGGCCCCATCGTGACCTGATACCGGACTTGAATGTTTTACCCATGCCCGCGTATGATCTTTTCCCTATGGATAAATATGTGGGACATACCTATTGGAAACCCTTCGCGGAATTGATGACTTCCCGCGGCTGTCCGGGCAAATGCCATTTCTGTTATGAATGGGCGTTATACGACAGCCGTACGGCGACCAAGGATTTCACGTCCTGGCGCGGCCTTTCAGGCAAGCGCATTTGCGACGAGCTTGATATCCTGGAGAAAAAATACGGGATCGCCACCATCGTTTTTCAGGATGACGCCTTTAACACGGACACCGCGGCCATGATCGAGTTTTGCGAAGAGAAGATCAAGCGCGGCAATAAGATCGACTGGGTCTGTTTAGGCCGTGCCGACCAATGGATCAGTCAGCATTCCATACTGCCTCTGATGAAAAAAGCGGGCCTTTTCTTAGCCCTGACCGGTGTTGAAGTCGAGGATGACATGACCTTAAGCAAATCCGGCAAGGGGGTCACCATTGCCCAGATCAAAAAAACGGTGCAGATCCTGCGCGAGAATGATATCGGCAGTGTCGGGACTGTTTTGATCGGCCTCAAGGAAGACACTGAAGCCAAGATCAAGGAACGCTTGCGCGTGGCCGACGAGATCGATTCTGATATCTTTGCCCTGGATTACCTGACGCCGGTGCCGAATTCACCTGACTGGCGCTATGGCATTAAAAAAGGCTGGTTTGACCCTGATAAAATTGATCTTAGGGACTGGGATTTTCAGCATCCTGTTATCCCGACGGACCATCTGACCATAGAAGAGGTTGGGCGTTTAGGTTCCTGGTGCATGCGTGAATATTATTCCAAGCCTGAGCGTATCCACCGCATCATGGAAAGCAATTACCATATCAAGGTCAAATTATGCGTGAAGGATTTCATGAACAATATCGCCAAGTGGGAAGCTAATTCCCGTGTGACGGCAAAGGCATAACTATGGTCAGTATCCAGACAAACATGAATTGGGACGCGGTCGCGCTTGGCAAGTATAACAAGCTGCTTAACCTGATCCCGATCTTCCACCGGAGACTGGCCCAGGAAGTGGTCAATAAGAAAGCGGAGCAGGCGGCTTTGGCCCGCGGCTCTTCAACCGTCGAAGAATCGGATATTATCCAGGCCTTTTTGACCGAGGTGCCCAAGGCTTTTTTCAGCATGATGATCCGGATCATGGATGAAGTCGGGTTTGATTATAAGAAATATCTATGAAGATCGCTATTATCGGTGCTGGTGCCATTGGGGGTTTGGTCGCGGCCTACCTGAAAAAGTCAGGTGAGGATGTTATCCTTATCGGGCGAAAAGACCAGGTTGATGCCATCAATGCCAAGGGCCTGAAGATCAATGGCGTGCGCGGGTCTGAGACGATCAAATTGCCGGTATCGACAAGGCTCGACAAGGTTTATGACCTGGTGATCTTCGCGGTCAAGACCCAGGATCTGGAAGAAGCCTTTGCCCATAATAGTGAGTTTTTGGAGCCGGGCGGCTTTATCCTGACGACTCAAAATGGTGTTCAGGCGGATAATATCTTAAGCGGGCACTTTGAGCGTGACCGGCAATTTTCAAGCATTGTGCTTTTTGGAGCGACCTATACCAAACCCGGAGAGATCACGTTTAATTTTGAAGGGGATTGGATCATCGGGCGTCCGCTGATGCCTTTGGACCCGGCGACCCACCGGATCGCGGAAGTTTTGGGCAAGGCCTTTAAGGTGGTGGCAAGCCCGGATATCATGGGCCAGAAATATCTTAAGCTTTTCTTGAATTTTAATAATTGCATCCCGGCGCTGATCGGCAAAAGCATGCAGGAAAGTTTTGCGGATATTGATCTGTGCCGCTTAAGCATTATGCTCTTGAAAGAAGGGCTGGATATCGTCAAGCGGGCCAACATCGAGTTGGTATCCCTGCCGGAATTCCCCAAGGAGCGTATCTGCGGACTGTCCCAGATGCCCATTGATCAGGCGGCGGGGATCATCAACAAGACATTAACGACTTTAAGCAAGGAGCCCTTATACGGGTCTATCCTGCAAAGCATCATGCGCGGGAAAAAAAGCGAGATTGATTTTATCAATGGCGAGATCGTGCATCTGGCCAATCATTTTAAGATGACTAATACGCTTAACAGCAGGATCGTGGATATGGTGCATGAGGTTGAACGCACCGGGAAATTCTTTAGTGTAGAAGAGGTGAAAAAGGAGATATATGAAATCAACCGCTAAAACAGCCGAATCGCTTGGATTAAAACGCACATCATGGGTCCCTGAATATTGGGGTGCCGCTGAAATTGAAGTGTGGCGCTGTATTGATGAGCATTGGGACCTGTTGATCAACAAGAAGGTGGATGAATTTATCAAATACATCCATCCGGATATGATCGGCTATGGCCATGAAAGCCCCATACCCGTCGATCATCCCTGGCTTTATAAATGGGTGGGTTTCTGGACCAAGACCACCAATATCGCGATCGCGGAGATCCGTCCCATTCAAATGAAGATCCACGGCGACATCGCTATTTTGCAGTACATTATATTTACCGTTGAAGTTAATGCTGAAGGCGGCAAACGCGTTGTCCGCCGTTACACCATGACCTGGAAAAAAGGCAAGGACCGCTGGCAGGTCATCGGCAGTCATAATAATTTAATGGACGAAACGATTCGTCACTAAGGAAATATAAATGAAAAAACGAAGGGTAGTGGTGACAGGTGTCGGGATCGTGTCCCCTAATGGGATCGGCAATGAAAATTGCTACCGTGCCATGATCAACGGCGTGTCCGCTGTGCGGCGCGTGACGGAATTTGATGTTTCCATATTTAATACAAAGATCGCGGCGCAGGTTTCTGATTTTGATCCCGTGGCCTTGGGGCTAAGTTTCTCCGACGCGATGCGCATGGACCGCTATGTCCAGTTCGCCTGTGTGGCTGCGCGCATGGCTTTGGAGGATTCGCGCCTGGACTTATCCAAGGTCGACCGTGAACGCATGGGCGTTTCCTTGGCCAATGCCATTTGCGGGACAAAATATATGGAAGAGGAATTTGCCCTGGTCACGGATAGCGGTAAAAATCCCATTGACCCGCGCTTAGTCCGTCCGGACCTTTATGACGCGGCCATGTTCAATACGCCTTCCAGCGAAATTTCAGCCAAATACGGGCTTCAGGGCGTGTGCAATACCATTTCAACAGGATGCACCGCGGGAACGGATTCTGTTGGGTTTTCCTATGAAGCTATCAGCGATGGCGATGTGGATATCATGATCACCGGTGCGTCAGAAGCGCCGATCACACCGATCACTTTCGGGGCTTTTGATACAGTCAATGTTCTGTCTGTCCATAATGATGAACCTGAAAAAGCCAGCCGTCCGTTTGACAATAAACGTAACGGTTTTGTTATTTCCGAAGGGGCTGGTTTGCTTGTTGTTGAGGAATTAAACCACGCGCTAAAGCGCGGGGCCAGGATCTATTGTGAGATCACAGGCTTTGGCACGACTTGCAATGCCTATCATATGACGGATCTGCCGCCGGAAGGCGATGCGATGGCCGATTGCATAACCCTGGCCATGGAAGATGCGGGAATAAAACCAGAGGCTATTGATTATTTGAATGCTCATGGCTCTTCAACGCGCCAAAACGATGTGTTTGAGACCAGCGCTTACAAAATGGCTTTGGGCAAGCACGCGTATAATATACCCATTTCGTCGGTGAAATCCATGATCGGTCATCCTTTGGCAGGGGCGAACGGCATCGAGCTGGCGTTAAGTTCCATGATCTTTGAACGCCACATTTTACCTCCGACCATTAATCAGGAAGAGCGTGATCCGGGGTGCGATCTGAACTATATTCCCAATAAGGCTATTGAGAAAAAAGTAAATTGTATTTTAAAAACGTCGAGTGGATTCTCGGGGATTCACTCTGCTATGATTTTGCAGCGGTATAAAGGATAGGTATGGAAAAAATTGCTATTACAGGGTTGGGAGTGATCTCTCCCAGCGGGATCGATAAAAGGGTTTTCTGGTCGAATATCAAGGCGGGGCGCAGTGCCGTGGAGAAGATCGAGCGCTTTGACGCTTCGCTGTATCCGTCCCGCATTGCCGGCCATGTCAAAGAATTAGAGGGTTATAGCAATGTATCCTCGCGTTTATTAAAGAAGATCGACCTGTTTTCACACATGGCTTTGGTCGCCTCTGAACTTTGTATCGAGGATGCCAAGATCAACATGGCGCAGGAAAATCTCAAGCGTGTCGGGATTTTCATGGGCAACGCCATTGGCGGCTGGCTTTATGCTGAAACAGAATTGCGCGATATGTATCTGGAAGGCCGTGAAGGGGTGAGTCCTTTTATGGCTTCGGCATGGTTTCCGGCGGCGCCGCAAGGACAGATCTCGATCCATTATGGGATCAAGGGATTCAGTAAGACGATAGTGGCTGACCGCGCCAGTTCTTTAATGGCCATTGGCTACGCGGCCCGCACCATTATCCGCGGCAAATGCGATTTTATCCTGGCAGGGGGTATGGAAGCGCCGGTGACACCCTATGCCTTATTGTGCTGTAACACATCGGGCATGCTTACGGGAAATAATGAGCATCCGCATACAGCGTACCGTCCTTTTGACAAAAATCGTGATGGCTTAGCTATCGCGGAAGGCGCCGGGGTATTGACCCTGGAACCGCAATCAAGGGTGACTGAGCGCGGGGCCCATGTCTATGCCAATATCATCGGTTATGGAACATCAACGGATGCGGTAAATCGCATAGAGCCCAGTGATGATGCCGTGCAGTTAGGCCGTGCTATCAAGATCGCGTTGGATGATGCGGGTCTTTCGCCTAAAGATATCGATTATATCTGTGCTGATGGGGCAGGGAGTCAAATCGGTGACGCGAGCGAAACCAGGGCTATTAAATATATCTTTGGGGAATATGCCAAAAAGGTCATTGTGTCCGCGCCCAAATCCATTTATGGGAATATGCTGGGCGCGAGCGGTGTTTTGGATGTTATCACGACGGTTTTAGCTATGGAGCATAACATAATCCCGCCGACCATTAATTATGAAACACCGGACCCGGCGTGTGACCTTAACTATTGCGTCAACAAAGCCCAGGAGCGGGTGATCAAGAACGCCATGATCATCAACCGCGGACGGGGCGGAATCAACTGTGTCTTAATCATACAAAAACCTTGAGACGGAGGAATAAATGAACACGCAGACTGAAATTGAAAGCAAGCTTAAAGGGATCCTCAAGAAGGTCCTTGATATCAAGGAAAGCGAGATCGTGCCCGGCGCCAAGCTTGATGAGTCTTTGGGGATCGATTCAACGGAAATGGTGGAGATCTCGGTCGTCATCAAGAAGGAGATGGGTATTGTGCTTAAGGACAGTGAGCTTAAGAAGACATTTTCTTTCAATGATATCGTGATGATATTAAAAACAAAAAATGAAGGGTCCAAAGGCTGCAGCAGTTCCAGCGGTACTAAATATTAAGTTATGAAAATCATAGATCTAAGCTTGCCCATAGATGATTCTTTAGTCGAGACACATGCCGCCACCATTGAGCGTATCACGCACAAGGCCGGTGTGGAGCATTTTAACTGGGTGGTGATGAGCAAACAGCCTGGCGGACAGGAACGTTTTGACAAGGGCGAGCGGGTGGCCACAGCTGATGAGATTCCGGACGGCGAGATGCTGTCTTTGGAGATAGTTAATTCTTCCGTGCATATGGGCTCGCATGTGGACGCGCCGTTCCATTATGGCTCAAGCTCTGAAGGTAAACCAGCGCGTCAGATCGAAGATGTTCCGTTAGAGTGGTGCTATGGGCCTGGCGTGCGGCTTGATCTCACTCATTTGAAATTCCCTGATTCGATCGGTAAAAAGCAAGTTGTCGCGGCGCTTGAGAAGATCAATTATAAACTGAAGCCTCTGGACATCGTTCTCTTATATACAGGTGGGGATAAGCTCTTGGGAACAGATGATTACGTTAATAAATATGTTGGCTGCACGCCTGATGCGATTGAATATCTGCTTGATTGCGGGATTAAGATGGTTGGTATTGATACTATTGGTTTGGACCGTCCGTGCTTCCTGATGTTTAAAGAATTTCTCAGTACAAAGGATAAAGCCAAGATCTGGCCATGTCATTTTTTAGGGCGTAAGCGTGAGTATTGCCAAATTGAGCGGATCGGCAATTTGGGTGCCATTCCTAAGCCTTATGGGTTTACGGTTTCCTGTTTGCCGGTGAGGGTCAAGAATGCCGGGGCGGGATGGAGCAGGGTGGTTGCTTTAATACATTGACAAGTACAGTGATTACTGTAATATATTACAGTAATCACTGTAAGTTTTGATGATCATAAATTTTATGGTAAATCTTCGTTCCAAAATTTCCCAAAAGGTCCTGGATTATTTTATTCTACAAAATGGCGCGGAAAGCTATGTCAATGATTTAGCCCGCACTCTTAAGATAGATTCAGGAAACCTAACCCGTAAACTTATAACATTTGAGAAAGAGGGGGTCCTTAAAAGCCGCTGGCAGGGTAAGCAACGCTATTATTCCTTGAATAGGGCATTTCCTTTGCTGAAAGAATATAGAAAAATTGTTTCCAAAACTGTTGGATTAAAACAGGTGTTAAAGGACTCGTTAAGTAAGGTTTCTGGAATTAAAACAGCTGTTATTTACGGCTCTTATGCGCAGAATAAAATGGATGTGTATAGCGATATTGACCTTCTGGTGGTCGGAGATCATAGCACGGTGCTTTTGCAGAAGGTTATTGCTGGTATACAAAAGTCCGTTCAAAGGGAAATTAACGTAGTCAGCATGTCTTTGTCGGAATACCATCAAAAATCAAAGGACCCATTTTTACAATCTGTTGAGAAAATGAAAAATATAAAGATCGTATGAGTTCTGCTGAAAAAACCTATTTTCGAAAATTTAAATTTACCACCTCTCAGGTATTGGGTTATATCGAGAATGCCGAGAAGGATCTTGATATAGCGCGTATCGACCAGTTTACAGAGGTTAAATTTACCTATTGTTACCAGGCTATGATCAAAATAGGCATTGCTCTCCAAGCTAAAAATGGGATCAAGGTTAGAAGTATTATCGGGCACCATGTCAAGATCTTGGAAAAGCTGAGTGAGAATTTATCCGATCCGGACGTTCTTACGATAGGAAATGCCATGCGCGTTAAACGCAATAAAGACCTTTATGATGTTGGCACTACCATTACAAAAAAGGAAGTGGATGATTATATTGTTTTTGTGAGCGGCGTTATTCAAAAAGCCAAGAAAATAATTAATTCGTAATTTAGGAGGGGTTATGATCGGATATGTGACATTAGGGACAAATAATAAGTCCAGGTCGGAAAAATTCTATGATGAACTTTTAAAAGAGATCGGCGCGGTCCGTGTCATGGAGACAGAGCAATTTACTGCTTATGGAAAAGATATGCACTCACCAGGTATCGGTATCACGACACCTTTTGACGGTAAGCCCGCGACAGTGGGCAATGGAGTGATGGTTGCCTTAGATGTCAAAAGCCCTGAAAAGGTCAATGCGATGTACAATAAAGCGATCGCCTTGGGAGCCAAGGACGAAGGCAAGCCGGGTCCGAGAGGGGACAGCGGCTTTTACGCGGGATATTTCCG
>Ga0265338_10000862_pt1 | contig 51349 bp, 60 predicted proteins | sample 42126metaG_FD_193579 | JGI IMG/M metagenome (GOLD analysis project Ga0265338, IMG submission 193579) | Rhizosphere microbial communities from Carex aquatilis grown in University of Washington, Seatle, WA, United States - 4-21-26 metaG | ecosystem: Host-associated > Plants > Roots > Rhizosphere...
GGGTAGAACCCGAGAACCTTGAGACTCGCTCGCGAGAGGTCAATCCACAATAGACCGACCACGATCCTTGTCGCTTTCGAGTTGACAGGACGTCCAGAAGTCAGTAAATATTGACTTGCGGCGCCCCACAAGCGTCCGCTTCCCGGTCGTCTCGCGAACGATCGGAAGTTCCCGCGGGAAGATAGAGCCCGCCGCCGACGCGACGATATGGGCATCGTCATAAGACCGAGCGTCGGCGGCAATCGGGCGCTCTTTCCAGCGTGTCAAAATTGACTTATTATCGTCGCTTCGCTAACGTCGAGTCTCACGCAACAATTCTGGAGCTCGAAATCTTGCGAAATGCGATCCGACTTTGCCTGGCCGCGGCCGGGATCTTCTTCGCCATCGGTCTGACCTCGGCCTCTGCTTGCACCCAGCACGGGAGCCCGTGCGGCGCCGAGCCCAACGCCGTCGCCTCGCCCTTCGTCGCCACTTTTGGCGGCCAGACGCTTTCCGAGGCCAAGCGCTTCATCGGTTCGGCCAATCCGACCGGCAGGATCGGGCCGTGGTGCGCCTGGTTCGTTTCCTTCGTGCTCGAGCGCACCGGCCACCGACCGCTGAAAGATGGCAGGGCGAGTTCGGCGCTGGCCTACGGCCCGCACACCAGCAACCCGCAGCCCGGCGATCTCGTCGTCATGCGCGGTCACGTCGGCTTCTACGCCGGCCGCAGCGCCGACGGAAACGTCCTTCTCACCTCCGGCAATTGGAATCGCCGCGTCGCCGACGGCGAAATCAGCCCCAGACAGGTCGTCGCCTATGTCCAGGTTCTTTAAGCGGGCCAAGCTCGCCTTTCTCGTCGCGTTGTTCTTCGTCATTGGCGTCGTGGCGGCCTTCGCCCGCGACGGCGCGATCGGCGATTCCATCGGTTTGGGGACGGGCAGGGCGCTCCACGTCGCGACTTTCGCGCGGGAGCGCATGTCCTCGTGCTGGATCCTTCGGCACAAAATGCCGAGCGGCTATTTCGACCACCTGGTCGTCTCGGCCGGCGTCAATGACGCGCCGGGCCGCTGCGTTTGGGCGATCGCCGCGCGACTGCACGCCGGCGTCGTCGTGTGGATCCGTCCGATCAATTCCGCCGGGCCGACCATCGACCAGGTGGCCAAGAAGTACGGTTTTCACGTCATCACCTATCGGGTGGGGCGCGATCATCTGCATCCCGCCTCCTACGCCGCGGTCGCCAAGACGGTTCGCCTGGTCTGGCGAGAAGGCTCTAGCTCTGCCCGCTGAAATCAGTTAGTATTGACTGATCTTTCATTGAGGATGCCAAATGGCCTGGAAACAGACGATCGTGACCGTTCCGGTGAACAGCTCGGGGCCTTTGATCGCGGCGAACCCCAAGCGATTCGGCCTGCGCTGGCAGAATGTCGGCGCGAACCCCGCCACCGTCGCGCCAGGCATCGCCGCCGTTGTTTCGGGGCAGGGGAAGACCTATGCCGCGAGCGCGGGCGAGAACTTTCTGCCGCGCGAAGACACCCAGGACGCGTTCAGCGTGATTTCGCCGCTCGGCACGACTTTCGCCGTCTGGGAGAACGTCGAGAGCGGCGGCGCGCTGCCGGCCGGGTCTGGCGCCTGATTGGCGCTAGACTTCGCCCCGATCATCTGTCAATATTGACTTACCTATTCCGTCGTAAGGACACCCAGCTCAAATGACGACCGCCGCCGACATCACGACCGCAACGACCGACGCGAATCTCGTTTCCGACGCCAACACCAAGGCCGCGTTGCTGGCGGTGATCGCGGTTCTGAGCGATCTCAACACCGCCGTTGCGGCCCACACCGTCAGCATCGCCGCCAATACGTCCGCGATCGCCAACAACCCCTATGTCTCGCGCAGCGAGGCGGGCGGCATTCTGCCGAACCTGCCGGCCAACAACCCGACCGCCGGCGCGACCGAGCTCGACCTGACGAACTACGTTTCGGTCCCCGGCCGCATTTCCGCCGCCGCGACCCAGAACGACCCGCTGATCAACTTCAACGGTCCGAGCTTCACGCTCGCGGCCGCGACCAGGGCCTCCGCCTACACCAACAACACGGGCCTTGCGGCCACCGGCGGCTCGGGCTCGGGTTACGCCTACCACGTCGTCGATCCGACCTTGCTGCCTCCGGGCATCACGATCGCCAGCAACGGCCACATCAGCGGCACGCCGACCGTCGACGGCACCTTCTTCTTCGCCGTGACCCTGACCGACGACGCCGGCGACAGCGTGTCCGCCGCGTTCAAGATCGTCGTCAGCGGCTGATCTCAGTAGTTCCGTCGCTGCTTTAAGCGACGGATTGGGCCGACGCGGGGGTTTTGTCTCCTTTACTCCGCGTCGGCCTGTCTAACAGGAGAGAGCGAATGGATTTCGGTGGCGCCCTGAAGGCCCTGCACGCTGGCGAATGCGTCGCCCGTGACGGCTGGAGCGGCAAGGGCATGTTCGTCTTCCGCGTGCCGCACACGACGATCACCGTCTCCAAATTGCCGCTGCTCGACATCTTCCCCGCCGGCACTCAGCTTTACTACCTCGCCCACACCATCATGCGGACCGCACAGGGCGATCTCGTCCCGTGGCTGGCTTCGCAGACCGACATCGAGGCCGGCGATTGGGAAGTCGTCGCCAAGCCGTCGGCGGGCGCCACGCCGACAAGCTCTGTTTCCGCCGCCGCGATCGACGCGGTCGTCGGCGCTACGGGAGCCACCGGCCCGGTAGGCACGGTCGGCCTCAAGGTCGCCAGCCCGACGCCGACGGCGGCTGAAGCGGCTGCCGCCGCCACGACCAGCGCCGCGCCGCAGGCCAAGCCGGTTCGCACCGCCTGGCTGATCCGTAAGAAGCCGGTTCCGAACATCTTCACGCCGGCCTGGTGGAACGGCGTCAGCTTCGTCGAGGATCCCGAGACGGCCAAGCCCTACAACAGCGTCAGCGAAGCGCAGGCCGACGCCTCCAAGATCGGCCAGCCGGTCGAAATCGCTCACCACGCGTTCAAGAGCTGACCCGATGTCGAATGACGGCTGGATTGGCTTTGATCTCGACGGAACGACCGCTCACTACGACGGGTGGGTCGACGAGGAGCATATCGGCGAACCCGTCCCGGCGATCGTCGCTCTGATCAAGAAGCTGCGCGCCGAGGGCGAAGACGTTCGCATCTTCACCGCGCGCGTCGCCCACGGCTCCGAGATCGCCATTCGCGCCATTCAGCGCTGGTGTCTCAAGCACATCGGCGAAGTGCTGCCGATCACCAACGTCAAAGACTTCAAGATGATCCGGCTCTACGACGACCGCGCGGTCCAAGTCGAGTTCAACACGGGGCGCATTATCCAATGACGACGGTCGCGTATCGGTCTGGAATCATCGCCTCGGACTCGCGCGCGACTTACGGCAACATCATTTCGCCGGAGGCGGCCAAGAAGCTGATCGTCAGCCAGCGCCACGGCGTCGTCTACGGTTTCGCCGGCGCCTTCGCCAAGGCCAACGGGCAGATCCGGCGTCTGGAAAGCATGGAACGACTGCCGTGGCTCTCCGGCGAGACGTTCTGTCTCGAGGACCAGATCGAGAAGCCCGATCAATCGTCGACCGAGCTGCTCGTCGTTCACCACAATGGCCTGGTGATCGGCTTCGAGGACGGCCATTGGGTGCAGATCCACGGCGACTTCTATGCGTTGGGATCGGGCACGCCGGCGGCGCTGACCGCCATGCACATGGGCGCGAGCGCGATCGAGGCGGTCAAGATGGCCTCGCTGGTCGACAACAACACCGACGACCGCGTCGTTCACTTCGACATCAGAAATCTCGAGCCGCCGCGCTACAAGCCGCTGGCGCGAACGAGCAAGAAGCCCAAGAAGTGATCTAGCCGACCATATCGTCGGAGATCGCCTTATCCATCGTGCCGCCGTTGGCGTCGAGATACGCCTGAAACGAGGCGGTCAGCAGATCTTTCTTCGACAGGCCGCGCAACGCCGCCTCGATCGAGAAACGCCGGCGAAACGACGATTCGACCTTGAAGCCGAGATCGACGAAATTGCGATAGCCGCCGTCGCTGGGCGTCGACAGATGATCCGGCGCCGCTTGCTCTTCGATCTTCGGCTTAGCTTCCAAGAGACTGCGCCGGCGATGCGGCGGCGGTCGAATGCCCCGCTCCGGGGCCGGCGGGTTTGGCTCGTCGGTCACTTCTGGCCTCCTTCGATGATCAGATTGAGCGTCTCGGAGATCTCCGCCGCCAGCGCGGCCGCGCGCGCGTTCAACGAAGGGAAGTTGGTCTCGGTGACGCCCATGCCGAAATTCTGCGCCTGCTGATAGCTGATCCGGCCGGGCAGGATCTCGCCGAACGTCTGAAAGCCGGCCGAGGCGATCAATTCCTTGGCCTCGTCGACGCTGATGGCGCTGTCGTAGGGGTTGTTGATGACGAAGCGGATCTTGCCGCGCTGGACGCCCTTGGCGCGCAGCTCGGTGGCGAAGGCGATCTGCGGCTCGAGATCGTCGAGGCTGACGCCGAGCGGGCAGATGACGAGATCGGCCGCCTTGGCGATCTCCAGCGAGCCGGTGTCGCTATCCGGCCGCCCGTCGAACACCATCAGATCGTAGAGATCCTCCTGCGCCAGCGCGCTGCGAACGCTGGCGAAGGCTTCGGCGGCGATCTCCGGCTTGACGCCGGCCTTCATTCGGGTGGCCGCCCAATTGCTCGAGGTCTTTTGCTTGAGGTTGAAGTCGGCGATCTTCACCTTCCACTTCGCGCTGGCGAAGGAGACGGCGATCAGACGCGCGATCGTCGACTTCCCGACGCCGCCCTTCTGCGACAGGCAGGCGATCGTGTACATGGCCGCTCCGACTTTCCGACTTCGCGAAGTCCCGGTGTAGCGACGTAGCTAACACGATTCGGCGAAGGCGCCTAGCCGGCGCAGAAAGCCGCAGCCTTAAGCAAGTGAGTGATTTTGAGCCCGATCAGCAGCCAGGCGAGAACGCCAAGGCCGACGAGAAGCCAGCCGACCTTGGCGGGAGGAAGGGGACGCCTCACGCGGCCGTCCGAATCGGACGATTGGCGCCGACGAGCTGCGGGACGCCGAATTGAAGCGCCCGTTCGATCGCCTTTTCGAGATCGCTGATCGAGCCGTCATTCCAGACGCGAAGATCGACGGCGGTCTGGTCGAACTGGTCGAAGTCATAAGGGGAGGGGCCGGCGCTGGAGCGCTTGACCTCGATCACCACGCCGCCCAAGGCGCGATAGAAGTGCCCCTGGCCGCGCCGAACGCCGTCGAAGCAATAGGAGCGCGTCGTTTCGAGCGCGCGGGTCGCCATGAAGGGCATGATGTCGGCGCCGAAGGTCGACTCGAGCGCCTTGCCGAGATCGCCGAGGATCTTCCGGTTCTGCCAGGTCTTATCGAGAATGTGGGTGTGTCGAGCCTTGCCCTCCTGCGTGTAGACGTCCTCGGGCTGAAGCTTCATCCAGCGCACTGCGAAATCGCGCAGCGGCTCGCCGTCATTGACCGCGACGACGCCGTATCGCTCCATCAAAATGCTCTGAAACTGGCTCTTGCCGGCGCCGGGATTGCCACAAAGCGCGATGATATGCGGGAGATTCATGACACCTCAATCAGTTTTGACTTACTTCGGAAGACAAATTAAGAAACCAGCTTGTCCGGCTGGTCATTTCCTGCGGCGTTTTTGCGTTGCATAGCCTCGATCAGGCGCTTTTGACGCTCCAGTTCTTGTAAAAGCCGTCGATTCTCAGCCAAAAGATGCTCGTTCGACAGCACAGAATCGCCAAACTGCGTGAAAAAGTGTACGGGATCGACGCGTCTTTCGCTCATGTTGTGCAATATAGCGAAAAATCGTTCCAGACTTACGTTTTACGCGAAAATCTCCCACGGGTGATCTCGATTTTCAGGCAAAATCCGCTCGACGAAGCCGGGCGTTGCCTCGACGATCGCCCGTTGCGTCTGAAAGTGCTCTTTGAGCTTCGAATTGAGATCGGCCGAGTAGATGGTGATGAAGCAGACGTTCGGACCGCGCTTTTTCGAGCGCATGCCGCGCCCGATGCGCTGCCGCAGCGCCACCTCAGCCTTCCCGCCGCCGGCGAGCTGCACCAGGCTGACCGCCGGCACGTCAACGCCGACATCCAAGATCGTGGTGCCGATCAGAACGTCGATCAGACCCTTCGCCAGACGCGACAGCGCGCGCTTGCGCTCGGGTTGATCGTTGTCGCCCTGAATGAACTCGACCCGCAGCCCGGCCTCGCTCATTTTGCGCTGTAAGAGCTTGCCGTGCTCGGTCCGCTGCACCAGCGTCATCACCGGCAGCTTCAGCCTCGCCGCGCGCCTGGCCTCGGCGACGATATCGCCGTGCATGAAGGGGTTTTCGAGATAGCCGAACTGATAGGCGCGCTGCCACGGCGAGGTGCGATGCAGCTTGGGGTGGGGCTTGCTGACGTGAAACTTGAAGCTCGGCGTCGCCAGGATGCCGCGGTCGATCAGTAGCTTCTCCGACACCTGAATGAGGATCGGGCCGAACGCCGCCATCAGCCGCATGTTGTCTTCGGCGTCTGAACGCATGAACGGCGTCGCGGTCAGCGCGACCCGGATCGAGGCGTTCTTGCAGTGGCGCAGAATCCGATAGTAGGAATCGCCGCCGGCTTCGTGGGCTTCTTCGCCGATGACGACCTCGACGAGCTCCAACAGCTTGACGTGGCGCTCGTAGACCTTGGTCTTCTCCTCGAATTTCTCCTTGGCGAGCTTGAGGACGTCTTCGCGCTTCAGCGCCGCCGGCCGGGGCAGCCCCTTCTTGATCGCCTTCTCGTCGGCGGCGGCATGCGCCTTGACGATGGCGCGCGCCTCGGCGTTGAGATCGGGCTCCTCGAGCCGGGCGACGAAAGTCTGCACCATGCCGCAATTGACGCCGCGGACCGGCTTCCAGACGCCGTCGCCGATGATTCCGACGTTCATGCCGGCCGATTTGAAGCCGTCGGCCATCTGGTAGAGCAGGATCCCGCGGGTCGTCAGGAACATCGTCATCCGGCGGTAGCGGGCGGCTATCAGCTTGGCGATTTTCGACTTACCGCCGCCGGTCGCCACCTGAATGATGCCGCGGCCGTGCTTTTCGACCTGGCGCAGCGCCTTGAGCTGAAAATCGTAGTCGGGATTGTCGTTGCCGAACTCGTCGACGATCGGGCTCTCCGGCCCGAGCGGCTCGGCGTGCGGCCGCATGATGATCTGGACGTTGTGACCGAGCCGAACAAGCTCCGAATGGACGAGATAGACGAAGCCGGCCGGGAAGGTGTCGTTCTTGCGGGTATAGAAGCTGGAGCGGCCGTTCCAATGGGTCGTTCCCATGAATTCGGCGCCCTCGACTGTGTAGGAGAGCAGCTCCGCCACCTGGTCGACGACTGTCTTCGAGGCGCCAATCAACTTGGCGACCACGCAATTCGCCGCAAGCTTGAGGTTTTCGGATTTGGACAAAGCCACTTGCTATTTTGCTCGAGTGTGGTAAATCAACATTGACTGATGAAATAACACAGGATCATCTGTGACGAAAGCCCAATTTGCAGACCCGACGAGTCTGCTGCCGAACCCCTGGAACACGAATCGCATGTCGCCGGACAGCGAAGGGAAGCTCGACAATTCAATCCGACGGTTCGGCTGCTTCAAGCCGATCGTCGTCCGAGAGATCAGGGTCGACGACGAGGGTGTCGCACTCGAGATCATCGGGGGCGAGCACCGGGCGCAATCCGCAGTCAGGGTCGGCCTCGATCGCGTCCCGATCATGAATCTCGGCCCGATCAGCGACAAGGAAGCGAAAGAGATTTCCCTCGCGGATAACGCCAGGTACGGCGCCGACGACACCCTCGAATTGGCGAAACTCCTCAAAGACCTTGGGGACCTCGACGAAATCCAATCCTATCTCCCCTATGCCGACGCGGATCTCACATCGATTTTCTCAGCGTCAGATATAGCGCTCGACGAGCTGGAGCTCGACGACGCCTTCGAGGGAAACAAGGAAAAAGAGCCCGAGCCTGAAATCCCCGCGATCAAGGCGGCGAAAACTCACACGATCATGCGTTTCAAGGTGCCGCTGAGCGACGCCGAGCGCATCACCGAGATGGTCACGCGAATCCAGACCGCCCACGGCTACACCGCCGGCGACCAGCTCACCAACGCCGGCGACGCACTGGTTCATCTGCTTCTGACCTCCGACCAGTCAGGCGCCGAGGATGATTAAGCGCCGGCCGCAACGAAAGAAGATCAAGCCGGCGATCGCGCCGCGCTTCGGCGACTGCGTCGAGTGCCGCTTCTACAAGCCCGGAAACACTGCAAGCGGCTGCGCCGGCTGCACGGCCGGCGAGAATTTCGAGGCCACGGTCGAGGAGCTCGACCCCTACGCAGATCGTTTCCTATCGCGCCGGAGCGACAATTCGTGACCACGCCCAAACTCCCCAATGACGGCAAGATCGAGCTGTGGGACGTCGACAAACTCGTCCCCTACGAGAAGAACGCCAAGAAACACCCCGACGAGCAGATCGACGGTCTGATCAAGCTGATCCAGCAGTTCGGCTGGACGCAGCCGATCGTCGTTCAACGCGCGACCGGTTCGATCATCATCGGCCACGGCCGGCGCCTGGCGGCCGTCAAGATGGGCCTCAAGAAGGTCCCGGTGAACGTCCTCGACGTCACCGACGAGCAGGCCCGCGCGCTGCGCCTGGCCGACAACCGCGCATCCTCGACCGAATACGACACCTCGCTGATCCAATCCGAAATCTTCGACCTGAAGGATCTCGGCTACGATCTCGACACGCTGAATTTCAGCGACAAGGAGCTAGAGTTTCTCGACGGCGGTCTCGACGAGATCGACGACAGCGCCTTTGTCGAGGACGTCTCGGCCGCGGTCGAAAAGCAGAAGGAAGACAACGCCGCCAAGCAGGAGCTTGTCGACCAGCAGGACGCGCCGCTCGCCAAGAGCTTCGGCTTCAAGCGCCTGACGATCGAGCAGGGCCGGCGCGTCAAAGCGTTCATGACCCGCGTCGAAATCGAGACCGGCAAGACTGGCGTTCACGCGCTCATGGCTCACTTCGATGGGCTCGGCGTTCCCGCGAAGTAATTGATAAATCAAAGGTGATTGATGTCCGATGACGGCAAGATAGTCGCATTTCCGAAGAAGCCGGTCGCCGAGGACTCGTTTCGCATCAAGCCGGCTGAGAACCCGAACGCCGACGCCGTGCTGATCGCCACGCTCGAGGATGCGCTGGATCGCGCCAAGAAGGGCGAGATCACCGGCTGCGCGATGATCTCCTGGTATCCCGACGGGCCGGGCTTTCTGCGCTGGCTGTCCATGCCTGTTCACGAAAAGAACATCGATGTCGCGGCGTTTCGCTTCATGGGCGGTCTCAGCCTGCTGGAGGCCGATCTGAAGTGCATGGCGCACGAGCGCTATCTCACCTTCGAGGAAAGCGCGACGCCCGTTCATGAGGGCGAGCCGTCGTGAAATACGTCATCGACAAGCGCTTCACCACGTCCGTCGAGCGCACCCCGCGCGTCCTGGAGATCGCCGAGGGCTTCGGTCTCGGGCTCTCCGACAAGGAATTCGTCGTTTACGACCACCTCGAGGTCGAGGTGAACCAGGGCGACGTCGTCTACATCACCGGCCAGTCGGGATCAGGCAAGTCGCTGCTCCTGAAGGAGCTCGCCCGCCAGATGCAGGCCGGCGGCCTTTCCGTCGCCGATCTCGACAAGATCGAGCTGCCGGAGAAGCCGACGATCGACGTTTTGGGCGCGACCACGACGGCGGCGGCCGACTTTCTCGCCAAGGCAGGCATTTCCGACGCATACCTCTACTTGCGAAAGCCTCTGCAACTCTCCGACGGTCAGCGCTATCGCCTTAAGCTCGCGATCCTGATGTCCGGCCCGGAGAAGGTCTGGGTGGCCGACGAATTCGGCGCAGTGCTCGACCGCATCACCGCGAAATGCGTGGCGTTTAATATTCAGAAGGTCGCCCGCGCGCTCGGAAAGACGCTGATCGTCGCAACCACGCACACCGATCTCGAGGCGGAGCTCGCCCCGAGCCTGATGGTGACGAAGCGCTTCCGCGAGAAGATCCAGGTCAAGAAGGCGGAGCGCGTCCCGCCGCCGTGCTCGCATGTCTATTCGCGGGCGATGGAGCAGCCCTATCCGCGCCGATGCGTCCACTGCGGCCTGCCGGAGGAGATCCGCGCGTGAAGACCATCCGTCTGCCGGGCTGCTGGCCCATCAAGATCGACGCGAGCCTGGCGCACTGGAGGCGCGAAGGAACCAAGCACGGTCCAAAGTCCATGCCGCGTATCATGGCGATACTTTGGTGCAAGCTCGATACGCTTTCGGGGAAGCCACATCCCGAGTGGAGCGGGCGCCGGCTGTGGCTCTATTTTCGCGGCGGCTACGCTTTCTGCGCCGACTTCATCATCGATCGGCGAGGACTTTCGTGACATTCGCAGGGAAGCTCACTGAGGGGCATTGCGAGTCGGGCGCTGTCGACACGCATTTCGATCGACGGACGCAACCCAGCGCTCGTTTCTCGCTGTTAGACGACATGATCGTCAGCAGGGGCGACAAGAGCGACTGGGAACTGCTTCACGAGCTTCATTACAAGGCCGAGGGCCTACCGCTCGGCCCGCGCTACTGGAAGACGACCCTGCACGGCCAGACCATCGGCGTGATCGTCACCGGACTGCCGAAAGGGCTGCTCAAAGAGCGCCACATCGTCATGCCGAAGCTCAAGCCCAAAGGCGGCGACAACAAGCTGATCAACACGCAGCGCTACGTCTTCGTCAACGCCAATTTCCGGGTGATCGGCCGTTTCGTCTTCGACACGATGTACCGCGGCATCGGCTGCGGCTACCGGATGATGAACCTCGCCGCCCGCATGGAGGACAACACCTACATGGAGATCCAGAGCTCCATGTCGAAGTTCAACCATTTCGGCCAGAAGGCGGGCTTCAAATTCGTCACCCCGCTAAACTCCAACAAGTTCGAGGTCGGGATCCGCTTCTTTCGCGAGAATTTCAGCGCCAGCCCGCAGGATTTCGAGGCGATCGTCGCCGAGCTCGAGGGAAAGCCGCCGGCGGAGCGCGAAAAGCTGCTCGGCGCGTGCCGGGCCTTCTATTACCGCCACTCCCACATGGAAAAGACGGGCGTCAACAAGGACAAGGGCACTTCGCGCGTCGACGCCATGAGCGAGCGGGATCTCATCCGGCGCCTTCAGCAGGTGACGCTCGCCAGTCCGATGTACGGCATCTTCAAGAACCCCGACAAAGGCCGGAAGCTTCCCGACGCGCTTCCGCTCACCGCCTTTGATCGCCAGGCCCCGAACGAACCGCTGATCCTATGAGCGACCTCGACCACTTCGATCCCACCGACAAGCAGGCGGAGATCCTGCGCACCGTCTTCCGCTTCATGGACGCCGGCCAGATCCCCTCGGTCAACGAGCTGAAGGCGGCGCTCTCCTACGGGCCGGACGTCTCCAAGGCCGCGATCACCTGTTCGCTGCGCTACCTGCAAACCCACGGCGCCATCGAGCTGGTCTACGGGGAGAAGCATGGACCGATGCGTCCCGGAATGAAGGCTTACGTAAAACCGACACCGGCAGCCTATAGGCGGTTCAGACCAACGCCGGAAGCGATCCTTTGATGAATTAGGATCCGCTCTCTCAAATATTAAGAGTCTTAGAGTCTAAGAGAAGATATTATATATTTGAGAGAGCGGATCGGATAACCACCGGATTAGACAAGTCAGTCCTGACTGGATTTTGGTATGAGTGAAGAAGAAACGCCGCCGGAGATCCCGGCTCCGACCCCGACGCCGGAACCCTCCAACGAGGAGGACGCCGCGCTCGAGAAGGAGATCGAAGCCGCTCCGGAGGAGGAGAAGAAAATCTTCGTCGCCGGCATGGGCAAGACGACGCCGGCCGACCGGCAGTGGATCCGCGACGAGGTGGCGGAAGGCCGGATGAAGCCGTCGGCCTGCGCCGCCAAATATGGCGTGTCGGTCCAATACGTCTCCAAGCTGCTGCGCCAGGCCGGCATCACCTATGGCTCGCGCAAGAAGGAGCGCGAGGAGGCCGAAAAGGCTGCGATCGCCGCCAAGGAGGCGGAGGCCAAGGCGACCTTCGCCGACCGGCGCCTGCGCTTCATCGAAGAGCACAAAATGTCGGCCTACGCGCAGCTCCGCGCGGCTTTCCAGATGGAAGGTCAGCGCCAGAAGCGATGGCGCGATGGGCTGCTCGCCGGCGGGGCGCCGCCAACGCCAAAGGACGCCAACGCGTCGGCGCGCACAATGGCCGTGCTCGACGAGCGCATCCGGATCCTGCTCGGCATCGACGAGATCATCGACGAGAAGGAGCTGCCGCAGATCGACGTCCGCTACATGGGCGACGAGGAGATCATTGCGGCCCGCAAGGGCGCCCAGAGCACCGATGAAACACTACCAACCCTAGACAACAACATCATCGAGGAGTCGCCGTGACAGCCCTTTCCGTTCGATCGGCTACGGCGCCGGTCGGACCACTTCGCGCCAACGCCAAGAAGCTCTTTGTCCACAAAGGGCAGGCGATGGTTCTCAACGATCGCCGGCGCTTTCGCGTCATCGTCGCCGGCCGCCGCTGGGGAAAGACCGCCTGCGCGCGCACCGCGATCATCATCGCCGCCCGGCAGCCCAAGAAGCTGATCTGGTACGTTGCGCCGACCTACCGCATGGCCCGCGGCATCATGTGGCGCGAGCTGCTGGACGCCATCCCGCGCGAGCTGATCGCCAAGATCAACGAAACGCTGATGACCATCCACCTGGTCAACGGCACGATCATCGAGTGCAAGGGCGCCGACAAGCCGGACACGTTGCGCGGCACCGCGCTCGACCTGGTCGTGATCGACGAGGCGCAGGATATTCGCCCCGACACCTGGTATCTGGTGCTTCGCGCAACGCTGGCCTCGACCGGCGGAGACGCGATCATCATCGGCACGCCGAAGAGCTTCAACTGGCTCTACGACGTCTACATGCTCGGCCAGCGCGGCGACAATTACTTCGACGACAAGGAGAAGGTCTGGCGCGTCAACCCGTGGAAGAGCTGGCAGTTCCCGACCATCACCTCGCCCTTCATCCCGCCCGAGGAAATCGAGGCGGCCAAGGGCGATATGGACGAGAAGTCGTTCCGGCAGGAGTTCGAAGCCTCCTTCGAGACGATGTCGGGCCGCGTCTATCACGCGTTCGACCGTAAGATCCACCTGGGGAACTACCCCTTCAATCCCAAGCTGCCGATCTGGGTCGGCCAGGACTTCAACATCGATCCGATGACCTCGGTCATCATGCAGCCGCAGCCAAACGGCGAGATCTGGATCGTCGGCGAAGTCGTGATGTTCGGCTCCAACACGCAGGAGACCGCGGACAAGCTCGGCGAGAAGTTCTTCCGCAACATGCGGCAGACGACGATCTATCCCGATCCGGCGGGTCAGCAGCGCAGCCATTCGCGCGGCGAGTCGGATCTCGACATCCTGCGCGACGCCGGCTTCACCCGGCTCAAATATCGTCGCAAGGCGCCGAGGGTCTCGGACCGCATCAACGCCGTCAACCGCATGTTCCGGGCCGCCGACGGCTCTATTCGGATGCGGATCGACAACACCTGCAAGCACACGATCACGGCTTTCGAACAGGTCATCTACAAGCCCGGCACCCGCGAGGTGGACAAGACGATGAACATCGAGCACGCGGCGGACGCCGTCGGCTATTGCATCGATCTTGAATTCCCCGTGCGGAAGGTGGAAATTGCCGGGTATTCTCGTTGACCTTGCGCGACAGTCAAAATTGATTTATCTTGCGCGGGAATTAGAGAGCCCCTAGTGCTGAATATCGTCGGTTACGACCAAAAGACACTTCAGGATTTTCTTGCGCGGCGCCACCCCGATTACAATCGGCTGCACCCGCACTGGACTTTCTGTGAGGAGACCTACGAGGGCGGCCGCCACTGGTTTCGCGGCAACATCTTCCGCTACGTCAAGGAAGGCGACAAGGAATACGACGACCGCGTCGCCCGCGCCTACCGTTTCAACCACACCCGCGAAGTGGTTGATCTTATTCAGAAATACATCTTCAAGAGCCCCGTCGCCCGCAATTGGGACGACGCGCCCGACTACGTCAAGCAGTTCTGGCGCAAATCGACGCTCGCCAACCTGACCATCGAACAGTTCATGAAGATGGTCTCGACCGCTTCGTCGAACTTCGGCCGCGTCTGGGTCTTCGTCGACTCGAACAAGAAGGACACCGTCCTCACCAAGGCCGACGAGCAGGAGCAGGGCGCCCGCTGCTACGCCTACATCGTCAAGCCGCAGGACATGCTCGACATCGGCTTCGAGGATGACGGCGATCTGATGTGGGCGCTGGTGCGCGAGCGCGTGCGTGACGACGCCGACCCGATCACCTCGAGCGGGATCGTCAAGTTCCGCTACCGGCTGTGGACGCGCGACGCCTGGTATCTCTTCGAGATCACCGACAACGCGGATCTGAGGCCCGACGGCACCACGGCGCCGCAGACCTCTTTCAATCAGATGCCGCCGGTCGCCAACAACATCCAGCAGCTCGAACTGCCGGGCGTTCTGCCGTTCGTTCTGGCCGCCGAGAAGGGCAGCAAGGTCGTCGTCCGGCTCGTTGATTTCGGCGAGGTCACGATCGGCCGCGTGCCGTGTTTCCCGGTCGACAACGTCATCGGCGATCACAAGTATTCCTCGCCGGCGCTCACCGCCGACATCGCCTATCTCGATCGCGCGGTCGCCAACTATCTCTCGAACCTCGACGCGATCATCCAGGATCAGACCTTCTCGCAGCTCACCATGCCGGCGCAGAACGTTCTGCCGGGCGACGACAAGTACGAAGCGATCCGCGAAATGGGGACGAAGCGGATCTTCCTCTACGACGGGGAGAGCGGCGCCGAGCCGAAATACATCAGCCCCGACGTCAAGCAGGCTGAAGTCATCGTCACGGTGGTCAATAAGATCATCAACGAGATCTACCACTCGATCGGCATGGGCGGCGAGCGCACCAAGCAGGACAATTCCGTCGGCATCGACAATTCCTCGGGCGTCGCCAAGGCTTACGACTTCGAACGGCTCAACAGCCTGCTGACCACCAAGTCGGCCTCGCTGGAGAACGCCGAGAACGCGCTGATCGGCCTGTTGGCCGCCTGGAACGGCGATCCCAAGTTCGACCCGACTGTCGATGAGGTCGACGACGACGGCGACAACGGCCTGGTCGCCTACGCCGACACTTTCGACGTTCGCTCCCTCTACGACGAGTTCACCGTCGCCGAGCGCCTGGCGCTGGTCGACGCGCCGCAGAGCGTCCGCCAGGAGCAGATGAAGCAGGTCGTCGACAAGCTCTTCCCGGCGCTTAAGGCCGATCTCAAGAAGAAGATGCAGGAGGAGATCGAGAACAACTGGCCGATCTCCGAAGCCGACAAACAGCAGATTCAGGGCGTCATTAGTGGCGACCCGAGCGCCAAATTCCCCGCCAAGCTGATCGCCACTCACACGCCGAACGGCGCCGGCGGATCGCCCAAGGGCGGGGCAGGGAAGAGCAATCCCGCCAACAAGAATCCCTCGACCGCGAAGCGCCAAGGACAGGTGACGAGCGAGACGAAGTAACGGAACAGCGCCGTCGCGCTGTCGAGCCAAGAGAACGGCTCGTGACACCAAAGGCCAAGAGAACGGCCCGAAGGACTAGAAATGAAGTATCGGATCAACAAATACCTGGCCACCCCGGTTTACGACGCTGAAGACGGCACGGGTGGCGGCGATGACGCCGCAGCCGCGAAGGCCGCCGCAGACAAGGCTGCCGCTGAAAAGGCCGCGGCTGAGAAAGCTGCGGGCGAGAAGTCGGCCGCCGAAAAGGCCGCGGCTGAGAAAGCTGCCGCCGAGGCCGGCAACAAGACGGGTCTCTCCGACGAAGCGGCCAAGCTGCTCAAGGAGAACATGGCCAAGAAGGAAGAGCTCGCCGCGCTCAAGGCGAAGCTCAAGGAATTCGACGGCATCGACGTCGCCGCGGTGAAGCAGATGCTCGCCAACAAGGCGGAGGAAGAGAAGAAGGCCGCCGAAGCCAAGGGCGACTTCGAGCGCGTCAAGACGATGATGGCTGAAGAGCACCAGAAGGCGCTCAAAACCGTCGCCGCCGAGGCCGCCGCGGTCAAGGAGGAGAACACCAAGCTCTCTTCGATGATCAACGAGCTGACCATCGGTCAGTCGTTCGCCGGCTCGGAATTCGTCACCAAGCAGCTCGTGCTGCCGATCCCGAAGGCGCGCACGATCTACGGCTCGAACTTCGAGATCGAGGACGGCCAGGTTGTGGCCTACGACAAGCCGAAGGGCGCTCCCGAGCGCACCAAGCTGGTCGACGCCACCGGCAAGCCGCTGCCCTTCGAGTCCGCGATCGAGCGGATCGTCAAAGCCGACCCGGATCACGCCAGTCTGCTGAAGTCGACGCTCGCCGCCGGCGCGCGTTCGAAGACCAACGGCAATCTGCGCGGCGACGAGAACCCGGCCGCCAAGGGCCTCACCGGCCAAGCTCGCATCAAGGCGATCTTGGACGCTCAAGGCAAAAAGTGATCTGAAATACCGAAACGGCAAGAATTCGCGGTTTCGGTATTTGACAAACCGGCTTCTCGCGGTATCATATGGTCAATCAGTTTTGACTTGTCTCGGTTGAGACGAAAAACCAGCTTCCGCGAGAAGCTATTTGGAGTGAAAAATGCCTCTTCTGGTTGCTGAAGCCGCCAAGCTCTCGCTCGAACAGCTCGAGCGCGGCGTCATCGAGGAGATCATCGACAAGGACGAAATGTTCGCGATGGTGCCCTTCATGTACGTCGAGGGCAAGGCTTACGTCTACAATCGCGAGAATACGCTGACCGAGGCCGACTTCCTGTCGCCTTACGATCCGGTCAACGAAGGCGGCGCGACCTTCACCGAGGTCACGACCACGCTGAAGATCATGGCCGGCGACGTCGACATGGACAAGTTCCTGTTGGCGACCCAGAGCGACCACAACTCGCAGCTCGCCATTCAGCTCGCCTCCAAGGCCAAGGGTCTCGGCCGCGCTTTCCGGCGCGCGCTGGTTCAGGGTTCCTCGAGCGTGAACGCCAAGTCGTTCGACGGCGTGGCTTCGCTCTGCGACAATTCGCAGGTGATTCTGGCCGACACCAACGGCGCCGCGCTGACGCTGGCGATGCTCGACGAGCTCAAGGAGCTGGTCAAGCTCGGCGCCGACGCGCTGGTCATGCGCCGCTCCACCTGGCGCGCGATTCGCGCTCTGCTGCGCTCGTTCAACGGCAACCACGCCGAAACGGTCATGATCGAGAACTTCGGTCAGCCGATCCACGCGTATGACGGCACCCCCGTCCTGCTGAACGACTACATCCCGAACAACGAGACTTGCGGCTCCAACAACGCCACGACCTCGATCTACGCCATTCGCTTCAACGAGGCGGACGGTTTCCATGCGATCTACGGCGGCCCGTCCGCCGGCATTCAGGTCGAGAACATCGGCACGATTCAGAACAAGGACGCCGTTCGCTACCGCATGAAGTGGTACGTCGGCACCGCGCTGAAGAGCACGCTGTCTCTGGCTCGCTTGGCCGGCATCACCAACGTTTAATCTTGGCTTACAGTCAGGATTGATCTATCTTCGGGCGGGAGCAATCCCGCCCTTTGTCGTATGGGCCGAGAGAAATCAACTTGGAGAATTCAGTGTCTAATCTTCGTCGCGCCGGTCTCAGTGACCTTGGCCAGACTAGGGAACCGGCGGTCGTGACCGGCCAGCCGCGGGTTCATCGCCCGCCGATCCCGGTTCCGGATGTTCGCGATGGCCGCGGCTCTCGACGTGTTCGCATCATGCAGAAGGGATGGGAGACCTTCACCGGCAATTTCGGCGGCGTCGACTTTATCGACGGCGTGACGACCGATCTGATCTCGGAAGCGTTCGCCGACCGCGTCTGCACCCAGATTCGCGCGGTGGACGCCGACACCGGCGCCTCTATCGGCCCGCAACAGCGAATGATCGACGCCAAGACGGTCAAGATGCCGGTCGCCGAGCGTCTCAAGCCAGCTCCGACCACCAAGGAAGAGCAGCTCGAGGCTGACGCGGCCGCGGTCGAACAGGCGGCTGAGACGCAGACGAAGCAGGAGCGGGTGGTCTACACCTATGACCAGCTCGCCAAGATCGTCGATCGCAAGGGCATTCAGGGCCTTCGCGACATCGCCGCGCCCTATGGCGTGCGAGCTCGCGCCATCCCGGATCTGATCACCAACATCCTCAACGCGCAGGCCGAAGCTCAAGGTCTCGGCCCGGTCGTCAAGGCGTAATCTGCCATGAACCAATTCCCCGCCGGCACTGACGTCACCGTCACGATTCCCTTCGTCGATCGGAACGGCGCCGCATTGCCGGCGGCGGGAATGGCCCTTTCCTATACGGTGCTCGACGAGCTGGAGAACGTCGTTCAGACGTCGACCGATCTGCCGGCGCCGCAGACCTCGGACACCGGCGTCACGGTCACGATCCCGCGGACCGCCAATCAGCTCGCCGGGCCGGCGCCGAACATCAGCGACGGCGTGGCGACCGGCAATCCGATCATCACGGTCGACGGCCTGCGCGAAATTCAGCTCACGATGACGACCGCCGCCGGCCAGTTCGTCACCAAGATCCAATATCTGCTGAAGGCGTCCGACGCGGCGCTGGTGCTGCTACAGAACAGCTTCCAGACCTACAATCTGTCGCTGCTGACGGCTTCGCGGCTGGTCAATCTTCAGTCCTGGCCGGACGCAGCCGAGGGCGATCGCATCAACGCGTTGATCCAAGCTTGGCTGCGCATGACCAAGCTCGGCTATTTCGTGCGCTGGCCGCGCGATCCCGACGCCCAGAACTACCTGAATTGGTTTGACAGCCGCAACGAAATCATCATCCCGCGTCTGTGGACGGTGATGACCACGCAGCGCTGGTACAACTATTACCCCGAGAACTTCCGCCAGGCTATGCGCGACGCGCAGGTGCTCGATGCGGATTTCCTGCTGACCAACGACGTCTATCAGCAGCGCCGCGACGCCGGCATCATTCGCGAGCGGGTCGGCGAATCCGACATTCAATTCCGCAACGTCAAGCCGCTCAATCTGGGACTGTCGAAGGCGGCTCTCGCGCGCCTGCAAGGCTACGTCGACACCAAATACACCATCACCCGGAGCTGATCGTGTTCGTCCCCAACACGACCGGCATCCTGACCCTCTTCATCGGTCACGACAAATACGGGCAGGAGGTTTACGCCGCCTCCGGCGTCAAGGCGGCTTGCGGGATCGTCAAGCTGGAACCAATCGTTCAGAAGACGCCCATTCGCTCGACCGGTTCAGCGTCTCGCGGCGAGGCTGACGAACTCGTCGAGCCGGCGATGATCCTCTTCCCCGCCAATTCACCGATCAACGTGCTGTCAAAATTCCAGATCCTCGGCGCGACGCTGCGCTGCATTTCCGTGCAGCCGCGGATCAACATCGGCGGCGAGGTCGATCACCTGGAATGCACCTTCGAAGCGGGGTCGAGCTGATGGGCATGAAGCTCTATGGCGCCGATGATCTGCGCGCCTCGCTGCGCAACATCGCCACGAAGGTCCCGGAGAACGGCCGCAAGGTCATGCACCGCGCCGCCGACAAGATCGTCGAGCGGGCGCAGCTCTTCTGTCCGGTCGACCTCGGCAATCTCGAGGAGTCGATCCACAAAGAGGTCAAATACGAGCAGCGCGGCCGCTTGGCGATCGACATCGTCGCCGGCGGCCTGGTCGGCGGCGTCGATGTGGACGCCTACGCCTCGGAAATCGACGAGAACTATGAGTCGATGCGCCCCGGACCGGGGACGATCGCCAAGCGCGACGCCAATCCTGGCGTCTACGTCGGCGAGCATTTCATTGACCGCGCGGTCGAAGAGCAGGCGCCCAAGCTCGAGGCGGCTCTGATCGAGGTCACGGCGCAAACGATGGCGGAGGAGGGTGGAGAATGAACCTCGACTGCATCGCCGAGGTTCTGATCGAAGCCAATCTGGCGACGGCGCTCGGCACCGACATCTTCGAGCATCATATTCCAGAGACGTGTTCGCAGGGTATTCTGCTGAAGATGCCGATGGATGGCATCCCGGTGAACCACTACATCCCCGGCTTCTTCAAGGGGCGATTTCAGGCGATCCTGCGCTCCAAGGATCACGCCTATGGCGACGCCAATTCGTTGCTGATCAACAAGGCGCTGACCTTCTACCAGCGCGTCTTCACCGATTCGACCTCGGGCGCGACACTGATGCGCGTCCTTCAGTGCTTCCCTTCGACCTTGCCAATCGTCTACCCGCGCTCGGCTGGCAACGAGTACGAATGGGCGTGCAACTTCGTCATTCATTACATCATGTCGAGTTAAATCAGTTTTGACTTCTTTGGCCCCTTACGGCATAATCGAGGCTAAGTCAGTTCTGACTGCACAATTCGAAGGAAAGCATCACCGTGTCCAACACGAACAACGTCAAGCTCGGCGTGTGCCGGATCTTTTTCGGCGGTCAGGATCTTGGCTTCACTCAGGGCGGCGTCGACGTCGAAGTGAAGACCGACACCCATCAGGTGATGGTCGACCAATACGGCAAGTCCGTCATCAACGAGATCATCCTGGGCCGCACCGTCTCGGTGAAGGTCCCGCTCGCCGAGACGACCCTCGACAACCTGGTCCAGATCATGCCGGGCGCCTCGATCGTCGAGACCGGCGGCGTCAAGGCTTCGGGCACCGTCACCTTCACCGCGGCCGCGACTGCGGGCGACAAGGTCACGATCAACGGCGTCGACTTCACCGCGGCGGCCGTGCCGGCCGGCGCCAATCAGTTCGCCCTCGGCACTTCGGCGCCGACTGCTGCGGCCGCGCTCGCCGCGGCTGTCAATGCGATCGACGACCCGAACGTTCCGGTTGTGGCCACCGCCGCCGCTGGCGTCGTTACGCTGACCGCGAACGACTACGACAGCTCGTTCTACTCCTACAACGCGGTCACGCTCGCCAAGACGGGCACCTCGGCCACTGTCTCGGGCGCTAACCTGTCCGGCGGCGTCATCGCCAGCAAGGCCAAGGTCGTCGTCCCGACCGGCGTCGGCACCTCGCTGCTCGCGATCGCCAAGCCGCTCGTCCTGCATCCGCAGGTCAACGCCGACACCAACCGCAGCGAGGACTTCGTCATTCCGCTGGCGGCGACCGCCGGCGGCCTGAAGTTCGCCTACCAGCTCGACAAGGAACGCATCTACGATGTGTCCTTCATGGGCTACCCGGATCCGATCACCGGCGACCTGTTCATCGTGGGAGACGAGACGGCCTCTTAATCTCTTGTCTTTGGACGGAGAATAAGTCAATATTGACTGGCGCGGTCTCGGCTGCGCCAGTTTCGTTTTGAAGGACAGACGACACCTATGGCTACCAAAGGCACGAAGTATCTCGACCTGGACGAGGTCGATAGCGAGACCCCGGAATTCGTCATCAAGCTCGGCGGCAAGGAGCATCAGCTCACCCCGATCTCGCTGCGGGATTGGATCGCCAACACCAAGATGATGCAGAACATTCGTGGCGCCGACGGCGACATTGAGGCCGAGGCCGACATCATCATCGGCATGATCACGCGGTCGTTCAAGACGCTCGAACCCGAGATCCTGAAGACGATGCCGCTCTTCAAGCTCAACAAGATCCTCGCGTTCGCGCGCGCCAACAACGGCGAAGACGACGCCGACAAGGAGGTCGCGGCGGAAGCCGAGGCGAACCCTACGGCCGCGCCGGCGGCCGAAGCTCTGCCGGCGACGTCGTCTCCGCAATCGACTTCGGCTTCCTCTTCTGCCGCGTGATGCGGTTCTACGGAATGTCGGACCAGGCGCTCTTCGAAATGCCGGCCCGACGTTTCTGGCTCCTGCATCGCAGCATCGACCGCATCGCCGCGGAAGAGACGGTTAGGTCCGCGCAAGTCGCGGCGGCCGCGCAGAACGGCGAGAGTTTCACCCAATTCGTCGCGGATCTCCGCACGCAAATGGGGGACGTGGTGAAAATCGATCGAGCGGCCAAGGCCATGACCGCGGAACTCGATCGACAGGGTTTGGCGACGCTGAAGGCACTGAAGCCGGTGGGGTCGTCGGTGTCGATGGAAGTGTAGGGAAATGGCGCTCCGCGTAGAACTCGATCTGGATGACGGCGGTTTCGTCGAAGGGATGCGAGTCGCGGAGCGCTCGATCGACAGCTTCGAGTCCAAGGTCAAAAGCAACACCGGATCAGTCAAGAACCTGGAGGGCGCGCATCGCAGCCTGCTCTCCACCCTTCGCGACGTCACCGTCGTTCTCGGTCTGACCCATCAGGCGATGGGTATGATCGACTCGGTCAGCACCTCTTGGGTGCGCAAGATCGTCGAGGTCAACGCCGAATTCGAACGCATGATCACCATCATGCGCTCGCTCTCGACCGAACAGAATTCGGTCCAGAAGGCGGCCGACTCCGTCAGCCACCTGCGCGAAATGGCCAAAGACGCGCCCTTCGCGCTGACCGCCATCCATGACGCCTTCATTCGGCTGAACGCGGCCGGTCTCGAGCCGATGAAGGGCAGTCTGCAAGGGCTGCTCGACGCCGTCTCGGCCTTCGGCGGCGGCGACAGCGAACTCGGTCGCGCCGCGCTGGCCTTCCAGGAAATGGCCGGCAAGGGCGTTGTGCAGATGAAAGAGCTGCGCAACCAATTGATGATGGCCGTGCCGAGCGCGGCCCGACTGCTGGCGCGCGCCACCGGCGAGTCCTACTCGGAAATGATGGCGGACATCCACACCGGCACCGTGGACGCCAAATCGACCATTCAGGCTTTGGAGCTCGAGTTCGAGCGCGCCTTCGGCGGCGCCGCGCAGCGTCAGATGGAGACCTTCAACGGCCAGATCGGTCGAATGAAGGTGCTGCTTCAGGACATTGCGATCAACAACGTCGGCAAGCCGTTCGGCGCCGATGGCGAGCCGAACAAGAATGGCTTCTTCGAAACGATGAAGCAACAGATGGAGGACTTCAACGATCTCCTCAAAGGCGGCGCAAACGGCCACGGCGTCGCGCAGGGTCTCGGCAATATGCTGGGCGACGCGCTGACGACCTTTGTGCGCGATATGCGCGGAGCGCTGGAGCTGCTCGTCGAGTTTCGTTCCGAGATCGAGGCCGCCGGCGAAGCGCTGGCGATCGGTTTCGGGGTCTCGATCGTTCGCGGCATCTTTAACAGCCTTGGCTCGGCGTTCGAAAGCATGGGCGCTCGCGTCAAGGCGATGCGAACGGAGTACGCAACCTTCCAGGCGACGGTGCAGGCCAACAGCGCCGCGCGCCAATGGGCAAACATGCAAGGTCTCTATGCGGCCGAGGCCACCGCGGCGGAGAGCGTTGCGAAGGCGACGGCGATCGCGGCGGCGTCAGACGCGACGGCTAAAGAGGCGATTCGACTATCGAATCTGGCGCAGGATCTTGCCAGCCGCGGTCTGATGAGCGCCGAACAGGCGATTGCCAAGGCCGAGACGGCGACCGCCGCGGTCGCCGCGGCCGCTCGTGAAGCCGAGACGCTCGCTGCCGCCAAGAGCTCGTTTTCTGAGGCCGCAGCCGCGTCCAGCGCCGGCGCCGCGCTTGAGGGCGCGAGCATGCTTGGGTCGGGCGGCAAGAACATGCTCGCCATGTTGCCGCTATTGGCCGAGGGGCTCGGCATGGTGGCGACCGGCGCGTTGATTCTTGGCCCGGCGATCGCCTTCGTCGTCGACTATTTCGACCTTTTCAACACCAAGGCCAAGGACGCCTGGCAGAACCTTGAGCGCTACGGCGCCGCTTCGCGCGAAGCCGCGGAGGGTGGCAAGGCGTTTCTTCAATCAGAGCAAGAGAAGCTTCGCGCCATGGAGGCGGATCGCGCCTCGCGTCTGGCGGCTGAAGGCGCTCTGGGCAACGCCAACGCCGCCGGCGCCGGATCAGATCCCGAGCTCGAGGGGCAGCGCGCTCGCGTCGCCAGCCTCCTGAAGGAATATCAGGACTGGCAGAAAGAGGGCATGCAGAACGACGCCAGTCGTGGCGCTTCGTCGGCTATGAAGATCATTGAGGACCAGCTTCGCGAGCTTCAGGTCGGCTACAATCAGGCGTCCGACGCGGCGGCGAAGGTCTTCGACGGCAATCTCAAGAACATCAATTCCGAGCACAAGTCCGCCGCCCTCGCCACAGCCGACTATCAGGAGCAACAGAAGAACCGCGCGCTAGGCTATTACGACGAGCAGATCGCCAAGATTGAGCAGGCGAAGACTGCCGCGGAGGACTGGCTGAAGAAGGGCGACGAATTCAACAAGATGGTCGCCCTGACCTTCCTGTCACAGCTCGACGAGCGGGAAAAAGCCGCCAAAGCTGCGCGCGAGCAGGAGGCCAATCAGCACATGGGCCTTCAGCTCAATCAGAAGATCCTGCCGGATGACAAGCTCCTCGAGAAGGCGTCGGACGAGATCCAGAAGCTTTACGCTCAGATCGACGGCTACAAGGCCGGGATCGAGGGCTCCGACGCGGCCGCCGAACAGCTCTATCAGACCTGGCTGCGGCTAGGGAAAGCCGGCGACGAGCACGTCCAGGCCGTCGCCGAAGCGCTGGAGAAGATGAAGGCGCTCAAGGAAGAGGCCGACGACTACAACAAGATCATTTCCGGCGGCCACAAGCTGATGAAGGATCTTCAGGACGCGATCGACAAGGATCGCGACAAGATCTTCGAGGACAAATACGGCAAGGCGTCGGATCTCGAGAAGATCCAGGCGAAGATCGCCGCCGGCGAATATGCCGGCTACGGCGGCTCGAGCGCGGAATCGCAGCGGCTTGTCGCCATGCGCGAACGTCTCGACGAGACGACGAGCGCAGCGGCGCGCGCCGGCGCGGCGTTGCAGGTCGCGCTCGGCCCGACGCTGACCGAAAGCGTTCTGAACCTTAATCAGGCGCTCGGCGGCACCTCCAATGCGCTGCTGTCGATCGTCAATGGGACGACGAAGCCGGGCGGCTTGTTCTCGCCGCAGCTCCCCGTCGCGTCGCTCAACGGCTCGATCATGGCCGGCGCGGCGCCGGGCGCCGATTGGGCCTCGGGCATCAATTTCGGCAAAGCGCGTCCAAACTCGGCGCAGACCAGCCCGAACGATCCGCTACAAGACGACGTCAAGTCGGCGCTGCACGCGATGCAGCAGATGTTTGGCGCCTTCACGATCACCTCGACGACCGAGGGCGGTCACGTTTGGGATTCGCAGCACTACAAGGATAAAGCGGTCGACATCGCCACCAACGGCATGAGCGATCAGCAATATAGGGCGCTGATCGCCGACGCGATTGTGGCCGGCTTCCGCGGCATCGGTATTTCCGACTCCCATCTGCACGTCGACATGCGGGACACGCCCGGCGGGCGTCCGGTCGCCTTTGCTGACGGCGGCACGCAGTCGCGCGCCGGTCTGGACATCGCGCAGTGGAATGAACTCATCGCGGGGATCAAGAACGCGGCTGAAGCGTTGCGGCCGAACGGGCAAGCCACTTCTGACGCGTCCGCACAAAAGCAAGCAGAGCTTAAGATCACTGAAGCTCAGCTTGTTAAGGCTAACGCCGACAAGGCTATGAGCGATCTGCTCGACAAGGCGAATGAAGGCGCCGACATCAAGAAGCTGATCCTTGATGGCGAGGGCACTTGGACCGCCAAAGTCACCGAGGCGATTCGCGAGAACGGCGCCAAGTCTTCGATCGGCTCGAACGATCCGAACGACCCGCGTTGGAAGTACCTGCTCGACGCGGCTCAGAAATACGACGCTGCGATCAAGCAGGTCGCTGATCGCAAGAGCGCGATCACTGACGCCGACACCTCGGCCAAGAGCATGCTGCAAAAGCTCACCGACGGTCGCGACGGCCTGGCGAACGCGTTCGTCAAGCTCGCGCACGGCGCCGACGCGGCCTCCGACAGCCTGCTAAAGGTCAAGGAAGAGGGTCAGCGCAACGTCGATCGCGCGACCAAGGCTTACGGCGCCAACTCGCCGGAGGCGGCGACTGCCCAACAGCAGGCGGCGCAGGCTTACGCCGACGCGCAGAACCTCGACATCGCCAAGGCGGCCGAAGCGGCTCAGAAGAAGACCCAGACGCTCCGCGAAGCGACGATGACGCAGGAGCAAGTCGAGGTCGATAAGTACAATCGCCTCGCGCAGGAATATCAGAAGGATCTCGCCAATTTCACCGGCACCGAGCAGCAGAAGGCGCAGCTCGCCAAGATCTTCAACGACAATCTGGCGGCCGAATGGGCTGCGTTGCAGGCGAAGACGCCTTTTGCCAAGCAGATGCAGGATTGGGCGGACCTAACCAAGAATCTTCAGCAAGCCACCTCCGGCTTCATGAACACCGCGGTCGACGATCTCACTCAGCAGCTCACGACCGGCCAAGCCAATTGGTCGAGCTTCGCCAACTCGATCTTGAAGGATCTGACTCAGATCGCTCTCAAGGCGAGCATCGGCGGTCTGTTCAACGCGACCGGCATGTCGTCGCTTCTGGGCGGCGGCGCCGGCAAGCTTGGTGGTGGCGGCGGCTCGAAGGGCGGGCCGATGCAGCTTGGCGGCGGTGGCAGCAAGCTCGGCGGCCTCGGCGCGCTGGTCGGCATTCATCACACCGGCGGCATGGTCGGCGCGGCGCACGCGCATCGCTTCGTCGCGCTCGGCGAAATGCTGAAGACTTTCGGCTCGGCGCCGCGCTTCCACACCGGCGGCGTCATCGGCGCCGACGAAGTGCCGATCATCGCGCGCAAGGGCGAGGGCGTCTTCACGCCGGAGCAAATGCGCAACATGGGCGGCCGCAGCGGAAACGTGACGCTCCACAACAACGTCACCGTGAACGCCAACGGCGGCACCACCGAGCAGAACGCGGATCTTGCCAAGCAGATTGGCGACCACGTCGAGCGCATCGCCCGATCGACGGTCGTCGACGAGATCCGGACGCAGATGCGGCCGGGCAACATGCTCTTCGCCTCGTAAGGACCCAAGATGGCCCTCAACACGTTCAATCCGGATCCGCCGCCCTCGCCGGGCACCGATCTCAAGCGGAAGCCGAAGCTGCTCAAGGCAGACTTCGGCGACGGCTACACGCAGGCGGCCGCCGACGGCATCAACTGGATCAAAGGCACGCTGACGCTGACGTGGGACAACCTGACGCTCAGTCAGGCGGTCGCGATCGACAACTTCTTCATCGCGCAGGGCGGCTACATTCCGTTCTACTACACGCCGTCGGATGATACGGCCCCGATGAAATGGACCTGTGAAGATTGGTCCGTGAAGCGAGGGCAGGGCGGCATTCGGACGATCACGGCGACGCTGACCCAGAATTTCAGCACCTTAACTTGAAGTCAATATTGACTTATTATATGTTGAGGAGCAGAGCAGAGATCCGACATGGCCGCCTTATCCGAAACGATTCAGTCGCCGGCGCCCGGCGAGCTCGTGACCATGTTTCAACTGGACACGAGCTCGATCGGCGGGCCGATCCAGCATTTCTGCCCGGCTAACGAGAACAACGCCGGCGTGACCTTCAACGGCGTCTATTACACGCCGGCCGACGTCTCCTATTCCGGCTTCGAAATGACCGGGACGGGCGGGCAGGCGACGCCGAAGCTCAAGCTCGCCAACACCAACGGCGTCTTTCAGGCGATGGTAAACACCTTCGGCGACCTGGTCGGCTGCTCGCTGATCCGGATTCGCACCTTCGCCCAATATCTCGACGGCGCCGCGGAGGCCGACCCGACCGCCTTCTTCGGCCCCGACATCTTCCGCGTCGAGCGCAAGACGAGCGAGAACCCGATTTTCATCGAATGGGAGCTGTCGTCGTCGCTCGACAATCAGGGCGCGATGATCCCGAAGCGCATGGTGATCCGCGACACCTGCACCTGGCGCTATCGCTCTTGGAACGTGAGCAAGAGCGCCTTCGACTACTCGAAGGCGCAGTGCCCGTACACCGGCGCGATCCTGAACGACATGGATCAGACGACGACGGATCCGACGCAGGACGGCTGCGGCCGGACCGTCAATAGCTGCAAGCTCCGGTTCGGCGCCAGCAATCCGCTGCCGTTTGGCGGCTTCCCCGGCGTGGCGAGGTTCCAATGAGCTTCGCCCTGACGCGCGCCAATATCGACGACATCAACGCGCACGCGTTGCGGGATTACCCGAAAGAGGCGTGCGGCCTCATTGTCGACGGCGCCTATCTGCCTTGCTTCAACTACGCCGCCGATCCGGCGGCCGACTTCGTGATCGCGCCCGAGATCCAGGTCAAGATTCGGTCGCAGGGCAAGAAGATCGACGCGGTCGTTCATTCGCACCCCAATGGGCCGCTCTTCCCCTCTGAGCAGGACATGCGCGGCCAGCTCTCGACCGCGCTTCCGTGGGTGCTCGTCGCCACCGACGGCGTGCGCGTCTCGCCGCCCGAGATTTGGGGCGACGGGGTCGAAGTCGCCCCGATCATCGGGCGATCGTTCATGCACGGGATTCGCGATTGCTACGCGCTTGCGCGCGACGTGTATCGCTTGGGACGCGACAAGCTTGCAGTGCAAGGGATCGACTGGCCGCTCGAGCCTGTGAGCTTCCCTGACTACCCTCGCGCTGACGGCTGGTGGGGCGACGCCAAGAAGCTCGGCCAGACGCTCTACGTCGACAATTTCCGCAAGGCCGGCTTCGTCGAAATCCCGCGCGAGCACGCCCGCCCCGGCGACGGCTTCCTGATGCGAATCAAGAGCCTGACGCTCAACCACTGCGGCGTTCTGACCTCCGACGGCATGATTATTCATCACCTGCCGGGGCGGCTCTCGCTGCGCACGCCGGCCGGCATCTGGGCGCGCGCCGCCGAAATCTGGGTTCGCTATCAGGGGCCGGGCGATGCTTCGTAAGGTCTATCTTCACGGCCGGCTGGCCGAGGTATTCGGTTCAGAGTTTCGCTTCGACGTCGAGACGGCGGGCGAGGCCATTCGCGCGCTCAACGCCAACTTCCGGCGCTTCGCCGAGGAGCTGCGCGAAGGCGCCTATCGGGTCGTTCGCGGCGATCCGGAGACCGGCGTCGACATCGACGAGAAGGATCTGAACAGCTTCCGGCTCGGCGCCGCCGATCTCCACATCGTTCCCTATATCCTCGGCTCGAAGAACAGCCACGCCGGCGGCACGCTGAAGATCATCCTCGGCGTGGCGCTGATCGGCACGGCGCTCTTCTTCTCCGGCGGCACGTTGTCGGCCCCGATCGGCAGCGGCCTCTTCGGCTCGTTCACCTACGGCAACGTCGCAATGGTCGGCGTGGCGCTGGCGCTGGCCGGCGTCGCGACGCTTCTCGCCCCGAAGCGCCAGGACCCTTACCAGCAGTCGTCCTTCATCTTGAACGGCCCGAGCAATTCCTACGCGCAGGGCAACCCTGTGCCGCTGATCTACGGCGAGGTCATCACCGGTTCGCAGATTATTTCTGGCGCGCTCGACATCGAGAATATCCCCGTCAATTGGGATCCGACCAACGGCAACACCAACATCGACACCTACGATCCGGAGACAGGGCAGGGCGTCGTTAGCGGCAATCCAACCGAATACACTCAGCCCTCCGGAAACACCTGATGGACTTTCCTCTCCAAATCGCCGGCTCAAAGGGCGGAACGATGGCGCTCACTTCGGGCGGCTCGTCGAAAGGCAGCGGCTCGCAGGGCGTCGAGTCGAACAACACGCTGCGCTCGGCCGCCTTCGCGCGCATCGTCGAGCTTCTTGGCGAGGGCGAGATCGAAGGTCTCGTCAACGGCGGCGTCTCGATCTATTTCAACCAGACGCCCGTCGTGAACGCCAACGGCACCGTGAACTTCCGCGGTGTGCAGTGGGAGAGCCGCGTCGGGCTGCCCGATCAGACGGGCCTGCCGGGCAACGCGACGGCCGAAAACGAGATCTCCGTCGGCGTTCAGGTGCAATACAGCGTCTCGCCGACCGCGGTGACGATCGTTGACCCCGACGTAAGCTCTGCGCGCGTCATCGTGCGCGTCCCGGCGCTCTATAACGAGGACAGCAACGGCAACATCAAACCGACGAGCGTTTCGTGGGTCGTCGAGGTGCAGTCGAACGGCGACGCCAACTGGACCGTCATGGAGACGGTCAATATCTCGAATCAGAAATGCACGAGCCCTTACCAGCATCAGAGCTCCTTCACGCTGCCGGTTGGCGGCGCGCCCTGGAACCTGCGCGTGCGTCGCCTCACGGCGGACTCGTCCAACATCAATCTCCAGAATTCGACCTATTGGGACTCGTACACGACCGTCGTCGCCGGCGACTTCACCTATCCCAACTCGGCCGTGGTTGGCCTGACGATCGACTCGGAACTGTTCGGCGCCAGCTCGATCCCGTCGCGCTCCTTCCACGTCAAGGGGCGCAAGATCCACGTCCCGTCCAACTACGATCCGGTGGCGCGAACCTATAGCGGCATCTGGGACGGCACGTTCAAGGTCGCCTATTCGAACAATCCGGCTTGGGTGTTTTACGATCTGCTGATCGACGACCGCGCCGGCATCGGCGAGTTCATCGACGCGACCAAGATCGACAAGTGGTCGCTCTACACGATCGCTCAATATTGCGATCAGCTCGTCCCCGACGGCTCCGGCGGCCAGGAGCCGCGCTACACCTTCAACGGCGTGCTCAACAGCCGCGAGGAAGCCTATAAGGCGCTTCAGAACATCACTGCATGCTGGCGCGGCATGGCCTATTGGTCGCTCGGCCAGGTCTTCGCGACCGCCGACATGCCGGAGGATCCGGTCAAGCTGGTCTCTCCGGCCAACGTGATCGACGGTCACTTCAACTATTCCGGCACCGCGCTGAAGACGCGTCACTCCGTCGCGATGGTGCGATGGAGCAATCCGATCCTCTTCTACGGGCCGGACGTCGAGGTCGTCGTCAACGACAAGCAGCTTCAGCAATACGGCTGGCGCGAGTCGAACGTCACGGCGATGGGCTGCACCAGCCGCGGCCAGGCTCATCGCATGGGGCGTTGGCTGCTCGACACCGAGCAGAATTCGACCGAGACGGTCGAGTACACGGCCTCGTGGGATCACATCGACATCCGCCCCGGCAACGTCATCGCCATCGCAGATCCAGCCAAGGCGCAGGTGAGGCTGGGCGGCCGTATTCAGGCCATCGAATCACAGTCAATATTGACTTTAGATCAGCCGTTCCCGCCGGTCGCCGGGCAGAGCTACAACCTGATGGTCGAGCTGCCGGACGGAACGATCGGATCGCAGCCGATCGCCAGCTTCAGCGGCGACGATAAGACGGTCACGCTCGCGAACGACCTGTCGCAGGCGCCGCTCGTCGGCGCCATGTGGGTCATCACCGGCACCGACGTCGCGCCGCGCCAGTATCGCGTGATCTCGATCCAGGAGACCGACAAGCACCTCTTCAAGGTGACGGCCGTCTTCTACGATCCGACGAAATACGCTCGAGTCGAGGAGTTCGTCGACCTCGCGCCGATCCAGTATTCGCGCCCGAAGTCGACGATCCTGCCGCCGGCCAATTTCCAGGTGCAGGAGAGCGTCTATTTCCAGAACGGCGTTGCTGCGAACCGACTGAGCTTCTCTTGGTCGCCCTCCGACGATTTTCTCGCCAGCCACTACCTCATTACCGGCACCAGCCCGAACGGCGGCGGAGTGATCACGATCGGCCAGAGCCAGGTGACGAGCCTGGACGCCGACGGCATTCAGCTCGGCGATTGGACCTTCAACATCCAGTCGGTCGGCTACGACGGCCGCGTCTCGACCAATGTCCCGCTCGAATACACGGTGCAGGGCTGGGCTGCGACGCCGCCGCCCTACGTCAGCATGCTGGAGGTCTTCAACGGCGGCAGCAATCCGCGCTTCAACGGTCGCGACTGTCACATCTCCTGGGAGAACAACTTCCCCGGATCGACCAACGAGGTCGGGCAGGGCACGGCCGGCGCCGGCAACGTCAACCCCTTCTATCGCTGCAACATCGTCTCGATCCTCGACGCCAGCACCTCGACCGTGCTGCGAATCGAGACCGTCTACACCAACGACTACGTCTATACCTACGACAAGAACGTCGCCGACAATGTCGCCTACAATCGTGGGCCGCAGCGCTCGTTCATCGTCAGCGTCGCCGTCCAGGACACGCTGGGCCGCCAGTCGGCGGACGTCACGCTCGCTGTCGACAATCCGGTCCCCGACATCATCTTCCCTACGGTCACGTCAGGCGCGCAGGCGCTCTACGTCACCTACGTCAATCCGTCGGACCCGGACTTCGTCGGCTGCTTCATCTGGGCCTCGACCGATCCGGGCTTCGACCCGCTCTCGACGACGCCGGCCTATCAAGGTCCGAACAATCTGGTCGCCATCCCTGGCGATCTCGGGACGACCTATTACGTCCGCATCACCGGCTACGATCAGTTCGGCACCGACAACCTCAATATCTCGCCGCCATTCGCGGTGATCGTGGGCGGCTACACGCCCGACACGACGCCGCCCGCCGTTCCGACCGATCTGACGCTGTCGAGCAGCACCGTGACGCTGTCGACTGGCGAGGTGCAGGAGACCCTGGTCGCAGTCTGGGATCCCTCGCCGTCGTCGAACTTCGCCTATTTCGACGTGGCGATCCAAGACGGGTCTGGATCCTTCATCAGCTATCAGACCTCGCTCGACACCTTCTCCTGGCCGAACCTGATCCCCGGCCACACCTATACGGTGAAGGTGCGCGCCTGGTCGCAGACGGCGTTCGCGTCGGGCTTCTGCGCGCCACTCTCGATCACCATGCCGGCCAAGACGACCGGTCCGGGCAACATCACCGGGCTGACCGCCGCGGCGTCGCTCAAGAGCGTCTATCTCCAGTGGACCAATCCGGCCGATCGCGATCTCGACCACATCGAGATTTGGATCAGCGCGGACAATGTTCTGGCCGACGCTGCGCTCGCCGGCACCTCTTACGGCACAGCGTTCACGCAAGCTGGCCTCACGACGGGCGTGGTGCGCTATTATTGGGTGCGCCCTGTCAACACGTCGGGCATCGCCGGCGCTTATGCAGGCCCTGTTTCTGTGACGCCTGGCGCGGTCGCAAACGGCGACATCGCCGCGGGCTCGATCACCGCCGACCGCATCGTCGCCGGCACGATCACTGGCGATCTCCTCAACATTCACACCTCGCTGCCGGCGACCATCACCATCGGCACGAGTGGCGTGGAGATCGGCGACCCGGCGGCGCTCATCAACGACAACAACACGACGCAGATCCAGCCTGGCCTGATCAACATCAGCGGTTCGACGACGCTCGCCTCGTGGCGAAACGGGACTGATGCGACCAAGATCGAGGGCGGCTCGATCGCAGCAAACACGATCGCGGCGAACGCGCTCAACATCGGGCTGCGCGGGATCACGATCTCTGGCCTGATCTTCAGCTTCAATACCTCGACCAGCGTCCTGTCGTGGACCGCCGGCACGATTCAATACGTCAACGACGCCGGCGCGCTGACGACGGTTTCAGTCGCCGCCGGCAGCGTCACCTACACCGGCACGTCGATCTACGTCTGGTGGGTGAAGGACGCCACGACGCTGTCGAACGGCAGCGCCGCGACCTCGAGCGTCAACGCGATCAACTTCGCCAGCTACAGCGCGCTGGCGGGCCTGGTCGTCAGCTATGGCCAGACGATCATCGACGGCTCGAGCATCGTCACCGGCTCGATCAAGGCGGCGCAGATCGCCGCCGGCTCGATCTCGGCCGATCGCATCGCCGCGGGCTCGCTGACCGCCACGCAAATTGAAGCGGGCAGCATTACCGGCGATCGCTTGGTCGCCGGGACCATCACGGCGACGCAGATCGCGGCCAACACGATCACGGCGTCTCAGATCGCGGCCAACACGATCACGGCGTCTCAGATCGCCGCGGACACCATCACGTCGACCCAGATCGCAGCCGGCGCCATCACGGCCGACAGGCTCGACGTCACCACGCTTTCGGCGATCTCCGCGAACATCGGAAACGTAACGGCCGGAACCATTCAGAGCACGGACGGGAAGATGGTTATCGATCTGACCGACGGCATCATCTACTTCAACGCGTGATCCATGGCCAGCAACGTCATCAAAGCCGGCGTCTTCTCCGACGGCGGCCATCGCATTCGGATCGTCGCGCCCGGCTATAACGCCGACCCCGCGCCGACCGATACGTCCAAGATCATCTTCGACTCGGATTGGCCCGACATTCTGATGACGGCGCCGGGCTACTACGGCTCGACCGGACTTTCGACGAGCGCAAACACGACGATCTCATTCGGAGCTCTGCCGTTCACGCCGATCGGATTTACCGGAATTCCGGTCGCCGCGATGCCGGACAGCTACGTCAATCCGCCACCCTACAACATCATGTCGCCGCAGCTATGGTCGGCACTGGCGAACGCCTATCAATTGGCTTCAGCTTCTCCGACGGCCTCGAACATCACTCTGACGCAGACGCGCATCGGCGCGACGGGTCTATGGGTCGTCTATCTTGCCGATCCGAATCCGGCCGCAGGCTCGCGCGTCGGCACAACCTGGATGAAGTGGAGCGCCAACGGTCCCGTCGTGACTAAGGCTGGTCGGTCGATCAGCTCGTCCAACGTTTGGGACTATTTGATCCCGCCGAGCTCGTTGGGTGTGATTTTCGGTCAACCTCTTATCGCCGGCACCGTGACGAGTTTGCCGTATTACGCCACCTGGACGGGGCACTACGGCGCCGGCGGCGGAACGTACACAGCCAAAGACTACGTCCTAACGATCCCGCATAATCTTGGCTATATTCCATTTGTTGTTGTCGCGCAATATGTCGATTTTCGCGTCGCTACAAATACACCTGCGACTGCTTATATCGATGCGAACAATCTTTACCTTTATGCTCAAATATCAAACGTTCAGCCTATCTCCTACTACATTCTGAGAGGGCGGTGGTATTGAATGACAACTCAGTTTTACATTAATCCTGGCGCGAGTAAGTTTCGATCAACGAAGGCGGGAGACAGCGCGATTTCGCCGAGCAATTCGGCGGACGTCATTTTCGACGCGTTTGGGCCGCGATATGGCGGCGTGATTCTTAACGGCAACGTTCCGTGGTCCTCATTCGCTGGCCCGGTCGGCTTCACGTTGCCGGCAAACGCCAAATCTGCGAACTATTATTACTGGCAGCTCAATTACGCCTCGGCCTTTTCCTATATTCCGCTGATCTACGTTTCGTATCAGAACTCATCTGGCGCTTGGGGATCGACCTATAATTCAGGAACAATCAGTTATTACACCAGTGGCGGCATTCAATATCCGCAGGGGACGTCGGCGCAGGCGGGTTTCTTCTCTACGACGACCTATCTGTTCCTCTATATTCAGGTGGTCGCGTTCGTTAATTCAACGAGCTGGACGCCGCCGACCCATTATTCTTATCGCGTCTACGGACTTTGACTACTGAGGACTCACGATGGCAAGCTACTCCACAGGAACGATCTCGCTCATCTGCAACACCTGCTCGATCGAGGGCGCGGGGACGGCGTTTCTCGCCAACGCCAAGGTCGGGCAATTCGTCTCGGTTCCCGGCTTGGCGCAAATCTTCAAGATCAAGGCTGTGAATAGCGACACCTCGCTCACCGTGTTCGAGACGATCGCCGGCCCGACGGGCAACAAGCTGAGTGGGCTCGCCTATGCGATCGCTACCGACTTCACCCCGGTTCTCGGCATGCCGATGCCCGGTCCGCATCACCTGAATGCGCAGGCGTTGGTCAATCGCAGCGTCAAGATTCTCGATCGGGAAATGCCACTTCCCTGATTTTGACCTAGAATATCTGTCAGTTTTGACTTATCCTGACGGAAGCAGGAAGGACGCAAATGGGTCAGTACAGCCTCGGCACCGTCAACGTCACGAATGGATCTCCGACGGTCGTCGGCACGGGCACCTCTTGGTCGGCGAACCTCGCGGCGAACAACCTGTTCGAGATCCAGGGGGAGGGCGTCTGGTACAAGATCCAGAGCGTCGACTCTGACGGTCAGATCACGCTCGCGACCAACTACGTCGGCACGACCAAGACGGCGCAGAAGTACGTCGTCCAGCGCGACTTCACGCCGACCAATCACTTCCCGACGCCGGCCGCTGGCGACGTCGACACGGGCAGCCTGATCGCTCAGACGCTGCTTCAGATCGACGCCGCACTCACCGCTCTCTCGCCGATTTCCGCCATTCTTCAGGGAGACGTCATTCTCTCGGGGATCCTGACGATCTCCGCAGCGTCTAGCGGCGGCGCGATCGATGGCGTCACCATCGGCGCCGCGACGCCAGAGCCCGGCACCTTCACCGATTTGACCGCCACAGCCGTTCTCATGCCGCCGCGCTACACGGTCGCCGCACTGCCGGCCGGCGTCGTCAGCGCAATTGCATTCGCCACGAACGGACGAAAGACAGGCGAAACCGCGGGCAACGGCACCGGCGTTCTCGTCGTCTATTCGAACGGCGCCTGGCGCCGACTCTCAGACGATTCGGCCGTCGCCGCGTAGGGGTTCCCCTTTTCACGTTTGGCTGGTATCATCAATCAACGTTGACTTACACTTCGACACGTTCGAAGAGGATTGGAGCCGGTCGTGTCGGATGGTCCGTCGGAAGAAACGCAGATCGCTGTGCTCGGCGAGCAGATGAAGGCGCTGACTGCGGCCTTCACTGAGCATCGCCAGCAATATCAGAAAGACCAAGAGTCGAACACGAAGGCTCTCAAGGAGCTTAAGTCGGCTCTCGACATGGCGCGCGGCGGTTATTTTGTCCTCGCAGTGCTTGGCGCCGTCCTCGTCTACTTCACCGGAATTTTCGGCAAAGCCATTTCCGCCCTATCTCATTGGAACACCGCATGATCAATCGCGATCAGTTCTTTCCCTCTATTCGCGCGTCGCTGTTCAACAACAACATCAGCCAAAGCCAGGTCGACGGGGCCAATTCGATCCTCGACGCGTGGGAGCATTGGGTTCCCAACATCGACATTCGCTTCGTCTGCTACAGCCTGGCGACGGCCTATCACGAGACGGCCGCGACCATGCAGCCGATCGACGAATACGGCCACGGCCGCGGGCATGCCTACGGCGCGCCGGCAGGCCCCTGGCATCAGGCGTATTTCGGCCGCGGCGACGTCCAGCTCACCTGGGAAGCCAATTACGCGCACGCGACCAAGCGGCTGCGCGAGCTCGCCGTGATCGGGCCTGACGACGACCTCGAGCGCGACCCTGATCTGGCGAAGCGCCCCGACATCGCCGCGGCGATCATGATCTTCGGCATGATCGAAGGCTGGTTCACCGGCGCCAAGCTCGGGAACTACTTCAGCACCGCGACCGACGACCCGGTCGGCGCCCGCCGCATCATCAACGGCCAGGACTGCGCCGAGAAGATCGCCGACTATCACGACGCCTTCCTTGACGCTGTGCAGGCTCCCTAATGGATCCGACGCAGCCGGCCGCGACGCTCCCCGTCGAGGACAACTGGAAGTACCGCCGGCGCGTGCTCTTTCTGAGCCTCTCCTGGATCGGCGTCGTCATGTCGGCGATCCTGATCCGCGGCGTCGACAATGCCCTTTACGACCAGGCGTTCATCGCCCTAGCCGGCTCCGGCGCGACGTTGCTGACCGCCTACATCTTCGGCGCGGTCTGGGACGATCACAATCGTCGCAGCGCCTACGGCTCGAGCTACGGCGGCGACTACCCCTATTCGGGCGCGCCGGCCACGACCTGGCGTCGCCCCGCATCCTCGCCTCCGCTCAACGTGGAAGCTCCGCCCGCGGCTGAGAAGCCGCAGCCCCCGCCCATGTGAGGTTTCAATGTCCGCTCTTCTGGCCGCGATTTGGCCTTCCAAGCTCGTCGACCGGCTCATCGTGATTTTCGCCGTCGCGTTCGTCGTGATTATGGTCGTCGTCGCGGGCTATCTGCACTTCGAGAACACGCAGAAGCGGCTCGTCAAAGCCGCCGAGACGGCCGCCAAGGCGCAAGTCGTCGAGCAGGTGCAGGAGAAGTCGGCCGAGCTTCAGCGCCAGAACGCCCGCGTGCAGGCCGGCGCCATCGTCGAGCTTCAGCAGACTTCGAGCGCCGCCGCTTCAGAGGCCGAAGACGTCCAGGCGCAGATCCAAAGCATCACCGAGCCGAAGGCGCCGTCCCAGCCCGCGCCGACCCCGACCCCGTCTCAGCAGAAAGAGGACACCCATGTCGCTGCCCCGGATCCTGAACTCGTTAAAGCGATTGACGCCATCAATCGCGACAATGACGCTGTTGACGGCATGCTCGAATCCGCCAGCCGCTCCGCCCGTCGTAAGCGCTGAGCCTATCCCGGTCGTCCAGCCGGCGCGCCCGGCGCCGGTGAAGCTCACGCGGATCCATTGGGGTCTCTGCGGCACCATGGCTTGCATCTCGATCGGCGACGAGAAAGCAGACCTTCAGAACCGCGTGCGGATCGTGCGCTGGATGAAGCAGATGAACGCCGTCGTCGACTATTACGAGAGCGTCACGACGCCGGCCCAGGGCGCCAATTCGTCAAAGTAAATCAGTCAACGCTGATTGATTCTTGCTATATTCAATGGGATCGCTCCCAAGGGCGATCTGTCACGCCATGAAGAGAGCCTCATGAGTTTTGAATCCGTCCCGAAAATGGGTGAATTCCTCGCCGCCTATAACGACGCCGACGGCTTTCCCACCATCGCAGACGTCGCCAAGAAGCTGGGGCTTTCTAGAAAGTCGGTCATCAATCGGGCGGCGACGCATCGCCAGCTCCTCTCTGGCGGCATGAGCCTGCCGAAGATCATCACCCGGCCGCGTGAGAAGGTCGAGCAGGAGGCGGTGGAAGCCGAGCCGGAGCTTACGCCGCAAGATCACGCCATGGCGCGCGCCAAGCGTCTCAGCGCCGAGATCACAGCGCTGCTTCAGCGCTCGAACTATCCCGTCATCAACCCCGAAGCGATCATTGTCGATAGCTATCTGTCTGAGCGCTACGATCGCGACTCGGGCGCTTACGAGCTTGTCGAGGGCACGCCGCGCACCTGGATCTCGGACACGCTTAGGGTCGCGCCGATCAAGGATTGCCGCAATCGCAAGTTCCTCTTCAGCGGCGCACAGAACGACGCGCCGATTCATGAGGGGTTCTGGCAGAATCTCCAGGCTTACGCCACGGCGATCGGCGCCGAGATCGTCGTCGGTCCCTGGACCTATGAGACGCAATGGTGGAGCGAGAACAACCCGATCTCGCGCTCCTACGCCAACGAGCTGACGCCTCATCTGTGCTTCGGTCAGTTCGCCGTCGGCGACAACTTCGTGTTCTGCGGCGAAATGAACACGCTGCCGACCGCCGCGGAGCCGCTCTCGGATCTCAAGACCTACAGTCGCGGGCGATGGGCCGTCTTCCCGCACGCCAAGCTCCAGCTTCTCAGCATTCCCTCGACCGATCCGGCGGTGCAGGCGCATCAGGTCATGACGACCGGCGCCGTCACGAAGCCCAAGGTGATCGCCCGCAAGGCCGGCTCGAAGTCGATCTTTCATCACGTCATCGGCGCGACGTTGGTCGAGTTCGACGTAGACGGCGATATCTTCTGCAGGCAGATCAACGCCAGCGAGGATGGCAGCTTCTACGACCTCAACGTCCTGGTGAAAGACGGCGAAGTCTTCACCGATCAGCGCGTTCGCGCCATCGTCTACGGCGATCTTCACTTCGCCAAGCTGAATCCGGTCAACGCCCGCGGCTCATTCGGCGTCGACATTCGGGACGGCTCCAGCGTTCCCGGCTCAATGCTCGAAGTGCTGGGGCCTGAAGAGATCATCATCCACGACGGTCATGATCAGGAGAAGGGCAACCATCACACGATCGGCGACGGCCATTTCAGCTTCCGCATGGCGCTGCGCGGCCGCACTTCGGTCAAGGACGAGGTTACGGGGCTCGGCAGCTTCTATCGCCGGCTCTGGGATCGTCTGCCAGGCGTCAAGATCGTCGCCGTCGAATCGAACCACGATCTCGCGCTCAATCGCTACATCAAGGAAGGCCGCTACCGGAACGACGGCGTCAACGTGAAATTCGGGCTCGAGCTCGAACACGCCATGATCGAGAACGAAGAAAAGGTCGCAGCCGCGCTCGACGCCTACAAGGAATTGCCGAAATTCTCGCTGCTCGAATGGGCCATGCGGAAGATCTTCGGCCGCGCGCTCGATCACGTTCATTGGGCCTACGACGGCTATTCCTATCTGGTCGACGACATCGAGTGCGGCCATCACGGCTTCCGCGGCGCCAACGGCGCGCAGGGCTCTGTGCGCGGCTACGCGCAGATGGGTCGCAAAATGTCGATCGGCGACAAACACGTCCCGGCGATCTTCAACGGCGTCTATTGCGCCGGCGCGCAGGAGCTGCGCCACCTCTACAACGTCGGCCCGTCAGGCTGGGCTGTCGCAAACATCGTTCATTACCCCAACGGCAAGCGCGCGATCATCACGCTACAGAACGGAAAATGGCGAGCTTGAGAATAAGTCAGGATTGATTTATTCTTGGCGTCAAGGATGGTGAGTAATGGCCGGTGTAATTGTTCAAGTTCTCGGCGCGACTGGACCCACGGGTTCGACGGGTCCAACGGGGCCTGCCGGCGGCTCGACGAACTGGCGCGACGCTTGGGTTACGGCCGCGGCCTACGTCGTCAACGACGCCGTCAGCGACGCCGGCACGAGCTATATCTGCATTTCCCCTCACACCTCTGGCGCTTCAACCGAACCGGGCGTCGGCGCGAGCTGGACGACTTACTGGAAGGTCATCGCCGCCAAGGGATCGACTGGTCCTAGCGGCGCGTCGGGACCGACCGGCGCGACCGGACCGATTGGACCGACCGGAACTCAAGGCCCCACAGGTCCGACCGGCTCCATGGGCGCTTCCGGTCCGACCGGAGCAACCGGCGTTACTGGTCCGATCGGCGTAACGGGTCCGATCGGCGTTACTGGACCGTCTGGCGTCGCAGGTCCCACGGGAGCCACAGGCGCGACCGGATCAACTGGCCCAACGGGCGTTGGGGCTACCGGTCCCATCGGCGTCACCGGCCCGACCGGTCCCATCGGCGCTACTGGTGCGACCGGACCGACTGGCATTGGCGCAACAGGCGCAACAGGCCCGACCGGTGTCGGCGCAACTGGCGTCACCGGACCGGTCGGTGCGACAGGCCCGACCGGCGTCGATGGCGCAACGGGTCCGACTGGCCCTACCGGAGCCACGGGGCCTGCCGGCGGTTCGACCAATTGGCGCGACTTCTGGGCGACCGCCACCGCTTACGTCGTCAACGATGCGGTTAGCGACGGCGGGTCGGGCTATATTTGCCGCGTCGCCCACACATCAGGCGCTTCGACTGAGCCCGGCGTTGGCGCGAGCTGGACGACCTATTGGGCATTGCTCGCTCAACAAGGCGATGCAGGGCCGACTGGTGCCACGGGCGCCACGGGCGCCACAGGCCCGGCAGGCGGCTCGACGCATTGGCTTGCCGGCTGGTCGTCGGGCGCGAGCTACGTCGTCGACGACGCCGTCAGCGACAACGGCTCGAGTTACATCTGTACTTCGGCGCATACGTCCGCGGCGGGCACCGAGCCCGGCGTTGGAGCAACTTGGACAAGCGTCTGGGCGCTGATTGCGCAAGTCGGCGCTACCGGAGCCACGGGCGCAACTGGCGCTGTCGGTCCTACGGGCGCCACAGGCCCTGCTGGAGCAACCGGTGCGACCGGCGCGGGGGTCACGGGAGCTACCGGGCCTGTCGGCGTAACCGGTCCGTCTGGCCCGGCAGGAGCGACGGGTCCTACTGGATCTGTCGGCGCAACGGGTCCAACTGGCGTCGGTGCGAGCGGTGCTACAGGCCCCGCTGGAGCGACGGGTGCAAGCGGCGCCACTGGTGCGACTGGCCCCTCGGGTCTCGCGATCACCTGGCGCACCGCTTGGGCGACCGCGACTACTTACGCCGTGAACGACGCCGTCTCGGATGGCGGCTCGAGCTATATCTGCAAGACTGCGCACACTTCGGGCGCGACGAGCGAGCCGGGGATCGGCGCGAGCTGGGCGACCTATTGGTCGCCGATGGCGCAAGTCGGCGCCACGGGTCCTAGCGGCGCTTCGGGAGCGACCGGCCCCACCGGCGTCGGTGCGGCTGGCGCTACCGGTCCTTCAGGAGCCACAGGCCCCGTTGGAGCCACCGGTCCTGTCGGCGCGACTGGACCGACAGGTTCAACTGGCGCGACTGGTCCCACTGGAGCAACCGGCGCGACCGGCCCGAATTTCACGGCGACCGCGACGATCGCCGTCGGCTTCACGCTCACGCCGTACTCGCTCGGGACGATGAGCGGCACCGTCACTCCATCGGCGGCGAACAGCAACTACCAATATGGAACCAACAACGGCGCCTTTACGCTCGCCGCGCCCGCGGCTGACTGCGCCATCGACATTCTAATCACCAACGGCGCGTCGGCTGGCTCGATCACCTTCTCGGGGTTCACTGTCGGCTCTTCGGTCGGCAGTGGGCTGACGACGACCAACGCGAACAAGTTCTTGATCTCGATTCGTCGCGTCAACAGCATTTCGACCTACAGCATCTACGCGCTGCAATGATCGCCCAGCAGCGCCACACCCCCTTCGTCGTGCCGCCGGGGTTGCTTGCTGCGTGCGAGCTTGCGACGCGCGGGATCGTTCCCGCGACGCGCGCTCAAGCGCGTCTGTCGATCGCCCCAGCGCGCCCGCAGCACTATCTGCTCGCGCGACGTCGCAACGGGAATGTCGCGTGGTGCGGCTTCTTTCGCACGCGTGCGCAGTCCGAGCGCTTCGTCAAAGCTCTCACGTCAGGGGAGCTTTCGCTTCATCCCGCTCTCTGGGATCTACCGACGCCGTCGTGGGCGCCAGGCATCGGTGGCGACGTCGCCTACGAGTTCTCGACGACCGTCACGGCGACCGGAGCAGGCAGCACGACGGCTTCGGCCGGCACTTATAAGGCCGATCTTGAGGCGTGGGGCGCCGGCGGCTCGGGTGGCTCCACCGTCAGCAACGGCGTCGCCTGCGGCGCCGGCGCCGGCGGCTATGCTGGAAGTTTCGGGATCGCCGTAACAGGTGGATCGGCAATATACTGGAGTGTTGGGGTCGGCGGCACAGGTGTTACTGGCGGCCCCACCAACGGCAACGCTGGTGGCTCTAGTTGGATTAACGCCGGATCAAACAGCTCTCCGGGGTCCTCGTCAACAGGCGCTGCCGCAAGTGGCGGTAGCGGCGGCCAAGCAGGTTTCAACGCTCATGCCGGCACCGCCGGCAGCGGGACCGTGGGTAGCATCGGTTATACGGGTGGCAGCGGTGGTGGCGCAGTCGGTGGCGCCGCCGGTGGTGGTGGTGGTGGAGCTGGTAGCGGCGGCAACGGTACCACCGGCGTCTCTGGTAGTGGCACCACTAATGGTGGCGGCGGCGCTGGCGGCTCCCCCGATGGCGGTTCGGGCAGCGCTGGAATTACTGGTACCACGGCTGCGGGAACGCAGCCGGGCGGCGGCAGCGGTGCTGCCCTTGGCACCGGCAGTAATCACTCCGGCAACGGCGGCAACGGCATGGCTCGCTATACCTTCTACATCTCGCCCGTGGTGTGGACTAATCTAGCAATGTTGGGAATGTGAAATGCAGCAGATCGGCTATAGCCTCGTCGACGCCAAGGGCAACGAACTTCAAGCTTTCGGTGACATCGCGGGTCAGTTCCCCAGCCCGCCCGACGTCATCAGACTGTCGAACGGCGACTTCGTTCATTGCGCGACGCTCGGCGAAGTCTTCAGCGACGGCAGCAAACTCGTGCTGCGCCAGCTCGTCGACAGCAAACCGGCGCCGTGGTTCGCCTCGACGAGCGCCACGATCAATTTCGACGGCGCGCAAGTCGTCAAGACGATCATCTATTCGACGACGCCGGACTACACGGCTGTCGCCTCGACGATCGGCGTCGAGTGCAAGCGGCGCATCTATGAGATCGCCTCGGACACCGCTCAGACGAACCTGATCGGCAATGCGATTGCCGGAACGCTCAGCGATGCGGACATGACGACCTACAAGGACGCCGTCGCCTGGATCGCCGCGATGATCGCGGTCTGTCGCTCGTTGATCTCGACGGCCGACGCGACTTTCGCCGACGACGCGCATTGGCCGACGCCGTCGGACGCCGTCGTCACGCTCGCTTCGAAGTTCTAGCGATGGCTGCAAGTCACTACGAGATCGCTCTGCTCGCCGGCGACGCCTATAAACGGGCGTCGCATTTCGTCCCCGGCCATCCCGCGCTTATCAGTCCGATCGACCGAGAGATCGTCGTGGCGGTTCCAGGCACGCATCCGACCCAGCTCGCCGACTGGCTGTGCGATCTCGACGCCAGGCCGAAGCCGTTCGCACAGATCGGTTTCTGTCATAAGGGGTTCGGCTCGGCGGCGGTCGATCTTTGGAATATTCTTGATCTCAAGCTGCCGCGGCATGGGCAGCGGATCGTCTACACCGGCCATTCGCTCGGCGGGGCGATCGCGCTGGATCTCGCCGGCCTGCATGCGGCGTCAGGCCGATCGCCATGTCGCGTCATAACCTTCGGCGCTCCGCGTGTCGCGTTCCGGCTCAATCACGCTCTCATTGCCTTGATAGGGCAGGCGCTCGAGGCGATTCAGTACGAGCGGCATGGCGACATTGTCCCCGGCGTTCCCTGGCCGCCTTTCTTCACCCATCCCGCCAAGCGCATCAAGATCGGCGAGGCGGTGCGAGGACTAGAAGGCGTCGATCCGCTCGTGAACCACGAGATCGCCCGCTATATCGCCGACATCGCAAATCTCGCGCATCCCTCTCTGCGCGCGCTATAACATCAGTCAGCATTGATTGATGAAAGGGTCCGGCGCCCATGCGCTTCCATGTCGTTGCTCTTCCGCACACCCATCTGACGCCCGAGTTCTCGTCCTGCGCTTACACGATGAAGGTGATTGGCTTTTGCAGGATGATGAAGAAGCGGGGACACCAGGTCTTCCTCTACGCGGGCGAAAAGAACACCGCGCCGTGCGACGAGCATGTCGTCTGCATCGACGAAGTGGCGCGCATGACGGCGGTCGGCTACAAGCACTATACCGAGGCGAGCTTCGATCCGAATTCGTCGCATTGGAAGCGCTTCAACGAAAGCGCGATCTACGAGATCGGCAAGCGCAAGCAGCCGAAGGATTTCATCTGCGTCATCGGCGGCTGGGCGCACAAGCCGATCGCCGACGCTTTCCCGGATTTGATGACCGTCGAGTTCGGCGTCGGCTACGGCGGCACGTTCTCCAAATATCGCGTCTTCGAGAGCTACGCCTGGATGCATACTTGCTATGGCGCGGCGTCTATGGGCCAACCGCACGCGATCGACGGCAATTGGTGGGATGAGGTCATTCCAGGCTATCTGGATCCGAATGATTTCCCCTATCGGGGCACTCATCGCCGCGGCAACGACTACGCGCTCTATGTTGGCCGCATGATCGATCGCAAGGGCTACGATATTGCCATGGAGGTCTGTCAGAAAGTCGGCAAGCGGCTTGTGTTGGCGGGACCGGGGCTTTCATCGCTCGGAGGCTATGGCGAATATGTCGGCGTGGTTGGGCCTGAAGAGCGCGGACGATTGATGGCCGGGGCGACTGCGCTCTTTGTACCTACAAAATACATCGAGCCCTTCGGCAACGTCGCGATCGAAGCAATGGCATGCGGCACGCCGGTCATCACGACCGATTGGGGCGCGTTCACTGAGACGGTAATCGATGGCGTGACCGGCTTTCGCTGCCGGAACTTCGAAGAATTTATCAATGCGTTAGCTCAAGCGTCTAAGCTGGATCATCGAAAGATTCGACGCCACGTTGCGCAGAACTACGCGCTCGATGTGATCGGCGCAAAATACGAGTCCTATTTCGAACGCCTTCTGACCCTCTGGGACAAGGGCTGGTATCAGCTCGAGGCGTGAGGAATCTTTTTCAAAGTCAAGAGTAGATCATTTTTGATTTATGTTCTACTCTCATAGGCAAAGAGAGACCTGCTTGAAGTGAGGTCGTGCAAATGGGTTCTTCCAGGTCGCGTGCTGGCAATCGAAACGTCAGACGCGAGCGTAAACGTCACAATCACGACAAGCTCATTCAAGCAGCACTGGAAGATTTCACTACACCGCCGACCAAACCGACCCGCATTATACTTAAGCCGCTGACGGATAAGCAGCGGCAATACGACAAGTCGATTCGCGCCAATGTGGTCACGTTCGGCACCGGTCCGGCCGGCACCGGCAAGACGTGGTACGCGGCGATGATGTTCGCCGACATGATCAAGCAGGAGCAGATCAAGCGGCTGATCATCACGCGGCCGGCGGTCGAAGCAGGGGAGAGCCTCGGCTTCCTGCCTGGCGAGCTCGACGAGAAGTTCGATCCATATTTCAGGCCGGTGCGCGAAGCTCTCCAGGAGTCTTTCGGCAGCAGCCACCTCGAATATCTGGTCAAGGCCGGCGTCATCGAAGCGCGGCCGCTCGGCTTGATCCGCGGCGCGACCTGGAAGGATTGCGCCGTGATCTTCGACGAGGCCCAGAACGCCACCAAGACGCAGATGAAGATGTTCCTCACCCGCATCGGCGAGAACTGCAAGGTCGTCGTCAACGGCGACATTCAGCAGCGCGACATCGCCGGCGTGTGCGGGCTCGAGGACGCCATCAAGCGTCTCAGCGGCGTCGAGGGCGCGCGCCACATTCACTTCGAGAAGGCCGACATCGTTCGCTCGGGTTTCTGCCAAGCCGTGGTTGAGGCATACGACGATAAGGTCGAAGAGGATCGCGCGGGACTCGAGCGCGCTCTGAGCGCTTAACCGTCGATGGAAACGCTATAATAAGCGCATGACAGAAACGACTTACGACGGGATCATCGGGATGGATCGCGCTCTCGACGAGTGCGACGCCCTGATGTTCAGGATCCGCAGGGAGTGGGTGAGCTACGAGGGCGCGCTCTATCGAACCAAGTGGTTCGACTATCGCTACCTGCACCCTGTCAAGGCCACCTACCTCTACGCGGACGCGTTTAAGACGGCCTATCGTCGTCTCTATCGCGAGACGATCGACTATCGCGCGGCCGACGCGATCAAGCCGCTCAAGAAGGACGATCTGTTCGAATGCCCGCCGGCGCTGATCTCGAGCGTGTGGCGCGGCCGGCAGCACGCCGATGCTCTCGGCGTGCCCTACAACCTCTACACCCAATGGGCGATCGAGGCGTGTCTGCGGTTCTGGAATCGCAATCACCTGCCGCGGCCGCAGCAGCTCTATTCGGGTCACGTCTGCGAGTTCGTCGAGAAGAAGTGGGAAGACCACCAGCGCGGTTCGTTGAACGCCGGCTCGCATTTCAGCTTTCAGGCGCAGAACTACGCCGGCACGCCGACGCAGATCGCTCATCACGAATGGCTCTTCGAGCAGGCGGGCAAGCGCGAGAACATGCTGTCGTCGCTGATCGCCATGTTCAAGCGCGGCCTTCTGCCGCTCGACAAGATCAAAGATCGCTTCGGCGAGGGCGTCTCGCAACGCGTGTTCGAAGCAGCGTAAGACCCGCGTTTCTCGCGCTATAAATTACTCAGTCACAACAGAGAGTTATCCATGTCCCAGCCGCAGGTGTTCAAGGCTCGCGAAGTATTCAAGCGCGATCGGCTCAAGATCAAACCGCCGAAGCCCAAGAGCTGGTCGCACGACGACGATCTCGCGGAGGCAAAGGGCAAGAGCGTCTCGCTCTTTTTGCTAAATCGGGAGGAGCCGATCAACGGCGTTCTTCTTGAGGCGGACAAGTTCGCCCTTAAGCTTGTCTCGGATAATCAGTCAATATTGACTTTCTACAAGCACGCAATCGAGTCTTACGGCATCGCGTCGGAGTAGCCCGTGACAGCGGCGACAGCGCCCGAGGCGACGGAGGAGGCTCCGGAGCCCGGCTACGATTTCGGCGAGAGCATCCAGTCGAAGATTGTCGCGCTCCTTCTGCGCGACACGTCCTTCGCAACGCGCACCGCCGGCCTGATCAAGCCCGAATATTTCGAGAGCGAGGTCAGCGCCTCGCTGGTCGCGGTCGGGCTCGATCACTTTCAGCGATACAAGGAAGCGCCCGGCACCTCGATCGCGCATGTCGTCAAGCGCGCCTTCGAAGGGAAGAAGATCCGATCGGATCTGCTCCCCGAGGTGAAGGACTATCTCCGGACCGTTGTGACGACCCCGATCGGCGATCGGGAAATGATCATCGACGAGATCGCCAACTTCGCCCGCAATCGGGCGGTCGAGCGCGCGATCCTCGAGTCAGCGGAGCTCGTCGGCAAGAAGGACTACGCCAAGATCCAGAAGCTCATGTCTGAGGCGCTCGCCGTCGGGGCAGGGCAGGAGGGCGCGAGTTACGACTATTGGGCGGAGATCGAGAACCGCACTCAGGAACGCAAAGAGCTGATGTCCGGCGCCAGGAAGCGCGACGGCATCCCGACCGGCATCGAGGATTTCGATAAGCTTCTCTATCACCATGGCTGGGGCCGCAAAGAGCTCTCCGTGATGATGGGGCCGCCCAAGGGCGGCAAGTCGATGTCGCTTGGCGACTTCGGCAAGATGGCGTCGCTCGCCGGCAAGAACGTCATCTATTTCTCCTGCGAAGTGTCGGCCAAGATCATCGCCGACCGCGTCGACGCCAGCGTTTCCGACATGCTGATCAAGCTCGTCGGCACGACGCCCTACGCCGTCGAGGCGGCCGTCAAAGCGGCGCGCGCCAAGTCCGGCGTCTACGCGATCGAAGAATACGCTTCCGGCTCGCTCAAGCCGTCAGAGATTCGTCGCGTCCTCGATCGCTATCGCGCCCGCGGCGTTCTCTTCGACCTGATCGTCGTCGACTACGGCGACATCATGGCTCCCGAGTTTCGCTCGAAGGAAGAGCGCGAGAACCTCCGCACGATCTTCGTCGATCTGCGCGGCATCGCCTTCGACTACAACGCCGCGGTCCTGACCGCCACGCAGACCAATCGCGACGGCGCCAAAGCCTCAGTCGCGAAGATGACCGACGTCGCTGAGGACTTCAACAAGGTTCGCACCGCCGACGTGGTCATTTCGATCAACTCGACCGAACCAGAACGTCTGGCTGGCGAATGCCGCCTCTACTTCGCCGCGAGTCGCAACACCGAGGATGGCTACATCCTCCGTATCAAGTGCGATCGCGGAAAAATGCAGTTCCTTAAAGGGGTTATCGGGAAGGAGTAGCGACATGGATTGTGTGGAATACGTAAGGAATCTGAACCGCGAAATTGCCGACAAGGAGAGCGAGCTTCACTTTGAACGGCGCAATTGGCGCCGCGCGATGCGCGCTGTTCCGGTCGAGGTCGTCTCACCGGAGGTCGACGACTATCTCGACGCCGTCGAGCGCCGGCTCGATCGTCAGCGGCGTATGGCCTTCTTCGAAATGGCGTGACGATGACCGACACGCAGGAGCTGTCGGAGACGCTCGATCTTGAGAACTATCTCGAGAACGAGGGCATCACCTTCAAGGTCGGCCGCGGTCACAGTGGTCGCCAGCTCAATCTCCAGGAATGCCCTAAGTGCGGCCGGCGCAAGTGGCGCGTCTATCTCAACGCCGATACCGGGCTTGGCAATTGCTTCTCCTGCGGCATCGGCTTCAACAAGATGTCCTTCATCCACTACCATCTCGGCGAGCCGAAATGGAGTGAGGTGTTCGACCATGTGAAGGCGGCGCTGCGCGATCAGGGCTGGCGCCCGAAGCGCATGACGACCGCCGCGGTTGAAGACGAGAAGGCCAAGCTCCCGCCGTCATTCCCGCTGCCAACGCCTGCAGGCGAGAATCTCCTCTATCTCGAACAGCGCGGCGTCAACGGCGAGCTCGCCAAGCATTTCCATCTGCGCTTCTGCAACGAGGGCTGGTGGAACTTCAAGAAGGAAGACGGCTCGACCGGCGGCCAGAAGTTCGACATGCGGATCATCATACCGGTCTACGATCTCGACGGCGAGTTCGTCACCTTTCAGGGGCGCGACATCACCGGGACAGCCGAGAACAAATACCTCTTCCCCAAGGGTCTGCCCGGCACCGGCCGCTACCTGCTCAATGGTCGCAACGCCATCGGCGTGAAGCGCGTCTGCATAGGGGAGGGCGCCTTCGACGTCATCGCCACCAAAGCGGCCTTCGACGAAGAGGTCGATCTGCGCGGCGTCGCGTGCGTCGGCACCTTCGGCAAGCACCTATCGGCCGGCGATCCGACGGGCAATGATCAGGTCGGCCGCTTCCTCCGCCTGAAACGGATGGGCCTCGAAGAAGCGACCTTCATGTGGGACGGCGAATCCGAAGCCTTGGTCGCGGCCCTAGCCGGCGCGAAGCTCCTGACGCGAATTGGGATCAAGTCGAGGATCGCTCTGCTCCCCAGGGACAAGGACCCCAACGAAGTGGGCGGCGCCGTGGTGCGACAGGCGTATCGCGACGCCACGCTCTACACCCCGGCGCTTGAGGTTAAGTGGCGGCTTCGCAATCCCTACGCGTAACCCGCGCATCGCTCGCTATAATCAATGCTGACTGATTTTCAGCAGCGAGGCAGCGACGTCCGTGAGCGACAAATTTCCACACCCGATGGTCGTGAAGCAGACCTATCTGAGGCATTCAGGCGGGACGAAGGACTATCGCGTCACCGAATTTCATGTGCCGAAGACCGGCCGGTCCGTCGTCATCTTCGAGTGGGGCAAGGTTTTCGGCAAGAGCAGGCACCAATCGGCGACCGAGAAGCATTGGAGTTCCTCGGCAACCAAGGCCGTCAGCGACAAGATCAGATCGAAGCTTAAGCGTGGCTACGATTATTATCCGGACGCCGCGTCTGCGATCACGGAAGAGGCAATTCTCGGTAGGTCTCCGCTCGAAAGCAAGTTCGCGCAATACATGCAGCGGCTCGAAGAGGGCGACTCGAGCGAGGTCATGCAGAGCCCGCTCGAGTTCCTCTACAACATGAAGGAAGATCAGGACGTCGTCTCGGACCACGTCCTCGGCGCGCTGATGGAAGTAGACGAGCCGCCGGCCAAGCCGGCGCCGAAGGTCGAGACGCTGGCGGACAAGGTCAAGCGCAACGCCGATTGGGGCCTCTTTTGACGCCCATCGACCCCGGCAGGCTCGGCCAGATCGCGCGCGAGATGGGCCTAGCCTTCAATCAGCACATTTCGACGATCTGGCTGTACGATACTTACGTACTCGCGGTCTTAGGGCCGGGCGGAACCGCATAAATCGACCAGG